>OLNY01000017.1_pt1 | contig 176474 bp, 165 predicted proteins | sample 1671981 | NCBI WGS metagenome assembly OLNY01 (sample SAMEA3136632, study PRJEB25190) | human gut metagenome | biome: human gut; feature: human-associated habitat; material: faeces | place: Austria | collected 2013
CCTTTGTGGTATCGTCTACCATTACGATGAGAGGATTGCCGTTCTCAGAAACAGCGGTTGCGTCCACATTTTCTACAGTAATCTTGCCATAAACATCAACTGTAAATCTGATGTCGGTTGCGATAACATAACCGTCGGGAGCAGCAATTTCCTTAAGTGTGTAACCTCCCGCAGGAAGTTCGGTAACAACATGGTTTGTTCCATCGGAAGTCCATTTATCAACGACTTCGCCATCAGAATTTTCAAGCTGCATTTCTGCACCTGCAAGCTCGTTTCCATACACATCTTGTTTACTTATCTCAACAGTTATAGGCTTATTTACTGCTGTAATTTCGATAATTTCTCCGTACTCAGAAATAGTCACGGGGTAGCTTTCATCGCTTAAAATGTAGCCTGTGGGAGCTTCGATTTCCCTGACGATATACTCGCCGTATGGGATCTTGTCAAATTCAAAGTGTCCGTTTTCATTGGAAACAGCGGTCATATATGCGTTGTCGGCAGTAAACTCATCAGTATCAACAGCAAACAGTCCGAACAAAGCATTTTCAAGAGATTTCTCGTTTTCATCAACCTTTTTACCGCTGATTTTTCCACGTTTTAAAGTATTCTTAAACTCGCCGCAATCAACAGTAACAGTAGTTACTTCCTGTCCCATATACTCGAAATTTACAAGGTACTTTTCACCGTTCAGAACATAATGTTCATCGGTTGCAATTTCCTGCACATAGTACTTGCCGAACGGAATTTTTTCTGCAATTACAGCCGTCATATCCTCGTTCAGCGAAACCTCCGCAATCAGACCGTCGGCAGGAATTACCGAGCCGTCAGTGGCAGTAATATCCTCTGCCGCAAACAATCCGAAACGAACTCGGGTATATTCATCGGAGTTACCGATGTTAAATAACTCGTCCTTTTCCATGACCTTAGAAAGTGAAATTTCTACACCCTGATAATCGTTGACAAATGACGTATTTACGGTATCACGAACAGCAATTTCCTGTCCTGCATAGGTCAGTTCAACAAACTGAGATTCTGCGTTAAGAGCATAGCCGTCAGGGGCAGTAATTTCTCTGACCTCATATTTTCCGAGATAAAGCAAATCAGTTTCCGCATATCCGTTTTCGTCTGTTACAAGCTCTGCTACAACATTGCCTTCGTTGGCTCTGATTGTGCCGTCAAGAGTAATAATATCCTCGCTTGCAATCACCTGAAATACTGCACCTGAAAGATTTCCGTTAGCAAAAACGGGAGTGTAAGTTGTAGGATTTACAATAGTTTCACCGTTTTCGTCCGTGTAAGCAGATGATGCCGTAGCGACCGTTGTGAAAATATCGCCTGTTTTCTGAACGCTGATTCTGCCTTTCTGTGCGGTGTTTGTTTTCTCCACAACTACGGTTTCTACAGTGCCATCTATGGTAAACGGAGTGGGCGTTCCGTCAAGCACATATCCCTCTGCGGACTGCACCTCGTGAAGCTCGTAATCGCCGTAAGCAAGCTCGTTCGGGAGCATAAGCGAGCCGCTTTCATCTGTATAGAATGTGTCGAGAATCATCTCAGACGGATAGTAAATTTTCTGCGATACATATTCGGAATTTGCACAGTCCCAAACCTTGAAGCCTATGCCCGAAACGGGGATCACATTGCCTGTTTCAGCGTCCTTTTTTACGATTTTTACAAAGGATTTTTTTACTGCGTCATTGAGCAAATAGAAATATTCTTTTTCGTTTTCGCTGATTACAACCTCAAAATCCTCCATATATTCGGTGCTTTCCCAGCCCTTGGTCTGATGAACGACATAGATTCCGTAAGGGAGCATTTTTGTCGCAGCAAATCCGTTTTCATCGCAAGTCAGATGATCACGTTCTGTTTCAACAGCATTTGCATAAGAACCGGAGGATTTCAGATAAACCTCAAATTCAGCTCCCACTTCCGGAGTTTCTATCTGAGTAGAGCCGTCATCGGAATGCTTGATGATCGCAATATTTCCCTTTACTACGTCCTCTGTGACAGTCATAGAAATGAGATTACTTTCAATTGTGTATTTTTCCGGCTCAGTGCCTACAGAATGAACAGTCGTATCAAGCAGATATCCCGCGGAGGGAGAAATCTCCTGAATCGTATAATTTCCGCATACATACTCTTTTGTCTTGAAATATCCGTTTTCATCGGTCGTATAGGTATCAGCAAGCTCGCCGTCCTTGTACAGTCCGTAAACTGCTCCTGCAAGGGTAGCATTGCCCTGTGCGGAAGTTGTTTCAGAATCCTGCTTTGTCACTTCAACGGTAAACTTTTTGAGGATATTTTTGAATGTCTTGGTTGTGGTCGCATCTGTCGTAAGGGTTGCAGTCTGATCGGCAGGAATCACATATTTTATCGGAACATTTTTCTCGGAAATGGTGTACACGATCTTCTCATTATTGCTGTTGTAAACGGGAATATCAGAAAGAATTGCAACACCGTCCAAACCAGTTTTTATTGTGTAAGTCTTACCGTTGCCCGTAATAGTGAACTCTCTGTCGCCGTTCTGATTGTCCTCGGACTGCTTATTTATCTTTATCGAGCCCGTTTTAAGCTGATTGTTGAACTTCACATTCACAGTCAGATCAACATCTCCGCTCGTCAGCGTAACATTCTGAGCCTTAGGAACTTCGTATCTTGTATCTACATTGATCTCGGATACGGTGTAGCCAATTGCTTTGCCTGTGGACATATCATAAACTCTTAGATCGTCAAAGGTCGCAATGCCTTTTGCATTGGTTTTAGCAGTTTCGGTAAGGGATTTTCCGTTATAGGTATAGGATATATTGAACTCCCTGCCGCTGATTATGCCATCCTCGGCAGTTTTGTTAATTTTGATTGTTCCTGTTTCATAGTCCTCTTTCACCTTGTTTTTTCCTGCTTTGATTGTATATACGGTCGGATCAACTGAATAACCTGTTGGAGCCTTCAATTCTTTTGCGTAATAAGTCTTGCTTGGCAGCTTTACAGAGCCTTTTCCATTGCTTCCTATTTTGATTTCGGCAACCTTGTTTTTGCAGGACTTATCATGATAGATTCCATATACCGCTGTAGAATTATCAACGCTTGATTTTCCCACAAGATCACCATTTGTATTATACTTATCTATCTCAAAAGTCACGTCGGTCTTTGTGATCCTAAAAGCCGACATATTCATAGCAGTTGCTGTTTTACCGTCGGTCTTGTTATTAATTACAACACCCTCAGAGCCGTTAGCCTCGATTCTCCAATGCTTGCCGCCGTCGCCTTTTCCGTCACCTACTGTTTTGAAATTGATAAGACTTTCTGAAACGCCGATAGATTTCAGGTAAGACACTACATCTGAACGGCTGTTAAATTCGCCCATGTAAATCCACGCATGATCTTCGCCATATGGATTCTGAGCCACCACTACAGAACCGGGCGTAATAGTCGAACCGTTGGAACACTCCCAGTATGGACGGTCTGTGGTCTTGATGTTTTTCTTTTCAACATCGACCTTGGAAGTTTTACCGCCGTAGCTGATAGTGCAGTTGTCGTTTACCGTCAGCCAGTGATCGGTATCAACGGGAACGGGGTTGTTCCAAGAAAATCCCGAAGTCTTGTATCCAAGCTGCGTCAGCGTATAGTACACAAGTCCCGAACAGTCGATACCAAGGTTGTTGATCGTCTGCACCGACAGCGGAGTGTACTGTCCCTGATTGTATGCGTACCAATAGCCCTTATTGCCAAAGGTATACGGCGAGCCGAGAAGAGTTGCAGCTTTTGCTACAACCGTATCCGCTGATGGAAAAGCTGAATTTTCCGTTGACGTACTTGCCGCATTCGCTGTGATAACTCCGCTCATAGATGAGCCCAGCATAGAAAAAACGCAAAGTCCTGCCATGAACCCTGCGCTGAGTTTCTTTAATATCTTTGATTTAATTTTAAACATATATTGCATTTCTCCTTTGATTTTGCGCAAATAAAGAGAGTCGGAGAAATCCGACTCTCTTTATTGCATATTTGTTGTTTACTTAATTAGTAAGCAGATTCGCTTACCGAAATATCAATTGTAATATCACTTTCATCAAATATCCGGGTAATATCACCGTATTTATCTGATTTTAAAAATCTGCCGCCCTGTGTATCGAACACATACCATGTTCCCTCCACACATACCAAGTTTGCCATATGACCGTACCAGGCATCCGGTGAGAAAAACGCATACCGACATTCAAGTCCCACGCCTTTACAAGCGTACATTGTTGCTGCTGAGAATACTTGACAATTTCCGCTGACGTTCCCTCTGATCCAATTGTAAACAGCTTCGGCTTTTCCATAATCAGAACCGTCGTGCCCCAAGCCTGCACCTATATTGTAATATTCATCGGTTGTTCTTCCAAGCGAATTTACATAATTTAAAACACTTTGCAGGCTTGTTGTATCTTCAATTATATCTTCCGGAGGTTCAGTCTGCGGCTTTGGTGTAGTCGTAGTCGGCGGATTTGTCACCGCAGGCTTTGCCGTTGTAACGGGAGGAGAAGGGTTGTTATTCTGAGGCTTATTGTCAGACGATTGGTTATTCTGTTGCGCACCGTTATTGCTCTGATCGTTATTAGACGGCGAATTATAGGTCTGCTGACTATTCTGTTCAGGCTGGTAGTTATTTTCCTGACCGTTATTATTCTGCACGGAATTGTTCTGTCCCTGAACTGAATTTCCCGAAGCACCTGACGAAATGGATTTCTTTGTAGTTGTTACTGTGGTACCCGTCGGCTTTGAAGATGAGGATACCGTCTGCGAACTCTTTTTCGTAGTAGTTGTGGCTTCGCTTGTATCCTTTTCTTCTTTTGCCGATGAAGTTTCCGTATCGGTTGTGCTTTCAGAAACCGTTGTCGTAGTAGTTTCCACTTTGGATTCTGTATCGTCTATCTGTCCGCAGGCTGTAAGCAGCAGACTGCATATAGCTAAGATCGTTATTGCTTTTTTCATAGTATCACCCCGATAAATTTGTTTCTTTCACTATATCACAGAGATATATCATAATCCAGTCTTTTCAAAGAAATTCTACCAAAGCAACAAAGTATACAGTATTCTTTTGTGATATATTTCACATTGACATCTCAGGCTCAGGTTCATCCGCAGGCTCGTCGGACATTTCCTCGTCGGGAGTATTTTCAACCTCAATCTCTGTTGCCTGTATCTGCTGAAGTTTGACATCGTAAGCATTCAGAACAGCCTGATTAAGCGCATTTCTCGCCGATTTTGTGACTGCGTGAAAAATGTCCGAATACTGTTTGTTGCCGTCACGGTCTGTGTATGAAGTTGAGGGCATATTTACAAATCTGCCTTTCTCGGTTTCCATTACTCTCAGTCCGTGAACTGCAAACATTCCGTCTATTGTCACGCTGGCATACGCTTTTACCGATGAATCCTGTTTGTCCACAAGTCTGTTGATAGTCGCTGAAATTTTCATCTGCATCACCTGATCCTTTCGTTTATGACATTGTAAATTTGGGTTCTTCCGCTTCCTCAAAATCCTCGGTCAGTTCTTCCGCTTGCTCAAATACAATAACGGGAGTTTCAAATATTTCAGAATATTTCTCGATCTGCTCGTCGGTAAGCGAACAGCTGTCCCATTCGCCGTATTCGTTTTTGCAGTTTCCCGACACATAAAAAGTACCGTGAACGAGACAATCTCCAACCATTCTGTTTGGTTCGGAATTATTCAGCAGAAACTCGTCGTTGCACCAGACAAGAGCGTCCTGCTTTGGTTCGAAATATATCGGCTCGATACAGCCTCCGACTATTGCCTGCATATCGTGAATATCATCGCCGATTTCCTTTTCATACGGCGCTTTTTCAGGCTCAATAACAAGTATTTTCATTTACAAAACCTCCTCATCTTCATTGCAATAATCCCACAGTGGACACTCGTTACAGTCATCATACATTGAACATGTTCGCTCTATTTCTTCCTCCGAGATACCGCAGTCACGGCGTTCTGTTTCAGGAGCATTGCGCCATATCGTAAGCGTCACTCCGCTATCATCGCACTCCGTTTCCACGCTTACGGGATTTTCGTTTTCATCAAAAAGCCCCGAAAATACGGTAGTTCCGTTGGTTGTGAGTACCTGTGCAAAAATAATCTTTCTCATAAAATTATACCTCCAAATTGTCTGTTTCATCGTCAAACAGCGAAAGCTGGCGAACCGCCTGTAATCTCTCGCTTGTATCGTAATTGGATATGAGCAGCTCCGCATACTGACAGCCGCCGTCGTATCTCTGCGCCAGATTATTCAGTCTGCTGATCTCCTCAATGTGAATATTAGGCTTATCCCATATCTCACGGATTTCTGGACAGTCATTGTAGGAAACAAGAAACTTGCCCTTGATATCCATTAGCGAATCCCTGAGCCTAATATGATCCTTGGTTTTAAACCAACGTCTTTGTAGTAGTTTTCGGTTGCAAAGTACGGTGGATCGCAATAAAAAAAGCTGACAGGGCGGTCGTACTGCCGTATCAGTTTTTCAAAGTCTTTATTCTCAACTACTACCTTCTGCAATCTCCTTGCTGCCAAGTCTATCATCGGGAAATCCGACCATATTGAATGCGGCTGACTTCCAAAGCTGTCAAGTCCACTTGCGTAGCTGTATCTAATAAGTTGATAAAACTTTGCCGCCCTGTCAACATCACGAAATCTGCTGAACAGACCTCGCTTGTGAAGACTAGCAATCCAATCGAAATCTTCACGAGAATCGAGGACATACCGTAGTTTGTATTTCAGCTTATTCGGCTTGTCCCTGACACAGCGATAAAGATTGGCAAGATTTCCGTTAAAATCGTTGTATACCTCAAAATCCATACCGGGCGGCTTGCGAAAAAGCACCCAGCCCGCCCCTCCGAAAACCTCGATATACCGTTCATAGTAAGGAGGAAAGCGAGCAAGCACGTCGTCCCTGAGAGCTTTTTTCCCTCCCACCCATGACATAAAACTATTCATGTTTTTCCTTTCTGCCGTATGCCAATGACAGAAAGAAAGTCGCTTTGCTAATTACAGAAGTTTTCTGTCATTGGCAAAACGACTTAATTAAATATTAGATTTTACGCTTAAATATTTGATTTTACGCTGTTTTCAACCCTTGATGATCGGATCGACGTAGCTGAAAATTATTCTTTTCTGGTCAAGATAGCCGTTGGCTTTATTGACCTCGTTGCACAATTCCTTGTACTGCCTTTCCGAAAGTACGGGCTTTGTGGCTCTCAGCATTGCTGGAATACTGCCGAGGCAGAACTTGAAGTCAACTTTAGCTTTAATTCTGTTTGTGTGCATCACTTACCTCCTTGTCCAGACGTGCGATCTCTTTTTCCGCTGCCTTAAAAGCCGCAGCAAGACTGCCGACCGTCAATCCGATAACCCCTCCGATTATCATTCCTATGAATAAATACGTCATTACATCATCTCCATTCCTAAATCTTCGGTTTCTTCCTTAGGACTGCAATCTTCATTCTGTTTTTGTTCATTTTCTGAAACAAAACCGCCAAGTCTGTTTGGAACATAATCGGAAAGCCATGTACCGCCGAACTGCTCGTGAGTCTGCAATCTCCACATCGCAAGTTTACCGACATCAAGCTGAACGTCATCAAACGGAAACAGCAGACAAGTCAGATTTTCATTTTTAAAAGTATATGCTTTTTCAAATCGACTTTCGTTCTGCAATATTCCGCTTTCCGTCAGCATATCGTTTATGCCGTCAACCCATTCTTTAAGGTCGCCGCCGCAGCCTTGCAGGATAAGAGCCTCGCTGTTATTCATTTTTCTCAGATCGTGTAAAGTAACGCTTATTATCTCCATTATTGCAAAACCTCCTTCCCATAATATTTCTTCAGCAAATTTATGACGAACTGCTGCCCCCTGCCCGTAACAAACGTCTGCTGATAAGTCTTTGTCATAGTCGCAGTTTCAAACACCGACTCCTTTACGGAAAAATATCCGCGGTCGATAAAAGCCTGATACGGCAGATTGTTTGCCATAAGCACACCTTTTCCTTTCAGCCAACTATAGAGCCTGTTTCTGCCGACAGGGATATTTTCGGCTCTCGCAAGCTTCGCCATAGCGTTCATGTCAATGAGATTGGTTGTATCAGAAACCTGTTCCGCAAACTCCACCAACGGTTCGTCGTGGCGGATACGCTCGTTGAGCTGATTTATCGCCATCATCTGCAGACGGAAAAGATTCTGATACGGCTCGTCGAGGAATGGGAGATAGTTATCGATAAACATATCTTCGTTAGCTACGTAGCCGCCTGTTTGATTGATTTGAGGCAGGATCTTATCAAATATCCACGACTCAAATTCCGCAGCTCTTGGCAGTTTGCTGTGTGCGACAAGTCTGTAAACATCGCCCTCAGGAATAAAAATCATCTTAATGGTCTTGCTTGGGGACTGCGGATGAGGTAGGTCGTGTTTCACGCCCCACCTGCAATGCCGCCTTATTGCGTCCTTTGTGTTGCTGTAGCCCAATGCAGAAGCCACATCCTTGCCGCAGAACATGATTCTGCCGTTATCTTCCTTTAAAATTCTGAGCGAACCAAATTCCTCATTTTCAAATATCTTTATCATATTATTCATTTGCATTCTCCTTGTCAATTTCTAAAATAAACCTTGCAAGAGCCTCAATAACATTCGTAGTAACGGCATTTCCTGCCTGCTTGTAAAGCTGTGCGTCGGACATTCCGGTTGCCGCCACCTTGTTGAACTGCTCGTCTGTAAACCCCTGCAAACGCCAGCATTCCAAAGGCATGAGCCTGCGGATATATCCGCAGTAGATCACCCCGTGTTTATCGGTGACAGTTATCGTAAACATCGGTTCGTTTGGGAGTTTAAATCTTCGCCCTTGCTGACGAACTTTCTCCTTTTCGGGAGTAAGCACCGCAATCGGATCGCTAATCACGATCACCCCCGACTTTTCTCCTTTATGGTGACCTATACCGCTGTCCTGCCTTGACGTTATGCACCTCGCAAGCTCTGTAACTTTCGGTTCGGGATTCATATCGATACACATAGCGTAATATCCCTGATTACAGCTTGTTGTCAGCGTGTGTGCTACATCGTGACCTACACGTCCTCGTCTTGAATTAATGTTAGGGTAGGCGAGATCAATACTGTCGCCGGGCAATGCTAACTGATAGCCCGACTTGGTTTTGACCTTGATCGGAAGTCCTATGATCTCGTAAAGTCCTGTCTTTCCTCCGAAGCCTCCTGCCGTTCCCGTAAGCGTTATGCTCAGTCCGTCGGCTGAGTACACTCTGCAGCCCTCTCGTCCGGGTATGCGTTGTACAAGAGTTTTTGGATTTGCGTCCGTGAAAGACAATACTTTTCCGGCGCATTTTTCTCTAAGAAATCCGATAATGAACACTCTTTTTCGGGATTGGGCGACTCTAAAATTTGCGCTGTTAAGCACCTGCCATGCGACATCGTACCCCAATTCGTCCAGCGAACCAAGGATGGTCGCAAACGTCCTGCCTGAGTCATGCGATAACAATCCGGGTACGTTCTCAAGCAGCAGATATTTAGGTTTTTTAACGGCAGCGATTCTGGCAATTTCAAAGAACAGAGTTCCTCTTGCGTCGTCAAATCCGCCCCTTTTTCCAGCGATTGAAAAGCTTTGGCAAGGGAAGCCTCCGCATATAAGGTCGAAATCGGGTAACTCGTTTGGGTTGATTTTTCTTGCGTCATCGTAATACACCTCGCCTTCCGTATCGTACATTGTTTCGTATGCTTTTTTAGCATATCGGTCAATCTCGCAGTACCCGACGCACTCAAAGCCTCCTGCTTTTTCAAGTCCTGAGCGGAATCCGCCGATGCCTGCAAAGATATCGAAATACTTTATCATTTATCACCGATCCTTTCTTGTTTGTGTAATAAAAAAACGGCTAAGTCTTTTTCAAAACTTAACCGTTACATTGACATTTCCATTTCTTCGGATTCTTCAAAACCCTCAGTTTCTGTGATTTCTTCAGATTTTTCCTGCTCATCCGCCATAGCCTGTTCCTGTTCGATTTTATGAAACTTATCCACATCGGGGATAACGCCAAGCGTTCTTCCGTTATCATATTTACAGTGCAGAGTACCCGCATCGTCCACAAATTGAACTATGCCTTTAGTACCTGGTGGAATCGGACGGGGATCGTTATCCATACTGTCAAGGCATATCCGAGTTCCTTCGGGATATCTCTGCCTGAGCATTTCTACCTTCTTTTCGTTGTAAATCATATAACACCTCACATCGTCATTCCCATATCGGGTCTTTGGTCATGTCCTCGGTCTGACTGCTGTTCATTTTTTACTTGATCACCTCCAGTCGTTTTAGATTCCCTTTTTATAGTATTTTTGTTATCGAGCCTCCTTTGAAACAAAAAAAGGCCGCTTTGTCGTTTATCGCATTTCGTGATATTTGACAAAACAGCCTTCTAAACTTTGTGAATGTTTTTTTATAAAAAAACGGCAAGCCGGGAGCGAAATCTGCTCAAAGCTTGCCGTTTTATTTGACAATATTCATTTGTCGAGGGTTCGAACCCTTCCGGTCGGTGAAAATCATGAAAAAGCATCCATGGTTTTTACCTTGAATTTTTCAGCTGAAAAGCATGAAAAAAGCCCGTAAATACGCGGCTTTAATAAGGAACACACAAAACCGATTGAGAGAATGAATTATCCATTGATTTACGATATAATTAATTACATCACTACGCTAGAAAACGCTCTGTAAATTATAAACTTACAGAGCGTTTTTACAATTCAATTGACACTTATCAATTTTATATCATTAATTTTTCTATGCAGTATGGACATTAATTTTCCAAAAGCATATTCATTAGCACTACCAAAATCAATAAAGAGACGAATAGTATTATCCGCTACTTTCAAAACCTCATAATAATGAATTTTGCATTCATTTTCAGTATTGTAATTATTAACAAAATCATCAATAACTACTATAAAATGGTTGAGTGTTTCTTTTGTAACATTTGCTTGAAACTCAATCAGCATATCTACATCAGGGTAATTTAGCGAGACAATCTTTACGTCAAAATAAGTGCCAAAGCTTAGTGGTTTTCGATGAGGATTACTTTCAATATAGTTAAGAATCAAATCTTTATCGGCGATTTTCAGTAAACCGAATTTTGCAAATTCGTATTCTTCGGGAATTATAGGAGAAAATTCAAACATTACATCCTCGCTGTTTATATCTGCCATAGGACTTACATATTCCTCTTCCGTATTTGATTTCCACCTGATAATAATGTATAATTTTCTATCAGCGCACCAATACGGCTTATAACAAATCTGTGATTCGGCATATGTATATCCATCATAATTTAATGCAAAACGCACAGCAAACATATCAAAGACCAAATATTTTCCGATATCAGAAATACCGGTGATTTCCGAGTAAAGCTTGGTCATTTGTCGTTGATATTCGTAATTAAACGCATAACTTGATAAATCTGTCTGTGGAGAATTTGGTATAAACTTTATAAGCTTGCTGTCACAGATATTAGAGATAAATTTAGGCTGTGCATACATTTCCGAAAGAGCAATATTTTCTGTATCATCACAAAAACAATATTCTTCGGGCAAACGTTCCATATTACTCTGGTCTGAACCGTTAAAAACAAAATATTCGTTTTTATTTTTGCAACGCCATTTTATCCATATTACTCCTGATAGCCTTGATTTTACAATCAGCTGAACAGGATAATAGCTCCACCCATTCAAATTGTACTGCTTATAATCATAGCCAATCAGTTTTACATCAGACTTTTTATAAATCCGTTCATATTCGCAAACAAGACCTTTTTCAATCATTTTTTCAAATCTTTCTGAATTATTATTGTACTCAAGATTAAGACTCAGATTATAATCTTCAACAAATTGTTTATATGGTGCAAATATCATTCTTAATGCCAATCTTTCACCTCCCCTATACTGCAACCAAACACAACATCCCAAATATAAATACTACCGCATAAAGTACACCTTCAATTACGACTACCTGTTGAGTCTGCATTGGAACGCTGTTCATTCCAAAGTTAAAGCTATATGCTATGTCAAAATCAACTACTAACGCTCCCTCTGGTATTGTCTGTGGCACATACTCACAAACATCATCATAGGCGTATCCATATTGTTTCGCTAATGAAACTGCCTCTTCTTTTGAATTATATTCATGGTATAATACTACACCACTTCCATTATTGCTTTTCGTTCCACGTTTATCAGCATAAACAGCTATATATTTCTGAGATGCAATATCATAATATGCAAACGCATTAATTTTATTACCCGATTCTAGTGGTAGCTTAAAACTCTGCTCATATTTTTTAGTAGCATCAATATATCTGGTTATTTGACGTCTTCCTTGATCATAGCTAGCTGATCTTTTAACTTCCCAAACCATACTTTTTTCATCAAAACGTCCTAATATATCAGCAAATCCCGGTGTTACTTTTGCTCCATTTGTAGCTTTAGTCAATACTCCTCCACCTTTAATGGTGACTTCTTTACTAAAGTCTCCAGTTGGATTATCAATCTTAAGCCGAACATACGTATAATGTTTTACCGAATTGTGATAACAAGTCATTTCTTGGATAAACTTATAAAACCAGTTTTCTATTTCCCCGTTATTATTCTCTGTATAGCTCATAATAAGAGGTGCGACAAAATCATATGTGATATCGCCAGCATCATCACCCGTTATACCAAAAGATAAGCTTTCTTTAGTTTCTAATACTGCATTAAGTGTATCATCATCATATGTTCCATATTTAGGTGAAATATATATATCTTTTAACTCTAAAACCTTTTGTACAACAATTAAAGCTACTCTATTTTCAGTACTACTATCACCATATGTAATAAATTTAGAAAAGTTAATAAAAGGCTTCGATGTAGACTCATCAGAGAGAAAATATGAATTAAATTCTTGCTGTTGTGAATTTGTATTGTAATCACTATTAGGATTGTTATTAAATCCGCTAAGAATATAATTAGCACGGGCTGAGTCAATATTGCAATCATACAAATCACTTAATGTTTTATAGTCGCTATTGCTAATCTTTCCTTTAGCATTTTGTATATTGATTTCATACTTTTGTTTATATAGATTTTGAATTTCTGATGCTATTTCTTCATCATCAATTAAGGTATCTGGGTATTGGAGTCCTGCATATTCATCAATATGATTATAGATTAATGGTTGCTCATCAATAAAATCATCTAAACCATCCCCATCCGAATCTTCCTCACATGGATTTGACTTAATCGGAAGAATTTCAACACCATAAAAATATCGATGCATATAACTTGGAATCGAATCACTGTATTCATTCAAAACATAAGAAAAACCCTGATCATGAACTTTATTCAAACACTGTTCAAAGGTAGGCAACTGGATATTGCCATAGTTATCCCATGTAATAAGCCCACTTTCAGTATCAACTTCTTCCCAGTCGGTTAAATCATCATTATCTGATTTAGCTCCATTATTAGGATCTAATACATTGACAAGACTAATGGTTTCCCAACCTGTTGGCAATACGGCTTTAAATTCAACATGAGGTGGAGCAACATTTTCCACAATATGATTATAAACACTACTCTCTGAATTTGTACCATATGTTAGATTAAGTCCGCCGGTACTTTTTATAGCATTATCTACCTGCTGTCCATAAGAAGGATCAATGTAACTGTAACCTGCCGGCATTAACTCAGAATAATTTATACCTAATTTTGCACATGTATTTATTTGATCAAAATACATTGAACCAACATTCGTAGAACCATTCATTACCTGAAAAATAAATTTTGCAGATGTTTCTTTAAAAGTAACATTATTTTGTAATAGTTTAAACGCATTACCTCTATCAGTATAACCTGAAGTGTACACATATTGCTGTGCGCTAAGGGCCATTTTAACAGCCATACTGTTGGTAAACCATATATTTCCGTCAGATGTAAATTTCAGAGCTTGTGCTCCATTCAAATTATAAGTAATAAGACAGAAACGTACATTACCATTCCCGTATTGAGCAATTAGGGAATCCATCAAATTACCAATCATTTCGCATTGTGAATTAAAGGTATCCTCAAGCTGACCGGAAGTCTGAATAAGAAACGCAATATCAACGGGTGTCTGAACGGTAACAGCGCCTCTGGTCTGAGCAGCAGCAAACATTGCAGGAGCAAAAGTTTCTTCAGTAAGAGTATCTTCCTCGTCATTTATTTCAGCGAGTGTTTCTTCAGAAAATTCTACACGTGTAGACTCTTCATTGAATTCAGCAGCTATATCTTCTACCGCTTCAGCCTCAAAGGACATCAACATAGGTTCATCTTCGTTAATGCCGATTCCAAGGTTGGCAAGCCATTTCTCCATGTCCATTATACAGTATGTGCCAAGTTCGTCAACCTCCGTGTAAATTGTATTGTTTTCAAGGTCATACTTTGTTTCAATGGGCAGAAGCATATTCATATCTTCAAAGTATTTGAAGATTGTAAGACGTTTCAATCCTTGTAAATCCGGTTCGTCAGGGAATAGATTAAGTTCATTGTCTACGAATTCATCAGCTATATTAAATTTTAACACAAACTTGCTGATATTGCAAGAGTTATCACAAGTTAATTCCGGTGCAATACCAAGAATGGCGTCGTTTTTTATTGCATTTGAGTAGCTTGTTTCCCTTGCATTTAAATTACCTTCAACATAGCCTGTCGATTCAATTTCGATAGACATTTTGTAAGGATTGTCATCAGTATTAATCTCCTTAAGAGCCTCGCTGTTTTCGGCAATAGTCTGATTGCTTACATATTCCGCATCGGGAACGTCAAATGTTTCAGGATTTGTTGGATCAAGGCCAATATGTGGCTCATCGCCATCTTTTAAGCCATCACCGTCTGCGTCAGGAATGAGGGGATCAGTTCCGTAAATATTAATTTCATCGTAATCTGAAAGTCCGTCATTGTCCGTATCATCATTTCTTGGATCAGTTCCAAGCTCTATTTCCTGAGCATTGGTCAATCCGTCACTGTCAGAATCTGCATCAGCGTCCGAAACACCCTCAGTAACGGAATCATATTTGGTCGGATTGGTTCCTGTTATGTAAATCTCCTGATAATCAGTTAAGCCGTCATCATCTGTATCAACTTTGTTTATATTGGTTCCATACTCTTTTTCCAATAGATCAGATAGTCCATCACCGTCAGTATCAGTAAAAGTCACAACATAACCATTTTCGAATTTAACAACTTTTACTGAATTAGAATAAACAACTTCTCCATAATTTGTTGTTAAAGAAACTTTGAAGTATTTTGTTTCAAAGTCTTCCGTTATTGGATGTTGGTATGTATATACACCATTTTCAACTATGGCTTCGGAAAGATAGTTCATGTTATCATCAGAACTCCAAATTTCATAACTGCTGTTGGTGTAATTTGTATACCATGTAAGATTTATGCTATTTGTTTCGCTGTTATATCCTCCAAAAACTGAAAGATCAACCTCAATATCAGAAGTCGTTCCGACAAGTTCAGCCATACTGTTGCTGTAATTAGCGTTAATGCTAGGGCAGTCAATGGTGATAGTTTGTCCGATAATGATAACATTGTTGAGGTTAAGGTTATCAGTATCAATGTTGATATCTCCGTAAGGAGCATAAATCAAGCCGCTGAAATTAACGTTGCTTGTTTCGATATTGATATCTCCTGTTTCGGAGCAAATAACAGAATTGTTCGTATTCTTAACCTCTCCATTGATGGTAACATCTTCAACAGCTTTAATTCCTGAATTGAGATTAATATTTCCCGTAAGTTCTAGAGTGCCGTTAACATCCATGGGATTATTAATGTTGATGTTCAGGTCCTCAAAGCTGTAATCGTCAGCATATGTTTCAACGTTATCGCCGCTGAAATACGAGTAGTTCAGTTTTTTGAGAATGTAGATCATTTCTTCGTCAGCATTCTCAGTTTTCGTACCGTTGACATTCATATTTCCGCTTGAAACAATTGTGCCGTTTGTCGCTATATTTCCATTCACACAGAAATTATTAGCATTAATGGTGATAGCTCCTTCTGTATCAGAAGCGGCAAACATTGTATAGGGATACTTTTCTGCTGCATCCTCTGCAACTGCAGGCAAACTCGGCAAAAGAGTTGCCGCCATAGCTGCACTCATTACGCCGGAAAGTATTCGTTTAAAGTTTCTTTTAAGGTTCATAGTTTCTCCTCTGTTTCCGCAATACGCCGAATAAACTCCATATATTCGGAATACTGCATATTATCAGTCCGTATTGTAATCGTTCGATATTGGTTCTACGTCAGACAAACCCAAAATTCATATACCTTAGTCCATTGGAATCACCAAGCCTCTCTGCAAAAAAGCATAGAATGTAGATTATTACGAAACTTCCGTACTGTAAACAGTAATAGTTTCGTAGGACGTGCCCTTGTAGACCTTTGCAACTGTTTTAACGCGGTAGGTTCCGCTGCCAATTGGTGAGTACGAGTTAGGATAACTACAGTACCAGCTGTTAAAAGTTTCGCTCCAGTCGGTTATCCTGCACCAAGACATTCCGTCTTTTACCTGCAAGGTCTGAGTTACAACGATTTTAGTCGTTGTACCCGATATTCCGTAAACGGTACTCTTGCAAGATGCCACACCACCAGAAATACTCAAATTGCTATATGCTTGATTAGTATACAAGTAACAAGGCGAAACAATACCGCCGTTATCAGGTGGAACAGCAGCCAACACCGTAGTTCCTCCCACCGAACAGAAAATCAGGCAAGCCATAAAAACAGGTACAATTTTTTTCATAATATCTCCTCCTACAAAAAAATGAGTGCAAGAGAATTTTTTCCTCTTACACTCTTAATGACAACAAAATATTCGTTTTTGTGAGCTGTTTTTCAAGATTTATTTCGATTTTGTAGACTTGCACAAAGATAATGTATCTTTTTTATTCAAATTGCTTGTGATTTTAAAAATATATTCGCCGTTATCCCATGAAATACAGAAATCATGGTTGGTACTTTGAATAAGATATTCCTGTCCTGATTCATCAGTGTAGTATTCAAGCTCAGAATGTTCGTTATCAAAATAACCTAAGTAACTATCATGAACGAATTGCTCGAAAAAGATATATTTATCTCCATTAAAATAAGCGGCGAATATTGTTCCGCTGTCCCGGTTATAATCAGATAATTCAAAACCGTCGGGCAGATTTGAGATCGCATATTCTTCTTCAATAGTCGCCGGATAATCTTTTTCAGTATCGCTGTTTACCGAAACGGCAGTGTGATCTTCGAAAATACTCATAAAGAAATCATGAACCGCCTCACGCACCGCTTCAACGCTCAGCGAGGATGCCGATAAAATTATTACAACAGCCGCTATACACGCCGCTCGTCTTCCTCCGGTACATATCAGATTAAAATACGGTTTATTCCTTCTTCGTATAAGCTTATCCATTTTACGTTCAAACTTTTTCGAAAATTCGGCATTAATATCAAAATTTACAGAATCAATAAATTCATCAAGCTGAGGTTCAAAAGCGTCGCCTATGGCTTTTGATAATATTGAATAGTTATCCATTATAAATGCCCTCCTTTTCAAGCAGCTTTGCAAGACTATTCTTTGCGTGCTGAAAACGCTGTCGTGACGCCGCATTGGAAATATGCAGTGCTAACGAAATCTCACTGTACCTCATGCCAAGAGTGATTCTCAGGTAAAGAATTTCCTGATCGGTATATGAAAGCCGCTTGATACAATCAACTATATTATCGTAATTTCTGTCACAAAGCGTCTCGTCTGTTAATTCGGGAATATCTTCGCTTAAATTCATAGCTTTAATGTGTTCCTTTTCTTTTTTCAGTAAATTCAAAGACACGTTTCTAACAGTAATGACAATATAATAGTCCAATTTGTGAGATTCTAAATTTTTAATTTTTTTGAAAACTTTTTGCGAGACTAAAAAAAGTCTCCGAACAAGCTTCTTCGGCTAACGTTTTATTTTTTCAAAATATTAAACGCAATCGCATAAGCCTTAGACCTATTTTGATTATATAAATCCTCAAATGATTTCTTATCGTCTTCGTTATCAATTAAGGTTAAGTATATTGCAAGCATAATGCCCCCCATTTATTTTTGTTTATCATTTTCATACAGCAAAACCAAAAACTCCGCCAACGCCCGTAATTTCGCCTTAAACTCGTCAGATATTTCAACGGATTCCTATGCTGTCCTACCCTCCAAGGCATCCTTAACCGCCCGGTTACACAACCGCCACCATTTCAGCTTACTCCCGTTATGGTATTCCTTGCGAAGAATCTCTGTTGCAGAATTAACAGCCTTGTTTACAGCGTTTCTGGTGATCAGCATATAGTCCGCAATGTCGTTAACGGAGGTCTCTTCATACCCGAATGCACCATATTTTCTGCCGAGAATTTCTCTGTCCCTGGCTGATAAGTTTTCAAACAATTCCTTGAAAAGCTCAAGGCTAACTTCAATGTAAACCTTGTTATCGGGGTGCAGATCGTTAACGACAAGCCCAGGATTTTCAATGTACTCAATTCCGTTCTCTGTTTCCGCCCGTATCATCAGCGTTTCCGTTTTAAAAGAGAATGACAGACAGCTTTGAACGGTTTTCCTGTCCATGCCAAGCTCCTTGGATATATCCGAATTTGACATACCTTCATTATGCAGCTTGCGGCATCTTTGTATTTTTGAGAAATCGGAATGTGAAAGTCCTGCCGGAGAACTGAAATTTTCAATAAACTCCTGCATTGCATATCGAAGTTGGGGAGTAAGATATGTCAGTAGACTGCCCTTTCTTGCGTCATATTTTTTTTGCTTTCAGCTTTTCAAAGAACGTCAAACTGCCAACCTGAACAAGGTCTTCAAAGGTATCGCTGAAACGCAAATAATTTTTGTAGTCTTTTGCAACCGCAGCAGCAACGCTCTGTATGAACCCGACATTCTGCTCGTACAGATCATATAAAGCTTGCATATTACCGTCATAATATTTCGATATCAGTTCCTCATTTGTCATTCTTAACCGCCTTTGGTCTGCCTCTCTTCGGAACGTCAAAACCGCATAATTTGTAAAGATTTTCAGACTGCATTTGCTGTTCAAATTCCTCATTGCTGAATTCGGGAGAGGTCATTGCTCTATGGTACAGTTCCTCTGCTTGTCGCAGAAGAACAGATTTTTGTTTTTCATCAATAACTTTTCTCTGATAGCTTCGCATAACCCTGTTAAGACAGCGCCGATATGACTGATATTTCGGATTATCCGCATTTTCTTCCTTAATTCTGACCGTTCTGTAAGCCATCTGATTACAGGTAAACCTCGGATTTTCAGGCGCAGCCTTGTCGCAGTATCTTGTTTTGTAGCCTTTGGTCATAAGAAAGAATCGTCCGCAATGTTCACATCTGCGTATATGATGTCCTGCCATAAGACCTTTTAGAAAATCGACCTTTAAAAAGCTCTGCAATCTATCAACATGGTAGTATTCCGCAATTACATACTCTCCGCAGCCATCGGTTATTTCTTTGGGGATCATATTCATTTCAAGAAAATCAGCGCTTGTATACGACATATATTCATTCATGATAGGATTTGCAATCATCTTGTACGCCATAGGATTTGTAAGGAAGTCGTAGTAAGCGGCGGCAAAATTTTCGGGATCAAGCTTTTTAAGATGTGACAGAAAATCGTTCACAAAGTAATACATAGTCTTATTGAAATTAAAAATATCATCGATCACAGGCTTGTAAAGACTTGCGGTCTTGTAATAAAGCTCCCAGTTTTCGGAATTCATAATTGTGCCGTCCATATCAGTAAATCCTTTGAAAAATTCGACAGCATTCTGAGTATCAAGAACCTGAAATATTTTATGTTTTTTTAAAGCCGTATCTATTTCGACCATCATGCTGTTAAGCCTGCCCCAATTCTCTTTTGAGGGCGGTATATATTCAACGGAAATATCCTTTTCAGCATTGATTTCATGGTTCATTATGTATTCCGCCGATCTATACTTATCATATATCTCTTCGAATTCGGAAGGAGAAATATTCATACACGACTCCGAAGGCTCACCCAATAAAAATTCCTGACCGTTGACCTCAATCATATTCCCTTTGACATAAAAACAAATATCGTTAAACATAATTACACCTCAAGGCTGTCGTTTTTACAGTTTCCAAATTAAGTATATCATATTTTGCCGCAATATGCAACTGAAAATGTCGTGTTGAATAAAAAAATAATGTTATGTGATTTTATTCATTTTCTGAATTTCCGCATATAATAATATCAGAGGGTAAAAAACGCACCGCAGATTTCGTTTTCTGCGGTGCGTTTTTGTTTGCAGAACCGAGGTCAGCGGCTTTGCATATTAAAAGGAGGTCGATAAAATGAAAGAATTAAAAATGTACAGCAGCGAGTATATTATGAATACTCCGATGAAACCGATCGAATATTGTGTTGACGGTTTGATCTCGCAAGGATTGTTCGTTCTCGCAGGAGCACCGAAAGTCGGTAAATCGTGGCTAGCTCTCGATATGTGCCTGTCCATTGCAAAAGGAGAAAAGGTTCTTGGAAAAGCAACGTCCTGCGGTCATGCGGTCTATCTTAGCCTGGAGGATAGCCTGATACGTCTGCAAAACAGGTTGTACGAACTGACAGACGATCCGTCCGATAATCTTCATTTTGCAATTATGGCGGAGTCTATTTCAAACGGTCTGCCTGAACAAATCGAATACTGCAGGAAACGGTTTGACGATTTGAAAATTGTTTTCATTGATACTTTACAAATGGTGCGTAACGAATCGGAGTCGAGCTACGGTTCAGATTACAAAGAGTTGTCAGTTCTGAAAGCTCTTGCGGACAAGCTTGGTATAGCTATAGTTCTGGTTCATCACACACGAAAGTGTTCTGACAGCGATCCGTTCAATATGATCTCAGGCAGTACAGGATTAAGCGGTTGTGTAGACGGAAGTATGGTTCTGATTGAAAGCAAGCGTGGAAGTCGGAAAGCTAAACTGCATTGCGTAGGTCGTGACATTGAAAATCAGGAGATCAATGTTGTGTTTGAAAACAGCAGATGGAAAGTGTCTGACGATATTAAAAATGTCAAACCTGACTATTTCTCCTTTGCTGTTCATGACTTTATGGTAACGCAGAAAACCTTCAAAGGCTCTGCTACTCAACTTGCTGAAAAGTTATCAGCTCTGCTGTACAAAGAAGTGTTTTCAAACCGTGTCAAAAAAGATCTGATTCAGCACGCTTATGATTTGCAGGATTACGGAGTAGCTTTTGAATCCAAACGAAGCAACGGACAGCGAATAATTATTCTGAATTACGATCCGAAAAGTGACAGCAGTGACGGCAGAAATTTAATGGCGGAGGTGTGTGAAAACGCTGACCCTGCTGTCCCTGTCGATAACAGCGAAATGCTTGAAAAGCCTTTAAATACGTTGCTTGCGATTGATGAGTCCGAAGTTGAGGCAGAAAAATCCGCTGTCACTGTTTGTGATTCTGCCGACCCTGTTGATGACGTTACTGACCCTGCCGCTGATGAAGCTTATGAAATCGAGTTAATGAGCCTTGATGAAGTTCTGCATATGTCAGCTAATAAAATCAGAAATCAGCTTGCGGATCGGGGGATTGATGCGCCGCCGTTTTATTCGCCAAGAAAGGCAATGTAAGCCGATTTGTGCCGTTCAAATTCCAATCGGGAAAGTTATCGGCAGAGCATCGTAAAACGCCGTACAAACCAACGTGGAGCGTTTTGGGCAAATCAATAAAACATGAGAGATGGTGATAAAAATGTGGAGTTAGCATATTGCACAAATCACCGATTTTTGAGAGAACTGAAAGTCGGAAATATTTCATTGCAGGTTAAAGTCTTGGCGTCAAATGCCGCCAAGACGCTCACAGCGGACAGCAAAGCTGACCGCAAAAGCGCCGAAAATACGACGTTTCAGCACAGGTCTTGTGCATATTTTCGGCGGTCGCCTCATGGAGTCAAAATACGGCTTTTTCCAAAAATCAGGGGTCGCAAGCGCTGAAATGTGCGTAAAATCGGCATATTTTCAGGCGTCGTAAGAGAAAAAGGAGTGGTTTTATGGCAAAAGAAAAAATGGCTGTATATTTTCAGCCGGAAACGATCAAAAAAATCGAACAGGAGTATCAAGAGGACAACTGTACATCAAAAACTGAATTTATTGAAAAAGCCGTGAAGTTTTACATCGGCTATCTTCGTCAGCAGGAAGAAGTGAATTACCTCTCTCCGATGATAACAGAAACGGTCAAGGCACAGATCAAAGGTACGGAACAACGGCTTGCTCGTCTGATGTTTAAGGTAGCTGTAGAGCTTGGGAAGCTGTCTCACATGACTGCGGCTATCAACGATGTGGATGATGAAACATTGCAAAGTCTGCACACTATGTGCGTAAACGAAGTACGGAAGATCAATGGGATTATTGATTACGAGGACGCTGTTGATTTTCAGCAAAGCTGATAAGGTGCGTAACAAATCCGCACCAGAAAAATTTAAAATGAAAGGACTGAACTGATTTGTTTACACGAATTTTTATGACTTTTGTTCCGATATATATCGGAGATCAGGAGGGGTATGGACACCACCAATATTATAGAAAGAAACGAAAGCGGCTGCGCTTGCAGCATGACGCAAACTGAGGGTAAATATATCAAAAGCCGTTCCGAAATCATTGACGGAATTATTTACAATATCAACTCGGTGTTTGATATGACCTCAAAATCCACAGCGGAGGACAAGCTGAAATATTTGCTGAAGTCCGCCGCTGAAAAAATATCATAAACTTATAGATTATTGCTGGACTTTCAGAACCGGTTGTGATATACTTTCTGTAATCTCAATCGGTTTGACATAGTCCGCAGCACAGACGGAAAGAGAGGTTAATCATGTCAGACACGAACAAGATAACGGCTTTGTATTGCAGGCTCAGCCACGAGGACGAGCTTGCGGGAGAAAGCAACAGTATTTCAAATCAGAAAGATATACTTCAGAAGTATGCCGATGACAACGGTTTTTACAACACAGAGTTCTATATCGATGACGGATACACGGGAGTAGATTTTGAACGCCCTGCATTCAAACGCATGATAGACGATGTGGACAACGGCAGGATCGGTACGATAATTACAAAGGATTTATCAAGATTGGGTCGAAACCATCTGCACGTCGGCTTGTTTACCGAAGAATATTTTCCTCGGAACAATGTCCGCTACATCGCGATCAATAACAACATTGATTCCGATAATCCGGATTCTTCGGCTATCGATATGGCGGCATTCTACAACATTTTCAACGAGTTTCATGTCAAGGATACAAGCAGAAAAATCAAGGCAAGCTGTTTGATAAAATCCGAAAGAGGACAAAGAGTGGCTTCGCGTCCGCCTTATGGATATATGAAAGAGCCGAACGATCACAGCAAAATCATTCCGAATCCGGAAACAGTTCCTATCGTCAGACACATTTTTCAGCTATGCGCCGAAGGCTTGGGTCCGGCTCAGATCGCACACAGGCTTGAGGAAGAACAAATATACACTCCTGCGATGTATGAGTACAGTAAGTCCGGAACTGTAATTTCCAACTTCGATACAAGCTATCCCTACCGCTGGAATCCGACTGTAGTGGCTAATGTCCTTGAGGATGTAAGTTACATCGGACACACTTGTAATTTCAGGTTCGGCAGAGCCTCATACAAAGACTATCGGAAATTAAAGCTGCCGGAAAGCGAGCACAGGCTGATTGAAAATACTCACGAGCCGATAATCGACATCAATACTTGGGAGATAGTTCAGCGGCTCAGGCAGAGCAAGCGCAGGTTCACAAGGAGCGGAGAGAAAAGTATTTTTGCCGGAATAATATTCTGTGCGGACTGCAAGCAGAAATTATATTTCCATAGGCACGTCAGGGAAAAGCCTGAAAACTGGAAATTTGTCTGCTCTTCGTATCGCAAAAACAGCAGAGAGCAATGCACTATGCATGGTATCAAGGAAAGTCATCTTAAAGAAATCGTCCTTCACGAAATACGGAATGTTACTGCGTTTGCGAGAGAACGTACAGACGAATTCGCAGAATATATAAGCCTGAAGTCAAACTCAGCCGTTAAGAAAGAGTTGTCCGATGCCAACAAAAAGCTGAAAAAAAGTGAGAAAAGGCTTGCCGAGGTTGGGATAATTTTCAGAAAGTTGTATGAAGATCATGTTCTTGGTACGATTGATAACGATCAGTTCAGAATGCTGTCGCAGGGATACACTGATGAACAGAATCAGCTTAAAGCTGAAATATCAGATTTGAACAAAGCGATTCAGGAGCTTAAATCTCAAACGGCTAACACCGCAAAATTTACTGCGATGGCTAAAAAGTACACAGACATTACTGAATTGACTCAGGAAATCTTACACACGTTTGTATCGCGCATCGAGGTTCACGAAAAGCGGAAAGACGATAACGGCAGCGTCACACAGGAAATTGATATTTACTTTACTCATATTGGAATTGTAAAGTAGACAAAAAGAAAACGGAGGGCGTTGGTCTGAATGACTCAGACGGCTCTCCGTGATACATAACTTTAGGGACGTTCCCTATTTGTGCCGCGATAATACGGGCTTTTAAGGGTGAGCATCCATTTAGTCTCACCAATATGGTGCGGCAAACGGGACTTGAACACTCAAAAGTGCGTTTAGCGGCTTTTTGTAAATCCTCGCAAACGTTGGTAAATAGGGCTTTTGCGTGAATTATCGTTTAGCATTGTCAAGCCTGTTTTTGGGTGTTATTGCGGCTCATAACACCCAAATAACGCCCAAAAACGAGTACAAATAATTGTACATTAGTTGCTTTTAGTTGCAAATTGATAAAAATTAGTAGTATCAATAGACTTTGAACTTGCTCATTTTTTGAGCTGGTTGCTATCGCTCATATTTGAGCTAAAGCCCACACGTTCAGTAAAACAAATACCTCAAAAGTACAATTATCTTCAAATCTATCAGAACGCCGTATAATCCATTGCAATTTTAAGAGTATAATTTCACTATAAAGCATGCAGAACGCCATACAGCACACGCTAGGGGCATTGCAGAACGTTTTAACAGCATACAGACAAAATAATAGCAGGCTTTGCACCTTTGAACTGTCGAGAGGGTGTAACGCCTGCTGTTTTGTTATTCGTTTTTGTCCTTTGCTATATCGTCCTCGATAAGCTCATTGATCAAGCCGTTAAGGCTCAACCCCTTTTTCTCAGCGTGAACTCTGTATTCTTCTTTCTTGCCTTTAGGAAATGTTGCTGTAAATCGGTCATATTTTTCAGCCACATACTTGTTTTGTCTGATGATTTGCTTTTGTTTATCCATACATTCCACCCCCAAGTATATTATACATCTATAAGCTGTATTACGCAATATGCAGTTTGCACAAAGATATTACGTAATATTTGTATATGTTTGTCACTCAAAAGTATTGACGTATTACGTAATATATGCTATAATAATATCAACAAAGAACGAAAGGGGGCGGTTAAGTTGGACAAGAAAATAAAAAAGCTTGTCAAGTTGGTTCAGCAACTCAACAAGCTAATGATTGAGATAATCGGTCTAATAGGATATATCTTAATCATAAAAGATTTACTTAAATAGTAAATTCGGCAGAAAGGAGAGTTGACCGCTCTCCCAACTGCTTGAATTATACCACAAAAACGAAAGGGTGTCAATATGAAAAATGATATTTTCAAACTTTGTAAAGAGCTGCTCAAGCTTGGCGGATTGATACTTGCAATAGCGTTCTTAATACTGAGATAATTCAAGGAGTTGAAAACAATGACCAAAACCACAAAATCAAGACTTATGACAATAGCAAACAAGCTCGTAGGCAAGGGCTATAACCGCCGCACAGCAATGCTCAAAGCGTGGGTGATAGCCAAAGCCGAAAGGCTGTCCGTAAGGATAGCAGGGACTTCATTCAACCGCCGTCAGAGCGTTCTCAAGGCTATGGAGAGCAAGCCTGCTGTGCTGAAACTCAAGCACGAAAGCACCAATACCGCAGACCGCAACGCCGTGAGCCTGTGGGCGTTTCCAGAGGGTGCAAGGGGCTTTTACCGAATTGGCTATCTGCCGAAAGCTGTCGCCTATGTTATAGCCCCTCTGCTGGACAAGGGCGAAACTCTCAGCCTTGTCCGCCTCAACATCATAGATATCAACATAGCAGGCTTTAAGCTCGGTGCAAGGCTTATGCTTGCGGTATAGACCAAACACCAAAACCCAAACACCACACCACATTTTGACCCGAATTCTGCAATAAAGGGCGAATATATAAAACATAAAGGAGTAACCAAAAATGACCACACCACAAAACAACGTCAAAAACGTATCGGTCTTTGACCTTGAGGACTTTGTAATAAACCTTGAGCAAGCTGAAAACCTGCTTAACGTGTACCTTGAGTTCATTGATGATGAGTGCCCTGCTATCGAGAACAGGGACACAAAGAAAGAGAGCCTTGCGGCTGTTGTGTATGCCTCACGCACGGATATGTTTCAAGCAGTCCTAAAAGCTTGCTTTGACATAGTAAGGCAGAGCAAGACGGAGCTTTCAAAGCTTATTTACCCACCACAGACCGCATAAACGCCAAAGGACAAGCCTTGTGCTTGCCCTTTTTTACTCTAGGAATAACTAGGATTTGCCACATTCTGCAAATGTGCGAGAAATATAAGCAGTGAAGGCGTGAACGTGAAAAGCACCCTCAAAGGGGGTGCTATTCCCCGTATTGCTGCGAAACAAGCTCCTCAAAGATCGTCATTGCTTGATACTCTGCATTGTCCTCTGCAAGCTGTTCTATCTCGCAGTCGTATATTATAGCCTGCCGCTGTCCGTAGCTGAGGTATGAGCCACGCTTTATTATCTCTGCAATACGCTGTTGAGCCTTGAAGTAAGCCCTCGTGTTGGTGCGGCTGTCAAAATGCAGGCGGCTTTCAATGTTCTGCTCTTCTCGCAGTATCCTCAGCTCAGCCATACAACGGAGCTTTCTCAAAGCTTTTGCCTTGCGTTGTCTGATACGCTCGCCGCTCACGCCCTCACGCTTTGCTATCTGCTCTTGTGTCATATCCTCAAAGTAATAAAGCACTATCACATCACGCAGGGGCTTGTCTAAGCGGTCAAGAGCCTTGTGCAATACCTCTCTTGTGTGTTCGTCTGCAACGGATTGTAAAGCCTGCTCAAAGCCCTCTTGTGAGTTGCTGTCGGGGATAATATCAGCTAAGCAAAGCTCTTTGCTGTCGCCTGTATCAAGGGGCTTATCAAGGCTTGTGCAGTTGTCAAGAGGCTTGTTATTCTCTCGGTCAGCGTTGCGTATGCCCAACAGCTCCGCACATGCATTGCGTATGTGATACTCAAGATAGCTTGTGAAAGCATATCCCTTTTCGGGACTGTACGCCTCAAGAGCCTTTATAAAAGCAGGATAGCACTCTTGCCGAAAGTCTGCAAGCTCAGCTCCGCAAGCCGTGAAACGCTCCTCATAGCTGCTGTAATATTGCCCTGCAAGCTTGAACATCAAGTGCTTTACCCTGTCCCACAAAGCAGGCTTTAGATCGTCCGCACCGCCTTGCTTGATAAATTCCGCAAGCTGCTCATTTGTCATTGTGTCACCCTCTCACATTCTCTTACATTCTCTAACATTTTCACGGCTTTGTTCGAGCTTTATTCGAGCTTCACTCTCGGTTCACTCTCGGTTCGATAGGTCAAAGTGTATTGTCTTGACAGTATTTTAAAAGCTTGTTCAGCTCAGCTTGAGCAGTATTCATCATAGTTTCTTTTCGCTTGTCTTTCCCTGTTATCTTTATAGGCAAACTGTTTTCATAAATTCGGCTAAATATTCGCTCTTGCTCTATCCCTTTCGGGTTTCCTATCTGCTGAGGAGAAAGATTTGTTGTAATAATAAGAGGCTTTTTGCACCTATAACGTGTATCAATTATATTAAAAACAACTTCCTGCATATAGGACGTATCACGTTCAGAATATAGATCATCAAGTACCAATAAATCATAATTACTTATTTTCTTAAAAATCTCCTGTCTGCTGTTTTGGCTGTCCCACAAAGCATTAGATAGTTCCGAAACGCTTGTAAACCTTGCAGTAAATCCTTTGTCAATTACAGAATTACAAACACAAGCAGCAAGAAAGCTTTTCCCTGTTCCACAGTTTCCGTACAGCAATAGCCATTTGCTGCTTGTTGGGTCAAATGTGGAGGCATATGCCCTTAATAATTTGCTACTATCGTTATTTTTATCTTTATCTGTTGAGAAAACATACTCCTGCATTATGATTGAACTAAAAGCAACTCGTCTGTTTTGCTTAATTCTTTCGGCTCTTTTTACGTTTTCCTCGTGCTGGCGATCGTTTTCAAATTCTTGTTTCTTACAATCACAAACACAAGGCACGATCATATTTGCTCCGTTGTGTGTAATAAAGCATTGCTTGGGCGTATGGCACTTGCCACAATATAGCAACCCGTTCTCCCCTATGTAATCATTACCCCTTTCGGGGTTGGCTCTGTGAGCATTGGAAATTACGCCGTTTAGTATACTGTCACTCATTCTTGCTCGCCTCCCAAAAGCCTGCTGTATTATAATCGGGAGTGGCTTGATTATTTTTCGCATTGTCCTTTGCTATCCAATTACGCAGAGTTAAATTATAATCTTTATAGCTCTTTCCGTATTGTTGACAATATTCATCACAACGCCGTATATATTCTGACGTTTTCTGCTCTCCAAAATCCGAAACAAGTCTTGTGTACTGATCGTCAGTAAGTTTAACGTGCTTGTATTCACCATATTTGTGAACAGCAGGCTTTTTTAACTCTGTTTGCTCCTCTCCCAAACTATCCTTATCTAATCTAATCTCATCTAATCTAATCTTATCTAATCTATGCGGACAGTTGGTTGACACTTGGTTGACGGTTGGCGGACAGTTGGTTGACAACTTGTCGGCGGCTATTGAATATGCTCCATTATTTTCAATTTGGAGCATAGCTTTTTCCGTGCTGTACGTTGTTGGCTTTGTTCTGTCTTTTCGCAAAGTGTTGTGTATTCTCCAATGCCTTATAACGATTATACCGCTCTCAAAAGGAATAACAAAGCTCTTGGCAATAAGCAGCTTTAAATCATCATCTGTACAACCTATTGCACGTTGTATCTTTTTAGGGCTGTTTATAAAGCCCTCATCGTCCGCTCGCATAGACAAGTGAAAGTACAAAGCCTGTGTTGATAGCGGCATATCTAAAAATAGATCGCTATCAATAATGATTTTTGAAAACATTCTTTTTTCCGCCATATTAAAAGCCCTCGTTTTCATCTTCAAATTTTATTTGATCTTTGCAGTCTCTCATACACTTTTCAAGCTGTCTTGCTGATTTAAGCGTATAAAATATGCTCTTGGCACGCCTGCTCTCTTTGTTTATGTACCTTTGCAATTCTTCTGCATTTTCTGGCAAATAATAACCTTTGTTGCTTGAAATTATCACCGCTCCTTTACGCCTTAGAGTCTCTATCACAAGCCTTGTGTTGCGATTGTCAAGCCCAGATATGATACACATATCTGCAAGGCTCACAGCGTTGCTCTCGCCTGTTCTGAGGGCGTTTGATATCCTTTCGGCTGCTGTCATACGCTCGCCCCCTCGCCCTCGTTAAGAAATTCAACCAGCCTGTCAAGGTTTATGAGCGTTTTACAGCCTGCCTTGACATATGTAACACGATTTTGCTTGACAAGCTGTCTCACAAAGTATTCGTGCAGCCCTGTCACCTGTGCCGTTTCCTTTATGGTGAGCATTTTCGGCAATGTCCTTGCGTTATATTCGTTCAAAATATTCTCCTATCCACCACATTTCAAGACTTGCATTTCCGCCCTCGAATGTGGTATAATAGGAGCGGAAACGTGTGTGTTTCTTTCAGTAGGCTTTAATGCCTGCTCTGCCGTCTGAATGTTGGTAGCGTTCAGACGGTTTCTTTTTGTGCCTGACTTGCAAGCTTTTCTGCTTGTTTCTTGTAAAAGCGATCGTTTGCCGCCTTTATCTTTTCCTTGTTATTCTCCCTCCAAGCTTTTTTATAGGCTCGCCTTGCAAGTACAATAGCCTTTTCTTCTTCCGAAAGATTTGCGATATCTGCCAAATAATTCACTCTCCTTTGCACAAGTATTTTCTTTTCTCTTGACAAATGCTAAAACATTTGCTATAATCATTATAGCATACAAGGAAAAGAAAAGCAACATACTTTTCGAAATTGTAACCAAATGCAAATACTATTGCTAAAAGGGGCGTTTCACATTGGAAAAAGCAAACAAAACTAACATATTTCAAAAGCGTTTCAAAGAACTGGTGGGGGATACCGCAACACAAGAGGAAATTGCAGGCAAGGTCAATACATCAAGGCAGAATGTAGGAAATTGGCTAAACGGAAAATCAAAGCCCGATATTTACGCTCTTGCTGAAATCTCAAAAGGCTATGGCGTTTCTACTGATTGGCTGTTAGGGCTGACAGACGTAAAAACGAACGATGTTACACTTCAAGATACTTGCAAATATACAGGGTTAAGTGAAAATAGCATTAACGTTTTGCTTGCATATAAGGAAATACAAGAGTACACCAAAAACAAGGACGTTCCCAGCAAATACAGCCTTGTCGATACATTAAATTTTATTTTAGCTGAATTTGGAGAAGATAGCGACTTGATATTCTCCTTAACAAATGCCTTGAATTATAATAATAGCGGGTTTAATTCTGATGATGATGAAGATGTAAGAGATGAATTCAATAGAATTTTCCCAAATGCTAGCAAATGGCTTGAGGGCAAAGGCGAAATCTATGGTAGAGATGAAAATTTCACTTTATTAAAATCTCGATTAGAACGCCAATTCGGTTTTATGGCTGCAAGTATTTTATGTTTATACAATCCTACTGAGCTTGAGAAGAAATTTGAGAAAAAGCCATTCAGAGACGGGGGCAATATATTTCAGCTTTTAAAATCTGAAAAAGAATATCATTCGCACCAAAATAGCAAAGACTGACCCATAGAAAGGACTTGATACAATGGCACAGATAGAAAAGCGTGCAAACGACTCATATAGGATAAGAGTGTTCTGTGGCTATTCAGCGGACGGCACAAAGCAGAAATCGCAGTCAATGACGTGGCGACCCTCAAGACCTAATATGACAGAAAAGCAAATAGAAAAGGCTCTGAACAAAGCGGCTTTTGACTTTGAGGAGAAGTGCAGGAGCGGTCAAACTGTCAACGCTGAGAAATTTGAGAACTTTTGTGAAACGTGGTTTGAAAACTATGCAGAGCGTACATTAAAGCCCTCAGGCGTTGAGCGGTGCAGAGAATACACCCCACGAGTGTATGAAAAGCTTGGTCACTTGCGTATAGACCGCATAACCCCACGAGAGATAGACGACTTTATAGCTTGGCTCGGTAAGCAGCACGTTGAAAAGACCGCAAATGCAGCTTTCAAGGGCGATTTAAAAGCTATTCTCAGCCACAAGGATATGACACAGAAAAGCCTTGCAGAGCAAGCAGGCGTAAGCCCACAGACCATTAAATCAGCCGCAGAGAGCAAGCTTATAAGGTGGGAGAACGCCGAAAAGATATCCGCAGTATTGGGAGAGCCTTGTCAAAAGCTCTTTGATAAGCATACAGACGATAAAATGCTTTCTCCAAAGACCATAAAGAATTATGTTTCGTTCGTGTCGAGCGTGTTTGACTATGCCGTGCATATCAAGGCTATCAAGGAAAACCCCTGCAAAAATGCCGCACTCCCAAAGATACCGCAGGCGGAACATAAAATGTTCACCATAGACGAGGCTAAACGCTTTCTTGATATACTTGATCGTGACGATACGCCAATAAAGTACAAAGCTTTCTTTCAGCTTGCTATATTTGGCGGCTTTCGCAGGGGTGAGATTCTCGGTCTTGAGTGGGAGGATATAGACTTTGACACGGGTGTTGTACATATCCGCAGAACTGTTCACTATTCAAAAGAGCGTGGCTATTATGACACAGAGCCGAAGAGCCGCAAGTCTGTAAGAGCCTTGACCCTGCCCAGCGGCGTGATATTCACAGTAAAGCAGCTAAGAAACGAACAGCTTTCACAGCGTTTAAAGCTTGGTGACAAATGGCACAGCACAAGCAGGCTTTTCACCACTTGGGACGGACACCAAATGCACGGAGCAACGCCGTTCACTTGGTTAACAAAGACCTGTGAGAAATACGGCTTGCCAAAGGTCAATCTTCATTCGTTCAGACACTTAAACGCAAGCCTGCTCATAAGCTCGGGCGTTGACGTCAAGACCGTTCAAAGCGTTCTCGGACACTCGCAGGCAAGCACCACCCTTGACATATACGCAGCCGCCTTTCAAGACAGAGAGGCACAAGCTCTCGGAGCTGTGGCGGATATCCTCACGGGAGAGAATAGGCGTAAAGCGGAATGACCGACCAACAAAAAAAGGAGCAAGCCAAAGCCTGCTCCTTAAATTTTTATCACAGTAACACCCAAACAACACCCAAACGCAAAATCTACATAAAACAAAAAACTCGCAAACCCTTATAAATAAAGGATTTGCAAGCTCTTTAACTTGGTGCGGCAAACGGGACTTGAACCCGTACGTCAAGGACACACGCCCCTCAAACGTGCCTGTCTGCCAATTCCAGCACTGCCGCATTTTTATGTTCTTTTCGCTGAACTCTTTCGTTTCTTTCGTGTTCCGTGTCATTCAGCTTAATTATTATAGCATTTATTTTTCTCGTTGTCAAGGCTTTTTTTCAGAAAATATAGATTATTTATAAATATACATGACACATACTTGTTTGTATATAATCAAGCTGTGCCTTTGACAAATCAGTTAGTTAGTACTAATATATAAATGACGATTTAATCAAAAAGTCATTTAACCATGTGAAGAAAGCAGGTGAAAAAATGCCGCAGATATTTACGCCCGAGAAAAAAGCGGAAATAAAAGCCCAGCTTTTGAAAGAGGGCAGGGAAATGATGCTTGAAAGAGGCATAACAGGTATGAATATCGAGGAACTTGCCGCCTCTGCCGGTATCGCAAAGGGTATGTTCTATATTGTCATTGGTGTCGTAGGTCTTGCTACCCCAGCCGCAATGATAGGCGGTATCACTGTTTTAATGGGCAAAATATTCTGAGCCAAAGCATATCACGCAAGTGTGTAAATAAATGTAGGGGCGAACAGTGTTCGCCCGCATGGTTTGTACAAATTCAAACATCACCGCCCACCGAAATGGGACAGCGTCCTCGGCGTCCCACTTATTTAGGCCTTTGTCAACAAGCTTTTTGTGCAAGACAGAAATCTAGCAACAAAAAAAGGACTTCATTACGAAGTCCTTTAATTTTTTGTGTAAACTCAGGATTACTTGAGCTCTACAGATGCACCAGCAGCCTCGAGCTTTGTCTTGATCTCCTCAGCGTCAGCCTTAGAAGCACCTTCCTTGATAGCCTTAGGAGCACTCTCAACGAGTTCCTTAGACTCCTTCAGGCCAAGACCTGTGATCTCCTTAACAGCCTTGATAACAGCCATCTTAGCATCGCCGAATGAAGTCAGAACTACATCGAACTCTGTCTTCTCTTCAGCAGCAGCACCAGCAGCACCAGCAGCTGGAGCAGCAGCGATAGCAGCTGTTACACCGAATTCTTCCTGGATAGCGTCAACAAGCTCTGAAAGCTCGAGAACGGAAAGTTTCTTGATTTCTTCTACAAAATTCATAATCTTCTCTGAAGCCATGATAAAAATCTCCTTTTTATTAAATAATTTTTCGGGTCAATGCCCATTTGTCAAGCAGCATATAAATTATGCAGCCTCGTTGTTCTTGTCCACAACAGCCTGGAGTGTTGCAGCAAGTTTCTGGATAGGACCCTGAAGGGAACCAACCAGCTGTGCAAGCAGAGTCTCTCTTGAAGGGATCTTAGAAAGAGCCTTAACGCCTGCCTCATCGTAAATTTCCTCGCCAATGTAACCAGCCTTGAGGAAGAACTTCTCGTCCTTGCAGTCCTCAGCGAACTTGCCGAGTATTCTTGCAGGAGCTGTCTGGTCGTCGTTTGAGATAGCGATAGCTGTTGTACCCTCGAGTACGTTTGTGATACCGTCAAGACCAGCCTCCTTCAGAGCAAATCTGAGGATAGTGTTCTTCTCAACGAAGTAGCTTACGCCAGCCTCTCTCAGCTCTTTTCTGAGCTTTGTGTCCTCTTCAACAGTGATACCCTTGTAATCAACGAGTACGCCTGCAGCAGAGTTCTTGAGCATTTCAACGAGCTGTGCAACTCTTTCCTTCTTAGCGAGCAATGTCTTTTCGCTTGGCATTTCAATTTCACCTCTTTGAACTAATTTACGCAAACCGTAAACTAACAAAAGAAAAATCCCTTCCGTCACAAAGACAAAAGAGATACAAAGTCATTATCACTTTGCTATTCCTTTCCTCGGCTGGACTTCCGCAGTTTCCTGCTGCCAACTGTCTTTAGATACGAATGCTCTAATATTATAACAGACCCCTGACGTTTTGTCAAGAGCCTGTTATGCCTTTAATGTAAACTTTTTGTGAACTCAAATATTTATCTTGTGCTTTGTATACTTGCTCGATATCTTGAGCCTTGCCATAGCCTTGCTGAGAGCCGCCTGAGTGTGATAGTATTCTGAAATGCTCTGCTTTTGCCTGAGCTTTTCCTCTGCTCTTTCTTTTGCAGCCTCTGCACGCTTTTCATCTATCTCCTCAGGACGTTCCACAGTGTCCGCAAGGAGCGTCACATATGACGGCATTATCTCTACAAAACCGTCGCTTACCACCGCATAATGCCATTCGTCCCCCGTCCTGAAACGCAGCTCGCCTGCATTAAGACAGGTTATCATAGGCTGGTGATTAGGCAGTATTCCGAAAGAACCGTCCTGACCGGGGAATATAAGTTCGTCACATTCTCCCGAATAGAAAACGTGGTCGCTTGCAAGTATCTCAAGCTTAAATGTTTTTACCATTTCACCCTCTCCTTTCGGTGAGCGTCATCACTCGTTTTCAAGCTGCTTAGCCTTTTCGATAACATCGTCGATAGTGCCTGCGTTAAGGAATGCAGCCTCAGGATATTCGTCCATTTCGCCGTCTATTATCTTCTTGAAACCTCTGATAGTTTCTTTCAGCGGAACATACTTGCCCTCTATGCCTGTGAAGTTCTCTGCAACATGGAAAGGCTGTGAAAGGAATTTCTGTATCTTTCTCGCTCTGTAAACAGCCGTCTTGTCGGCGTCGTCAAGCTCTTCCATGCCGAGGATAGAAATGATATCCTGAAGTTCTTTATACTTCTGCAAAAGTTCCTGCGTCTTTCTTGCAACTTCGTAATGCTCCTGACCAACTACGTCAGGCTCAAGTATCCTTGAAGTAGACTCCAGTGGGTCAACGGCAGGGTAGATGCCCTGTTCAACTATCTTTCTTGAAAGCACTGTCGTTGCGTCAAGATGTGAGAACGTGATAGCAGGGGCTGGGTCTGTCAGGTCGTCCGCAGGGACATATACAGCCTGCACAGATGTGATAGAGCCTTGCTTTGTTGAGGCGATACGCTCCTGCAAAGCACCCATTTCATTCGCAAGGGTTGGCTGATAACCAACGGCAGAAGGCATTCTGCCAAGAAGTGCAGATACCTCAGAGCCTGCCTGAACGAATCTGAATATGTTGTCTATAAAGAGCAAAACGTCCTGATGTTCCTTATCTCTGAAATACTCAGCCATTGTAAGTCCTGTTTGAGCAACTCTCATTCTTGATCCAGGAGGCTCGTTCATCTGACCGAACACTAGGGCTGTCTTTTTGATAACGCCTGAATCTGTCATTTCGTGCCAGAGGTCGTTGCCCTCTCTTGAACGTTCGCCAACTCCTGTGAAGATAGAATATCCGCCATGCTCTGTGGCAACGTTTGTGATAAGCTCCTGAATAAGTACAGTTTTACCAACGCCTGCACCGCCGAACAGTCCTATTTTACCGCCCTTTGCATATGGTGCAAGAAGGTCTATTACCTTTATGCCTGTTTCCAGTATCTCTGTTGCAGGTTTCTGATCTTCAAATTTTGGCGGCTCTCTGTGTATCTCCCAGTAGTCATCAGCCTTAACAGGCTCGCCGCCGTCAATGCTCTCGCCAAGCACGTTGAACATTCTGCCGAGGGTAGCGTCGCCAACAGGGACTTTTATGCATGAACCTGTAGCCGTTACCTCCATGTCCTTTTCAAGGCCGTCGCTTGATGCAAGCATGATGGCCCTGACCGTGTTGTTTCCAAGCTGCTGAGCCACTTCCATGACCTTAGTCTTGCCGTCAAGCTCAACAGTAAGAGCGTCTTTTATCATAGGGAGCTTGCCGCTTTCAAACTCAACGTCAACGACAGGTCCCATTATTTCAACGATCTTTCCTTTTTCCATTTATCTCAACACCTTTCCCGAAAGCCTTAACTCTCGTTCTTTTGAGCATTTGCTCCGCTGACGATCTCGGTTATCTCCTGTGTGATAGCCGCCTGTCTTGCACGGTTATACTGCAAAGACAGTTCCTTTATCATCTCCGAAGCACTTGTGGTAGCACCGCTCATGGCGGTCATTCTGGCATTCTGCTCGCTTGAGAACGCCTCTACCAGCACGCCGAATATAAGACCTTTCATATAGTTCGGCACAAGATGATCCATAACCTTTTCAGGGCTTGGCCTGAATGTCACGATATCGTGATCCTGCTTTTGCAGCGGGTGTTTAAAGTCCTCACGCTCCAGCGGGAAAAGCTTTAATATCTCAGGCTCCATGTCCATGGAATTTATCATCTTGGTGTAAATAACGTAAACCTCGTCAAGATATTTTCTCTCAAAAAGATCCGTGACAGTTTCTGCGATATCCCTCGCTCTGTAAAGGGTAGGGTTCTGAGCCGTGTAAAGGAACTCGGCATCGATAGTCACGTTCTTTCTTGAAAAATAATGTCTTCCGATCTGTCCCACAACGAAAAGGCAGGTGTTCTTGTGCTTTGCCATTTCCTGCTCTGCAAGCTTTAAAACGTTGTGGTTATATGCTCCTGCCAAACCCTTGTCGGCTGTCACCACTATGTAGCCTATCATTTTGTCCTCAGGCTTTTTCTCTTCACGCTGGTCGAAATACTTGTGCTCGAACTCAGGCGTGTGAAGAAGTATGTGGTGAATGGTGGACTGGAGCTTTTCAAAGTAAGGCTCGGTGTTTTCAAGCCTTTTTTTGGCTTTTTTCAGATTTGAGGAAGAGATAAGGTACATAGCGTTTGTGATCTTCATGATCTCGCTTACGCTTGCGATCCTTTCTCTTATCTCTCTCATTCCTGCCATGCCTTATGCCTCCTTTCGGTGCAGAGCCTTTATCTGCCCTGCTTAAATTCCTTTGCGGCAGCAACTATCTTTGCGTCAAGCTCATCAGTCATGACCTTCTTGTCATTTATCTCGGCAATGATATCGCTGTGATTTGCCTCAAAGTAGGAAAGCATATCAAGGGTGAATTTTCTTATATCCTTAACAGGCACGTCAAGCATGAGCTTGTGCTGTGCACAGCAGAGGATAATGACCTCCTCGTGCATCGAATAAGGGTGATAGAGCGGCTGTTTTAGTATTTCAACGAGCCTGTGACCATGGTCGAGAAGTTCCTGCGTTGTCTTGTCAAGTTCTGAGCTGAACTGTGTGAACACTTCCATTTCTCTGAACTGTGCAAGGTCGATACGCAGATTGCCTGATACTTTCTTTACTATCTTCGTCTGTGCCGCACCGCCAACACGGGATACTGAAAGACCAACGTTTACAGCAGGTCTTACGCCTGAGAAGAACAGCTCTGTTTCAAGGAATATCTGTCCGTCTGTGATAGAAATAACGTTTGTAGGGATATATGCTGAAACGTCGCCTGCCTGTGTTTCGATTATAGGCAGGGCAGTGATAGAGCCGCCGCCGTGAGCGTCATCAAGTCTGCATGAACGCTCGAGCAGTCTTGAATGAAGATAGAATACATCTCCAGGATAAGCCTCACGTCCCGGAGAACGTTTCAAAAGCAGGCTCATCGCTCTGTATGCAACTGCGTGCTTTGAAAGGTCGTCGTATACTATAAGAACGTCCTTGCCCTTATCCATGAAATATTCAGCCATTGCTGTGCCTGCGTATGGGCATATGTATTGCAGCGGAGCAAGGTCGCTGGCCATAGCCGTTACAACTATGGTGTAGTCCATAGCACCATGCTTTTTCAGATCCTCAACGAACTTTGCAACTGTTGAGGCTTTCTGTCCGATAGCCACATATACGCATATCATATCCTTGCCCTTTTGGTTAAGAATGGTATCGAGGGCAATGGAAGTTTTACCGGTCTGACGGTCGCCGATGATAAGCTCACGCTGACCTCTGCCGATAGGGAACATTGAGTCGATAGAAAGAATACCTGTTTCCAGCGGCACCGTAACAGACTTTCTGTTGCAAACGCCTGCCGCCTCACGCTCGATAGGGTAGTAGTCATCATATTCTATCTCGCCCATGCCGTCGATAGGAGCACCAAGGGCGTCAACAACTCTGCCCAGCAGCTTTTCACCAACGCCGACGCCTGCCCTTTTCTTTGTTCTGACTACCTTTGAACCCTCTGTAAGACCGTGGTCAGAGCCAAGAAGAACGCAGCCGAGAGTTTTTCTCTCCACATTCTGAACTATACCTTTAACGCCTGTTTCAAATTCAACAAGCTCACCGTACATTGCGTGATTAAGACCGTAAATATTTACGATACCGTCATTTATGGATATTATCCTGCCTGTTTCGTTGACCTGAGTTTTCGCCTCAAAGTCAGCTATCTCGCTTTTGAGCACTGAGATAATATCACTTCTGCTTGAACCTGCCAAGCCGTTCACCTCCCTGATATCCTGTTCTGCAAAGCCTTTATCATACCCTGAACGCTCTTATCATACTCAACGCCGCCCACTTCAAGACGGTAGCCGCCGATAAGCTCTTCATCGGTATTCACATTAAGCAGAACATCGCTGACGCCGTATTTCTTTTTCAGCGTTTCTTTTATTTTATCCGTCTGTGCCTTGTCAGGCGGGCAGACGCAGTAAAGCTCAGCTTTAAGTATATTCTTGCTTTTGAGGACTTCCTCGTCATATGCATCAAAAATGTCCATGATGTTATCCATGTGACCCCACTGACACATGACCTTGAGAAAGTTTCTCATGTCCTCAGGAAAAAGCCTGTCTATGACTCTCTCCTTTTCCTTTATTTCCACAGCAGGGCTTGCCAGAGCGTCTTTAAGCTCGTCGCAGCCTGCAAACAGCTCTCTTGCCGCCTTTACGCTCTCAGCCTTCGGGAAAAGCTCAAAAAGCACCTTGCCGCAGACTTCCTCAGGATAAAAGATCATTTGGCAGCACCTACCTCGGAAAGAAAGTCGTCAACAGTTTCTCTGTCGGAGTCGCCTCCTACATTTTTCTTTATTACCTTAGCAGCAGCCAGTATAGCAAGGTCTGCGATCTGGTATTTTGCGTCGTCCAAAGCCTTTTCCTTTTCGTTTGCAATGGACTTCTCTGCCTCTTTCATTATCTTTGCAGACTCGGCTCTTGCATTTTCCAGCATAAGGTCACATTCTCTGCCTGCCTGTGCCTTAGCCTTGTTTGTTATCTCAACAGCCTGACTGTGAGCGTCAGCGATCTCAGCCTCATAGTCGGCTTTCATTTTTTCAGCGTCCGCCTTAGCCTGTGCCGCACCGTCAAGGTCGCTTTGTATCTTCGCAGACCTTTCGTCCATCATTTTGCACACGGGCTTGAAAAGAAACTTTTTAAGGAGCAGATACAGTACCAGCAGATTTATTATTACCCATACCAAACTCATATCAAGACTTATCATAGCTATGCTCCTTTCTTAAAGATGATAGTTTTATTACTTCAGGAAGAAGATAATAAGGATAGCTACGATAAGACCGTAGATAGCAGTTGCCTCTGCAAGTGCACAGCCAAGAAGAAGTGAACTTCTGATATCTTTTTTAGCCTCAGGCTGTCTTGCGATAGACTCTGTTGCTTTTCCTGTTGCAAGACCGATTCCGATACCTGCACCTATACCTGTTATAACGGCTACAGCCGCACCTATTGCTACTAACATGATTATACCTCCGTTTTCTTTTACTTCAGGAAGAAGATGATAAGGATAGCTACGATAAGACCGTAGATAGCAGTTGCCTCTGCAAGTGCACAGCCAAGAAGAAGTGAACTTCTGATATCTTTTTTAGCCTCAGGCTGTCTTGCGATAGACTCTGTTGCTTTTCCTGTTGCAAGACCGATTCCGATACCTGCACCTATACCTGTTATAACGGCTACAGCCGCACCTATTGCTACTAACATAGTTGATACCTCCGAATTTCTGTTATCTTAGTCGTCGTCCTCGATAGCCTCATTTATGAACAAGGACGTGAGGAACACGAAAACATATGCCTGAATGAAACCGTCGAAAATGTCAAAGTATGCTGAGAACGCCAGCGGTATTACTATCGGGCACACAGCGTCGATAAGCTCCATAATGATATATGACGCAAGCACGTTTCCGAAAAGTCGCATACAAAGTGACAGCGGTCTGATAACAAGCTCCATGACATTCAGCGGAGCGATTATCGCCACAGGCTTGGCAAAGCTTTTCAGCCAGCCCTTTGTTCCCTTTGCTCTTATTCCCGCAACCTCCACAAGCACGATGCTCATGATCGCAAGTCCTGCCGTGACGTTCAGATCCTTTGTCGGCGGAGTAAAGCCCAGCAGTCCGATGATGTTCGCAAAGCCTATGTAGATAATGACAGTTGCAAGGAACGGGAAATACGCCATACCCTTTTCGCCAAGCTGCTCTCTGAAAAAGTCCCTGAGAAAGCCTACGAAAGATTCCAGCATCATTTGTTTCCTGTCAGGGATAAGCTTGAGGTTCCTTGTGAGAAGTATTGACGCTATCACAAGTATCGCCATTATTATCCATGTTACCACACAGGATACCGGAACAGGTATGCCTCCGAAAATCGGTATCCTGAAAGCTACTTTGTTTTGCATAGCCTCGGAAAGATTTTCGGAAATTCTCTCCAGCATTTTATCACCTCCAAAAAAATAAAACCAATAAGAATGCCAGCCTCATAAGGGTAGAATAAGATCCATACTGTTTACCCCCCCAGCGGTCAAATGCAATCGTCATTGATTTTATCATGATAAAACTATTTTTTATATGTGTGTCCCCCTGAAGGCACACTGATGTAAGACTTGATTTTTGCTTACGAATATATTATAATACAATCATAAGCATATGTCAAATAGATATTTTCTATTGCAATCATACACATAACGTATGGATAGAAAGGAGAGAACGGTTTATGAGAGAGATAAATTTTGAACATTACAAGATATTCTATTATGTGGCAAAGTTTCAGAACATAACAATGGCGGCGAACTATCTGTTTTTGTCACAGCCGAGCATAAGCCGAAGTGTGAAAAATCTTGAGGACGAGCTTGGCTGCAAGCTTTTTGTGCGGTCGAAAAAGGGCGTTGAGCTTACAACAGGCGGCGAAATGCTTTATAAACATATATCCATAGCCTGCAAGCATATTTTCTCCGCAGAAGAGGAGCTTGCCCTTATAAGCGAGCGTGACAGGGCTATAGTCAGGCTGGGCGGAAGTGAAGTCGCACTGCAAAGCTTTCTTATCGACCGTATCGTAGAGTTCCACCGTGAGCACCCGAAGATACAGATAAAAATAGACAGTATGTCCACCCCTGACGCTATCGAGGCACTGAGGGCGAACCTTATTGACGTTGCAGTCGTTACCTCGCCTTTTTCTGATAAAACAGGGCTGAACATAAACGTCATAAAGAAACTTCAGGATATCGTTGCCGCAGGAAACGGCTTTTCGTATCTCAAAGATAAAGAGATATCTCTTCACGAGCTTGTGAAATATCCTCTTATATGCCTGAAAAATACCACCACTACCCGAAACTATCTTGACCATATATTCAGACAGCACAACCTGCTGTTAAGACCTGATATCGAGCTTACCTCCATAAACTTTGTAATGCCAATGGTAAAAAACAATCTTGGCATAGGCTTTATGCAGTATGCAACCACAAAAGCCGAGATACAGGCAGGGAATATTTTCAGAGTGAACATAAAAGAGCAGATACCGCCCAGAAGTATCTGTGCAGTGACCGCCTCCCAGTATGAAACGCCTGAACCTGTGCAGAGATTCATTGACAGCCTGCTTGAAAAGGAGAGCGTGAGCATATAAAATCAAGGGACGCCGGAAATGACGTCCCTTTTTGTGTATCATATGTTTGTAGGGGCGACCTTAGGTCGCCCGTTTTTTTACTGCATTGTCCGTTTTTACGAAACGGTCCTCTTTTCGGCTGTTGAGACTCTTAAAGCTCCATAAGATATTTTTCCGCAGAAGAAAGTGCGTTTGCACCGTCAGCCGCAGCGGTTATGACCTGCCTGAGAGGCGTTGTGCGGACATCTCCTGCTGCAAAGAATCCCTCTGCTGATGTAATGCCGTCCTCACCCGCTTTTATATAGCCATTCTCGTCAAGGTCGCATACGCCCTCAAGCACCTGCGTGTTCGGTATGCTGCCTATGGCACAGAACAGTCCGTCTATTGCAAGGCTTTTTTCTTCGCCGTTTTGAACATATACGATGCCCTCAGCGTTTTCGCCGCCTGTTACCTCTTTTATCACCGCACTCATTACCGGCACGATATTCTCTGTTTCTGCGACCTTTTTCTGCAAAGCCTTGTTTGCTCTGAACTCGTCACGTCTGTGAACGAGATATACAGTCTTTGCAAGCTTTGACAGATAAAGTGCGTCACCAAGTGCAGTATCTCCGCCGCCTGCTACCGCTACGGTCTTGTCCTTGTAGAAAAATCCGTCGCAGACTGCACAGTATGAGATACGCTGCTTTTCGCCGCCTGCCACGCCAAGGTGACGATATGAAGTGCCTGCGGTGTAGATAACAGTCTTTCCCTCTTTTACAGAGCCGTCCTTGAATGTGACCTTCCAACCCTCGGCAGCCTTTTCAAAGCTCTCAGCCTCACCCTCATAAAACTCAGCACCCAGAGTTTCAGCCTGCTCTCTGAACTTTTCTCCAAGGTCATAGCCGTTTATGCCGTAAAGACCGGGGTAGTTCTCCACTCTGTCTGTTACAGATATCTGACCCGTGCCCATGTAGTCCTTTTCGCAGACCAGTGCAGAAAGCATTGCTCTGCCTGCATATATCGCCGCAGTCAATCCCGCAGGACCGCTGCCTATTATTATAACGTCATACATAAAAACACTTCCTTTATATATAGTATACACTCTCTGTCCTTAATTATAAAATGAAAACCGACTTTTGTCAATCAGATGTAATACATAGGCTCTGAGATGTTCTCAACTGATTCTTTATTATATAAGTCAACTAGCTGTCTGAGAGTTACAGATTCTGTATAGCTTTTCAGCTTGTCCTCTAATCTCAACCATATAAAATCGTCAATCACCTGTGCAAACTCCGTGTTTTCGTTATTCACTACCGCAACGTCGTTTCCAAGCACCGACGGGTCGAGAGCGTCGATTATCTCTTTTAATGTTATCCTTTCAGGCTTTTTGCTGAGGATATATCCGCCCCTAGAGCCTTTTATACCTTTTATGAGCCTTGCCTGCCTGAGAGATGTGAGCACCTGCTCAAGATATTTTCCTGAAAGTCCACGCCTTTCTGCCACACTGTATACTGTCACTGTTTCGCCGTTCTCTGAGTTCATTGCAATGTCTGCAATGGCAATTATGCCACATTCTACTTTTGTTGAAATTTTCATTTTCGCACCTCCCTGAGCAAACGAATATTGTCTGCTCTCATGCTTTTAATACTTATCCTATTATTCATAGTAATCCTATCAACATAATATATTTTATACTTTTTTGAGCAAACTGTCAAGAGTTTTCATAAAAATAAGGGCATATTTTAAAAGAAATGTTAAATCTATAGTAATCCTATTGACTTTATATGATTTATGTTGTATAATATCTACAGTAAGAAAGACCACCACATCTTGACGGATCGGCGGTTATATAATAAAATGAAAAACAGGGGGCGTTTCCTTTGAAATTCAATACAAAATTGCTCCACGGCGGATTTGAACCTGAGAAAACAACAGGTTCAACGCTTACTCCGATATATCAGGTGAGTGCCTTTGCACAGGAGTCAGCAGAGCAGCTTGAAAAAGTATTCAATAACAAAGCACCGGGATATGCTTATACAAGAATAAGCAACCCAACGGTAGCGGTTTTCGAGAAACGAATGAATACCCTTGAAAAAGGTATCGGTGCAGTGGCTTGTTCATCAGGCATGGCAGCAGTAACGATGTCGCTGCTGAACATTCTTGAGGCAGGGGACGAGATCATATGCGGTGCAGGACTTTTCGGCGGCACTATAGACCTTTTCGGCGACCTTGAGGCGTTCGGCATCAAAACAAAGTTTGTAAAACACGTTACGGCAGAAGAGATCGCTCCTATTATAAATAGTAAGACAAAAGCGGTCTTTGCAGAGCTTATCGGAAACCCTAACCTTGAGATAGTGGATATCAAGTCGGTGGCTGACCTTGCCCATGAAAACGGTGCAGTGTTTATACTTGACAGCACAACGGCTACACCTTATCTTATAAATCCTTTTGAGTATGGTGCTGATATCGTTGTTCATTCCACTTCAAAGTATATAAACGGCGGAGGAAATTCCATAAGCGGCGTTATAATAGACAGCGGCAATTTCAAATGGGACTATGACAAGTTCAAAGGTCTGGCTGAGTATAAGAAGTTCGGAAAGTTCGCTTATATCGCAAAGCTGAGAAACGGCATATGGAGAAACGTTGGCGGCTGTCTTGCTCCAATGAATGCGTTCATGAACAGCGTAGGACTTGAAACACTGGGACTTAGAATGGAACGATGTTGTCACAACGCTTTGAAACTCGCAGAGTTCTTTGAAAGCTGCCAGAGCATAGATGTAAACTATCCTGCACTGAAAGCAAGTCCGTTCTATGACCTTTGTCAAAAAGAGCTCGGCGGCAAGGGCGGTGCTATACTCACCATAAGAGCAGGTTCAAAGGAAAGAGCCTTCAAGCTTATAAACGGCTTGAAACTTGCAACTAATGCAACTAATATCGGAGATACAAGAACGCTGGTCATTCACCCTGCAAGCACTATCTACGCCCACGGCAGTGAGGAGCAGAAGATAAACGCAGGCGTGTTCGGCGACACAATTAGAATAAGCGTCGGAATAGAGGACGCAGAGGATCTGATCGAGGACTTTAGACAGTCCATAGAAAAACTTTAGGAGGAATTTACTATGGCAGTTGATTACGCAACACTGAAAAAAGGCGGCTTTATGCGTCAGAAACAGAAAAATAACTTTTCGCTCAGACTGAGAGTTGTGGGCGGAAACCTTACGGCAAAACAGCTTGCAACGATAGCTGAGGTGTCAGATAAATACGGCGAGGGCTATGTGCACCTCACTTCACGTCAGAGCGTCGAGATACCTTTTATAAAGCTTGACGATATCGACGAGGTAAAAGCGGCACTTGCAAAGGGCGACACAGAGCCGGGCGTGTGCGGACCGAGAGTAAGGACTATCACAGCCTGTCAGGGAGCTGCGGTCTGTCCAGGCGGCTGTATAGATACATACGCACTGGCAAAGGAACTTGATGAAAGATATTTCGCAAGAGAACTGCCTCATAAGTTCAAGTTCGGTATCACCGGCTGTCAGAACAACTGCCTTAAATCAGAAGAAAATGACGTTGGTATAAAAGGCGGCATAAAGGTAAAATGGCGTGAGGCTGACTGCATAGGCTGCGGCGTGTGCGTAAAGGCTTGCCGTCGGGGTGCATTGACAATGGAGAATGGAAAGATAGTCCTTGACAAAGAAAAGTGCAACTTCTGCGGACGCTGCTTTAAAGCCTGTCCAACAGAGGCGTGGGATACTATCCACGGCTATATAGTTTCATTCGGCGGACTTTTCGGCAACCATATCAACAAGGGTGAAACTGTTATCCCATTTATCAAGGATAAGGAAACTCTTATGAAGATATGCGACGCAGCGATACAGTTCTTTGACGATAACGCAAACGCAGGCGAGAGATTCAAGTTCACTATCGACAGAGTGGGCAGAGAGAAATTTACAAATACTATACTGGAGGTTTATAACAATGGCTGATTTTAAAATAGACGATACAGTGGATATCACCACAGTGGTTTGCCCGACAACATTCGTTAAGGCAAAGGTAGCTCTTGAGGAGCTTGACGACGGACAGATACTTTCCATAAGAATGAATGACGGCGAGCCTGTTCAGAACGTTCCGAGAAGTATAAAGGAAGAGGGTCACAAGATATTGAAACTCATCGATAATGAGGACGGCACTTATGACCTTATCGTGCAGAAGGTGGGAGATTAATGTCAGTAAGAGCAAATAAGGATACGTTTGAGAGCGAGATAAACGAGGTTGGAAAGCTTGTTATCGCAGATTTCTATTCAGATTCCTGCGTTCCATGCAAGCGAATGTCACCGATCCTTGCGGAAACTGAGGAGGAGAACCCTGAGGGCATAAAGCTTGTGAAACTCAACATCAACTTTGACGGGGAAACTGCTCAGAAATATAACGTCACAAGCGTTCCGACACTTGTGTTCTTCAAGGACGGAGCGGAAAAAGCAAGACTTACGGGAGCGGTAAAAAAAGCACAGCTCACCGAAACAATAAATTCTATAGATTAAGGAGAAATGTATCATGACTATCACAGTAGCAGGCAATAAAAAGGAAGTTGCAGAGGGTCTTACAGTGGCACAGCTCGTTATCGACGAGAACGTTGAAACACCACAGTATGTTACAGTAACTATCAACGATGAGTTTGTAGAGAGCGGAGCTTTTGAGAGCACAGTTCTCAAAGACGGCGACGTTGTAGAATTTCTTTACTTCATGGGAGGCGGACAGTAATGGCATTCACAGACGAACAGCTTGAGCGTTATTCACGCCATATCATTCTTAAAGAAGTGGGAGCAAAGGGACAGAAAAAGCTCCTTAATGCAAAGGTACTTATAATCGGTGCAGGCGGACTTGGTGCACCTGCCGCTATGTATCTTGCCGCAGCAGGCGTTGGTACTATCGGCATTGCAGACGCAGACGAGGTAGATCTCTCAAATCTGCAAAGACAGATAATCCACACAACACAGGACGTTGGCAAGGCAAAGGTGCTTTCCGCAAAGGAAACAATGGAGGCTATCAACCCTGACGTCAAGGTGAATACATACCGCACCTTTATCGACAGCGAGAACATCATGGATATCATCAAGGACTATGATTTCGTTATCGACGGCACTGACAATTTTCCGGCAAAGTTTCTTATCAATGACGCCTGCGTAATGGCTAAAAAGCCATTTTCACACGCCGGTATCATCAGATTCAAAGGTCAGCTCATGACCTATGTTCCCGGTCAGGGACCATGCTATAGATGCGTATTCAAGAACCCACCTCCGAAGGACGCTGTTCCTACTTGCAAGCAGGCAGGCGTTATCGGTGCAATGGGCGGCGTTATCGGAAGTTTGCAGGCAATAGAGGCAGTCAAGTATATCCTTGGCGTAGGCGACCTTCTCACAGGCTATCTGCTTACTTATGACGCACTTAAAATGGAGTTCAGAAAGGTAAAGCTCCCTCATGATACAAAGGGCTGTGCAGTATGCGGCGAGCACCCTACTATCACCGAGCTTATCGACTATGAACAGGCAGAATGTGACGGTGTACATTTATGATAAAACTCAGCAAAAGCGATTATGAAAAGATACTGCACCACGCTGAAAGCGAGCTGCCTAATGAGGCTTGCGGACTTATCGGCGGAGTAAAAGAGGGCAGTGACAAGATAATAAAAAAGGTCTACCTTCTCACAAATATAGACCATTCAAACGAGCATTTTTCTCTTGACCCTAAGGAGCAGCTTGCTGCTATCAAGGACATGAGGGCAGAGGGACTTGTTCCTCTGGGCAACTGGCACTCACACCCTGAGTCCCCTTCACGCCCTTCTGATGAGGACAAAAGGCTTGCTTATGACAAGACCGCAAGCTATATGATACTTTCCCTTATGAACAGAGATGAGCCTGTGCTCAATTCTTTCCATATCGAGGGAACAGATTCCACAAAAGAGGAACTTGTGATAAAATAGCAAAAAGTAGGGGCGAACAGTTCGCCCGCAATTCGCCCCTCTCGTTTCGTAAGACACAAACAAAAAGCAGTACCCAAAAAGGTACTGCTTTTATTATTTCATCATGCAGATCAAACGAGCAAACCCTGTTCGCCCCTGCAAATGTATCAGCATATTTGCGTGTGAAAAGCTTATGACGCCTTTGCACTCTTTCTGACTTCTGTGTAGCCTGCCGGTGAAGGTATCTCGTAATCGTCAGTTGAGTTTATCGCTCTCATCATGCCTGCGATAAGGTCAGGCTGTGTGATAGTGTAGTCAAATCTGTTTATGATGCCAAAGCCCTTGTTGCCGTTGTAACCGTTGTCCCAGTATACACAAACAACGCCGTTTTTCTTTGCTGCCTTGATAAGATATTCAGACCAGTAGCGTCTGAACTCATTGTAGTCTGCAAACTTTTCTGTCTTGTCCTGTGCACCGAACTCGCCGATAACAACAGGGTAGCCCTGACTTACGAACTTTTCGTTAAGAAGTGCCATTTGGCTGTCAACATAATCTTCCTGACCCCAGTTGTCATAATTCTTTACCGCATATTTGCCCCACTGAGTTTTTGCGGTCTTGTTCTCGTCAATGGTGAAGTTAAATGGGTCGTAGTAGTGAACTGATATCATGATACGCTTGCCGTCAGCCTTGCAGCCGTTGTCAGTCGGTATCTTGAAGTTGTATTCATCACCTGCTGTATAATCGATATTTGTGTTCCAGCCTGGGAGCAGCAGCCAGCGTTTTTCATTGTTTGAACCTGTTGCTCTTACTGAGTCAACGAATATCTGATTGTATGCGTTGATGTTTTCATAAGCATTGGCGTCAGGCTTGCCGTAGTCATTGTTGAACTCCTCGTTCATGGACTCGAAAATAAGGTGCTGGTCATAGTCCTTGAAACGGTCTGCTATCTGTGTCCAAACCTTGCCGTATTTGTCCTTTATCTCGGTCTGCTTGTCATCGTCCTCAGCACAAAGCAGCCAAGCGTGGTCAACTGTGTAATATCCGTCGCCGTGCATATTCACTATAGCGAACATATCGTTGTCAACAACATAGTCAACGACTTCTTGAACTCTGTCCAGCCAGTCTGTGTCTATCTTGTAGTCAGGACCGTCGCCTATCATGTCAAGATAAGAAACAGGTATTCTCACGGTCTTAAAGCCCTGAGCCTTGACAGTGTCGATAAGCTCCTTTGTTACCTCAGGGTTGCCCCAGCAAGTTTCACTTGGCAGTCCGCCGCTTGACGCCTCCAGCTGATTTCCTAAGTTCCAGCCAAGACCCATAGCCTCTGTTATCTGATTCTGGTCAAGCTCAGTCCATTTTTTTGCTGTGTCTTTTGCCTCGCTGTCGGAGTTTTTTCCGCAGCCTGCCACAGTTGCTGTCATAACTCCTGCCAGCAGCAGAGCCGCAGCTCTCGATATGAATTTTCTCATTTTTTATATAACCTCTTTTCTTTTTGCGTATGTAAACGATTAACGCTAATGACTATTATAGCACACTGCACAAAATTTTTCAATAGCGGAAAGAAAGTTTTATTGTGTAATGTAAAATGAAAAATAAATGGCTGCATATTGCCTGCTGTGGCGAATATCCATATAAATAAGCATTTGCACTTGATTTTGTAATATTATGTGTTATAATAGTAGATAAACTTATAAGTTTACTTTGGTAAACAAAAGGGGATATTCATATGGCAGCACTTCTTATAAGATTATTTATAAAAGACAGAGATAACATAAAAGACAAGAATGTCCGTAAAAAATACGGCTATCTTGGTTCATGCACCGGAATAGTGCTCAATATCCTGCTTTTCCTCGGAAAGCTTATCGCAGGACTGATCTCAGGTGCGGTGTCAGTTATGGCGGACGCTTTTAACAACCTTTCTGACGCAGGCTCGTCTATAATGTCACTGGTGGGATTTAAAATGGCAGCCAAAGCCGCAGACGAAGACCACCCATTTGGTCACGGCAGAATGGAGTACATATCAGGTCTTGTCATATCCTTTATTATAATGATGATGAGCATTGAGCTTGGAAAATCATCGTTCACAAAAATTTTCGCCCATGATAAGCTTGCTTTCTCGGTAATGACCTTTGTGATACTTGGCTGCTCAGTGGCTGTCAAGCTTTGGATGTGGTATTTCTACAGAAAGCTTGGCAAGAAGATAAACTCCACCTCGCTTTTCGCCTCGGCAGCCGACAGCCTTTCAGACTGTGCAGCCACCGGTACTGTTATGCTTGCAATGGCTTTTTCGGCTCTTACGGGAATAAACATAGACGGCTATATGGGCGTGCTTGTGGCACTGTTTATTTTCCGCTCAGGCTTTATGACCTGCAAAGACAGTGTTTCGCCGCTTTTGGGCTCAAAGCCTGACAAAGAGTTCGTTCAGGATATCGTTGACACTGCAATGAGTTTTCATGAGATAATCGGCGTTCACGACCTGCTTGTTCATGATTACGGCGTTGGCAGCACTGTTATATCATTCCACGCAGAAGTCCCATGCGAAATGGACTTTATGGCAGCCCACGAGCTTATAGATACCCTTGAAGACCACATGAAAGAGAAGTATCACTGTGCAGTGTCTATACACATGGACCCTGTGGCAGACCATGACAAGGAAACTATCGAAACCAAAAAGATAGTCACAGATGTTGTGAAGTCTATCGACCAATGCCTTAGCATACACGATTTCAGAATGACAAAGGGCGAAAACCGTGAAAACCTCATTTTTGACGTGGTAGTGCCTTTTGGATTCAGACTTTCAGACAGCGAGGTAAAAGCAAAAATATCAAAACGGCTCACAGAATTTGACGGAAGATACAACGCTGTTATAAATGTGGATAAGGGAGATATATTATAATAAAAAGGGCTTGCTTTTTTTCGCAGGATTGGTTATAATAGAGGTATAACGCAAAGCGTTTGCGGTGCGTGGTCTATCATGATAGGAGGAATATAAAATGGCATTCACAGTTACAAAGGATACTATTATCGGCGATATCATGGACGCTGATGAAAATACAGCACCATACTTTATGGAAATGGGTATGCACTGTCTGTTCTGCCCAGCGTCAAGAGGCGAAACTCTTGAAGAGGCTTGTGCTGTTCACGGCGTTCCTGTTGAGGAAATGCTTGAAAAGCTCAACAAGCATTTTGCAGAATAAGCGTTTGGAACTACTTTCGCCGCCCAGCCGCCTTTTCAGGGGGCGAGCGGCGATTTTTTTCTTTGGAGGACAGCTTTGGATAAAAGACTTGTGACCTGTGCAAAGCTTTGTACGGGAGATTTTGTATGCGACGTGGGGACAGATCATGGCTATCTGCCCTGCTTTATGATAAAGGAAAATATGTGCAAAAAGGCTCTCGCCTGTGATGTTGCACCAATGCCGCTTAGATCGGCTGAGGAGCATATCCGCCGTGAGGGGCTTTCAGACCGCATTGGAACGGTGCTTTCAGACGGGCTTGACAATGTTCCACCAGAGGGCATAACAGACGTTGTTATGGCAGGCATGGGCGGCGAGCTTATTGCAAGACTGCTTGAAAAATGTCCGTGGGTGAAAAACAGCGTAAACCTCGTTTTACAGCCTATGACCAAGTGGGACGTGCTTAGAAAGTGGCTTTATGACAACGGCTTTGAGGTAAAAAAAGAGCTTGCCTGCACAGAGGGGCTGTTTGCATATTCTGTCATGCAGGCGGTGTATACAGGCAAAACGCCGTCCTATGAATGTGATGACAGATATTTGCAGTTCGGCTTTGTCAAGCCTGAGGGCGAGGGGAAAGAGTATATCGCAAGGCAGGCAAAAAGAATTTTTGTCGCAGGCAGCGGAATGATGAAGTCTGAGGACAAAAAGGAGCTAGGTGAAAGGCTCGTTAAGCTTGCACAGAGCGAGCTTGAAACGTTGAAAAAAATAAAAATGTGATACAAAAAACAGGGGGATAAAGTGAAATTTCTGAAAGCTTTAGGGATAGGCGTAGCGACCCAACTTTCCGTAACGATATTGTCCGTAATTCTGTTGCTTGCATGCTGCTCCGTAAGTCCCGGCGGTGCAAGCGTAATATTAAGCGGCGTTGTTGCCTTGTGTGTATATATAGGGTTTTATTTTAATTTTAAGAAACCAAACGTGGGCAAAGCCTTTTACTGGCTCAACTTTGCGTTTATACCGCTTGTTATACATACCATTGTTATGGTTTTGGTCTATATCCATTGCGAAAAAGATGTGGCAGAGGCTTTGTCGAGAGGCACATGGTTTCCCGCACTCAACTATATGCCATTTGTCGCTATGATGCCTGCATTGGTGGTTATCGCAGTGACAACATTCATCACGGGCTTTTACGAACTTCTTGACGCAAAGATCAAGGGCAGGAATATCTCTGACAGCACATCGGATATAAAAAAAGGAGCTGACAAAAATGACGACAGTTTATGATATTTATAGTTTTATAGAGGATATAGCCCCATACCGCCTGCAGGAGGGCTATGACAACAGCGGTCTTAACGTGGGGGAAATGTCCGCTGAGGTAAGGAGCGTGCTGGTGGCACTGGATTGCACCGCCGAGGTGGCAAGAGAGGCTTGTCAGCGTGATTTTGACCTTGTTCTCACCCACCACCCTGTTATTTTCAGAGGACTAAAGGCCCTCGTGCCGAACGACCCTGCGGTCATACTTGCGGCAGGGGGAAAGAACGCTCTTTCCATGCACACAAATTTCGATTCTGCAGAGGGCGGAATGAATGACGTGCTTTGCAAAATGCTTGGACTTTCACCAGTGGGTGCTTTGCACGAGGAGCATGGCGTGGGCTGCGGATATGTCTGCGAATGCGACGGCATGAACGTCCGTGAACTTGCACAGAGAGCAAAGGACGTTCTTGGCTGTAGAGTAGTTCGTTTCAGCGGCGGCGAGCGTGAGGTAAGGCGTGTAGCCGTGTGCTCAGGTTCAGGCGGTTCGTTCCTTGCTGACGCCTCAGAAAAAGGCTGTCAGGTGCTTTTGACAGGGGACGTAAAGCATGACGTTTTCATAGACGGTGAGAATATGGGCGTTTCTGTTATCGACGCCGGACATTTCTATACGGAAAATATCTTCTGCGAGTTTATAGCTGGTGAGCTGAGAAACAAGTTCAGCGGTCTGAGAGTAGAGATAGCCGCGAGCAATAGAGATATAGTTGAAGTAATATAAAAAGCAGGTAAGTAAAATGGCATTGGACGGAATTTATCTGAGCTTGCTCAGAAAAGAATTTGACCCTCTTATCGACGGCAGGGTGGATAAGATACACCAGCCATCACGAGAGGAGCTTATAATGACTATCCGCACCAGAGAGGGTGCACAAAAGCTTATGTTCAGCACAGGTGCAGGCTCTGCGAGGGTGCATATCACCTCGGCGGATATAGAAAATCCGAAAACGCCGCCTATGTTTTGTATGCTCATGAGAAAGCATTTGGCAGGAGGCAGGCTCGTTTCTATCAGGCAGGACGGTTTTGAAAGAATACTGTTCTTTGACTTTGAGGCGACAAATGAAATGGGCGACAGGGTAAAGCTCACCCTTGCGGCGGAGATAATGGGCAGGCGTTCAAATCTTATCCTCTACCGTGAGGACGGCAGGATAATAGACAGCATAAAGCGTGTGGGACAGGAGATGTCCTCAGTGAGAATGGTGCTGCCGGGAGCAGAATATACATTGCCACCAAGAGAGGAAAGGCTGAATCTTCTTGACTGCACAAAGGAAGAGCTTTTGGCAAAGATAGCCGAAAATCCTACGGCGGAGCTTTCAAAGGCAATAATGAAAACGCTGGAGGGCATATCCCCTGTGTTTGCGAGAGAGGCGGTCTTTTTTGCGGCAAGGGGTGCGGAGATAACAGCCCAGCAGCTTAGCGGCGACACTGCGGACAGGCTGTGGTTCTATTTCTCAAAAGTCCGTGACAGCATAAATGAGGGCACTAATGTCTACACAGTGCTCAAAACAAAAGAGGGCAATCTGAAAGATTTCTGTTTCTGCGATATTGCACAATATGGTGCACTCATGGTGACAAAAAGCTTTGAGTCACCAAGCGTTCTGCTTGATTATTTCTATGCGGAGAGGGATTCCCTTTCAAGAATAAAGCAGAAAGCCAACGACCTTTTCAAGCTGCTCATCAACACCTCAGAGAGAACACAGAGGCGTGTGCAAAATCAGCGTGAAGAGCTTAAAGAGTGCAAGGACAGGGAAAAGTATCGCATTTACGGCGACCTTATCACTTCAAATCTCTATGCACTGGAAAAGGGCATGGCATATGCCGAGGTGCAGGACTTTTATGACGAGAACTGTCCTACAGTGAAGATACCTCTTGACAAAAGGCTCACGCCAACGCAGAACGCACAGAAATATTATAAGGAATACAGAAAGCTTGACACCGCAGAGAAAAAGCTCACCGTGCTTATTGCCGAGGGCGAGCAGGAAGTCAAGTATCTTGATTCAGTTTTCGATTCTCTCACTAGGGCACAGACCGAGGGCGATATAGCCGAGCTGCGTGAGGAGCTTTTTCAGGAGGGCTATGTAAAGCGTTCAAAGTTCAAGGGCAAGCCGCCTAAGGCACTGCCGCCTATAAAATATCGTTCTTCTGACGGATATGAAATAAGGGTGGGCAGGAACAATAAGCAGAATGACCGTCTGACCTGCAAGGAGGCTGAAAAAACAGACCTTTGGCTGCACGTCAAGGATATCACAGGAAGTCACGTTATCGTTACCTGTGACGGAGAAATGCCCCCTGACAGAACGATAGAGGAGGCAGCCATAATAGCCGCCTGCAACTCAAAGGGCAGGAACTCCTCAAGAGTAGATGTGGATTACACTTTCATAAGAAACGTCAAAAAGCCGAACGGCTCAAAGCCGGGCATGGTGATTTTTACAAACAACTATACTATCACCGTAAAGCCTGACACCGAGCTGGAGGAAAAACTCAGGGTGTAGCTTTTTATACAAAAACGACAAAAACGGCGTTGTATCAGGCTTATTCGTGGTTAAAAAATGGTCTTGAATAATCCATAGCGTTATGGTATAATTACCTTAGAATGAATACTACGAAAATACAGTTTGAAAAGTTGTTAGCTGAGTAGAGCGTGTCAGGGCGAAAGCCCTGCCGTCAGGACAGCAGGTTCGATTCCTGCACAACCGCCATTACTGTGTTTGACAGCGTTGAGATATCGCTGTCATAAGTCAGGTATCTGCTGTGTTTTCTTTGACTATTTCTGTCTTGGGCGATGAAGATGACAGTCTGCTTTGTCGCTGCATGGCAGCATATAAGGCGGCTGAATGCTTTTCCGCAAAGACGGGAAAGCATTTTTTTTGCAGTCTAAGGTGTTCATAAAACAAGCACACGGTCGGCGGCCGATGTGTTATCAAGAAAGGATAAAGTAAGAATGAAGAAAAAACTTGCAGGAACAGTCAGCTTCGCTCTTGCGGCTGCTCTCAGTCTGGGCGTGTGCGTAAGTGCATTCGTTTCAGACGGCACAAACAACAATGTAACAACTTCAAACCTCCCTGACAGTGCGGATAACGCCGTGCTTAATTGGGCAACGAGAATATGCGATCCTAATGATCCTGATGATCTTAACGCATGGATGAAATTACCTTCTCCGGTGACGCTTATTGGTGACGATATTGTTTTCGTATCAGGCGATAAGTTAATGAGAATGAACAAGGAAACCGGCGTTATCGATTCAGTAGTTGGTCAACGTGCAGGAACGAATGGTTATTCGACAGTTCAGCCAGTTACATATGCTGACGGTATGATATTCTCAGCATTTAATGGTGGCGTTCAGGCGTTTGACGCAGATACTCTTGAATCGCTTTGGGTCTACAAGGACGAATTAGGCGGACAGGGTATTTGTCCTGTCTATTATAATGACGGCTGTATTTATACAGGTTTTTGGAGCAGTGAAACAGGTACGGCAAACTATGTTTGCATGGACGTAAAGGACGAAGATACAACTAAGACGGACGAAGCTAAATCTGCAAAGTGGACATATACTAATGTGGGCGGCTTTTATTGGGCTGGTGCTTATGCAACAGATAAGTTCATTGTAGTAGGTTCTGATAATGGAACAAAAGATAACAGTCCTTCAAAGGTACATACTTTTGATAAGAAAACAGGTAAGGTAATAGACAGTAAAGAGGCTGTAGGCGATATAAGAAGTTCCGTTTCATATGATAAAGATACAGACGCTTATTATTTCACCACTAAGGGCGGATATTTATACAAAGCCGAAATAAATGCAGACGGCAAGTTCACAAAGCTTGACAGCATTGCACTTGGTGGTGCAAGCACATCAACACCGACTATTCTTAATGGAAGAGCATATGTTGGTTATGGTGCTTTTGACCAAAATAGCGGTATTGCAGTTATAGACCTTGACAGCTTTGAAATTGCTTATACAGCAAAAACAAAGGGCTATCCTCAGAACTCAGGCCTTGGCGTTGTAAATGAGGACGGCTATAACTACGTTTACTTCACAGAGAACAGAGATGGCGGACCTATCTCCTATGTAAAGGATAAAAAGGGCGTAACAAAAGTCCTTGACCCACAGATCATAGGCGACAAAGAATATGCACCTGCCATCTTCACTCCTACAGGTGCACAGTCACAGTATGCTGTAGCTGACCTTGTTGCAGACGAAAACGGCACTATCTACTTCAAGAACGATTCAGGCTACATAATGGCTGTCGGCTCAGAGGTGGAAAAGCTTGTGACCGAGAATGCTAAGACTGTATGCAAAGAGGGCGAAAAGTATCCGGCAGACGGCATAAAGGTCTATGCAGTTCTCAAAAACGGCGTTAAGAAAGACGTTACTAAGGACGTAACTATCGACGATTCAAAGCTCGAAAAGGACGATGATTTCGTTACTGTTACATATAAGTATGGTATGTACAGAGATAAGACTGTAAGCGGCGGAGCAAACAAGACAGGCGTTGCAGTTGACCCTGTTGAAACAACTATCGATATAGCTGTTCTTTCCGCAGAGGACTATGATGAGGTAACAGCAGTTGAAAAGACTATCGCAGGTCTTGGCGAGATAACTCTTGACAGCGAGAATGACGTCAAGGCTGCAAGAGCAGATTATGACGCTCTCGGCGACCTTAAAAAATATGTAGAAAACTATGATGTACTCAAAGCCGCAGAAGAAAAGCTTGAAAAGCTTAAAGCACCAAGCTCCTCAGAGGTTTCTGAAAGCGAGGTAACTTCATCTGTATCATCATCAGAGGCATCATCAGAAACAGGTTCTTCTGAAAGCTCAGTTACATCTTCTGTTGCAGCAGTACCTTCCACAAGCTCTGCTGAAACATCTTCCGTTGCAGGCTCAACAAGCTCAGCTGCTGACACTTCAAGTGCGGCAAGCAGCTCATCAAAGGCAGCAAACAATGCGTCTTCTGCTAACCCAAAAACAGGTACAGTAGCAGGCGTTTGCGTAGCAGGCCTTGCACTTCTTGCAGGCGGAGCACTTACTGTTTCTAAGAAGAGAAAGTAATAGATAACAAAAAGCATAACTTATTTTGCAGAATACTCGCCCTCTTTTTTCAGGGGGCGGGCATTTTCTGTGATATGAAAAAGCGAGAATATTATGAAAAAGCATACACAAAAAAGCAGGCAAATAATAATGCTGTCAGCAGCGGCGTTTTTTATCGCAGCGGCTTTTTTGTGTATGCGTTTTTATAATATAAGCAGCTATAAGACCCCTGAAAACCCTTTTTCTGCACTGTCAGAAAGCCTAGCGGCGGAGGACACTCAGGGCGGCGAGGGCTATCAGACAAGCTCCCTGCCGCAGGAAGAAAGTTCCGCACCTGACAGCACCGAGGACAGTTCTCAGCCTGAGGATACCGACAGCAGCGACAGTTCGCAGGATATGACCGAAAGCAGCAGACCGCAGCCCGAACAGCCTGAACAGTCGCAGCGTAATGACGGAAATTCCCCTGCGGTGAACGGCGACAATACAAACACTGCCATTGATATCACAGGCGAGAACAAGTCTGATGAGATAAAGAAAAAGCCCGACTCAAAGACCGAAACTGTCACAAAGGACACCGATACAGAGTATTTCACAACGTCCATAAAGGACGGGGAGCGTGTTAAAAAGGCTCTTTACAGCTTTGAGATAACCCATAAGAACAAGGCTCTGACCGTGCAAAAAGTTCAGGTCACTGTGAACGGCAGCGAGGTAAACCAGTTCTCAGGCAGCGTAACTCTCCACGCAGGAAAAAATACTATCCGTGTCGCCTGCACTTATACTGACAAAAACAGTCAGGTGAAAAGAGCATACAAGGACTACACAGTTTATCTTGAAACACAGGAGATAACTTTTGACACCGACCTTTCGGACATGGACACAGACAGTGAAAGCCTTACATTTTCTGTGGCAGCCTATGTTGGCAGCGAAAAGATACCCCTTGCTGTCACAGTGAACGGTGAAAAGCTGTCAGGGGAGAACAGCTATACCGCACAGCTTGAAAACGGCGAAAATGTCATAACTCTGTCAGCAGAAAAAGACGGCTCAAAGGCAGAAAAAAGCTTTAAGATAAAATATACCCCTGCGGAATTTTCTATCGACACGGACCTCTATGACCGCACAGTGAACAACTCTGATTTCAGCTTTTATGCAAGAATGAAAGGTCAGAGCAGCAGTGCAAAGCTCAGCGTCGTTTTTAACGGCAAAAAACTCAGCGGAAACGGCTCGTATAGCTGCACACTGCAAAACGGCGATAACCGCATAAGGCTTTATGCCAAAGACGGCGAAAAGAAAATAGACGAATATTTCACCATAACATTTATCCCCCTTGCAGACGAAACGACAAGGCCGCAGATAACATATATAAATATCACCGACGGTCAAACTGTGAAAGGCTCAGGCTATACGTTACGGTTCAATGCTCAGGACTATCAGGGCGGCAGGATATATTCAGACAAGACCGAGGTGTGGCTCAACGGACTGTCACTGGAGTGTATCGCTCAGGACAGGAATTCAGCTTATTATATGGAGCTTTCAGGCGGTGCGAACCTGCTTGAAATAAGGATATATGACCGTGAGGGCAGATATGCCGACTATGCCTATACGATAAATTCAGTGAGTGCACAAAAGGGCGAGCAAACAGGCGTTGTAAAATTGAGCGTTGACGCCGATACCATAGGGCTTGGTCAGCTTTGTGCACAGTCCGAGGTCGCAATATATGAGGGCGACAGCGGCGTTGACGTTATAGAGCGTTTCCTTGAGCAAAACGGTTTTACAGCTGACTTTTCAGGAGAAAAAGATCAGCGTTATCTCCAACGCATACACAAAAGCGGTGCTTTTGCAGGTGGAGCGATAAACAGTGAGCTTGCAGAGCTTATAAAAAATGACGGCATAGGCGAGAGCGGGGTATCCAATGCCGACAGCCTAGGCGAGTTTGACTACACCTACGGCTCAGGTTGGGTCTATACCGTGAACGGCAATATGCCTGCCTATGGAATGGGCAAGGTGAATTTCACTGACGGTGATACCGTAAGGCTCGCATTCACAGTGGCGTATGGCAGAGATATCACAGGCGCTCAGGGCAGCTATGATAAAACATGGTAGGAGGATATCATTGAAAATAAGCAGTTTTCTTTGCAAAACGGCAGCGGCGTTAGTTTGTGCAGTGATGATCTTTGCAAACGTCCCTGCGGTGGGTGCGGAAGATGATATTATAACAGAAAGTGCCGAAAAGGTCTGTCAGTGGCAGCGTGAAAAGCTGGGCGTTTCTCAGGACGAAAGCGTTTTTTCAGGAGATATTCTCCAAAGTGCAGGCACAGGCAGCTTGGATTGGTTCGCCATAGGCGTTTCACGGTTCGGCTTTGAGGAGGACTATGAGGCTTATCTCACCGCACTTTCTCAGCGTGTGAAAAAGCTTTCTGATAAAGACAACGCCACCGAATGGCAAAGATGTGCCATAACAGCCGCTGCAATGGGCGGCGACCCTGCCGACCTTGACGGCGTAGACCTTGTAAAAGGCGGCATTTACGGCAGAGATGAAAACAGCTCCGTGGGAAAGCAAGGCCTTAACGGCTGGATATTCGCACTGTTGACCCTTGATACAATGGGCTATAAGACCCCTGAGGGTGCGGCGTTTGACAGGGAACGTATCATCAGCGAGATAGTTTCAGCACAAAATAGTGACGGCGGATTTTCCCTTTCCAAAGGCGAAAGCGATATCGACATTACCGCCATGGCGTTGCAGGCTTTGTCGGTGTATTATAACGATTTTTCCCGTGATGATGTGAGAAAAAGCGTTGATAAAGCGGTGGAGTATCTCAGCGTCAAGCAGGGCAGCGACGGTTCTTTCGGCAACGCTGAGGCTGACGCACAGGTCATTATCGCACTTTGCGACCTTGGTATCGACCCCGACACGGACAGCCGTTTTTTGAAAGATCTCGACCTTTTGACCGCATTGCTTTCCTATCAGAACAGCGACGGCGGCTTTGCACATGAAAAAGGAGGCGAGTCTGACGAGCTTTCCTCAGGGCAGGCACTTTGTGCACTTGCGGCGGCAAAGCGTTCCAAGCTTACAATGCGGCGTATCTATGACATGAGAGAAGAACTTTCAGTGCTCCAGCGTGAAAAACTTGACGGCATAAACGGCAGACTGCTGGCGGTCAAAGACGAAGAGAGTGCCGAGAAAGCACTAAAGCTTTTTAACGACCTCAACTGCGATGAGCGTACCTATGTGAAATATGGCTCACAGCTTGAAAATGCGGCAAAAGAGTATGGGCTTACCCTCAGCGACAGGGATTTCACGGAAGAGCTTGCGGTCACAGACCATGCACAGGGCTGCATATACAGTATCGAGAAAACCGAGGTGTATTCAGGCAAAGCAGGCTTTACAAAAAGCGATATGAAAAAGCTTGAAACTCTCAGGGAAAACGGCGTCAACTCAGGGGACTGCACTGTTACGGCGGTGCTGCTTTCCCATGCAAAGGCTGACGAAAGCCTTGCGGAGCGTGACAAAATAATTTCAGAACTTGAAGAAATGAACGCTAAAGCGAATGAACTTTACAGCGAGATATCCGACCTTAACAGCATAATAAGCAAAGAACTTTATCCTGTTGACAGCGTTGGCAAGGATAAAAAAGAGCTTTTGAAAGAAACGGCAGAAAGGATAAAAAAACTCCCCGAAAGTGAGCAAAAAAAGGTCACATCGGCTCAGGAGATAATCAAATCGGCTGAGGATAAAAACGTGACGGTGTATGTGATATCGGCGGCAGCGGTGGCGTGTGCCGTTATGGTGGGCGTAAAAATAAGAAAGAAGGGTAAAAATGCGTGAGATAACAGATGAAGTGAAAAAGGTCATAATCGGCAAAGACAACGTGGTGGATATGGTTTTCGCAGCCATTCTCGCACAGGGTCATGTGCTTATGGAGGACGTGCCGGGCGTGGGAAAAACTACCCTTGCGGTAGCGTTTTCAAAGGCACTGGGGCTTGAAACAAAGAGGATACAGTTCACTCCCGATACCGTAGCCTCAGACATCACAGGCTATACAGCCTTTGACAGACAGGCACAGGGCTTTACTTTCCACAGCGGTGCGGCAATGACGAACATACTTCTTGCAGACGAGATAAACAGGACCTCAGGAAAAACACAATCCGCTCTCCTTGAAGTCATGGAAGAGCGTGCCTGCACTGTTGATGGAAGAACTTATCCTCTCCCTGAACCTTTTGCAGTCATTGCGACCCAGAACCCTACAGGAACAGTTGGCACGGCGGCACTACCTGTTTCTCAGCTTGACAGATTTATGATAAAGCTTTCCATGGGATATCCTGACAAAGCAGCAATGAGAAACATTATGTCAGACCGCAGCAGCCGTGACCCCCTTTCCTCAGTTAAAGCCGTCTGCACAGCTGACAAGCTTATAGAAATGCAGAAAAAAGCAAAGGCGGTCTTTGTTGACGATGCGATCTATGATTACATTTCAGACCTTTGCGACGCCACAAGGCATAACGAAAACATCTCCCTTGGCGTTTCACCGAGAGGAGCGTTGGCACTTTGCAGGATAGCAAAGGCGTGGGCGTGCTATAACGGCAGAGAATATGTCGTTCCTCAGGACGTAAGGGATTTCTTTATCCACGTTTGCAGCCATAGGATAGCACTTTCTCCAAAGGGCAGACTTGCAGGTCTTGCCGCAGAAAGCGTGCTCGAAGAGATAATGAAAGAAGTAAAATGCCCTGAAAATGAGGAAAAACGCTGATGAAAAGGCTAGGCTTTTTGCTTTGCACAGCTTTGGGGATATCGCTTTTTGTGCTGAAAAGACCTGTTGGCGTGGCAGTGCTGGGCTTTTGCGTGCTCTGCTTTTTGCTGTCTGCCTGCGAAAATATGGTGTCACGGAAAAAGCTTTTTGCACTTGTGAGCTGTGAAAGATCAGGGCTGAAAAATGTGGATATCCCCCTTAAACTCACCCTAACAGGCTCGACAGGGGATTACAGCGGACGGCTCAGACTGAAAAATATGCTCACAGGACAGACTATCACAAAAAAACTGAGCTTTACTATCTCAGGCTGCAAGCCTGCCGTTGTGGATATCACCCTGAACAGCGAGACTTGCGGAAAAATATCCGCCGATATCATGTCCCTGAAAGCTTTTGACCTAACAGGGCTTGTGTGGAAAAGGGTAAAATGCGAGGTAAAGGGCAGCGTGAATATCATGCCTGACGCCGCAGAGATAGACGAGAGTGAAGAGGCAATGCTGAAAGAGGCTCTTGAAAGCGATATTTACAGCGAGGAAAACGAGGGCACTGACCATAGCGAGCCTATAGGGATAAGAGAATATCGTCAGGGCGACAGCTATAAGTCTGTGCACTGGAAACTGTCCTTCCGCCTTGGTGACATATATGTCCGTGAATATGGCGAACCTGTCACCGACAGCTTGTGCATCTATATCGAAACAGGCGGCAGCACTCCGCCTGAGGATTATGACAAGCTTGCAGCCAAAGCCCTGAGCCTTTCAATGGCACTCTCAGAGGACGGAACAGGGCATTACATGGCGTTTTACAGCTTTTCGCAGCAGCGAAAGATATTTGAACATATCGACAGCAGCGACAGCTTTGCCGTCGCCCTTGACAGCCTGCTCTCTTCTCAGCCTGAGCAGGGAAAAGAGCATAAAGCAGAGTTTTCAGAGCTGTTTGAAAAAAGCGGCATAAGCCGTGTTATCGAGATAAAATAAAGAGGTGATAAAATTGACAGCAAGCATGAGCCGTGCTGAAAAAAGCTCTCCAAAGAGCGTTTATATGGTGCAGTCAGCATTTTGTGCATTGATTATGCTCATGCTGTCATTGTCACTTGACATGGGCTGGAGAGCCTTTGCCGCCGCAGGCGTTTGCTTTTTGACCGCCCTTGCAGGTGTGTCAAAAAAGACGCTGCCTGTTCCGATTTTTGCCGCAGTTTTGGCAGGAGCGATTTTCCATGACCGATTTTTTCAAAGCCTTGCAGGGCTTTTGAACGCCGCTTTGACCGCTCACGGAAAAAGTGCAGGCACGGTGGAAATGCTTGTGGAAAACGCCTCAGACCCTGCCTTCGCACTTTTGGTGTGGTCTGTGATAGTCGCAGCGGTGCAGAGCATTTTCTGCCGCTTTGGCAGCAAGGCTTTTTCTGTTGCACTTATGGCACTTTTCCTGTCCGCAGGTGCTTTTGTTGATATACCGCTGACAAATGCCACCACGGAAGTGGCGTTCGGTATCTTCGCAATATGTTTTTCAGGCAGTCTGAAAGGCAGTGTAAAAAAAGTCGTGCTGCTTATAGCTGCTTTCTGTGCGGTGCAGACAGCCTGTCTGACAGGGTTTGCAGACAAAATATCTCGTACCGCTTTTGCCGACCGTTTTGATGAAAAAAGCCGTTATGAGATAATAATGGAGCACCCACAGCCTTTGTATCTTATTGAAAGCCGTTTCGAGAAGGAAAACGGCGGCGTTTGGGAGCATCTCAGCGGCGAAGAAAAATATGCCTATGCGGACGAGTTTTACTGGCTTGACAAGCTGGAACTTCCCCCCGTTTTTCAGACATCTTCTCTTGACAAAGCCTTGGATATATCCGACAACAGCATTGTTACAGTGAACATCAAAAAGGGCGAAAAACCTCTTTATACCTATGGCATGACCGACGCAGAGAACGCCTTTTCTGACCCCGAGGTAATAGGCGACAGCTTTGAGAACGAAAAAAGCTATTATAAGCTTGCGGTGTCGGAAAGCTACCTCACAAAACCTTTTGGCACATATGAAAGCCTGCGGACTGCTGACAATGAGGAGTATCTTGCGGCAGAAAAAGGCTACCGTGACTATGTTTATTCCACCTGTCTTGATATATCAGCCGAGGACAAACAGCTTGCCGCAAACCACTTTGACCTTGAGGGCACACAGGCTCAGCTCAGGTCGGAAATGCTCAGCTTTTTTGTGTCTGACGCAGTGCTTGACAGGTCAAAGATCTATGGGGGCGAAAGCTCTTTTGCAGATATGCTTGAAGTCACCTGCCGTGGCGGAGAGGAAGATTTTGCGTCAGCCGCAGTGAAGATATTCCGTGCAAAGGGCGTTCCTGCAAGGCTTTGCAGAGGGTATCTCATCACATCTGATATGACAAAAGACCTTACCGACAACGCCGCTTTGACCGTCACCGCAAAGCAGCTCCACTACTGGGCGGAGTATTATAAAGACGGCATAGGCTGGCAGCCTTTTGAAGTCTGCCACGATCTTGTTGGCATGATAAAAACAGATGACAGTTCCGCACAGGCGAAAACCGACAGCGAAGGCGGCGAGGCTCTTGCACCTGAGGAAGAGGACAAGCCGAGAGAAGAGATATTCGAGGAAAACAAAACACAGCCTGAGAAAAAAAGCTATGTTGTCTATATCGTTATTAGTGCGGTAATACTTATACTTTGCCTTATTGCGGCAATAATAGCTTTGATAAGAAAAAGAAGGTTTTCCGCCCTGCCTGACAAAGAAAAGGTGAAAAAGCTGTTTTTTAAGGGCAGGAAAAAGCTGTGCGGCAAAAGCTTTTCAGACCACACTCCTCAGGAGCTTTTTGAAAGCATAAAGAAAACCTACGGCGTTCCAATGGCGGAAAGTTTTGCAGAAAGTGAGAAAATATACGAAAAAGCAAGATTTTCAAAACTTGAGATTTCCCCACAGGAAATGCAGATAGTGAAAAACTTTGCAGTTTCGGCAAAGAAAGCGAGAAAGCTCAAAGGTCAGGAGGGAGCAGATAAAAGGTGAAAAAGGATATTGCTCTGCTTATAGTCGTGATACTTGCGGCGGCAGCGGTCATAAAAGGCGTTGATATACAGTCCGTTGACGAGTATTACAGCCTACACAGCGACGATACTGCAAATGCCGCACATACTGTTACCCTCACCATTGATTGCTCTGATATTTTGGATAATTACGACAAACTTGACCAAAACCTCCGTGACGAGCGTTATGTGCCCTCTGACGGCATTGTGCTCCCTGAGGAAGAGTACGTCCTTCGTGACGGCGACACGGCTTTTGACCTGCTGGAAAAAGCCGCACGCTGCGAAAAGATACCCATTGATTATCAAGGCTCAGGTGACAATATCTACAATAGCGTCTATGTCCGTGGAATAAACAATATCTATGAATTTTCCTGCGGCCCGTCCTCAGGCTGGACTTATACTGTCAACGGCGAAAGCCCTGACAAAGGTTGCTCGCAGTATGTGCTCAATGACGGCGACAGCGTGGAGTTTTACTACGTCTGCGACTATACAAAGGAGGCGGCGAAATGAGATTATCTGCCTTTCACCCTGTGACTGCCCTTGTGTATTTTGTGGCAGTCCTTGTGATAACGATGTTCTGCTTTTCGCCTGCTGTGGCAGTGTGTTCAGCAGTGGGAGCGTTCCTTTTTTGTGCCGTGACCCAAAGCCGCAGACAGTTTCTTTCCGACCTGCTGTTCTATGCCTTTATCACCGCCGTTTTCACTATCACAAATCCGCTTTTTTCTCATAAGGGCGTAACGCCGCTTTTTTTCATAAACGGCAAAGCCTACACAAAAGAGGCACTTTTTTATGGCTTTACCGCAGGACTTTCCCTTACCGCCGTTATAATGTGGTTCAAGGTGCTTGGGAAAGTGCTCACAAGGGAAAAAATGCTTTACATTTTCGGCAGAAAAACGCCCAAAGCCGCCCTTGTTATAACGATGACAATGGGCTTTATCCCAAAGCTGAAAAGACTTCATCGACAGCTTATCGATGCCTTGAACTGCTCAGGAGCGAACACCTCCGATAGCCGTTTTGACCGCCTGAAAAAGGACTGCACAGTGTTCACCGCACTTTGTGCAGGCGTTCTTGAAAGGGGAGCAGACACCGCCGCATCAATGAAAGCCCGTGGCTACGGCGTGGAGAAACGCAGCTTTGCACACTCTTTTAGATTTCGACCGTGGGACGGCGTTTTGACAGCCATATTTTCTGCACTGTTCGTTGCTGTGCTTATGTTTTCAGCGGACGAACAGCTTTCGGCGGATTTTTACCCCGTGATAAAAGTGCACAGCAGCGTCCTGCCTGCCGCAATGTTTGCACTGCTCTGCATTTGTCCGTTTATTCTTGAAGTAAAGGAGAGCATAAAATGGAAATACTGTCTTGCAAAAATGTAGCGTTCAAATACAATGAAAGCACCGGATATGCCCTTTCTGACTGCACTTTCTCAGTGAAAAAGGGCGAAAAAGTCATGCTCTGCGGAGCGTCAGGCAGCGGAAAATCCACCTTGCTCAGACTTTTGAAAAGAGAGGTTTCTCCAAGAGGAGAGCTTTCAGGGAAAATTGACCTTATTGGCAAGGCAGCGACCGAGCTTTCTGACCGAGAAAGTGCCGAAAAAATAGGCTTTGTAATGCAAGACCCCGATAGTCAGACCGTCTGCGATAAGGTGTCCTCTGAGCTTGCTTTCGGACTTGAAAGCTTTGGCGTGCCAAGCAAAGAGATACAAAGCCGTGTGGGCGAAATGGCGGCTTTTTTCGGCATAGAGCCGCTTTATGACAGGGATATCTCCACCCTTTCAGGCGGACAAAAACAGCTTGTTTCCCTGTGTTCCATTATGGTCACAGACCCTGATATCCTTCTTCTTGACGAGCCTACCGCTCAGCTTGACCCTGTTGCCGCAAAAGAACTGCTCAGCATTTTAGACCGCCTAAACAAAGAAATGGGCGTGACCGTTATCATTGCCGAGCATGACCCTGAGGAGCTTTTTGATTCCTGTGACAAGATATTGTACCTTTCAAATGGCAAAACTGCGTTTTTTGATATCCCTGCAAAGGCTGCGAAATACTTCGCTCAAAATGACCTTGAGGGCTTTCTTCCTGAAACCGCAAAGGTTTTTGCAGGCCTTTGCAGCGACCTGCCGCTTAACGTAAGACAGGGCAGAGCACAGCTTGAAAATCTTGTGACTGAGGATACCACGCAGACTGACGAGAGCACTGCGGAAAGCACTGAGCCTTACGCCCTAGAGTGCAAAAATATCTGGCAGAGATATGAAAAAGATTCTCCCGATATACTTAAAGGCTGTGACCTCGCCGTCAGAAAAGGGGAGTGCTATGGGCTTTTAGGCTCGAACGGCGGTGGAAAATCAACGCTTTTGCGTGTTATCTGCGGACTTTGCAAGCCTTATATGGGTGCAGTTTCCCTTTTCGGCAAAAAACAGAAAGCCTATAAAAACGGCTCGCTTTTCCGTGAAATGCTTGCATTTTTGCCCCAAGAGCCTGTGACGATGTTTGTGAAAGAATCCGTCCGTGAGGATCTTTTGCAGTCTGCCGACGAAAACGCCGTGAAAAAAATTGCAGAGCGTATGGAAATCGAGCCGCTTTTAGACCGCCACCCGTGGGATCTCAGCGGCGGCGAGATACAGAAATGTGCCTTTGCGAAGATACTTCTTGCCGACCCGAAAATAATTGTCCTCGATGAGTGCACAAAGGGAATGGACAGCTTTGCGAAGAAAGCTTTGGGAGGTGTGCTTGCAAGCCTTAAAGCCGAGGGCAGGACCATACTTCTTGTGACCCATGACCTTGAATTTGCCGCCGAGAACTGCGAAAGGTGTGGACTGCTTTTTGACGGAAAGATAGCCGCCGAGGACAACGCCGTGAGATTTTTCTCCCGCAACCGCTTTTACACCACCGCCGCCGCAAGGCTCACAAGGGGCTTTTTCAGCGGTGCGGTGACATCAGCTGCGGCAAGAGAGCGGCTTTTGACACTGAAAAGAGGCAAAAATGAGTAAGAAAAAACTTTTTTCAGGGCTTGTCTACCTACTTGTCATACCCCTTGTGTGCTTTGGCGGCATAATATTTTTCAAAGAGCGTTTTTACTCTTTCGTCACCGCCGCACTTGCAATACTTACCGTGGCAGGCTATTTTCTCCACTTTGAGAAAAAACAGTCTGACAGCACACAGCTTGTGATAATAGCCGCCATGACCGCATTGTCCGTTTTGGGCAGGATAGTTTTCAGCTTTCTGCCTGGGTTCAAACCCTGCACTGCTATAGTCATTATCACCGCACTTTATATGGGCAGAGAATCGGCTTTTATGACAGGTGCAATGACCGCACTTATTTCAAACTTCTATTTCGGACAAGGTGCGTGGACGCCTTTTCAAATGCTGGTATGGGGTCTGACAGGATATTTTGCAGGAATGTTGGCTGATAAGCTTATAAAAAGCAAGCCATTCCTTGTGACCTATGGTATCATCTCAGGAGCGGCGTTCTCTCTTATCATGGACCTGTGGAGCTGCCTGTGGACCGATAACGCCTTTGTGCTCAGCCGATATCTTGCATTGGTCGGCTCGTCAGCAGTTTTCACACTTATCTACGCCGTTTCCAACGTGTTCTTTCTGCTCGTTCTGTCAAAACCTTTCGGCAGGATATTCAAAAGACTGGATAAAAAATATGGTATAAAAAATTAGACCGACAAAGCTTTCGCCCTGTCGGTCTTTTGCTATCCCTGCCCAACGTTTACCGTTAGATCAGGGGACTTTTTTCTTATAAAAAGCTTTGGTATTATGCCAGCCCCCACAGGAACTATCGCCGCCGCAGCTGCCGCCACGAGAAATTCACTAAGCGTCGGCACAGCCGTCATGAATACTTTTTGCAGCATTGGCAGCCATATTCCTGCAAACAACGCTGCCACCGATATGAGCACAGAGAAAAGCAGGAACGGGTTTGAAAGATACGGCACTGTGAAAAGCGTCTTTTCTTCCGACTTACATTCAAATACATGGATAAGCTGACTGAGCACAAGGGTGATAAGTGCACCTGTCCTTGCCGTGCCAAGAGAGTGGGTGTTCGTGAGCAGTACCGTAAAGCTTGCCAGCGTGCAAATGCCGATAAGAAGTCCCCTTATTATGATACGCCACATTAGTCCGCCGCTGAAAAAGCTGTCGTCCTCTTTTCTCGGCGGCTTTTTCATTACCGAGCTTTCAGGCGGTTCAAGTCCCAGTGCAATGGCAGGCAGACTGTCTGTAACAAGATTTACAAGAAGTATCTGTGCAGGCAGCAGCACCATAGGCAGCCCCATTAAAATTCCCCCAAGCATAGTGATGACTTCGCCTATGTTGCAGGAAATAAGATATCGCACGAATTTTCTTATGTTCTGATAAATAGTCCTGCCCTCTTCAACGGAGTTCACAAGTGTCGCAAAGTTGTCGTCAAGAAGTATCACGTCGGCAGCCTGCTTTGTGACCTCCGTGCCTGAAATGCCCATTGATACTCCAATGTCAGCCTCTTTTATAGCAGGTGCGTCATTTACACCGTCGCCGGTCATTGCACAAACGTGTCCACGGTTCTTGAATGCCTTTACTATCCTGAGCTTGTGCTCAGGGGTCACTCTTGCGAATACTCTACAGTTTTCTATCACATCGTCAAGCTGACTGTCGTCCATTCTGTCAAGCTCCTCGCCTGTCAAAGCGATAGTGCCGGCTTTCATTATCCCAGCCTCTTTTGCGATAGCCTGAGCGGTTAGCTTGTGGTCGCCTGTTATCATGACAGTCTTTATGCCTGCACGCTGACATTCTGCCACTGCCTTTGCCGCCTCAGCACGAAGAGGGTCCTTCATTGCCATAAGTCCAAGAAAAGCCCATTCCCCGTCGGTCTGCTGTGAAAAAGCTATCACTCGCAGTCCTTGAGAGGCGTATTCATCGCATTTGTCAAAAGCCGCTTTTCTCAAAGTCTTTCCAAATGGTATAAGCTCGCCGCCGTCAGAAAAAACATGACTGCATTCTTTTATGATAACATCAAAAGCACCCTTCTTGAAAGCCGTGTTTTGACCTTTTTCATCTGTGCATATGACCGTCATTGAGCGTGTTTCGCTTTCAAATGGCAGCTCGTCAGTCCGCCTGTAGCCAAGTGACTCTACATTTATCCCTGAGTTTGCACAGGCAAGAAGTATCGCCGTTTCTGTCGGGTCGCCCTCAGCACAAAGCTCCCCTTGCCTGCCGCCTCTGTCACGCTTTCTCGTCCTCTCAGGCGGGCAGAGCCGTGCGTTGTTGCAGGCTGCACCGCATAAAAGTATCCTGCTAAGATCAGGGCTTTCCCACGCTTTAAGAGCCTTTTCCTCAGCGTTCGCACCCTCTTTTGTCACACCGTATAAACGGCTTTTTTCGGTGCAGGTGAAAATGTCAGTGACGGTCATTTTGTTCATTGTCACAGTGCCGGTCTTGTCAGTGCAAATTACTGTCGCACAGCCGAGAGTTTCCACCGAATGAAGTCTGTGCACAAGTGCCTGTCGCTTGAGCATTTTTCTTACTGCCAGTGCAAGTGCAATAGTAACTGTGGCAGGCAGACCCTCAGGTATTGCGGCAATGGCAATGGTTATTCCCGTCATTGCCATGTCAAGAATAGGTTCGCCCCTTAGCACGCCTGCAAGGAATACTACCACGCATACCGCAAGACAGATGATAGCAAGCGTTTTTCCAAGCTCTCCAAGCTTTTTTTGCAGCGGCGTGTCAGGCTCTTTTATCTCTTCAAGCATGGTGGAAACCCTGCCCATTTGACTTCTTACGCCAGTCGCCACCGCCGTGACCTCTCCAACGCCCTTTGTTACCACCGTTCCCATGTAGACCATGTAGTCTTTGTTCAGTGCAGTGAAATCTATCTCTGACGTGCGGCTTTTCTTCACCGCAGGTACAGCCTCCCCTGTGAGTGCAGATTCATCACATGACAACGCCCTAGATGAGTTTATGTAGCCGTCACAAGGAACTCTGTCCCCAGCCTCAAGAGTGAAAACGTCCCCTGCCACAACTTCTGCCGCAGGTATCTTCACAAGCCTGCCGTCACGGTATACCATGGCGGTAGGAGCGGTCATGCTCTCAAGCTTTTCAAGGGTTTTCTCGCAGCGGTATTCCTGTATAAATCCCAAAGCAGCGTTTATGATAACGATGAGCACTATAGGCACAGCGTCAGCATATTGCCCTAACGCAACGGATATAACCACCGATACCAGCAGTATCATCACCATGATGTCATGGAATTGTCCTGCGAAAATTTTCGCCGCAGACGTTTTCTTTTTCTTTGCCAAACGGTTCTCACCGTCATTGCTCAGCCGCTTTTCAGCCTCAGCCGAGGTCAGTCCCTTTCGTGGGACTTCGTTTTCCGTGAGCTTTTTTTCAAGTATATCCAGCACAATGTATCTTCCTTTCCGATTTTTGGCACAGCCTTGATAACATTGTGCGAAACGTTTTGACTGCACAAGATTTTTCAGTGCTTTTGCCTTTGCTTACATCATATGCGGACAAGTCTGAAAAAAGAACTTTTCAGCCGTGGCAGAAAAATCATATTGACTTTTTTAAGAAATTATGTATAATAGTATGTAAGCCGTATAATAAATAAAATAAGGCAAAAAAATCAAGGAGGCAAATTCATGAACGATTATAATAATTTATCTGAAAGCTATTCAAATCCACGAGTGAAAAAACTGCGTTCTTTCGCACAGTCTACCTACGGCATGGAGGCTGCAAGCTATAAGGGCATCGCAATGAAAACACTGTATTTCGTTGCAGTGTTCGCCGCAGGCATGGGAGCGTATTTTTACATTCACAACTTCTTCGGCGGCGGTGCACAGGCTTTTTCCACTGAGTATACTATCTTTGTCGGTGCTCTTATCGCAACAGCAATAGCAGGACTTGTGTCCTCTTTCGCTCCGAAAACGACAGCCGTCACAGGCTCTATCTATTCCGCAGGCATGGGATATGCACTGACCTTTATGTCAATGATCTACGCAATGCAGTGGAAAGGCATAATCGTCGAGGCTGTTACCCTTACACTTCTGACTGTAGCAGTGCTGGCAGTTATCTATTCAAAGGGCGTTCGTGTTGGCAGCAGAATGAAAACCGCTCTTATCACCTGCCTTTGGGTGTCTATCATAGGCGGCGTGCTCTTCATGCTCCTTGCATGGCTCGCACCTAACTCAGCTATATACGCATCTATCGTTGCAATAAACAACGGCCCTATCGGCATACTTTTTGCAGTCGTTGGCGTTCTTATCGCCGCAGCACTTCTTATGTGCGACTTTGAAACTATCCAGATGACAGTTGAACAGGGTCTGCCTGCTCAGTATGAATGGTATGCAAGCTATGGTCTTATCGTAGGCGTTATCTACCTCTACCTGAAAATACTGAACCTTCTTGCAAAGATAGCAAACAACAGAAAGTAATTTATGTGCTAGAGTATTTTTATCCCTCGTCGCAAGGCGGGGGATATTTTTATGCACAAAAAAGGAACTCCCGAATAAACGGAAGTCCCTTTTTGTGTGGGTATATTTAATTAATAGAAAGGCTTTTTTAGCTTTTTATAAGATATCCCATTTCCGATCTCTTATCTCAGGCATATCAAGACCATATTCAGAATATACTGCTTGTGCTCAACGAGCTTGTCCTGCATGAGTTGGCGGGTTGTCGAGGACGCCATCCCCTACATTAAATTTTCGTGTGCAGCTTTAAATAAGCTGACCAATAAGTATCACGCAGAAACTTGCAAGGCAGGCAAAAGCCGCAACTATGATAAGGCTTTTTTCCTTGAATGCAAGCACGCAGGCTGTTATAAGTCCTGCCACAGACGCGGCCAGATTTCCCGTCGAGAAAAGTATTGACGGGAAGGTCATCGCTCCAAGCACAGCGTATGGAACATAGTAGAGAAAACTCTGTGCAAATCTGTTTGTTATCTTGCCCTTGAATATCACGAAAGGCAATGCACGGATAAGGTAAGTCACCCCTGCCATTATGAAAAGATAAATGAAAAAATCTCTTGTGCTCAGCATTGACCGTCCTCCTCATTTTTCACAGGCATGAGAGCCGCCATTATCCCTGCGGAAAGAACGGTGCAGATTATTATGGAAAATCCTCCAGAGACCTTGTTAAGCATAGGCAGCCACTTGAAACAACAGCTAAGAAGAGCCGCAAATATCGCCGCCATTGCAATGCCCTTGTTTTTCTTTGCAGGCGGTATTATTATTGCAAGGAACATTCCGTATATTGCAATGCTAAGTGCACTTATGACTATCTCAGGAAGTATTTTTCCTGCCGCCGCACCTATAAGAGTCCCCAGCGACCAGCCTGCTACAGGTAAAGCGATAAGCCCATACATATACTGCCTTGAAACTTCTCCGATATTTCCCATTGCCATGACAAATATCTCGTCTGTTACTCCGAAACCTACCAGCCAGCGGTGTATTCCCGAAAGCGACTTGTCAGCTTTCTGCGAAAGAGATATGGACATAAGTGCATACCTCAGATTGATGATAAACTGTGCACAAGCCATTTCTATCCAGAAACCGCCCCCCGACAGCATAATGTCAAGTCCTGCGAACTGACCTGCCGAGGTCACGTTGCAAATAGAGATAAGCACCGTTTCCCACCAGCTAAGACCGCCTTTTACGCCTTGAAGTCCGAATGTGAACGACACCGAAAGATACCCCAAAGCAATAGGTATGCCGTCTTTAAGACCTTTTTTGAAACCACTCATAAATCATTCCGCCTAAGCGGTGTTCCCCCTCAAATCAAAAATTATCTATCCTGCACTGACATGACGCCATTGTTACAAGTGCCGCACGGTGGCTTTCTTCCGTTACTCCTGCACAAGCCTTTGCGTCAACAATGACCTCGCACTCAGGGCAAAACGCCTTTATAAGCAAGGCGTTGGATACCACGCATATGTCCGTGCAAAGACCGCACAGCTCTATCTCATCGACTGCTTTCGCCGTTTCAGCAAGATATTTCGCAAGCTCGACCGAACCGAACGTGCTCTTCTCGAAAACCTCCGCACAGCCGTCTATAGCCTCAGCCACCTGAGCCGCAGGCTGCCAGCCCTCCGTGCCCTTTATGCAGTGCTCAACAGGGAGCTTTTTGCCCTCAGGCGTTTCAAGATAGTCCTTGAAATGCGTGTCAAGGGTCATTGCTATCTTTCCGCCCTCAGCCTTGTATCTTTTTATCTTCTCACAAACCGCAGGAACGATAGCCTCCGCCGCCTTTGAACCAAGACTGCCTGATACAAAATCGTTCTGCATATCCACAACGATAAGATGTTTCATATTTCCATATACTCCTTTCCCTAAGGACAAACTGTCCCCACCGATCATATCCGTTACTATAAAGTAACATTATACCTCTTAAATATGAATTTTTCAACGCACCTTAATAAGGCAAAAAAAATGCTGAGCAACGATGCTCAGCAGAAAATAAAATAAAAAAACTATGTGTAGAACAAAAGAAAGGAGACAACAAAACGGATGTTAAATCAAACAAATTATGTTCAATATCCTTAATGTCAAACTAATTATAACCTCTTTTGTTCCGATAGTCAAGAAAAAGTTGCAAAGAACTTGTTAATTTTCTGAGAATTCGGGATTTTGCACAAATATCATGCCGCCTTTATGCTAACAATGACATCTGTGTGCAGATTAAACTTAAAGCTACTTAAAAAAGTAAAATAACTTATCATTTTGTTCCAAAACAATGTTCAAATTTTTGCATTTATGATAAAATAAAAGGGTCATGACCGCAGGAAAGAGAGCCGATTTTAGAAAATGCAGCAGGCAAACCCGTGTTAATTTGCTGCCCTCTGAAACAAGGCTCTCCTTCCTGCCGCCATGACCCACAGGGATCACTGCTCAGTGACAAGTCTGTTGTCTTTGAAAAACAGTGAAATGCACCATATAGCTGAAAGGGCTACAAGAACATAAACTATCCTGCTTAGTATCGCCGCAGCACCTCCGAAAAGAAATGCCACAAGGTCAAATTGGAAGATCCCTACAAGTCCCCAGTTTATGCCGCCTATTATCAAAAGCAGCAATGCTATCCTGTCTATCATCAAAACTCCTCCTTTGTGTGATAAGGATAAGTCCGCCCTTCGGCGGGCTGTTGATTGTAGTATTGTCATATTTTTTTGATTTATACACCGCCTGTTTGGTAAAAAACTACTAAAAATCACAGCGAAAATTCTATATAAAAATCTGCGTTTTCTACTAGACAAAATCGGCGGGCTATGTTATAATGATTGTATATTAATCGTTTAAGTAAAAAATATATAGTAAAGCATCGGCGAGTTTAGCTTTACAGTATGGGGGCGTTTCTTTTTTGAATAGTATAGATCTTAAATTCATGTTCAAAGATACGGAATGTGTCAGAATGCAGTCAGGAAAGTATTCCTGCGTTATCGCACCAAAGCTTGGTGCAGCAGTGCTCAGACTTCGTGATGAAGAAAACGGCATCGAGGTTTTCAGATACCGTGACGACTGCACTCTTAAAACTATAAACAAGGCAAGAGAGATATGGGGTCTGCCGACTCTGTTCTTGCCGAATCGTTTCGATAAGGGCGTTATAAAGACCTCTGACGCTGTGTATCAAATGCCTATAAATGAAAAAAAGCTTGATAACTTTATCCATGGATGGGTGCATAAAAGGGAACACGAAATAGAATGTTATTCAACGCGGGATAAAAAAGCCGTGCTCGTTACTTCTTATACTTTTGACAAGAATGACGAGATGTATGCTTATTTTCCTGTTGATTTTAAAATATCGTATACGTTTACATTGTCTGAAAAAGGTCTTTTGCAGGAGATATACCTGACAAATAACAGCGATAAGGCTCTGCCTGTTTCAATCTGTACACATACTTGTCTTAACGCACCAATGTGTGACGGCGGCAGGGAAGAGTCCATGAGAATGTGCGTGCCGATAATCGAAAAGTGCGAGCTTGATAAAAGATGTCTGCCGACAGAAAAGCTTTTGCCGCTTAAAAAGAAAGACCTTGAATATAAAGAGGGCACAAAAATGCCTACCCTGCATAATATCTCAAACGATATGTACACCGCAGGCATGAACAAGCTTGACGGCAAGGATTTCTATGGCTCTTATGTTGTGGATACCGATAATGGTCATAAAGTCTGCAACGAGGTGTCAAAAGAATTTAAGTTCTGGAATATGTGGAACGATAAGGGCAAGAAAGGATATTTTTGTCCTGAACCAATGACAGCCATGATAAATTCTCCTAACCTCAGCCTGCCTAACGAGGTGACCGGCTATAAGGAGATAACAAAGGGTCATACCTTTAAGTGCTGGCAGAGATTTTTCACGATATAGAGAAAGCCTGTCATCATGCAGAATGAGAGTTATGTAACAGCTCTATAAATGTAGGGGCGAACATCGTTCGCCCGTTGGTTTGATTACTTTGTGACTGCTATACACTTTACAATGGTTATAATTAAGAAATTAATTAACAATAGATAAATAACGAAAGGTGGAAATTATTGATGAAATTTGGTCACTTTGATGACGTGAAAAAGGAATATGTCATCAGCAACCCAAGAACTCCATATCCATGGATAAACTATTTGGGAACACAGGAGTTCTTCTCACTTATCTCCAACACAGCAGGAGGCTATTCCTTCTATAAGGACGCAAGACTGAGAAGAATAACACGTTACCGTTATAATAACGTGCCTATCGATATGGGCGGCAGATACTTCTACATAAAAGACGGCGAAACTATCTGGAACCCAGGCTGGTCACCAGTAAAGACAGAGCTTGATTTTTATGAGTGCCGTCACGGTATGGGCTATACAATTATCACAGGTAAGAAGAACGGATTGAAGGCTGAGGCTACATTCTTTGTACCACAGAACTATAACGGCGAAGTTCAGCAGGTAGTTCTCACAAACGAGAGCAGCGAAGAAAAGACTTTCTCATTCTTCTCATTCGCAGAATGGTGTCTTTGGGACGCTCAGGACGACTGCACAAACTTCCAGAGAAACTTCAGCACAGGCCGTGTTGAAGTAGTAGGTTCTACTATCTATCACAAGACTGAATACAGAGATAGAAGAGATCACTTTGCATTCTATACCGTAAATGACGAGATAGACGGCTATGATACAGACAGAGATTCATTTATCGGTCTTTATAACGGTTTCCATAACCCACAGGCAGTTGAGGCTGGCAAGGCTAATAACTCATTTGCTGACGGCTGGTCACCTATCGCTTCACATTATAAGAAAATAACACTTGCTCCTGGCGAGTCAAAGACACTTGTTTTCATTCTCGGTTATGTTGAGATGCCGGTTGACAAGAAATTCGAGGCTGACGGCGTTACTATCAATAAGGAAAAGGCTCTCGCAATGATCGAGCAGTATAACACTCCTGAAAAGGTAGCCGCAGGTCTTGAAGAGCTCAAGGCAACTTGGGACAGACTTCTCAGCGTTATCAATGTTGATACTCCTGATGATAAGGTAAACAGAATGGTAAACATCTGGAACCAGTATCAGTGTATGGTAACATTCAACCTCTCACGTTCCGCATCATATTTCGAGAGCGGTATCGGCAGAGGAATGGGATTCAGAGATTCAAACCAGGATATCCTCGGTTTCGTTCATCAGATACCGGACCGTGCAAGACAGCGTATCATCGATATCGCATCAACACAGCTCCCTGACGGCGGCTGCTATCACCAGTATCAGCCTCTTACAAAGAAGGGCAACTCCGATATCGGCGGCGACTTCTCAGACGACCCACTGTGGATGATACTCTCAGTTTCCGCATATATCAAGGAAACAGGCGACTGGTCTATCCTCGATGAAATGGTTCCTTATGATAACGACGAGTCAAAGGCTAAGCCAATGCTCGACCACCTCAAGGTATCATTCTATCACATTGTAAATAACCTCGGCCCTCACGGTCTGCCTCTTGCAATGAGAGCTGACTGGAACGACTGTATCAACCTTTCATGCTATTCTGATACTCCGGGCGAGAGCTTCCAAACTTATACAAACCCTAAGTTTGCAGCCGAGGGCGGCTACTCAAAGGTAGCAGAGTCCGTAATGGTAGCAACACTCTTCACATACACAGGTCCTAACTATGTGGCTATCCTCAAGCACCTTGGTAAGGACGATGAGGCTGCTGCTGCACAGGCTGAGATCGATAAGATGAAGAAGAAAGTTATGGAGTCTGCATTTGACGGCGACTGGTTCATCAGAGCTTACGATTCAACTGGTGCAAAAATGGGTTCAAAGGAGTGCGAAGAGGGTAAGATATTCATTGAACCTCAGGGCTTTGCAGTTATGTCTGAAATAGGTAAGGACGAGGGTGCTGACATCAAGACTCTTAACTCTATCGACAAGTACCTCAATACAAAGTATGGTCTTGTTCTTAACAACCCTGCATACTCAAAGTATTATATCCAGTATGGTGAGATCTCCACATACCCAGGTGGATATAAGGAGAACGCCGGTATCTTCACACACAACAATGCTTGGATAATCTGTGCAGAGGCATATGCCGGCAGAGGCGACAAGGCATTTGAGTATTACAGCAAGATCGCTCCTGCATTCAACGAGGAGATATCCGACCTTCATAAGACAGAGCCTTATGTATACGGTCAGATGATCGCCGGTAAGGACGCAAGCAGATTCGGCGAGGGCAAGAACAGCTGGCTCACAGGTACAGCAGCTTGGAATATGGTAGCTATCTCACAGTACATTCTCGGTTTACAGGCTGATTTCGACGGTCTGAAACTTGACCCGTCTATCCCTCACGAGTGGGACGGCATGACAGCTACACGTCAGTTCAGAGGTGCAACATACAACATCACTGTTAAGAACCCTGACCACGTTTGCAAGGGCGTAAAGAGCGTAACTGTTGACGGCAAGGCAGTAGAGGGCAACGTTCTCCCTGTTGCTGAGGCTGGAACATCAGTAAACGTTGAAGTTGTAATGGGCTAATTCAATATAAAAGATCAGGACGGCATTTCTTTTGAAGTGCCGCCCTTTTTTTGTTTTCTAAACACCCATGACATTCGTTTCAGGGATAAGATTTCCGCCGTCTATGACGTTCGACGTGCCCGTTATGTAGCCTGCCTCATCGCTTGCAAGAAACGCACATAACGCACCGACCTCTTCTGGCGTGCCGAGCCTTTTCATCGGTACGCCTGCCGCAATGCCGTCAAGCACCTTTTCAGGAGCGTCAGGAGAAGTTCTCGCCGCACTGCGTCTGACATTCGGCGTGAGGATAAATCCCGGACAAACTGCGTTGACCGTTATGCCATATTCAGCATACTCTCTCGCCAGCGACCGCATAAGTCCCAAAAGCCCCGCCTTTGTTATGGCGTATGCCGAATAGCCCTTGTCGCAAACCATAGAACCTGTCACCGAGGACATTATGACCACCCGTCCCCAACCTTTTTGCCGCATATAAGGTACAACAGCCTTTGTGACGTTCCATGTGCCCTTTATGTTTACGTTCAGATGAAAGTCAAGAAGTTCATCATCAGTGTCCTCAAATTCAGCAAGACGTGCAACGCCTGCGTTGTTTATAAGAATGTCAACGCCGCCGTAAAGCTTTACGACCTCGTCCACAGCCTTTTCAACGCTCGCCTTGTCAGTTATGTTGCATAGAAAGCCCTTTGCCTCATAGCTCATTGCCCTGAGTTTTTCCTCTGTGGCGAAAACCTCCTCCGACATATCAAACAGCATCACTGCACAGCCCTTTTCGCAAAGCTTTAAAGCCGCACCGTAGCCGTTTCCCATTGCCGCACCTGTCACAATAGCCGTTCTCATACTAATCCACCTTATTTTCCGCTAAAAATTTTTCCCCCAGTTCTCTTGTTGCCTCAAGATAATCTGCCCCTACCGTTTTAGCCGTGTCGCTGTCAGCGTGGGAAGAAAGCCATGCCAGCCGCACTATCCGCCTTAACAGCAGGAAAAGGGGCAACATTTTTTTGTCACCGTCTGAAAGCTTTCTTATCTTCTCATAACCCTCCAGCCATGCAGCTGTCAACTCAGGCAGTGCCGCAGAGTATGTCACCAGTGAGCAGCCGAGATCGTAAAGATAATAACCCCAGCCGCAGTCGTCAAAGTCTATGAGTTGATCTTTTTCACCGTCAGTGATAATGTTGAAAAAGTGCATATCAGCGTGGATAATACCATATCTGTCACGAGCCTTGCCGTAGCGTGCAAGCTTTTGCTTTATAAGAGTCTCGCATTTGCTGAAAAGTACCCTGTCAGATTCCGTGAGCAGGCTGTAATCCTGCCAGTGACCCCATACTGCATTTTCTCCGAAAAAGCTTTCGCAGTCCCAGTGAGGGCGTTCGAGCCGCATCGAGTTGTCACGGTTTATAGACTGCAAATGCAGCTTTGCAGTCATTTCACCGATATCACGCATTTTCGCTATGAGCCTTTCTCCTTTCAGCTCACCCACCGCCTTGCCGTATAGAAACGATATCACCGAGCAGTTAAACACCGTTCCGTCAGGAAGAACAAGCTTTTGAAGAAACCGTCCGTCCCTGCCTGCATATATCACAGGAAGAGAAATGTCCGTGTCACGGGCTATCTCGTTCATCCAAATAAGCTCGCTTTCAAGCTCCCTCTCTGTGTGATAACCAAGTCTGTGTATCCTGAAAACCACAGGCTCAGCAGCTTTAAATGCCACTTTGTATATGATGTTCTCAGAGTATTTCAGCAGACTTACAGCGAAATTCTCCTCAAAATCGTACATTGACAGGAGGTCTTTCTCTATCTGTCCCTGTAAAAATTCTATGCTGTATTTCATGAAAATACCTCCTGTCTGTGTGTTTTATCTCATTTTTACCGCCTGAGCAAGGCCCTTGTCCATTTTCTCGAAAAGCTCGTCAAGGAAAGCGTCATCACAAAGCAGACCAAGCTTTAGCTGAAGAATGTTCGGGCGAAGTCTTGAGTTGTGTGCCCAAACGCCGTTGTCGAAAAGCGGCTTTGTTACTGATACGCTGGCGTCTTTGCAGTCAAAATCAAGTCCCATTATAACGCCACGCTGAGTGAATCCTCTGAAAAAGCCGTCATACTTTTCCTTGAGTGCCGTGATGCCCTCAGTAAGTCTGGCAGTGTTTTTCTTTACCAGTGCCACCGTTTCAGGTCTTGTTGAAATGTCAAGCACCTTCATTGCCACCGCACAGCCAAGCTCAGAACCGCCGCAGGTCGAGCCGTGCATTCTTCCGATATCAAACAGCCAGCTGCCTGCCTTTCTGTTCATGATAGTTGCGGAGATAGGATAAATTCCGCCGCCGAATCCTTTTGCTGTGACTATCATGTCAGGCACAAAGCCCTCATGCTCAAAGCACCACATCTTGCCTGTTCTCATCAAACCGGTCTGCACCTCGTCTGCAATGTAAAGCGTGCCGTACTTCTCGCAAAGCTTTTTAACGCCTGCAAGATAGCCCTTGTCAGGGATAGGGAAACCGTATGTAGCCAGCAGCGACTCGATGATAACGCAGGCAGCGTCCTCCTTTTTCAGCTCCGCCTCCATGGCGTCAAGATCATTGAGAGGCACTTGCACAAAGCAGCCCGGCTCGCCCTGACAGAGGAAAGGATCTTTGAAAACTGCGTCGCCTGTTGAAACTGAAAGTCCAGTGTGACCGTGATAACAGCCCTTTATGGAAATGACTTTCTTTCTCTTTGTGGCATATCTTGCACTCTTTATTGCAACATCGACAGCCTCGCCGCCGCAGGTGGAGTAGCATACATAGTCAAGACCCTCAGGACAAAGGTTAGCAAGCTTTTCCGCAAGCAGTGCCTTTGTGATTCCGGGGAAGTGGTGATTTCCCACGTCAAGCTCTTCTGTTGCGTCCACAAGAGCCTTTATGACCTCAGGATTTCTGTGACCAAGATTGTAAGTTCCGCCGTTTATATGGATATTAAGAAACTTTCTGCCGTCCATATCCCAGAAATAGTAGCCCTCACGCTTGCCGATAACAATGCTCATTCCACGGTCTATCCATTCCTGCGTCTTGCTCGGATTCCAGTAGCGGATACTCTTATCAATGATGTCAGCCTTTGTGATGTTAGGATCGTTCAGAAAACTCATAATATTACTTCCTTTGCTTTGGATTTGAGAAGTTCTCTTCTCTTGCTCTTATATTATCACAGTTTGCTTATAATGTCCAATATATATATTTCAATAAATATATAGCTTGACGGATATGGATAAATGTGCTAAAATGTATACAGCAGATTTTTACGGAGGTATCACAATGGATCTTTTGCAGCTGAGATATTTTATGACTGTTGCACAGGAGGAGCACATTTCCCGTGCGGCGAACAAGCTTATGGTGGCACAGCCGTCGCTGAGCAAAATGATAAAAAATCTTGAAGGGGAGCTTGGCTGTCCGCTGTTTGACAGGGTGGGAAAGAATATCCGCCTGAACGAAAACGGCAGGATAGTTTTGGCACACACCGAGAAGATATTTTCGCAGCTTTCAGACATGAAAAGAGAGCTTTGGCAGTCTGAAAACGGCGACGAGGGCGAGGTAAGACTGTCGGTGGTAGCATCAACAGGGTGGCTGCCTGAGATAATAACGGGGTTCAAGAAAGAGTATCCGAAGATAGATATTGTCATAAGTCAGAAACCTTATGGTGCAAGCGGCGGCGACGATATTTACATATATTCATCGACCCAACCGCCGCAGGAGGGGGAAACGCTGCTGCTGAAAGAGAACTGCCTGCTTGCCATGCCTGAGGGTCACAGGCTTGCAGATGGTGAAACGCCTCTTTGTGACAGCGACATTGCAAGCCTTGAGAACGACAGCTTTTTTGTCATGGAAAACCGCCGTCCGCTGTGGGATATAACCTACGATCTGTGCCGCAGGGCAGATTTCACGCCACACACCGCTTTGGAATGTGACAGCCGTGACACTATTTTTGCCTTGGTGAAAGCAGGTCTTGGGGTGGCGTTCGTGCCGGAACTCACTTGGAAAGCCTCATACAATGCCCAGGGAATAGCCGTGAGGGCTTTGGAAAACTCTCAGCCTAGGTATATTCTCATGCGGTGCTCTGAGGGCTTTATGCCTGCCTGCGTAAAAAAGCTTAGGGAACATCTCGTGTGGTTTTATAACAGCAAGCTTTATCATTAGAACAATAAAAAACGCCGTCCGCACACAGTCATAGTGCAGACGGCGTCTTTGCCGTAAAATTATTCGTATTTGAGTTTATTCCTCAGGAGCCATTACCTTGACCATAACAGCCTTCTGAGCGTGAAGTCTGTTTTCAGCCTCTTCAAATATCTCGTTTGCGTGAGCCTCGAATACCTTTTCGGTTATCTCTTCTTCACGGTGAGCAGGCAGGCAGTGCTGAACCATTGCGTCAGCCTTTGCAACAGCCATGATATCGTCGTTTATCTGATAGCCCTTGAATGCTATCTTTCTCTTTTCTGTTTCAGCCTCTTCGCCCATGGAAGTCCAAACGTCTGTGAACAGAACGTCAGCGTCCTTTGCAGCCTCAAGAGGAACGTCAGTCATTGAGAACTTGTCGCCGTAGCCCTTAGCAAATTCAAGCACCTCAGCAGCAGGCTGATAATCCTTAGGGCAAGCAATAGAAACTTCCATGCCTACTTTAAGTCCGCCTACGATAAGAGAGTTTGCCATGTTGTTGCCGTCACCAATGTAGCACATTTTCAGACCCTCGAAACGTCCCTTGAACTCTCTGATAGTCATAAGGTCAGCAAGCACCTGACAAGGGTGACAGAAGTCTGTCAGACCGTTTATTACAGGGATAGAGCCGTATTTAGCAAGATCTTCTACCTCTTTCTGCTCGAAAGTACGGATCATGATGCCGTCAAGGTAACGTGAAAGAACACGGGCAGTGTCCTGAACAGGCTCGCCTCTGCCTATCTGGAGATCACGGTTTGAAAGGAAAAGTGCCTGACCGCCAAGCTGATACATACCTGTTTCAAAAGAAACTCTTGTACGGGTTGATGACTTCTGGAATATCATTCCGAGAGTTTTGCCTTTGAGAATGTGGTGCTCGATACCGTTTTTGTTCTCGTATTTGAGCTGGTCTGCAAGATTGAGAATGTCGAGAATTTCCTCCTTGGAAAGGTCGAGCATTTTAAGTAAATGTTTCATAATATTTCCTCCGTAATTTGATTTTTTATTGCAGCAATATTGTAGGGGCGACCTTTGGTCGCCAGCAGTTTGTTGACAACGCCCCAAATAAGCGAGACGTCGAGGACGCCGTCACCTACATTTTACGTTTTTATAATTATTTCTCGTCAAGGACTTTTTTCAGTATAGCAAGTCCCTTGTCTATCTGTTCATATGAGATATTCAGCGGCGGCAAAAATCTCAGCTTTTCTTTTGCCGTGAGGATAAGAAGTCCGTTTTCAAAGCACTTGTTGAGCACGTTAGCGGCTTTCTTTGTTTTGAGCCTTACGCCTATCATAAGACCAAGTCCGTCAACGCCTTCAACTTCGTCTATCGCTGCGAGCTTTTCTCTGAAATACTCGCCCTTTTTGCGAACTTCCTCAAGAAATTCAGGCTTTGTCACCTTGTCGAGCACTGCGTTTCCGCCTGCACATGAGATAGGGTTTCCACCAAATGTTGAGCCGTGAGTACCCTTGCTAAGCACCTCGCTGCATTTCTTGTTCGCAAGGCACACGCCTATAGGAACGCCGCCTGCAAGACCCTTTGCAAGTGTTGTTATGTCAGGCTTTACGTTGTAAATCTCAGATGTGAGGAGCTTTCCTGTTCTGCCAACGCCTGTCTGTACCTCGTCGGCAATGGTGAGGATATCTCTCTTTGCACATTCAAGCATGATAGTGTTCACAAAGCTCTGCTGAAGTGGGATAACTCCGCCCTCGCCCTGAACGAACTCGAACATTACTGCACAGACCTTGTTGTCAAGCTTGTTGAGCTTGTCCATAAGATCGTCGATGTCGTTTGCGATAACATTTTCAAATCCGCCAACGAACGGGAAGAAGTAGTTGTGGAAAACCTCCTGACCGGTTGCGGAAAGGGTGCAAAGCGTTCTGCCGTGGAAACTGTTCACAAGGGTGATGATGATATTTCTCTCAGCGTCCTTGCCGTATTTGTCAAAGCTGTATTTTCTTGCAAGCTTTATTGCACACTCGTTAGCCTCTGCACCTGAGTTGCCGAAGAACATTTTCTCATAGCCTGTTGCCTCGCAAAGTCTTTTTGCAAAGTCAGCCTGTACCTTTGTGTAGTAATAGTTTGAAGTGTGCTGTATCTTGTGTGCCTGATCGCAGATAGCTTTTACCCAGTCCTCATCGCAGTATCCAAGGCTGTTTGTGCCGATGCCGGAGCCGAAGTCGATATACTCTTTTCCGTCCTCGCCAACAGCCGTCTGACCATGACCGCTCTCCATAACAAGACCTATTCTGCCATAGGTCTGCATAACGTGTTCGTTGAACTGTTCTATGGTGTTCATTTTTATCACTCTTTTCAATATGTTTTTATATTCTATATGAACTGCGTACCGATACCCTCGTTAGAGAGCAGCTCGATAAGTATCGAGTGCGGTACTCTGCCGTCAATGATAGTGGTCTTTTTAACGCCACGTCTTACGGCCTCAACGCAGCAGTCTATCTTTGGTATCATTCCGCCGCTTATGATGCCTTTCTTTTTGAGATAAGGCACGTCGCTGACGTTTACCTGTGGGATAAGAGTAGAATCATCGTCCTTGTCCTCCAGCAGACCAACGATATCTGTCATAAGGATAAGCTTTTCCGCTCTCAGGCAGGAGGCTATCCTAGCTGCGGCAGTGTCGGCGTTGATGTTGTATGACTGACCGTCCTCGCCCACGCCAACGGTGGAGATTATAGGAACATAGCCGTTGTTCAGTGCGTCAACGATAGGCTTTGTCGTCACCTTTTTGATGTCGCCCACAAAGCCAAGGTCAACTTCGCTGTCAAGTTTCTGTGCAAGTATCATCTGACCGTCACAGCCGCAAAGGCCCAAAGCCTTTCCGCCGTGGAGCTGGAGAGCACACACAAGTTCCTTGTTGACCTTTCCGCACAGCACCATTTTTACGATATCTATAGTTTCGGCGTCTGTGTATCTCAGACCGTTTATAAATTTGCTCTCAATGCCAACTCTTTTGAGCATTGCGTTTATCTCAGGTCCGCCGCCGTGAACAAGCACCACCTTTATGCCAACTTCGCTCAGGAGCACGATATCGCTCATTACAGCCTCTTTAAGCTCGGCATTTGTCATAGCGTTGCCGCCGTATTTCACAACAACTATCTTGTCATGATATTTCTGGATATGCGGCAGTGCGTCAATAAGTATCTGACTTCTGATTTTATTGCTTATGTCCATTTTTCATTCTTCTTTCCTATATATTGCCTTAACTTCTGTAATCGCCGTTTATCTTAACATAATCATATGTAAGGTCGCAGCCCCATGCTGTGGCAGTGCCCTCGCCGTCGCCGATAGAAACGCTTATGGTTATCTCGTCCTCAAGCAGTACCTTTTTAGCAACCTCTTCTGAGAACTCAATGCCTGCACCGTTCTTGCAAACGTGTATCTCGCCTGCCTTTGATGACAGTGAAACGTTCACCTTGTTTATGTCAAAATCAGCCTCAGCATAGCCGACAGCACAAAGTATCCTGCCCCAGTTGGCGTCTGCACCGAACATTGCACACTTGAAAAGCGGCGAGCATATTACGCTCTTTGCAACGATGATAGCCGTGTCAAGGTCTTTAGCACCTGTTACAGTACATTCAAGGAGCTTAGTTGCACCCTCGCCGTCCTTTGCGAGCATTTTTGTAATGTTCATCATGACGATATAAAGAGCCTTTTTGAACACCTCGTAGCTTTCATTTTCGGCTGTTATCTCGGCATTTCCGGCAAGACCGTTAGCCATAACAGCACAGGTATCGTTCGTTGACTGGTCGCCGTCAACTGACAGGCAGTTATATGTTATCTTGACGATATCGGTAAGAGCCTTTTTGAGCATTTCGGAAGATACAGCACAGTCGGTAGTGATAACATTAAGGGTGGTTGCCATGTTAGGGTGAATCATACCGCTGCCCTTGCCCATGCCGCCGACGTGGCAGGTCTTGCCGTCAAGTTCAAATTCAACAGCCACTTCCTTTTTCACTGTATCGGTCGTCATGATAGCAACGGCAGCCTTTTCGTTGCCGTCATAGGAAAGTCCCTCATAAAGCTCGTCTATCTTTTCTTCGATAGGCTCGATAGGAAGTATCTGACCGATAACGCCGGTCTGAGCAATGAGTATTTCCTCAGGTTTTACGCCTATTTTATTTGCAGCAAGCTGACACATTCTGTAGGCTTTTTCCTCGCCGTCAGCGTTGCAGGTATTGGCATTTTTTGAGTTAAGTATGAATCCCTTAGCCTTGCCGCCTGTTTTGGCGAGATTTTTCTGAGAAACGGTAACAGGAGCACCCTTGACCTTATTCTGAGTAAAAACGCCGGCGGCAGAGCACATAACGTCAGACTCAACGAGGCAAAGGTCAGGCTTTTTCGTAGGGTTCTCTTTTATGCCGCAGTAAAGACCATTAGCTTTAAAGCCCTTAGCAGCACACACGCCGCCGTCAACATACTTATAGCCGTCAAAAATTTTCTTTGATATCTCTTTCATATTAACTACTCCTTACAAAATTTTTTACACTATTTTATACTAAGACAAATTTATGGTTCTGATGTTCGACAAATCTCAAAAGCTCGTCAAAGTCCAACGAGACAGTAGCGGTATTTCGATTTGGGTGGACAAGCACTTTTTGTCCCTGAAGTTTTTTATCCAGCAGCACGGTGACGATATTTTCGGTATCGTTTATTATGCCAAGGGGAGTGACGCTCCCTGTTTTAAGTTCGAGAATATCCCAAAGGTCATTCTCGTTAGCGAAAGAAAGGTTACCGAGGTGATTTTCTTTACCAAGTGTTTTCAAGTCGGCTCTTTGCTCGTCCGGCAGGGTATAGAGGAAATACTCTTTTTTCTTATTTTTCAAGAAGAGGTTTTTACACCCCTGACCTTTGACAAGCTTTTTCACGAACTCTGCCTGCTCGCAGGTATAGACTGCCTCGTGCTCGACTTTTTCGTACTTAATGCCAAGTTCGTCAAGTTTTTCTAGTACATTTTGCACTGCTTTCACTTCGTTTCTTTGTGTGTTTGTTTCTGTATTGGTTTCATTTCTGTAGGGGCGAACAGTGTTCGCCCGTTATCTTTACCGCACTCATTGTCGTGGGTTATTTTTGTTATTCCAGACCAGTTGCCTCATTTATTCCAAGCATTATATTCATATTCTGTATTGCTGCTCCGCTTGCTCCTTTTCCAAGGTTATCAAATCTCGACATGAGCAATATCTGATCTTCATTTCCGCAGACAAATATCTGCATATTATTCGTTCCTGCCAATGTATTTGCTGCGATAAATCCGTCGGCAAGCGTTTCTGTTCCGCCAAGCTCCATTACTTTCACGAAATGCTGACCAACATAATGCTCAGACATTATTTCATGGATATCCTCAGGTGTATATTTCTTCGTCAGACATCTTGTCACCAGTGGCACAGAAACCACCATGCCGTTATAATAGTCGTCAACTATCGGATTGAACATAGGCTTATATTTCAATCCGCAGACAGTCTGCATTTCAGGGATATGCTTATGTTTCTGTGTGAGTGCATACTGACGTGGGGAATACATTTCCTTTGTTTTGTTTTCGCTCTCCATAGCGGCTATCATCTTCTTTCCGCCGCCGCTGTAGCCTGAAACTGCGTGGCAGGTAACAGGGTAATCCTCAGGGAGCACTCCTGCTTTTACCAGAGGATAAACAAGGCTTATAAATCCGCTTGCATAGCAGCCTGGGTTTGCAACTCTTTTTGAATTGCGGATATTCTCTCTATGCTTTTCAGAAAGCTCAGGGAAACCATAGTCCCATGCAGGGTTTGTTCTGTGAGCGGTGGAGGCGTCTATTATCCTGACGTCAGGGTTAGTGCAAAGTGAGGCAGCCTCGATAGCTGCGGCGTCAGGCAGGCAGAGAAAAGTGATATCAGATGAGTTTATCATCTTCGCTCTCTCATTCACGTCCTTACGCTTATCTTCGTCGATGAGCATTATCTCAACGTCGTTTCTGTTCTGAAAACGCTCATATATCTGAAGTCCTGTTGTTCCTTCTTTTCCGTCAATAAAAACTCTTGTTTTCATTTTCTTCATATCCTTCTATAAAACTTTATGATTTTGTCTGTCAATAATCTGTATGCTCATGCAAATGCAAACTTTTGTAGGGGCGAACAGTGTTCGCCCGTTTGGCTGACAGCTCTTTAGCCGTCTGCATACTTTTAATTATCGTCCAGAATGTTTTTGTATTCAGGCTCTTTTTTCAGCTTTTTACGCTTTTTGTCTGCCTTTGCGGCGTTTATTGCGTCCTTATCCGCAAAACAGTTTCCGATACCTGCGGCAAAGCCTGCGGTTAGGACGGTGAGCACAATAAAATTCGGCACCACCGAGCTTGCCTCTTCCACAAAGATATATTCAATGACTGATATCGCTATCATCACCGGTGCAACGTACCATTTCAAGCCGTAGTTCTTTGCATGACGGTAGCAAGCCCACCATGTACACACAGGGTACACCACCGTAAATCCCACTGCAAACAGCGGATATATCACAAAAAGCTTAGCCGTAAAAAGCCATATTATAACTGTCGCAAGCTCCCACAGCACAAGATAGAGCAATGCTGACTTAACAGGGGAGCAGCGTTTATCAAAGCTTATTTCTGACATATTCTATCTGAGCTTTTACAGACTCAGGAGCAGGGCCGCCTGCTGCCTTTCTCTGCATTACGCAGGTGTCAAGGCTGATAGCGTCATAAACGTCCTCGCCGAAGTTGTCAGTAAGCTTTTTGTAGTCCTCAAGAGGGAGAGTTTCAAGGGTGCAGCCCTTTTCGATGCAGGTGTGAACGAGAGTACCTGTTATCTTATAGGCATCTCTGAAAGGCATACCCTTCTTAACAAGATAGTCAGCACAGTCAGTGGCATTGATAAAGCCCTTGGCTGCGGCGTTTCTCATGTTTTCAGGGATAACTCTCATTGTGGCGAGCATTGGGTCGAATGTTTTAAGGCAAAGCTTAACAGTGTCGATAGCGTCAAAGATAGCCTCCTTGTCCTCCTGCATATCCTTGTTGTATGCAAGCGGCAGACCCTTCATCATAACGAGCAGAGTATTAAGGTCGCCGTAAACTCTGCCTGTCTTGCCTCTGATAAGCTCGGTTACATCAGGGTTTTTCTTCTGCGGCATGATAGACGAACCTGTTGCATAAGCGTCGTCAAGCTCGATAAATTTGAACTCCCATGAGCACCAAAGAATTATCTCCTCAGAAAATCTTGAAAGGTGCATCATAAGCAGTGAGATAGCGGAGCAAAGCTCGATGCAGAAATCTCTGTCTGAAACGCCGTCAAGTGAGTTCTGCGTTATCTCGTCAAAACCAAGCAGGTCGCACACTCTCTGTCTGTTTATAGGATAAGTTGTAGATGCAAGAGCACCGCTGCCGAGAGGCATGATGTTAGTTCTCTTGTAGCTGTCCTCAAGTCTTGAGATATCTCTCAGGAGCATATTTGCATAAGCCATGAGGTGATGAGCAAATGTGATAGGCTGTGCTCTCTGAAGATGAGTATATCCCGGCATAACTGTTGTGAGATTTTTCTCAGCGATGTCAAGGATAGTGTGCTCAAGCTTTTTTACAAGCTCGATTATCTCTTTGGTTTCGGCTCTGAGTATCATTCTCACGTCAAGAGCCACCTGATCGTTTCTTGATCTTGCCGTATGAAGTCTTTTGCCTGTGTCGCCAAGTCTTTTTGTAAGCTCAGCCTCAACAAACATATGAACGTCCTCTGCGGTAGGGTCGAACTGTAATTTACCGTCGTCGATATCCGCAAGAATACCTTTAAGTCCCTCGACTATCTTTTCACTTTCGTGCTTGTCGATTATACCGCACTCGCCCAGCATTGTGGCGTGTGCCATAGAACCCTCTATATCATAGCGGTACATTCTTGCGTCAAAGGAAATCGATGAATTGAAATCATTTACTCTTTCGTCTACTTCCTTTGTAAATCTTCCTGCCCACATTTTTCCTGCCATTTTAAAACCGTCCTTTATGTTTATTTCATTCGTTAAATATAAAAAATGTATGGGCAAAATGACCCCAAAGGATCATCCTGCCCCGATACATTTCAATAAGTGCGGATCACATTTCCTTTTCGTGCTGTTCAAGCAGCTTTTGGATATCCACGCCGTTGATCTTCAGACCGTCTATCTTACAATCGTTTATCTCAACGTTTGTAAGGTCACAGTGGATAAACTGTGAGTTCTTCAGATCAGGGTTTTTGAACTCAACATTGTTCATGATAGAGCAGCCAAATCTCGAATTGCTGAGATTTACGCCCAAGAACTTTGAGTTCACCATATAAAGATCAGCAAAGTCGCTCTCTTTCATGCTGACGTTGTTGAAATGTGTTTCGTCCATATTCACATCGTCAAAGAGTGCCTCTTTGAGATTTACGTTCGAGAACTTTGCACCGCCAAGGTTTACGTCCTCAAAAGAGGAGTTCGGCAGGCTGTCGTAAGAGATCTCGACCTTCTTGTCTATTGCAGGCTCAAAAATGCTGTTGTTATCTGACATATCAAAACCTCCATTGAAAATATTATTATACAAACAAATTTTTATGTCCCGTGATACAGGACGCTGCCACTAGTCCTTCTTGGCGTTTCTCTTCTGCTCGAGCTTAGCTCTTACCTTGATAGGCAGACCGAAGAGGTTGATGAATCCAGCTGCATCAGCCTGATTGTAAACATTGTCCTCATCAAATGTAGCAACTTCTTCATCATAGAGAGTATATGGAGATGTTACACCTGCGTTTATCATGTTGCCCTTGTAAAGCTTGAGCTTAACATCGCCTGTAACAGTCTTCTGTGTTTCTGTAACGAATGCACTCATAGCCTCACGGAGAGGAGTGAACCACTGACCGTTGTAAACAATGTCAGCAAACTTGATTGAAAGATACTGCTTAACTCTTGCAGTTTCCTTGTCAAGTGTGATAGTTTCAAGAACTTCATGAGCCTTGTAAAGGATAGCTCCGCCCGGTGTTTCATAAACGCCTCTTGACTTCATGCCAACGAGTCTGTTCTCAACGAGGTCAGCAAGACCGATACCGTTTGCACCGCCGAGTTCGTTAAGCTTTGTAACAAGCTCCTTGCCGTTCATCTCAACGCCGTCAACAGCTGTTGGGATACCCTTTTCAAAGTGGATCGTTACATAAGTTGGCTTGTCAGGAGCCATGATAGGTGAAACGCCCATTTCAAGGAAACCTGGCTTTTCATACTGTGGCTCGTTTGCAGGATCTTCAAGATCCAGACCTTCGTGTGAAAGGTGCCAAAGGTTCTTGTCCTTTGAGTAGTTTGTTTCTCTGTTTATTTTCAGAGGAATGTTGTGTGCCTCAGCATACTCGATCTCCTGCTCTCTTGACTTGAGATCCCAGATTCTCCAAGGAGCGATGATCTGCATGTCAGGAGCGAAAGCCTTGATAGCAAGTTCAAATCTTACCTGGTCGTTACCCTTACCTGTGCAGCCGTGGCATATAGCGTCTGCACCTTCCTTGATAGCTATTTCAGCTATTCTCTTTGCGATGATAGGACGTGCAAATGATGTGCCGAGGAGGTACTGGTTCTCATAAACAGCACCAGCCTGTACTGTAGGATATACATAATCCTCGATAAATTCTTCTGTAAGGTCCTCAATATAAAGCTTTGACGCACCTGTCTTGATAGCCTTTTCCTCAAGACCGTCAAGCTCTGTGCCCTGACCAACGTTTCCTGAAACAGCGATTACTTCGCAGTTGTTGTAGTTTTCCTTGAGCCACGGAATGATGATAGATGTGTCAAGTCCGCCGGAATAAGCAAGGACAACCTTTTTGATCTCTTTTGCCATAACAAAATTCCTCCATTTGTATGTAATAAGTATGTTTGTATAATATTTTCACGGAGGCTGTCACACATTGGTGACTGCTGCCGATAAAAACATTATACACCTTTATACAGCATTGTCAAGTGCTTTTGCATAAAAATTTTATATTTATACACATTTTCAGGGATATCAATGTATATTATCTATGATTATACAAAAACAAGTGTATAATTTTCAAAAGATATACATATCCTTGACTGAGGGGGCATAAAATAAAATAGCTTAACCAAAAACACAAAAACAGCTTTACAAATACCTATGTTAATTATATCACGATTCTTCAAAAAAAGCAACACAAAAAGCCCTGTTTTAACGATTTTTGTACAATATTTCAGGGAATAAGAGGGGTTGCAATTTCATATAAAATGATATATAATATAGTCAGACGGTTTCTATACGATATTGGTGTACGATAAACGTGGAAAGTCTGACATAATACTGAAAGGCGGTAATGAAAATGAGCAGTTTTAACGGTTTCAAAGAGGTAGCGGCAGATAAGCTTGATACCCTTGACTTCAATCCATACAAAAAGATAGGCAAGGAGTGGTTCCTTGTTACAGCAGGCGATAACAGCGGCTGGAACACCATGACAGCCTCATGGGGCTTTGCAGGCGTTATGTGGGGAAAGAACACTTTCACCACCGTTATAAGACCTCAGAGATACACCAAAGAATTTATCGATAAGGCTGAATATTTCACCATTAGCTTTTTCAAAGAGGACTATAAAAAGGCACTTTCATTCTGCGGCTCCCACAGCGGACGTGACTGCGACAAGGCTAAGGAAACAGGTCTGACCCCTGTATTCGTGTCTGAAAACGGCGTTGAGGTAACAGCTTTTGCTGAGGCTGATATGGTGCTCGTATGCAAAAAGGCTTATGTTCAGCAGATGAGACCTGAGTGCTTTGTTGATACTGAGAATGATGAGAAGTGGTATTCTGACAAGGACTATCACTATCAGTATATCGGAGAGATAGTAAAGGCATTTGCCAAAGAATAATCTGAGCGTAAATGCAAAGGATAGGTAGTAATGGTACGTCTTAATGATGATAAAGAAATGGTAAGGAGCATAAAAGAGGGACTTAAACGCACAGGCGGATACTGTCCGTGCAGGATACAGCATACTGATGAAAACAAGTGTATGTGCAAAGAGTTCCGTGAGCAGATAGCTGACCCTGATTTTGAGGGATTCTGCCATTGTATGCTCTATTACAAAAGCAAGGACTAGAAAAGGAGCTGTGAAAAATGGCTGTAAAGGTTATAACAAAGGATAATTTTGAAAACGAAGTAATGCATTCCGACAAACCTGTTCTGCTGGACTTTTGGGCAGCATGGTGCGGCCCATGCAAAATGCTTTCACCGCTGGTGGATAAGTATTCTGAAGAGGACAGCTCTGTGAAAGTGGGCAAGGTCAATGTTGACGAGGAAAACGAGCTTGCAGCGGCTTTTGGTATCTCAAGCATACCGGCACTTTTCGTTGTAAAGAACGGCAAGGTGGCAGCGTCTACAGTGGGTTATATGCCTGAGGAGGAGCTTAAAGCTTTTGTTGCGTCGGCAAAGGTGAAGTAAAAAACGATTTATCATAACGTAACAAAGAAAAGCGGACGACCTTTGGTCGCCCGCTTTTTTTCGCCCTTCCACATCACCCATTTTTATGCCATTTCGTAAATATTCAAATCTACAAACAATATGCCCGTGTGATATGTAGGGGCGAACAGCGTTCGCCCGTTACTCGGCGACATCTCAACAAATTGAACGGACGGCTCTGTGCCGCCCATTTCAAGAAGTCTTTTGGCAATGTCTATTCTGATGCGGCTGAGATATTTTATCAGTGTGCAGCCTGTTTCCTTTTTGAAGATAAGTGAAAGATACTCGGCGTTGTAGTGAAAATGCCGTGCTATCATTTTGACGGTGTGCATTTTTCGTATACGTTGAACATCCTCTCACCCCTTTTTGTCTGATTATATCACATCTTTTGCATTTTGTTGCTAGGGCAAAAATAAAAGCCCTGCAAAAGCAGAGCTTTTAAATATGATACTTTTTCAACATTATCGGGGCGAACAGTTCGCCCGTTACGTCACGTTTTATCTTTCCTCACGGAAATAATTTATACCGCAGGACTGAGGCTGTGAACGCTCTCTTGATTTTTTCACTGAGGTGATGATAAGAACAAGAGCCGTTACAAGATATGGGAGCATATCAAAGAATGACTCAGGAACTGTAAAGCCAAGATTCTTAGGGAAGTAGTATTTCAGCACCATGAACGCACCGAAAATATACGCTCCGTAAATAGCCCTTGCAGGATTCCATACAGCGAAGATAACAAGTGCCACAGCTATCCAGCCAAGACCGTTTACGCTGTTTGCCATCCAAACGCCGCCGTTTATTACCATTGAGCAGAACGCTCCGCCAATGCCGCATATTCCGCCGCCGATAAGAACGTTTATGTATTTGTATTTCACAACGTTTATTCCCACAGCGTCAGCAACGGCAGGGTTCTCGCCGATTGTCCTAAGGTTAAGACCTATCTTTGTCTTTTTCAGATAGATAAACATTACCACTGCGATAACAATGCTCAGGTAAGTGAAAATGTTCTGTGAGAAAAGCACCTTTCCCAGCACCGGTATCTTGCTGAGAAGTGGTATGTCAATGTTTTTCAGACTGCTCATCACTCCGTCAGGCAGCTTGAGGTTGCCTGTAGGTGAGGCTGTTATCATCTGCTCGCCTATGAAGTTTGAAAGTCCTGTGCCGAAAATGGTCAGGGTAAGACCTGTTACGTTCTGGTTCGCCATCATCGTTATGGTGAGAAAAGCGTAGATAAGGGAAACAAGTGCACCCATAAGGAACGCCGCCAGTATGGAAAGCCACAGGCTGCCTGCTTTGTAAGCGGTCATAAAGCCTGCACAAGCACCCATTGCCATTGTTCCCTCAACACCAAGGTTCAGGTGTCCCGATTTTTCGTTCTGTATCTCTCCCACTGTGCCGAACAGCAGAGGAGTACCCATATATACCGCATGGGCAAGGAATGAAATAAGTCTATCCATTGTTCTTGCCTCCTCTTGTTACAAATCTGTATCTGATGAAGAACTCACAGCCCAGCACGAAGAACAGGATTATTCCCTGCAAAACGTCTGAACAGTAAGGGGAAAGCATAAATTCTGACGATACCACCGTGCTGCCCTTTTCAAGGACTGCGAACAGAAACGATACCACGAGTATTCCAAATGGATTGAGGTTTGCAAGCCATGCCACTATGATAGCCGTAAAGCCAACGCCGCCTGCCACTGATGTGGAAAGAGTGTGTTCTGTTCCGCAAGCCTGAACCATGCCTGCGATACCGCAGATAGCACCGCTCAAAAACATCGTTCTTATCATTATCTTGCTAGGGCTCATGCCTGCGTATCTTGCAGTCGCATGGCTGTCTGATACTACTGTTATCTCGTAGCCCTGCTTTGTGAATTTAAGGTAGATAAATACCAGTACCACAAGCACCAGACCTATCACCCAGCCTATCTGTACATTTCCAAGCGAATCGAGCCATGCGTTAAGGTCAAATCTTGCTATCTTTGGATAGCCCTTTGACTCAGGATCCTGCCATGCACCCTTTGTGAGCCAGTCGATAACATAAAGTGCGATATAGTTGAGCATAAGAGTGAGCAGAGTTTCGTTTGTGTCGAACTTTGCCTTGAAAAATGCAGGGATAACGCCGTAAAGTCCTCCGCCTATCATTGCGGCAATAAACATTACAATGAAAAGCAGATAGTGCGGCATATCGTAATGATAAAGTGCAAAGTACGATGCGAAGATTCCGCCCATTATTATCTGACCCTCTGCACCGATATTCCAAAACTTCATTTTGAACGCCAGTGTTATACCAAGGGACGATATGAGCAGCGGTATCATTATCTTCACCGTTTCACGGAAAGGCATGAACGGGCTTGCCGCATTTTTGCCTATAAACGCACCCTTTACCATTCTTGCATAGTATGAAAACGGGTTCTTGCCAAGAATGAGAATGAATATTCCGCCTGCACAGATAGCAAGGAGCACCGACAGCAGTCTTATGATAAGCTTTTGCTTATTGGAGCGTTCGGCACGTTTTGCTATTCTTATAAGGGGTTCTTTTTTTACTGTATCAGCCAATGCCCAGCACCTCCTCCATAGTCTTGCCTGTCATCATCATGCCCACCTGTTCTTTTGTGACCGTCTTTGCGTCACAGATACCTGTTATCTTTCCATGACAAAGCACCATTATCCTGTCGCAAAGCTCCAGCAGAACGTCAAGATCTTCGCCAATGAAGAGCACGGCGGTGTTCTTTTTCTTCTGCTCGTTGAGTAGTGAGTAGATAAGGTATGATGAGTTGATATCAAGTCCACGAACAGGATATGCGGTTATGAGCAGGTCAGGCTCACTGTGTATCTCTCGTCCAAGAAGTACCTTTTGTACGTTTCCGCCTGAAAGCATTCTAACAGGCAGTTCCGTTGACGGGGTCTTTATCTCAAGCTGTTCGATAAGCTCTTTTGAAAGTGCCCTAGCAGGCTTTCTGTCAACAAAGCACAGCTTGCCCTGCTTGTAGGTCTTGAGCAGCATATTGTCTGTCATTCCCACCGAGGCGATAAGACCCATTCCAAGTCTGTCCTCAGGAATAAAGCTCATGCTTATGCCAAGTCCTATTATCTCCTTAGGCGTTTTGCCTATGATATTTTCCTTGTTGTAAAGCACTGCACCCTTTTCGATTTTTTGAAGTCCTGCGATAGTTTCGCAAAGCTCCTTTTGACCGCTGCCTGCGATACCTGCAACGCCCAGTATCTCGCCTCTGTTTATAACAAAGCTTACGTCGTCAAGAGTAATGCTGCCATCAGAGTTCTTTACCGTCAGGTCAACAACGTTCAGTATAGGCGTAACGTTTTCAGGCTCAGGTCTTTCAATGGAAAGCTCCACAGCCTTGCCCACCATAAGCTCGGTGAGCTGCTTTTCACTGCTCTCGGCAGTGTTTACAGTTTCAATGCTCTTGCCCTTTCGCAGGATAGTTACTCTGTCGGATATGTCCATTACCTCGCCAAGCTTGTGGGTGATGATTATTATTGCACAGCCCTGAGCCTTCATTTTCCTCAGAATATTGAAAAGCTTTTTTGTTTCCTGCGGAGTAAGAACAGCCGTCGGCTCGTCAAGAATAAGTATCTTCGCACCTCTGTAAAGCACTTTCAGTATCTCCACAGTCTGCTTTTCGCTGACCGACATATTGTATACCTTCTTGTCAGGGTCTACTTCCAGACCAAGCTGTTCGGATATCTTCTTTATCTCTTCTCTTACAGCACTCTTGTTTCTAAGCTTTCCCTTTGTGCCTGCCACGATATTGTCGGCGGCGGAAAATACCTCCACAAGCTTGAAGTGCTGGTGTATCATACCGATGCCCAGTGCGATAGAATCCTTAGGGGAGTTTATCGCCTCCGGCTTGCCTGCAATGTAAATGCTGCCCTTGTCAGGGTGATAGATACCCGAAAGCATATTCATCAGTGTGGTCTTTCCCGAACCGTTTTCTCCCAGCAGTGCAAGTATCTCGCCGTATTTGACTTCAAGATCTATGCTGTCGTTTGCTACAACGCTGCCGAAAACTTTTGTTATCCCGCTGCATTTTACAGCGATCTCAGCAGATATTTCTTCACTCATACTTTCAGCTCCTTTTTTTGAACTTCATTAATGTCGTCAGAAACCGACAGCAGAACTCTGCTGCCGTATCCTCATGACACTAACAAAACAGGCGGCAGATACCCTCAATCTATTGAGGGCAACCGACGCCGCCCGTAGAAATGTTTTGTTAAGCTATCAGGCTTTATTACTTGACTTCAACGTTCTTGAAGTACCAGTTTATGCCGCCTGTGATAGTAGCGTCGTCAAGAGTTTTGCCCTCTTCGCCAACTGTTTTGCCGTCGTTTGTTTCGATAACGCCGTCAAATACGTTGAATGAGCCGTCCTCAAGCTTAGCCTTAGCTTCGTCAACAGCCTTCTGCATATCCTCTGTGCAGAGATCCATGTTCAGAGGAGCGATGTCTACAAGACCGTCAGCCATGCCGCCGTAGTAGTTCTCGCACTTCCAGTTGCCATCAACTATCTGCTTTACCTGATATGTGTAGTATGCAGACCAGTTCCAAAGAGTTGAAGTAAGTGTAGCCTTAGGAGCGTCCTTAGACATATCTGTGTTGTAGCCTACGCCCCACTTGCCGGCACTTTCAGCCTCGAGCTGTGGGTTAGGTGTATCACAGTGCTGAGCGATAACGTCGCAGCCCTCAGAAAGAAGAGCCTTTGCAGCGTTTGTTTCCTCTGTTGGTGAATACCAGCTGTTTGTTACCTTTACATATACCTTAGCGTCTGGGTTTACAGAATAAACGCCCATTGCGAAAGCGTCGATACCGCCTGTGCACTCAGAGTTCTCGCTGCCCATAGCGGAAACGTAACCGATAAGGTTTGACTCTGTTTTCATACCTGCAACGATACCGGTGAGATATCTTGCCTGATAAATTCTTCCGAAGTAGTTGTTAAGGTTCTTGCCGTTGTTCTTGTAGCCTGTGCCGTGGCAGAAATAAACGTCAGGATATTCCTCTGCGAGGGACTCCATTTTGTCCATATAGCCCCAGCTTGTGCCGAAGATGATATTGCAGCCGTCCTCGATGCACTCACGGATAGCTGTTTCTGTAGCAGCAGGGTCGCTGTCTGATACGTTGTTCTTTCTTATGATCTGATCGTCCTTCAGACCAAGCTCCTTCTGCATACCAACGATACCCTGATCGTGAGCATATGTGTAGCCTGAACCGTCGGCAGGGTTGCCGATGTGGATAACGCCGATTTTTACGGTGTCATAGCTGAGAGCAGCTGTCTTATTGTCAGCTGACTTCTGTGATGCCTCGTCTTTAGCTGATGTACAAGCTGTAAGAGCTGTTACAGCAAGAGCAGCAGAAAGAACGAGAGCAAGAATACGTCTTACCTTCATGTTTGATCTTCCTCCATAAAATATTTATTGATAACGCTTTGTGCGTTAATCCCTGAATTTTATAGTGCCGTTGTCCATAGAGTCAACGATAGCAAGGGATTCAAGCTTTACGCCCATGTCACGGATAGTCTTTCCGCCCACCTGAAAGCCCTTTTCGATAACGATACCGGCACCGGCAAGCTCAGCACCTGACTGTTTCACGATATCTATAAGACCCATAAGTGCACAGCCGTTAGCAAGGAAATCGTCGATAATAAGCACCTTGTCGCCCTTGCCAAGATATTTTTCCGATACCATTACGTCATATGTAACGCCCTTTGTGTAGGATTTTACCTGAGTTATATACATTTCGCCGTCAAGGTTCTTGCTAAGTGTTTTTTTAGCGAAAATAACAGGGCAGCTGTTAAAATGCTGTGCTGCTATGCAGGCGATGCCGATACCTGATGACTCGATAGTGAGTATTTTGTTCACGCCTGTTCCTGCAAATCTCTTTGCGAACTCTTCGCCTATATCGTTGAAAAGTTTTACGTCCATTTGGTGATTAAGGAATTTATCTACCTTAAGAACGTTTCCTTCCTTTACTACTCCGTCCTTGAGAATACGCTGTTTCAAAATTTCCATATCATTTTCTCCTGTGTTGCCTTAATATATTGACTTCCTCAAAAAACAACTATATAAGCAATTATACTACACTTTTCGCCTTTATTCAATTAGTAAGACCTGTGAAATGTTTAACATTCTATTAATTTTTACGCTGTGTTTCCTATATTGTACAAAAATAGATATCCACCTGAACAGTGAACGTTCAGGCGGATATGTCATGCTTTTTTAGATCTTCTCGACGCAAGCTTTGCCGTTCCAGGCGGGCAGAGCATTGCGGCGGAACTTCCATAGATTATAATGTATATAGGCTTGTCTGTCATGTTGTAGAAAAGCAGATTTTCCGTGTCGCAGTCGTAAAACTCCATTACCTCGCTGTCAACATAGTATCTGCCCAGAGTTTCCCACATCTCAAGCTTTTCTTCGCTCTCCGCAAGCCCCACAGAATCGACCTTTACGCCTGAGTGAACGTCATGGAAAACAGGAACGATACCAACGTCATTTTTGAAAAACACCTTGTTCCCATTGGGGTCAGTGCCGTTGTAGCATATGATAAGCGTGCTTTCAGGCAGCTCAGCAGCATTGGAACTGCCCTCAGAGATACCATGTGCTATCTCCCTGAGCCTTTCAAACTGTGAACGAAACGCCGCTCTGTTCTCTTCTGCAAACTGAGCAAGGTCATGACTTTCAAGCTTTGCGGCAGCGTTTGCGGCAATATCAAAATCAAAGTAAGGGCTTGCATTTTTTAGCTCATAGCAGTTGTTCCTTGTCCTGGCAAAAAGCCTGCCGTCCTCTTTGTATATTTCTTTGACAGCAGAAGTGTGGATAAACTTGCCGTCTGAAAATTTCCCGCTTCCGTATACAAAGCCTTGGATACAGTATATAACGCTTTCGTCCGTTATAGGGTCAGGAAAGCAGCTCGGTGCGTCGCATGGGTAAGAAAACAGCGTATTTTTTAAATTTCGTATCGCCACACGCCACTTATCAAGATACATTTTTCTCCCTCGCTTTCTGACTTTATGCTTTTATGATATCAGATTGTGCATATTTTGTCAATGACATACGCAAAAAAAAAAGCCCTCCGCTTTTTGCAGAGGACTTTTGTATGTTATTTCAAACGGCTGAAAAATTTCTCGTTCGCAACGCCTGTTATACCTATCTTTAAAAGGTTTGCAGTCCTTGAACGCACTATTTCGTCAATGAACGGTTTCATAACAAAGTCTGATACCCTTTGCTTGAGCACAGCCCTGCGGCTAAACTCGTCATGGGATGGTATTATCGCAATGACTGGCAGCTTTTTGCCGTCAACGTCAAGTGGGAAAGCCTCGTTTTCTGAAATAAGCCCGATGTCAAAATAGACAAGGTCTATCTCATGCTCTGAAAGCTGTTTTTTGCCGCTTTCAACAGAATCTGCCGTGAAAACATCATTGTTCTGTGAAAGTATCCTGTCAAGTTCTTTGCGAGCCTCTTCATCACCGCTGACAACAAGGACATTGTGTCTGCGTTCAGTTTCATTTTTTACATAATCCTTGTAGTCGTTTATCCTCTGATCCATGAACACCATGTCAGTTACATCTGTAATATATGCAACAATAACAGTGCTGATGTCTGTTTCACTGATGTATCTGAAATGTGTGCTGAACCAAAGCTTTTTGCCGTTGATATCATGCATACTGAAAACGCAATCGGCTCTGCCTTTGTTTTCTATGACCTTTCTTATTGTGCTTGTGTAAAGCTCTTTGTAACCTTCATCAATGCAGTTGACAACATTGAATTTTCCATACATACCGCTGTCAAAGCCATATGCTCTTATGAAAGCCTTGTTTGAGCTTACGGCCTCAATGTTATCGTTAGGAAAACATTCAAGTATCATTGCAGGCTGGTCAATGTCATCTATAGACACAGCCAGACCACTGTTGTTTCCCCAAAGCAGGCCATTTGCAGACGAACGGGTTTCAGAAACCGCAAACTCCTCCTGCTCAGAAATAAGCTTTTCATAATCCTTTGCAGGCATAGGCTTTGCAAAATAAAAGCCCTGAATAAAGTCGCAGCCCACGCTCCTTAGAAAATCCACCTGCTCAGCCTTGTCAACGCCCTCTGCGATAACAGGGATATTGAGCCACTTTGCCATTCTGATGACAGATGAAATGATAGTTTCCGCACGGCCCTCATATTTTGCCTTGAACATGAACATCATGTCCATTTTGAGCACGTCCACCTGAATGTCTTTGAGTACGTTCAGTGAAGAATATCCGCTGCCGAAATCGTCCATAAGAATGGTGAAACCGTTGCTCCTGAGTTGGTTCGTCATCTCGTCTATCAGAATGTTCTTGTCAGTATAAACGCTTTCCGTTATCTCGATGTTGAAATACTTAGGGTCAACGTCATACTTTTTCGTAAGTTCGATTATTATTTTTGAAAGATTAGGGTTGTAAAGGTTTACCCTTGAAACGTTTACAGAAACAGGGAAGAGCGGAACTCCGCGGTCTTTCCATTCTTTGAGCTGCTTGCAAACGCATTCCCATATGTAGAGATCAAGCTTTGATATAAAGCCGTTTTTCTCAAATATCGGGATAAACACACCCGGTGAGATAAATCCCTTGGTAGGGTGTATCCACCTTGCAAGAGCCTCCGCACCCACAGGCTTGTTTGTCTTTACATCATACTTAGGCTGATAGTAAGGCACAAACTCGTGGTTTTCAAGAGCGTCGCTCATTTCATTTATTATATTCTGCTCATTTTCAAGAGAAAGCCGCATTTTGTCATCATAAAAAGCATAGTTCTTCATGTAGTGACCTTTGACGGTCTTTGCCGCAAGAGCCGCACGGTCGCACATCTGCGAAATAGGCAGCTCTCTGTCCGTTACGATATAAACGCCGTAAACGAGCATTATGTTGTAGTTCGGCGTAAGAGCCTTCATTCTCGACACAGCCTGCTCTATCTGTTCGATAGTGTGTTCCTTGCCCTGATAAGGGGTGAAAATGCCGAAAACGTCTGCGTCTATTCTGCCGAATGTGCAGCATTCAGTAGTCTTTGCAAAATCTCTTATATGCTTTGCCATATACTTAATCAGCTTGTCGCCGCCCACATTTCCGAAAAATGAATTTATAAGCTTGAATCGGTCAATGTCAAGCCTGAGAAAAGCAAACTGCTTGTCAGGGTTTGAGGTGAGCAGAGTTTTTGACGCACTGAAAAACTTGTTCTTTGAATACACTCCCGTGAGAGGGTCGTAGTTCATAACGTGATTAAGTTCTTTGAGCAGCGATACCTGACTTCTTGCGATAACGTTTTTCAGCCTGAGCTTAACTATCTCAGCGTCATAAGGCTTTGAAACAAAGTCCCACGCACCGTTTTCAAGAGCCTTTCTCTCGCTTGCCCTGTCAGCCTTTTCCGTAAGTATTATAACAGGTATCTGAGCGAACCTATTGTCTTTTTTCATGCACTCCATAAACTCGTATCCGCCCATTTCAGGTATTAGGATATCAAGTATTATAGCGTCCACCTTTGACTTTGCATTTTTTAGCATTTTAAGGGCCTGCACGCCGTTCTCTGCCTCGACTATCGTATATTCTTGACACAATATCTCGCAGAGTATCGACCTGTTCATAGCACTGTCATCAATAACAAGCACCGTTTTTTGTCTGTCCATATGCAGTCCCCTTTCATAATTGTTATTTAGCAAAACATTTTAATATCTTTAAGTATACAACATATTTCGATAAATTGCAATAGTTGTTTTATTTCACACAAAGGATTTAATGGAAAATCGTGGCTGCTTTTTTTGAAAATATGAACACGAAAACGTTCGAAATATTGATGATCATGTTTGAATATTAATTATGTTTTTCTGCAAGATTGTGTCACAATGCCTAATTTTACAGTGTTAACGCTGTTTTAATTGTTTAAAAAGACTTGAAAATGCAGTAAATATGCATATTTATAGTGTTTTGTTAATTGCTTGTTTATAATTCATCGTGCTAAAATGCCAGCAGACCAAACCGTATAGCATTTTATATACTGTATGCTAAATTTGCATAGCAAAAAGCCGCAGGATAAGGGCAAAAACTACCCGACCATACGGCTTTTTTATTATTTATTGTGACAAAGCTTTTCAGTCTTTGATATCATAACGAGCAGAAGAATGAAGAAGAACGCAAGATATAAAGGCATCAGTCTAAGGCTCACATTGTTTGCCAAAAGGCCGAAAACAGGCGGCATGAATGTTGAACCCACATAAGCACTCGCCATTTGTATGCCTATTATGCCCTGAGAATTTTCAGCACCGAAGTTTGACGGCGTCGAGTGGATTATGCAAGGATAAACAGGTGCACAGCCAAGACCTATTATAACAAAGCCTATCATCGAGGCATGACCAATAGGCAACGCAATAAGGATAACGCCAAACAGAGCAACGGCAGTTCCAAGGCGTATCATTCTGTTGTCCCCAAGCTTGTCTGAAATAAATCCCGAAAGGAAACGTCCCACTGTTATTCCGATAAAGAAAAGCGAACCAAAGGCAGCCGCCTTGTCTTTTGATATGCCCCTTGTGCCCTCGAGATAGCTGCTTGCCCACAGCATGGTGGTCGCCTCAGCAGCACAGTATGCGTAAAAGCCTATGAGCAAAGTTGGCACGCCCTTTATCTTCAGTGCACCACGCAGACCAAGGAGAGGCTTGTCCTCTTCCGCAGCACCGGGGTCTTTGTTTATCTTCCAAAGAGGCAGTGCACAAAGAAGTACTGCAAGTATCCCGAACTGTATGTATGAAACGCTTCTGTAGCCTTCCGACCATGATGAGTGGGTCAGTGCGTAGCTCATTATGTAAGGGCTGACGATAGTGCCAACGCCCCAAAAGCAGTGCAGCCAGCTCATGTGCCTTGAATTGTAGTAAAGTGCAACATAGTTGTTGAGTGCAGCGTCGATAGCACCCGCACCAAGACCGTAAGGGATACCCCATAGGCACATCTGCCAGAAGTGTCCCACAGTCGAAAAGCCGAACAGTGCCACCGCAGTAAGAAGAACGCTCACCACCACAACAGCCCTTGTGCCGAACTTTTTCGTGAGCCGTTCAGACATAAGACCTGATATTATCGTTCCTCCTGCGATTATCATTGAAACTATCCCCATATAAGACAGCGGAACATCAAAATCCACACGGATAGTAGGCCAAGCCGAACCCAAAAGGGAATCAGGCAGACCAAGGCTAATAAAAGCAAGATAAATAACAGCCAAAAGCAGTGTATACATTATAAAACCCCGTTTCATATGAAAACTTATTGCAGTATATCACAGCGGCAATGCAAAGTCAAGGGGATAGTCTGTGAAATCATTGTGGAAAATATGTTACGCCGCAAAACAAAAAGCAGGCACATTTTTGTACCTGCTTGAAAGTGTCGAAATAGTATCGAATCAACGGGCGAACTGTTCGCCCCTACAGGGAAGTGCTATATCAAACGCCTTTTCCCTGCTCGAAATCGAATTTTTTATACAGCTTTTGTATCTTTGCCGCAATAACGATAGGCGGATAACCGCCGCTTATAGCATAGTGCGAGTGAGCAAGATATAAAGGTCTGCGGTAGTCAAAACGCTCTGAAAGCTGTTCACGGGTGGAGTTGTAAGCTATAGGTCTGTTAGGGTCGTCCTTGATGCGTTCATAGCAGGTGTTGAAGTATGTGTCTATAAAGACCACCATGCCCGACTTTTTTGCCACCTCGCCGTTTTGCTCCGAAAGCAACGCTCCGCCGCCTGTTGCAACAACGCCGCCGATGTCCGCAAATGCCGCAAGAGCCTCAGTTTCAAGCTTTCTGAAATGCTCCTCGCCGTATTTGTCGAATATCTCAGGTATGCTCATTCCTGCCGTGCCTTCAATATACTTGTCAAGGTCAACACACTGGCAGCCCATTTTCTTTGCCAGTATCTTTCCCACAGTGGATTTTCCGCAGCCCATAAAGCCGCACAAAAATATTGGTCTCATATTTACTATCCTTATTATAATGTATTTTACCAAACTAATGTAGGGGCGAACAGCGTTCGCCCGTTTTTTCTACGCATGGTATGTTTATCCAACAAGCTTTGTTTCTGACATTCTCATATGTTGATATTTTCGGGCAACCAAAGGTCGCCCCTACAGTATGCTTTACTTAAAATCCTTCTCCACAGCGATCTCCATTTCGTCTATGATAGACTGAACTTCCTCGTCTGTGTATTCGTCGCCGTCCCATATCTCGTGAGCGGAAACAGCCTGCCAAACGAGCATTGCCATGCCGCCTACAGCGTTCTTGCCCATAGCCTTAGCTTTCTGCATGAGCAGAGTTTCACGAGGATTGTATATAACGTCAAATACCGCACCGCTCGCCTCGATTACTTCATCAGGAACAGGGCAGGCGTTTGTCTTAGGATACATTCCCACCGGACAAGCGTTCATAAGCAGATTGTAGTGAACGTCAGTTGGTATCTCAGTGTTGAGAACGATAGTTATTCTAGCGTCAGACTTCATAGCCTTTATCTCTTTCTCTACCTGCTTAGCCAAAGGCATATCGCTCTCCAGCACCGCAATGTAAAGGTCAGCCCCGGCAAGAGCCGCCTCTATAGCCATCATTCTGCCTACTCCACCGCAGCCTATGAGCAGTATCTTTCCTGTGAAGCCGATGTTCATTGCACGAACAGTTCTGAGAAAACCGTCACAGTCCGTGTTGTAACCAATGTGCTTGCCGTTCTTGTTGTCAACGCAGTTCACAGAGTGATAACGTTTTGCCGACTGGTCAAGCTCGTCAGTGTAGTCGATAATGCCTATCTTGTGAGGGATAGTGATGTTGTAGCCGTTAAGAGAATTAAGATACTCCGCCTTGTCTTTAAGCTCCTCAGGCTTTACCTCCAGTATCTCGTACTCGTATTCACGGTTTTTCAGTTCAAAAAGCCTAGCGTGTATAGGAGGCGACATAGTGTGTTTAAGCGTTTCTCCCAGTATAGCGTATTTTCTTGACATTTTACATTCCTTCTTATAAAAAATTTCTGTATATCATCTGTAGGGGCAACTTGCAATTTATTGCACAAACCTTAATAGCCGCACAATGTACAGTAAAGGCGAACAGCGTTCGCCCGCATTGTCGCCTGAAACCGTTTCGGCAGGATAATTGCCTTTTACAGCCTTATAGTTATCTCACGGTCAGTAGGTATATACCTGCGTATCTTTACCCCCGTCAGTTCAAACATTTTCTTTGAGGCCTTCACTCCGTCAGTGTCAGCGTATTTGTCCTCCCAGTAAACGACTTCCTTTATGCCGCTTTGAATGATAGCCTTTGCACATTCGTTGCATGGAAAAAGTGAAACATATATCTTAGCGTTTTGCAGATTTCCTGCCGCATGATTGAGAATGGCGTTCAGCTCTGCGTGGCACACAAAGGGATATTTTGTGTCAAGAAACTCACCGTTCCTGTCCCAAGGCATTTCGTCATCAGAACAGCCCGTAGGCATACCGTTGTATCCTACCGACAGTATCTTGTTGTCCTGCGAAACTATGCACGCCCCCACCTGAGTGTTCGAGTCTTTGCTCCTCTGTGCTGAAAGCAGGGAGATACCCATAAAATATTCGTCCCATGATATGTAATCTTTGCGTTTCATTTTTGCACCGCCTTTTTATCAGGTTTCCTCATCGTCAATGTCTGATATGCTCAGCATTGTCACCTTGTTTTCATCATCGAAAAAGAATATCGCCGTAAAGCCTCTTTTCTTGTATTTCCATGCACTTGCGTCAGGATTGTCAGGCTCGCCGAATACCTTTTTCACTTCCGATTTGTCAGCACCGCATTTTACCCCTGCAATGCTCATGTCGTCTTTGTCCGATACGCTCTTTGCTATGCTGAGCCGGCGTATCTTCGACTTCCTGTCTATCTTATCCTTGCTGTCCGCCTCTACCTTTACAGTGCCTATTATGTCATCATTCTGCATAAGCGTCACCGAGAATATCCCCTTGCCGTTGGAGTTGCCCGAAAAAGGATAATCAAAGGTGTAGTCATATTCATCGCCCAAGTCCTCAAGGGTGCAGGGGATATCAATGTCCTTGTCGCCTATCTTTATCTCCCACGCACATTTTCCGCAGGCCGTCAGACAAATAATCATTGCCGCCGCAATAACAGCCCATACAGTCCTTGTGATACTTCTCATTTTTCTCCCCTTTTTCCTTTAGCTGAGAGAGGCAAGTGCCTTTTCCATTGTGGCTGTGTTTTCAATGTTCACAGCGTTTTTGCCCTTGAGCGTCTTTTTTACAAGACCTGTGAGCACCTTGTTAGGACCAAGCTCGATAAAGTTCTCATAGCCTGCCTTTTCCATTTCAGCAAGCTCAGATGTGAACTTGACAGGTGAAACGATGTGCTTAGCAAGCATATCAGGCATATCAGAGAAATCCTCAAGCTTTGTTCCAAGGACGTTTGAATAGAAATCAACATTTGCAGTCTTGAATTCAACTGTCTTTGCAGTTTCGATAAATTCATCAGCCGCAGTCTGCATGAGCTTTGAGTGGAAAGCAGACGCAACGTTGAGCTTTATAGCCTTTTTCTTCATCTCCGCAAACTTTGCCGCAGCGGTCTCGCAAGCCTCTGTGTCGCCTGCGATAACAGTCTGAACAGCGGAGTTGTAGTTTACAGGAACAACATATCCCTCAGTTTCTTCGCATATCTTTTCAACTTCTTCCGCAGGCAGACCGATTATAGCGTACATCGAACCGCTGTTAGCCTCAGCAGCTTTCTGCATAGCTGCTGCTCTTGCCTTGATAAGTTTGAAACCGTCCTCTATCGTCACAACGCCTGCTGCTACCATTGCAGCATATTCGCCCAGTGAGTGACCTGCCACGCCGTCAAATGTGATGCCCTCAGCCTTTGCAGCCTCAAAAGCAGCCAGTGAGCAAGCCATTATAGCAGGCTGTGAATTTACAGTTTTGTTAAGCTCAGTATCAGGACCGTCAAATGTGACCGCCCTCAGATCATAGCCCAGTACCTTTTCCGCTGTATCGAAAACCGCATTCGCAGCCTCATACTTCTCGCAAAGCTCTTTCGCCATGCCTACATACTGTGAGCCCTGACCTGAAAACAAAAAAATATTTTTTGACATAAAATTCTTCTCCTTTGTGGTTATATTTATACATAGCCGTCCGAATATATCCGAACCGCTTTATCTCATATTTGTCAATATCTGAAAACGCCTTTTGTTTATCATTTGTTTTATATTTTAATTTTTGCAAGACATTTTCAAAAATAGACACATAATATTAAATAACGCCGTAAAACTTGTGAAAAATTCTTCAAATGTTTAAATTCATCAAGAGTTGTTCATAATTTGTTATTGACGTATCTAAAAAAACAGTTTATAATTATAATGTTATGATATGTGTTATATAGTTAAATAATTAACCAATTATATTTGATATAATATATTTTGACTTGTTTCATAGGAACAAGAACATTATAGCACAAATTGCGGAAATATACAATATACAATAGAGAATTTTCAGGAGGAAAAAATCAGTGGGAAGTAAAGTAACAGGCGTAAAGATCAAGGGCATAGGCAAATATGTGCCTGAAATGGTTGCAACAAACGAGGATTTCACAAAGATCGTTGAAACGAGCGACGAGTGGATAACTCAGAGAACAGGCATCAAGCAAAGACACATCACAAATGGCGAGCCTACATACTATCTTGGAGCAATGGCAGCAAAGGCTGCAATGGCTGACGCAGGAGTAAAGGCAGAGGATATCGACCTTATCATCGCAACAACAGTAACAGGCGACTTTTTCACTCCGTCACTTTCCTGCCTTATCCAAAGAGAGATAGGTGCGATAGGCTGTATCGCATTTGACCTTAACGCTGCTTGTGCAGGCTTTGTTTACGGCTTTGACACTGCAAAGAGATATCTTCAGACAGGCGACGGCATAAAGACCGTCCTTTTGGTAGCCTCTGAGGAACTTTCAAAGTTCGTTGACTATACGGACCGTTCTTCCTGCGTGCTTTTCGGCGACGGTGCTGCGGCATTCGTTCTTGAAACAGCAGAGGATACAACATATGCAAGCTTTCTCGGTGCAGACGGCAACGGTGCGAAATATCTTGCCTCCCGTGCCCTCAAGTCTGAAAATGCTTTCAGAACAAATACCGAGGAATTTGATATGGATATGCCTGAAACAAAGGAATATTTCTTCAAGCAGGACGGCAGAGAGGTATATAAGTTCGCAACAAAAGCACTTCCAAACGCCGTTGAGCAGGCTTGTGCAAAAGCGGAAATTTCCCCTGACGACATTGATTGGATAGTGCCGCATCAGGCAAATATAAGAATAATCGAAACTGCCGCAAAGCATCTCGGCGTTTCAATGGACAAGTTCCCGGTCTATATCGACCGCTACGGCAACACATCTTCCGCATCTATCCCTATCGCTTTCTGTGACGCAGTCGCAGACGGCAAGATAAAAAGAGGCGATAAGGTTTGTCTTGTAGGTTTCGGCGGAGGACTTACATACGGTGCTGCTATTTTTGAGTATTGATAAAGCTTTGGTGAGAAAATGGAGATAATAAAATATCCTTCCGAAGAAGAGGTATAAAACGCTGTAGCTCAGAAAGAACCGCTGCCCGTGCTTATTTCCTTTGACGGACAGATTGTTATCATGAGTCATCTCGACGAGGCAGTAGAGCATTATATACTGCTTATGAAAACGGGGTTTTCCGGTAAGGATATAGATAAATTTTTCAGGATAGTTCTTGATGAAGAGGGTGCAGGCTGGACGTTTGTGTGTCCTCCCGATTATAAGAACATATCCGATAGAACAAGAAGAATAAAACAATTTTACAAAGACGGTTTTGCTGTTATATCAGATGTTTTGCAGCAAATAGGCTTTATGGTGGGAATAAATATCCCACGCAGATACAGACGACATTTTAATGCGATGATGGAGGACGAATAAAAATGACTACTACAAAGACAAGAATAACTGAACTGCTGGGTATAAAATACCCTATCTTTCAGGGCGGTATGGCTTGGATAGCTGAACACACTCTTGCGTCTGCCGTTTCAAACGCAGGCGGACTTGGAATAATCGCAGGCGGCTCTGCTCCTATAGACTACCTGAGAGATCAGATAAGACAGACAAAAGCAGCAGTGAACGGCAAGCCTTTCGGCGTTAATATCATGCTCATGAGCCCTAATGCCGACGACCTTGCACAGCTCGTTATCGAAGAGGGCGTCCCTGTTGTAACAACAGGTGCAGGAAATCCCGGCAAGTATATGGCTGCTTGGAAAGAGGCAGGCATAAAGGTTATACCTGTAGTTCCGTCAGTTGCTCTTGCAAAGAGAATGGAAAGAGCAGGTGCTGACGCCGTTATCGCAGAGGGCACAGAGTCAGGCGGACATATCGGCGAGAACACAACCATGTGCCTCGTTCCACAGGTAGTTGACGGCGTTGAGATACCTGTTATCGCAGCAGGCGGAATCGCAGACGGCAGAGGAATAGCAGCGTCATTCATGCTCGGTGCAGAGGGCGTCCAACTCGGAACACGTTTCCTTGCCGCAGAGGAGTGTCAGATAAATCCTGTTTATAAGGAACTTGTGGTAAAAGCTAAGGATACAGACAGTATCGTAACAGGAAGATATACAGGTCACCCATGCAGAAATGTAAAGACAAAGTTCTCAAAGAAACTTGCAAGCGGTGAGGCTAACGGCACTATCACACCTGACGAGTTCGAGGAGATAACACTTGGTTCACTGAGAAAAGCCGTTCAGGACGGAAACCTTGAAGAGGGTTCTTTCCTCTGTGGAGCTATTGCAGGCATGGTAAAGAAAGTCGAGCCTGCAAAGGATATGATAGAAGAAATGTTTGCACAGGCTGAAGAGCTTTTGAATAAGTAAAGAAATACAAAGACGGAGGAAAATAAAATGGCAACAGCATTGATAACAGGTTCTGCAAGAGGAATAGGTGCAGCAATAGCACTCAGACTTGCAAAGGACGGCTATAATATTGCTCTCAACGATATCTCTGAGGCAATGTTTGAGAATAACGATATCATGGAAAAGATAACAGCCGAGGGCGTTGAGTGCGAAAAGTTCATTTGCGACGTTTCAAGCTATGCACAGGTAGAGGAAACAGTCAAGGCTGTAAAGGCACGTTTCGGCACTATCGACGTGCTCGTAAACAACGCAGGCATCACTCGTGACGGCCTTATGGCTCGTATGAGCGAAGAACAGTACGATATGGTAGTTGCTGTAAACCAGAAGAGCGTGTTCAATATGTCAAAGTTCGTTGGCAACGTTATGATGAGACAGAAGTCAGGCAGGATAATAAATCTTGCATCAGTTGCAGGACTTTACGGCAATCCTGGACAGATAAACTATTCCGCAACAAAGGCAGCTATCGTCGGCATGACAAAGACAGTTGCAAAGGAGCTTGGCTCAAGAGGTGTTACCTGCAATGCAGTTGCCCCTGGATTTATCAAGACCCCTATGACGGACAAGCTTACAGACGCTCAGAAACAGGCTATGATAAATCAGATAGCAATGAAACGTTACGGCGAGGTAGATGAGATAGCAGGCGTTGTATCATTCCTTGCCTCAAAGGACGCAAGCTACGTTACAGGACAGGTAATAGAAATAAGCGGCGGACTTATGATGTAGTTACTCGGTCACTCGCCGTGACGGGCATTTTACGCCGTGCGTTTTGGTATGACGTAATTTGTGTCCGCTCAGCGAAAATATGCAGACCGAATAAAAATATTGTTTGGCTTTATATCAAGCAATAATGTAGGGACGAACAGCGTTTGCCCGTTATCCCACAAGCCATGTGCTCGATATGTGCCGTGGAAAGATAAGATATATCATTGTTTCAGAAATAAAGGAGTGTTTAAATGAGAAGAGTTGTTATCACAGGTATGGGTACAGTAAACCCTCTTGGAAAGAACGTAGAAGAATTTTGGGAGAACATCAAGGCTAACAAGAACGGTCTTTCATATGTTGACCAGTTCGATACCGAGAATTTCCCTGTAAAGATAGTCGGAGCAGTCAAGGATTTTGACTGCACAGAGTATATAGACAAAAAAGAGGCAAAGAGAATGGATAGATTCACACAGTTCGCTGTGTGCTCTGCAAAGCAGGCTCTTGCCATGGCCGGCACTGATTTCAAGGACGTTGATCCTTTCAAAGCAGGCGTTATAATCGGCGTTGGTATCGGCGGTCTTAACATGACCGAAAAGGAAGTCACAAAGTTCAACGAAAAGCCTGATAAGGTGTCCGTATTCTTTATCCCTATGATGATAGGCAATATGGCTGCCGGCACTGTTGCAATGCAGACAGGCTTTAAGGGCGATAATTTCTGTACCACAACAGCCTGTGCGTCAGGTACTCACGCTATCGGCGAGGCTTTCAGAAAGATAAAGGACGGCTATCTTGACGTTTGCCTTTGCGGCGGCTCAGAGGCTTGTATCTCTCATTTCGCACTCAGCGGATTCAATAACATGAAGGCTCTCTCAAAGGCTACAGAGCTTGATAAGGCGTCAACTCCATTCGACCTGAACAGACAGGGCTTTGTCCTCGGCGAGGGTGCAGGTATCCTTTGCCTTGAGGAATATGAGCACGCTAAGGCAAGAGGTGCGAATATCATAGCTGAGATAGCAGGCTACGGTGCGACCGGCGACGCTTACCATATGACAAGCCCATCACCAACAGGCGAGCCTGCGGCATATGCAATGAAGTATGCTTATGAAGAGGCTGGTCTGAAACCTGAGCAGGTAAACTATATCAACGCTCACGGCACATCAACAGGTCTTAACGATAAGTATGAAACAACAGCTATCAAGATCGCTCTCGGCGAAGAGGCAGCAAGAAAGACTGTTATAAATTCCACAAAGTCTATGACAGGTCACCTTCTCGGTGCAGCAGGCGGAATGGAGGCTATCGTTACCGCACTTTCCGTTAAGAACGACTTTGTTCATAAGACAATAAACTACACCACTCCTGACCCTGAGTGCGACCTTGACTACTGCGTTGAGGGCAACAGAGAAATGCCTGTCTATGCAGCACTTTCAAACTCTCTGGGCTTTGGCGGACATAACGCTACTATCTGTATCAAGAAGTGCGACTGATAAGGAGAAACTGATATGAGTGAAAAGATTTACGGTCAGTTTGACCTTGAAACAATAGAAAAGCTTGCCGATATCGTGAAGAATAAAGACCTCGGTGAGATAACAATAGCTGACGGCGACAAGGTGATAACAGTGAAGGGCAAAAAGTGCCCTCCTCCTGCACCAATGGGAATGCCTATGCCAATGGCTGTAGGCACAGCTGCACCTGTTTCACAGGCTGTTCCTGAGGCTGCGGCAGTTTCCGCACCAGTGTCAGGTGGCAAGGCAGTTAAAGCACCTATCGTGGGAACATTCTATGCCGCTCCGTCACCTGATTCAAAGCCGTTCGTAAGCGTTGGCGACAAGATAAAGAAGGGCGACACCATCTTCATTATCGAGTCCATGAAGGTAATGAGCGAAGTACAGAGCGAATTTGACGGCGTGGTAAGAGAGATATGCGTAAACAGCGGCGACGCTGTTGAGTTCGATCAGACCATAATGATACTTGACTAAACTGATTTGGAGGAAAGACAATGGCAGTTGTTTTGAATAAAGAGCAGATCATGGAAATAATCCCTCACCGTGACCCTTTTCTGCTTATCGACGAGGTAAACGAGCTTGAAGTGGGCAAGCGTGTAAAGGCTACAAAGTATATAAAGGCCGAGGATTTTTGGTTCAAGGGACATTTCCCGAACTATCCTGTTACTCCAGGTGTACTTATGGTAGAGATGTGTGCACAGGCAGGTGCAGTTGCACTGCTTTCACTTCCTGAGAACAAGGGCAAGATAGGTCTGTTCGGCGGCATAAACAACTGTAAGTTCCGTCAGCAGGTAGTGCCGGGTGATAAGCTGGATATCGAGGTGGAGATAATCAAAGTCAAGGGTCCTATCGGCGTTGGAAAGGCACTTGCTTCTGTAAACGGCAAGAAGGCTGTTTCCGCTGAGATAACTTTTGCGATAAAGTAATAAAGCAATTTAGTAATTTAATAAGTTCGGATATGCGGTGAGCAAGGGGGGAGTGCTTGTGGCAAAGTTTGAGCGTTCAAAAACACCGCTGTATATATCAGCAGCACTTGTTTTCATCGGTATCATTGGTCATACCATCGGAGCTGTGAATTATGTGTCAGAGTTGGCAAGATCATATGAGGATAGGTCATTTTCAAATTTGGCTGAAAAATTCATCGCCGAGTGGTTTGGCAGCTGGGTATGGTCTATTTTTGATGATCTTTTGTGGATACTTCCCACCGCTGCTGTTCTTTACCAGTTGGTGTGGCTGCTGACCTATCTGATAAAAAGAGTGATAAACAAAAGATATGCTGAGTCTTTGCAGAGCTATAAACAAAGAAAAATAAGCTTTGTGCTGTTTCTGATCTCATTTGCTCCCATAGTGCTGATATTTCTTTACAGCTTGTACAGTATGTTTGCTGGATATAAAGAAGGACCTTTTATGGGCGAATGTTCAATGTATTACGGGACGGAAGCTTTTTTTAGGGCTATGTTCTGGACTTGCCTTATGCTTACTATTCTGCCTGTTCTGCCGTTTATGCTCATATGGCAGATAGTTTATCTAGTCCGCAAGTTCCGAAAATAATTAAATAATTATTAGTGAGGCATAATATGTTCAAAAAAGTATTGATAGCGAACAGAGGCGAGATCGCTGTCCGCATTATAAGAGCCTGCCGAGAGCTTGGCATACATACTGTTGCGGTATATTCAACCGCCGACAGAAACGCTCTCCATGCTCAGATAGCAGACGAGGCAGTCTGCATAGGCCCTGCACCAAGCAAGGACAGTTATCTTAACGTCAGGGCGATAATCTCCGCCTGCGAGATAACAGGTGCAGACGCTATCCACCCGGGCTTTGGCTTTCTGTCTGAAAACCCGTCTTTTGCAAGAATGTGCGAAAAGTGCGGCATAACTTTCATAGGACCAAGAGCCGAGTCTATCGAAATGCTGGGTGATAAAGCACAGGCAAAGGAAACCATGAAAGAGGCTGGCGTGCCTGTTATAATGGGCTCAGACGGTGCTATCTCAAATATCCATGCAGCCCATACGCTGGCAAGAGACCTTGGCTACCCTGTCATGGTAAAAGCGTCAGCAGGCGGCGGAGGACGTGGCATAAGGATAGTCCATTCCGACGACGAGCTTGAGGCTCAGATGACCGCCGCAAAGCAGGAGGCTTTGGCTTGCTTTGGCAATGACGAGATATATATCGAAAAATTCATAGAAGACCCTAAGCATATCGAGATACAGATACTTGCCGATAATTACGGCGACGTTATCTATCTCGGCGAGCGTGACTGCTCAATGCAGCGAAGAAATCAGAAAGTCCTTGAAGAGGCTCCGTCCCCTGCAAGCTTTATGAATGAGGAGCTCCGTGCGAAAATGGGTAAAGCCGCTTGTACAGCCGCTAAGGTCTGCGGCTATAGGAACGCAGGCACTATCGAGTTCCTTGTGGATAAAAACGGCGAGTTCTATTTCATGGAAATGAACACCCGTATACAGGTGGAGCACCCTATCACAGAGGCTGTCACAGGCGTTGACCTTGTAAAACAGCAGCTGCTCATCGCCTCAGGACAGAGATTGTCCATAAAGCAGGAGGATATAAAGCTTTCAGGTCATGCAATAGAGTGCCGTATAAATGCGGAAAATCCGCTCCTTGATTTCAGACCGTCACCTGGCAAGATAAAGTCGCTCTTTATCCCAGGAGGCCCTGGAATAAGAGTAGATACCGCAGTTTATCAGGGCTATGAGATACCGCCTTATTACGATTCAATGATAGGCAAGCTCATCGTCCACGGCAAGACTAGGGAAGAGGCAGTGGCTAAAATGACATGGGCATTGTCTGAGTTCATAGTAGACGGCGTTGCCACAAACGTGGATTTCCAGCTGAAACTTATAAGACGCCCTGAGTTTCTTGAGGGCAATTACGATAACGGTTTTCTTAACCGTACTGACATTTTGGCAGACGAGAGGAGTAAGGAATAATGCTTGAAGATCTGTTTTCGGTCGTTAAAGTAAGATTTAACGGCGATAAGGCGGACGAAGACAAGAAAAAGACCGATATCCCTAAGGGACTGCTTTTCAAGTGCCCAAGGTGCAGAAATGTCACGTTCATGGAGGAGTTTCAGGCAAACGGCAAGGTCTGCCCGCATTGTAACTATCATTCAAGACTGACCGCAAGAGAGCGTCTTGATATCACTGTAGATAAGGGTAGCTTTGAGGAGTTTGACAAGGATATGATCTCAAAGAACCCTATAGATTTTCCCGACTATGAGGCAAAACAGCAGGCTCTTAGAGAAAAAACAGGTCTTAAAGACGCCGTGCTCACAGGAAAAGCTACTATAAGAGGCGAGGAGATAGTCATTATAGTTATGGATTCAAACTATATGATGGCGTCAATGGGTAGCGTTGTGGGCGAGAAGATAACAAGAGCTATCGAGTTCGCAACAGCAAATAAGCTCCCTGTTATCGCATTCACAGCCTCAGGCGGAGCAAGAATGCAGGAGGGTATCGTTTCTCTTATGCAAATGGCAAAGACCAGCGGAGCAGTGGCAAGACATAACGAGGCAGGTCTGCTCTATATCGCAGTCATGACTGACCCTACCACAGGCGGCGTTACAGCGTCCTTTGCGTCACTGGGCGATATCATAATCGCAGAGCCAAAGGTGCTTATAGGCTTTGCCGGCAGACGTGTGATAGAGGGCACGATAAAGCAGAAACTTCCTGACGATTTCCAGTCAGCAGAATTTATGCTTGAAAACGGCTTTGTGGATATGATAGTTGAAAGAAAGAAAATGAGAAGAGTTCTTGCTCATATACTCAGACTTCATAAGCCTGCAAAGGAGGTGTCCTCAAATGAGTGAGTTGACAGCTTGTCAAAGACTTGATATAATCAGACATAAGGGCAGACCTACCGCAAAGGACTATATCCCCCTCATATTTGACGACTTCTTTGAAATGCACGGAGATAGACTTTTTGGCGACGACGGTGCTGTCATGGGCGGTATAGCCTATTTCAAGGGCATACCGGTAACAGTCATTGCTGAGGTAAAGGGCAGAGATCTTGCAGAAAATCAGAAGTGCAATTTTGGTATGCCGCACCCTGAGGGCTATAGAAAGGCTCTCAGACTTGCAAGACAGGCAGAGAAGTTCCATAGACCGGTCATATGCCTTGTGGATACAGCAGGTGCGTTCTGCGGCGTAGAGGCAGAAAAGCGTGGACAGGGCGAGGCTATCGCTAAAAATATCATGGAGTTCATGACCCTCAAGACCCCTGTTATCTCTATAATTCTGGGAGAGGGCGGCTCAGGCGGAGCGTTGGCACTGGCTGTGTGCGACGAGCTTGCCATGCTTGAGAACGCTATCTATTCAGTAATATCGCCAAGAGGCTTTGCAAGTATCCTGTGGAAAGATTCCACAAGAGAGCGTGAGGCGTGCGATATAATGAAGATAACCGCAGAGGATCTCACAAGACTTGGGGTGTGCGACCATATAATTTCTGAGGCTGATGGAGGTGCACATAATGACCCCCAGCTCACTGCGGAAAATATATCCGATTATATCAGCGAGGCTTTGGAAAGAAAATTGCAAAAAGGTCTTGACGAATTGCTTGAGGGGCGTTATAATAAGTTTAGAACTGTGGGCGAGTTTGAGGAAAACCCGCAGGAATGAGTTTTTTCAGATGATCATGCCGAATGATTTGCCGTTTAATGAGCGGCTGCGGCTGTCATATATGCTGCACTGAGCGGCAAACCCAGTAAAGTACAGAATGGAGGTAAAGTAATGGTATTTGATAAGATCAAGGACATTATCGTAGAGCAGTTGGACGTTGAAGAGGACGCAGTAACTATGGAGGCTTCTATCACAGAGGATCTCGGTGCTGATTCACTTGACGTAGTTGACCTTGTAATGAGCATCGAGGAGAGCTTTGATGTAGAGATCCCTGATGAAGAGGTCGAGAACATCAAGACTGTTGGCGATATCGTTAAGTATATCGAGAACAAGGTTGAGGAATAATCTTTGACTGTTTCAAAAAGCTGTGCTTTGGCACGGCTTTTTTTATTTTCACGAGTTTGTGAAATATGCACAAAATGGGAGTATATTTATTAAAGGGTATAGACAAATGAGGACTGTTGTGATATAATTAAATCAATGAGTAAATATTGGGGCAAAGCTCCGGAAAGGAAAAATGATGCTGCATGAAAAATCCTGCGGTGCTATCGTTTACCGAAAATATCACGGCAACACTGAGATATTGCTGATAAAGCATATCAACAGCGGTCACTGGTCATTCCCGAAAGGACACGTTGAGGGCAACGAAACAGAGGAAGAAACTGCCAAACGTGAGATCATGGAGGAAACGGGGATAGACGTAAATCTTGATACCACGTTTCGAGAGATAGTGTCCTATTCACCAAGGAAGGACACTCAGAAGATCGTTGTCTACTTTATCGGCAAGGCAAAGAACACCGACTATACTCCTCAGGAAGAGGAGATCGCAGACATACGCTGGGTCGAGATCGGCAGGGCAGGACAGGTCTTGTCTTATGAAAACGACCGCAGTATTGTAAACAAGGCGAAGAAATTTATAATCTAAAAAAAGTTCCATAAAATGCGTTCAGGTATTGAACGGTGTTTTATGGAACTTTTTGCTGTCTGTATACACATAAATAATGTGAACCCCCAAAAGTTAGTTCAGGTAGGAAAACGGGCGAACACCGTTCGCCCGCTTGTTTTGTCGTTTCGCTCACTATATCATTTGCATTATCCGCACAAAAAACAGGAACGAACAAAGTTCGTCCCTGTCTGCATTTCAAGTATGTAAGCGATATAAGATCATATCTCGCTGTCATTATAACACTCGAACACTTTTTCAGCATGAGCCTTGTCAGCGTCGCTTTGCCTTGTGATAAGACTAACGATAGGTACAAGAACCAGTCCGAAAAGCATCGCAAATGCTCCTGCATTTATCGGCGAGGCAAGGTTTATGCCCCAAAGTGTGCCTGTGTGTCCTGCAAGGGTGTAGTATGCCATGTGTACGACCGTTATGCCTACTCCTGCAATAAAGCTTGCCATGCAGGCTGCCTTTGTTACGCCCTTCCAGAAAAGTCCGTACATGAACGGTGCAAGGAATGCTCCTGCAAGTGCACCCCATGAGATAGACATGAGAGTGGAAATAACAGTCTGCGGATTTTCAAGAGTAATGACCGCAAGCACAACCGAGATGATAAGAAATACCGCAATGAATATCCTCATTGTGATAAGCTGTTTCTTGTCATCCATTTTTTCTTTCATTATCGGCTTGATAAGGTCGATAGTCAGGGTCGAGCTTGATGTGAGTACAAGCGATGAAAGTGTTGACATTGACGCTGAAAGAACAAGTACGATAACAAGTCCAAAAAGCAGCGAAGGGAGCTTTTCCATCATGGTCGGAACTATTCCGTCAAATCCACCCTCAGGCAGTCCGTCAATGCTCTTTACAAAAAGTCTGCCGAATCCGCCAAGAAAGTAACAGCCGCCTGCTACCACTACTGCGAAAAATGTTGATACTATAGTTCCTGTCTTGATAGCCTTGTCGTCTTTGATAGCATAGAATTTCTGCACCATTTGAGGAAGTCCCCATGTGCCGAGAGAAGTGAGTATAACAACGCCTGCAAGGTTTATAGGGTCAGGGCCGAAAAGTGATGAATATGCACCCTTTTCACCGCTTGCGTCAGGAATGTCACCCAGCAGTTCAAAAGAACTGCCAAGACCGCCGTTTTCTCCAAGCACCGCCAGCACTACCGCCGCAATGCCCACCAGCATTACGATACCCTGAATAAAATCATTGAGTGCCGTAGCTTTGTAGCCGCCCATGATAACATAGACCGCTGTGAAAACTGCCATGCCGATTATGCAGTATTTGTAAGGTATGCCAAAGCCCTTTTCAAAAAGTCTTGACAAGCCGTTGTAAACTGACGCCGTGTAAGGAATAAGGAATACGAACACGATAAGTGCGGAAACTATCTTCAAAGGCTTGCTGTTGTATCTCTTTTCAAAATACTCAGGCATGGTCTTTGCCTCAAGGTGCTTTGACATTATTCTTGTTCGTCTGCCAAGAACTTTCCACGCCAGCCACGAGCCGATAACAGCGTTTCCTATTCCTACCCATGTTGACGCCACGCCGTAATTCCAGCCGAATTTTCCTGCGTATCCCACAAAAATTACTGCCGAGAAGTAAGAAGTTCCATATGCAAAGGCTGTGAACCATGCTCCAAGACCTCTTCCTCCCAGTACAAAATCATTGACGCTTGCCGATTTTCTGCGGTAATAAACGCCTATGCCTATCATAAGTGCAAGGTATATCACCAATACTATCCATCTTGCGGTCAATCTTATACACTCCTTTTACTTCATATATCACTTTAATGCTTTTATGCTTTTGCGTTTTTATCTATTAAAGTGCAATGATAATATTATAGTACAAAGCGGAGTATTTGTCAATACGAAACGGCATAAAAAAGCCGCCGCAAAGGGAGATTTTGCAGCAGCTTTTTTGGTTAAAATCACGAAGTTTACCTATTAAAACTTTGTAGGGGCGACCTCAGGTCGCCCGACTTTTTCGACATTCTCAGTGGCGAACAGTGTCTGCCCGCTTATTTACTTATGAACGTCTTATCATATTATCGTTCATCATGACGGTCGCTTTCACCGGCAGTGACGCAAAGGCACATTGTTACAACGCCAACAAAACCGCCCACCAGTGTACCTGCAAAAAATTCCAGCATAACAGCACCTCCTGAGGATAGTGTGGCCATTTAGCGGAAATGTTATGCAGATAAAGTGGGCAGGGTATAGAAAACTTATTTCAGTATGCGATCTTCACAGTCAAAGCCATTATGGCGAGGAAAGCTATATTTGCGGCTGTAAAAAATGCAAAATATCTGCCTTTCTTTTTGGGGTAGCTGCGGCATATCTGCTTGTAGGAAATAAGGCTCGCCATTGAGGCGATAAGAGTACCAAGACCGCCTATGTTCGTGCCGACTATCAGAGCTTTCAGGTCATCTGTAAAGCCTGAAAGAAGTATCGCACATGGCACATTGCTTATTATCTGACTTGCCGCAGCGGAAATAAGCAGTTCGTGACCCTCAAGGATACTTTTCAGGGCATTTCTGAAAAAATCAAGTTTTCCCATGTTTCCTATAAAAATAAAAAATCCGCAGAATGTCAGCAGGAGAGGGTAATCCACCTTTTTTAGTATTTCCTTGTGGGATATAGCGGTCAGAAGAAGGGCAGCAAGGGCTGTTGCCTGCCACGGGATAAGTCTTGCAACTGTCAGCAGGCAGAGAATGAAAAGCAAAAGGCATACTAAAAGACCTGCTTTGTTTTTAGCAGTGTTTGTATCGACCCTTTCGGTGCTGCTGGTTTGTTCAAAGTCAAATTGTTCTGTGCTGCGGCAAACTATAGATATACATATGAGCAGCATTACCGCCGCAACAACTGTGTATGGTAGCATAAGCTTTAAGAAGTCACCAAGGGTCATGTTTGATATACCAAAGAGGTATAAATTCTGTGGATTGCCTATAGGAGTAAGCATACTGCCAAGATTTGCAGCTATGGTTTGCAGAACAGTAATTGGTATGATGAGCTTTTCGCCAATGTTTCTCAGCGATGAGAGGGCTGTTAGGCTCAGGGGTACAAAAGTGATAAGTGCAACGTCATTCGTTATGAACATACTGGAGAAAAAGCATAGCCCCACAAGAACAGCAGAAAGCTGAAATGTGTTGTGTACCTTGCCGAGTATGGCATTTGCACAGCGTTCAAAAAGTCCAAGTTTTTTGCAGCCCTCGGTCACAGTCATAAGTGAAAAAAGAAGTCCAAGAGTGCGGAAGTCTATATAGTCTGCATAAGTTTTGTTTGGCGTGACGAAAAAAACCGATATAACAGCAAGAATGAGCGATATCGTCAAAACGATTTCATTTTTTGCAAAGTTAAGGACTTTTTTTATGATGTTCATTTTTATCATTTCCTGTCGTTGTATTCTTTATTTAGATTATACTACAAAATCAAAGATCTTTCAAGAAGCGAGAATGTTTCTGCGTTGACGAAAAAATTATGAATATAAATTCCCCCCTGCTGCATCATCTGCGGCAGGGGGGAGTTTTTTACTGTGCGGCGGAGATATATCCGTTTTCTGCTCTTGTGAGCTTTCCTGCGGACACGCCTTTTCTTACGGCAAAGCTTATGGTGTTTTCCACAACGCCTACGGTTCTGGAATAGCCAAGCTTTTTGGCTGTTTCTCTTATAAGGTCGGATTCTGAGAGGCTTATCTGCTGAGAAAGAACTTCTTTCACTGCATTTATTATCTCCTCAGACGGGATATCGTCGGCACTGCGTTTTGCGTCGTCGCTTACACGGTAAATGGTGTATTGCTCAGGGTTTTGACCCCTCTGCCAGATGAACACTCTGTCCTCATCTGCGGTGACGCAGTCTGTTATGCCTTGTGTGGCGTCAAGGAAAATGCTTTCTATTTTTGCTCCGCTGCGGGTGATGCCCCATGCACTGAGCACCTTTTTGGTCAGAAGATTCTGACTTATTGGTGATTCGGCGGCGAGTATCTTTTCGGCGGTGGCTCTTATTTGCGGCTTATTCTCGGCTCTGTAAAAGCCCTCAGGCGTTCCAACTGTGCCAAGGTCTGCACTTTCGTATGGCTTGCAGCTTTCGGACACGATATCGGCGGTGTTTTCACGCTCAAACTGTGACGCTGCAAATACAGCAGGCTTTGACGGTTCGGAAACTGTGCTTTCCTGCGTTGGGATTTCGTCAATGGCGGCTTTGATGTTCCTGAGAACACGCTCGCTGTCATCAAACCAGTCAAGCGTCCACACTCTCATGATATTCCAGCCAAGACCTTTAAGCACGCTAGGCTGGAGGATAAATCTGTCCTGAGCGGTGGAGCTGCCGGAGCTGTTCTGTCCGTCAAGAAGTATGCCAAGGAGATATTCGTTTTCGTTGGCAGGGTCGATGATACCGATATCGACTTTGAACTCGGAGCTGCCGATATTGCACTTGACTTTATAGCCCATATTTTCAACGGCTTTTGCGATACACTCTGAAATGGTGTTCTTTACGTTAAGGTCAGTGCCGTGCTGAACGGCTGCAAGTCTGCCTCTTTCGGCGAACTCTAGGAAACCTTTAAGTCCTGCGACGCCTTCGGAACGTGTTCTTGACAGGTCAATCTGATCAGGGCGGAGGACGGAGTAAACTATCATGGCTTTTCTTGCTCGTGATATTGCAACGTTCAGTCTTCTCCAGCCGCCGTCACGGTTGAGAGGACCGAAGTTCATTGAAGCCTGTCCCTTTTCGTCAGGGCCATAGCCAACGGAGAAGAGGATAACGTCACGCTCGTCACCCTGAACGTTCTCAAGGTTTTTGATGAACACAGGCTCTTGTGACTTGCGGTCAAGCTCTTCAAGCTCAGGGTGGTTCGCCCACTCTTCGCAGAGCATATCGTCAATGAGATTTTGCTGAACGGAGCTGAATGTTACAACGCCTATGCTGTCATTGCGGAGCGTTTCGTCGCTCATGCGTCTTATTATCTCGTCAACAACGGCTCTTGCCTCGGCCTTGTTTTGCTTTGTTCTGCCCTTGTCATAGTGACCCTCAGGGTGAACGATGCTCACCTTTGAGATAAGGTCGTTATGTGACGGGAAGGTAAGGAGCTTGTTGTCATAGTATTTCATGTTGCTGTAGGCAATAAGGCTCTCGTGGCGTGAACGGTAATGCCATTTGAGATACTGCTGCGGCATGGAGATAGCAAGGCAGTCATCAAGGAGGCTTTCGAGATCTTCTTTTTCACTGTTTTCTTCGTCTATCCTGTTTGAAGAGAAGAAGTTTGTCGGTGGCAGCTGTTTAGGGTCGCCGACGATAACAACGTTCTCGCCTCTTGCGATAGTGCCTGCCGCCTCGGCTGTAGGCAGCTGCGACGCCTCGTCAAAGATAACAAGATCAAACTTAGGGAATGACGGGTCTATATACTGTGCCACTGATATCGGGCTCATGAGCATACAAGGGCAGAGCTTACGGAGAAGATTTGGTATCTTATCAAAAAGACTTCTCAGGGACATCATTCTGCCGTTGCTCTTTATGGCACGTTTCAAGATGCCCATTTCAGAGGTCGAGGCACAGGACGAGCCTGCGACCGGGACTTTCGCAGAAAGGCGTGCCAAAAGCTCCTGAACGGTAAGGCGTGAGAAGTTGTCTATGGTATCCTTGAACTGCGTGATAAGGTCGTTTGCAGTATTGCTGCTGAAACTCCGCAAACGCTTGTCGCTGTTTATTATCATCAGTGAAAGCTCATAGTTAAGGCAGCAGGAGAATGCGGAGCTGACGTTCTGGCTGTTCACGCTGCCGCTGCGGTAGCTTTCGCAGACGCCTGACAGACCGTTCTCTGAAAGCTCTTTGTCCGCACTGTTGAATTCAGCCGCATATCTGAGCTTGTCTGCATTGTCGGCATAGGTGCTGAATCTATCTGCTGACACTGCCAACCAGTCGGCGTTGTTTTCTAAAGAGGATATATCTGCCGAGAACTCAGTTTCAAACTCTTTGAGCTTATCAAGATGAGCGGAAAGGGTCTGACCCTCGGTGGTGCAGGTCGCTGTTCTGATCTTTTCAGCCATTGCGGCAGGGTCGGCGTCAGTTTTTGTTTTTACAGCGGTCATGATTCCGTCTGTTTTTGCGACGGCTTTTTCAAGGACGTTCCAGTCGGTCTGCTCGTTCATATAAATGCCTGTGAGCAGGGAAGTGATATCGGACGGCACGCTGCGTAAAGCGTCTTTCTTTTCGCTTATGGTGCAAAGCTTGTCAAGGATATCTGGAAGGTTCGCTTTTGTCACTGACGACGGGTCTTTGGCATGAAGTTTCAGGCTTTTTACAAGCTTGCCAAGTTTCATTGCTTTCGGCAGGAACCAGCTTTGAACTGCCTGCTTGTAGACCATTCTTGATTCTGAGGCAGGAAAGTCAAAGACGCTTTTTTCAAAGCTTGTGAGTATATCCGAGGAAAGGCTGCTATATTCTTTGCCCATTGACAGGGTGTCTTTTATCTTCTGCATTGCAAGGTCATAGTGAGGGGCACAGAGAAGACCGCTGAGGAGTTCGCCGTCTGCATGGCAGGCTTTGAAAACCTCTGAAAGCATTTTTACTGCGGCTTTATCCAAAGCTCCGCTATAGCCATAGGCGTTTGCAAGAGCGTGGGCACACTGCGATGACGCTGCGGCGGAATCTGCAAGTTCGGAGGCTGTTTTGCGGAATTTGTCACGCTGCTCGATAGAATATGAGGTGGTTGCGATATCATTCAGCGGAAAGTCGGCAAAGCTGCCTGTTTCGGATATGGCTACGGAATATTTATGCACAAGTTCGTTATAGTGTGCGATAGTTTCGCCTGTGGCATTTTCAAGCAAGCTGCGTGGGACGGCGATTTTTCCGTGCTGAGAAATGTCATGCTCATAGGCGGATATGGTTTCATAGAGGGTCGCTCCGCAGCTGCGTTTTTCGTGAAGTGCGGCTATGGTGTCGTTGAGCTGAGCCTTTTGTGCTTTGAGCTTTGCCGCCTCGGCGGAATATTCCTCAGGGGATTTTATCCTGCCCACTTCAAGAGCCTTGTCAAGCTCCGCAAGGACGGAGGACTTATTCGTTTTATTGGAGTGGAGTTCAAGGCAGAATGGGTCAAGGCCCAGATTTGCAAGACGTTTTTGAACAACGTTCAGGGCTGCCATTTTTTCTGCGACGAACAGCACGCTTTTATCATTATAGAGTGCGTTTGCTATCATGTTGGTGATAGTCTGAGATTTTCCTGTTCCCGGAGGGCCGTGGAGGACAAAGCTTTGTCCGCTGCCTGCGGCGGCAACGGCGGCAAGCTGTGATGAGTCGGCACTCATTGGCACTGCCATATTCTCCATATCAAGGTCGGTACCTATATTTTCAGGTGTTATGCTGATATCCTCGGGGGTATAGGTAAGCTTGCCCTCAATAAGGCTTGAAACCACCTTGTTCTGCTTTATCTCTTCTGAGCGGTTGCGGAGGTCGTTCCACATTACGAACTGGCTGAACGAGAACAGCCCGATAAAGGCATATCCCTCTATGTTCCAGCGTTTTTTGTCGATGATAGCCTGACGGATAGTGTTGTAAACAAGGGGCAGATCTATGCCGTGTTCATCAAGTGGGAGAGGGTCAAGACCTGTGATACTGATGCCGTGGTCTTGGCGGAGATATTCAAGGAGGGTGACGTTTATCTGAGTTTCCTCCTGTCTGCTCCTTATTATATAGCCCTTATTTCGTGTGTTGCGGACGATATCTATCGGTATGAGCACGAGCGGTGCATAGCGTGGCTTTTCGGAAAGGTCGCTTTCATACCAACGGAGAAGTCCCAATGCGAGGAAGAGGGTATTGCTGCCGTTTTCCTCCATGCTCACTTTGGCTGAGCGGTAGAGGTTTTTCAGGGCAGAGTCAAGGTCAGTTTCGCTGAGGAAAGTTCTTATGCGTTTATTTTTGAACTCTGTTTCGGCGATTTTCGTCACAAGGTCTTTGTCATTTTCGATAGCGAATATCTTAGCGTCACGGGCAGAGCCTGTCCACTCGGCGGGTATCTCCATAATGCGGAAGTCGCTGCCGCTTGCAAGCTCGTCCTCAAGCTTTCCAAGGTCTGCGGTCATGATCTGCATTGTATTCTTTGTGACACGGAAGTTAAGCAGGGAGTTACGCAGGCTGAAATCAAGGAGCTTTCTTTCCCATATTCTAAGCTTTGTTACGGGCTGACCGTCACCCTCTGCGACTTTGCCAAGCAATGAGCTGTCAAGTTCAGAAGGGGCGGAGATGCTCTTTAGGTTCAAATCATTTTCTGCCAGTTGTGCACCTGAGAAAGACTGCTCTGGACGCAATGGGACAGGGCGTATGCCGCTGCCACGGCTACGCTGGACGTCTATCACGCATATAAAATCCTGAGTATTAATGATATGGTCTTTGCCGTGTTTCATGGCGTGGTCAAAACGCTCAAAGTCATGGGTGCTGCAGTCAACAAAGTCGGTACACTCAACGAGGAGCATTTCCTCGGCGTTTTCGGCGATACGCTTTTCAACTGCGGAAACGTCGTCAACGCAGCAGTCGGCAAAGGTCTCATTTTCAAGCCAGCAGCCGCAGAAGGCGTGCCCCTTGGTGAAGAAAAGCAGGGGTTGAAGTCCAACTGCCTCAAGGCAGGAGGCGTAGAGTAAGGTGAGGTCAAGGCAAGTGCCCATTTTCTCTTCAAGCACTTTATGCGGCAGGCGGACACGCTGACCTACAGTTTCATAGCTTGCAGGGGGATTACAATAGACTATCCTTTGCTGGACAAGTGCGGCAAATATTGCAGCCATTTGGAGCTTGACGTTATTAGGATTATTAGTCTGATAGCCGGTAAAAGACGGGTCGCCTTTCCACTTTTTCAGAAATTCAGAGGCGTCATGGATAACGTTTGAGAGTGCAGGGTGATTAGGTGTGACGAAGGCTGCTATCATTTCAGGCATGATATTGATACCGCTCCACTGGTCGCAGGCGAGCAGTTCGATCTGTTCATGCTGAGTACAGATGACCACGTCATTTTGCAGAATATCCATAGTGATAGAGCCGAGAGTTTTTTCGGTAAGTGAGAAGAGAAGATCGGTATTTGTAGTTATTCTCACCGGTGATATTTCGGCAGAACTTTTTGCGGGAATAGAGCCGATATGATATGTAAATTCCTTTGCGAACTCAGGCTCAAAGGTTATTTTAAGGACGATATTCTCAAGGACTTCCTCTGAGTTGTTATTTACTACAAGGTTTCTTATGACAGGGACATAGTTTTGCTGCATGGCAAAGTTTATAGATGCGTTTATGTGTCCGCCGACAGTGACGATATTATCCACTTTTACCCCTCCGACAATAATTTTTTAATAAGGAACACCGAACAAGGAGCGTGCGGTGCAGTCATATGTACTCATTATAGCACAAATAAACACATTGTGCAATATTTTTTCCTGAGGACAGGATATGCTATATAAAAAGTAAACCCATTGTTCATAGTATCTTTATTGAATAGGTGGGAGGGTTGTGCTATAATACACTTTGAAATTCAATAGAAAATTTGGAAAGGTGAAAGCTATGGAAAGAATACTTGATTGGAACAAATATCTTGATACTGCGGCGAAAATGGTTTCTGAGGGAATCGTTATGCTCAAAAATGATAATAATGCTCTGCCACTTGATACAGACAAAGAGGTGGCTGTTTTCGGACGCATACAGTTTCATTATTATAAAAGCGGAACAGGCTCGGGAGGAATGGTGAATGTTACTAAGGTAGTGAACATTCTGGACGGGCTTGTTGATAATGGCGTAAAGGTCAATGAGAAACTTCTTGACACATACAGAAAATGGGACAAGGAAAACCCATTCGACTTAGGCGAGGGCTGGGGCGGAGAGCCTTGGTCGCAGAAAGAGATGCCACTTGACGAGGGGCTTGTCAAAGAAACTGCAAAAAGCTGTGAAACTGCCATTGTGATAATAGGCAGGACGGCAGGCGAGGAGCAGGACAACAGGCTGGAGGCAGGCTCTTATTTGCTAAGCGATGACGAGATAGAAATGCTCACGGTGGTGAGGAAACATTTCAAAAAAGTTGTTTTGCTTCTCAATGTGGGAAATATCATCGATATGACCGACATAAACAGAATTGCCCCTGACGCTGTGCTTTATGTTTGGCAGGGGGGAATGACAGGCGGAAAGGGTACGGCGGACGTTTTGACAGGAAAGGTCAGCCCTAGCGGAAAGCTTCCTGACACTATCGCATACAAGGTGTCGGACTACCCTTCGGACGCTAATTTCGGCAGGGAGAAAAACAGGGATATTTACGCTGAGGATATTTATGTGGGATATCGCTATTTTGAGACTTTTGCTAAAGAAAAGGTGCTTTATCCGTTCGGGTTTGGTCTTTCATACACTGCGTTTGAGATAAAGACGGAAAAGGCTGAGATAACAGAGGGGGCTGTGAAACTTTCTGTATCGGTGAAAAATATCGGTTCTTACAAGGGCAAAGAGGTAATAGAGGTCTACTGCGAAGCTCCGCAGGGAAGGCTCGGCAAGGTGGCTAGAGTGCTTTGCGGCTTTGAAAAGACCAGGGAGCTTGTACCGCAGGAAGAGCAGGTGGTTGAGATAGCAGTGGATATCGCAAAGCTTGCTTCTTATGACGATTCGGGTGTGACAGGCAACAAGTCATGCTATGTGCTTGAAGCAGGGAAATATAAATTCTATGTGGGCAGTGACGTGAGAAGTGCGGAATATGCTTGCAGTTTTGAGCAGGGTGAGGATCTGGTAACAGAAAGGCTCACTCAGTCGCTTGCTCCTGTGGAGAGTTTTGAGAGGATAAAGCCTGTTTGCGAGGGCGGAGCTTTCAGCATTGGCAGAGAGGCTGTGCCTGTATCTGAGGTAGACGAAAGTGCAAGGCGTTTGGAGAAACTTCCGAAAGAGATAGCATACACTGGCGACAAGGGCATAAAGCTTTGGGACGTTAAGAACGGCAAGAACACAATGGACGAATTTATTGCACAGCTTTCAGACTATGACCTTTCCTGCATTATAAGGGGCGAGGGCATGGGAAGCCCTAGGGTCACGGCTGGTACGGCTTCGGCGTTCGGGGGAGTGTCGGAAAATCTCAATGGCTTTGGCATACCTGCTGGCTGCTGTTCGGACGGTCCGTCGGGCATGAGACTTGACTGCGGCACAAAGGCTTTCAGCCTGCCGAACGGCACTATGATAGCTTCTTCGTTCAACAAGGAGCTTACAAGTGAGCTTTTCACTTTTATGGGGCTTGAAATGGCGGCTAACAAGGTGGATTGTCTGCTTGGCCCTGGAATGAACATTCACAGACACCCTTTGAACGGCAGAAACTTTGAGTATTTCTCGGAAGATCCTTTTCTTACGGGCAAAATGGCGGCGGCTGAGTTAAAGGGCATGGCTGGTGCAGGGGTGACAGGTACGATAAAGCACTTCTGTGCGAACAATCGTGAGACAAACAGGCATTTTATCGACTCGGTGGTATCGGAAAGAGCACTCAGGGAGATATATCTAAAGGGTTTTGAGATAGCGGTAAAAGAGGGAGGAGCTTCCTCTGTTATGACCACATATGGCAGAGTAAACGGCTTGTGGACGGCAGGAAACTTTGACCTTAACACAGTGATACTTCGTGAGGAATGGGGCTTCAAGGGTTTCACCATGACGGACTGGTGGGCGAACATAAACGTTCGTGGAAAAGAGCCTGACAAGACGGATTTTGCAGCTATGGCTAGGGCACAGAACGATGTTTACATGGTTTGTCCTGACGGAGAAAAGAATGACGATAACACGCTTGTTGCCCTTGAAAATGGCGGTATAGAGAGGCGTGAGCTTCAGAGAAATGCGGCGAACATATGCGGATTTCTTCTTCACACTAATGCTCTTAAGCGTGCGGAGGGTGTAGGAGATACTGTCAAGGTGATAAACCGAGAGGACGAGGAGCAGGAGGACGACAAGCCTGTACAGTTTTATAAGGTAGACCGTGACATAACTCTTGACCTTAGTGATGTTGACACAAAGAAAGGCACTTCTTATAGCTTTGCTCTTGACCTATCAAACTTCGGTATTTACAGGGTGATAGTTACGGCAAGCTCTACACAGAGTGAGCTTGCACAGATACCTATGACGCTGTTCAACATGGGTACTGCGGTGGGTACGTTCACGTTCAACGGCACTGGTGGCAAGGCTGTTTCAATGGAAAAGGAAACGCCTATGTTCTCACGTTTCACAACTTTCAGGATATACTTTGCACAGAATGGGCTTGACCTGCACAGTATCAGGTTTGAGCTGATGGACAAGGAACGTTGATTTAAGGCTGGCATTATGTTTTGTGCAAGTGAATAAACAGCAAGATCGGTCAGTAGATCCCAAATGGGATTACTGACCGATCTTTTTTGTGGTATTTGTCGGTGATTTGGACATGAAAAAAGGACTATCAAACGATAGTCCTAAAACTGGTTGCGGGAGCTGGATTTGAACCAACGACCTTCGGGTTATGAGCCCGACGAGCTACCGAACTGCTCCATCCCGCGATATTTTTTATGCTCTCTCTTGAGTGCTTATTTATTATATCACAAATGAAAGTGAATGTCAATACCTTTTTTGCAATTTTTTTATTTTGAGATGAAAGTTCTTGACTAATGTTCCCAGATCGAGTATAATATATACATTATCGGGGTGTGGCGTAGTTTGGTAGCGCGCTACCTTGGGGTGGTAGAGGTCGCCTGTTCAAATCAGGTCACTCCGACCAATATATCAAAACGGCTTTCCGCTTTGTGTGGAGAGCCGTTTTTTTATTTGTCAAAACATTTTAACACAAAAAAACTCCGACGAAATATCGGAGCTTTTGATTTTGTATTACATCTTCGCAAGCTTTGCAAATTCTGCTTTCAGTGCAGGATAGATCTCAGTGTAAAGCTTGTAGTATTTTTCGTATTCAGGTACTCGCTCTGCCTCAGGCTGCTGTATCTTGTCGGTCTTTACTACGGCTGCACAAGCCTCTGGTACTGAGGAGTAGATACCTGCACCTGTTGCTGCGAGAAGTGCTACTCCAAGGGCTGGGCCTTCCTTTGAGGAGGCTGTTTTAACAGGGCAGTTGTAAAGATCTGCAAGCATTGATCTCCACAGCGGTGAACTTCCGCCGCCTCCGCAAGCCATCATATCGGAAACGTTGATATCCATTTCTCTGAATACTTCAACACAATCTCTGAGAGAGTATGAAACGCCTTCCATTACTGCTCTCAGCATATCACGCTTTGTGTGCATTGCAGAAAGTCCAAAGAACACGCCTCTTGCGTCAGGGTCAAGGTGAGGTGTTCTTTCGCCCATGAGGTATGGAAGATAAAGCAGTCTGTTTGCTCCCACTGGGACTTTTTCAGCCTCTTTATCCATAAGATAATATTCGTCAACGCCCATGCACTTTGCTGTTTCCTTTTCAGCATTGCAGAAGTTATCTCTGAACCATTTCAGCGAAAGTCCTGCACCCTGTGTAACGCCCATAACGTGCCATGCGTTCGGTACTGCTGCACAGCAGGTGTGTACTCTGCCCTTAGGGTCGATAGAGATAGAGGAGGTGTGTGCAAATACAACGCCTGATGTTCCGATAGTTGTGAACGCCTTGCCGTCCTCTGCAACGCCTGTTCCGATAGCCGCAGCCGCATTGTCGCCTGCTCCGCCTACTACTATCGTGCCCTCTTTAAGTCCTGTAAGCTCAGCCATTTTCTTTGTGACTTTGCCTGTTACTTCGCATGACTCATATACCTTGCCGAGCATTGACATATCAATACCAAGTGTGTCGCAGACTTCCTTTGACCAGCAGCGGTTCGGAACGTCAAGCAGCTGCATACCGCTGGCGTCGGAAACCTCTGTTGCATATTCGCCTGTGAGGATAAATCTCAGGTAGTCTTTTGGCAGAAGAATGTGTCTGCACTTTTCGTATATGTCAGGCTCGTTGTTCTTTACCCAAAGAATTTTTGCAGCTGTCCAGCCTGTGAGGGCAGGGTTAGCTGTTATCTTGATGAGCTTTTCTCTGCCGAGCTTTTCGTTCATTTCTTCAACTTCCGCAGCTGTTCTCTGATCGCACCAGATTATGGACTTTCTAAGAACGTTGTTGTCCTTATCCAGCATAACAAGTCCGTGCATCTGACCTGAGATACCAACACCTGCAACGTCCTCTTTGTTTACGCCGCTTTTGGTCATAACAGCCTTGATAGTGTTTATCATTGCGTTTGCCCAGTCAGCAGGGTCTTGCTCTGCATAGCCGTTTTTAGGCTGATACATTGGATATTCGATAGTTACAGAAGAGATAACAGTGCCCTTTTCGTCGAAAAGCACCGTTTTAGTGCCGCTTGTGCCGCAGTCTACGCCGATTACATAAGCCATAGTTTTTACTCCTTTTATAATATGTATAGTATCATTTGTGCTCATTAAAACGATTACATTAATTATACAATATTTCTCTCTGAAATGCAATACCCATAAAACGTTTTCGTTAAATTTTAAGGGGCATAAAAAGAGGACGGTGGGATACCGTCCTTTTGGTTTGTTGAAAGACCTAACGAGTGGGCGGTCTAAGGTCGCCCCTACAAAAGCAGGGTACGGCTTTACACCGCCATTTTTAAGCCTTAGTCAGCCTTTTCCAACACAAAAAATGTGCTGTTGTTTTCAGTTTTCATCTCTTTTATCGCCCAGCCTGCGGCAAGCAGACCGTTGAGCTTTTCAACTCGCTGAAATCTGTCCATATCAGGGGCTTTTCCCTCGTGGGCTTTGTCTTCATTTCTTGACACATAAAATATCTTTTGCATATATATCCTCTTTCCCTGTGGGTCTGACAGCTTATCCCCCAATTTTTATACAGCTGTCGCATTTCACTAAATATATTATACTACACAAATACAAAGATTTCAAGGAATACTAAAAATTTTAACCGCTTTTTAACTATTTGGCATTATTCCGTTTTTTCATGCAAGACAGCACGTTTGATACATAAAGGTATCCCTCAGGCTGAAAAAATGCACGCTTTTGCGGTGGTTTTATCATACGATATATACAAAATCTTATGACAAGTGAGTATTTTTATATGACAGCCCTTGACTTTTTTGCATAAAAGGCATATAATATTATTATATTTATTAAATAAACTTATGTGGAGGGTTTAACAATGGGTAGAGTATATAATTTCAGTGCAGGTCCTGCTGTTCTTCCTGAGGAAGTACTTAAAGAGGCCGCAGACGAAATGCTCGATTATAAGGGCACCGGTATGAGCGTAATGGAAATGAGCCACCGTTCCAAGGCTTTTGATGATATCATCAAAGAGGCTGAAAAGGACATCAGAGAGCTCATGAACATTCCTGACAATTATAAGGTACTGTTCCTTCAGGGCGGTGCATCTCAGCAGTTCGCAGCTGTTCCGATGAACCTTATGAAGAACAAGAAGGCAGCTTACATAATCACTGGTCAGTGGGCTAAGAAGGCTTATCAGGAGGCTCAGAAGTACGGCGAGGCTGTTGCTGTAGCATCTTCTGCTGACAAGACTTTCTCTTATATCCCTGACTGCTCAGACCTCGATATTCCTGAGGACGCTGACTATGTTTATATTTGCGAGAACAATACTATTTATGGTACAAAATACAAGACTCTGCCTAATACAAAGGGTCACACGCTTGTTGCAGACGTTTCTTCCTGTTTCCTGTCTGAGCCTGTTGACGTAACAAAATACGGCGTTATCTACGGCGGTGTTCAGAAGAACGTTGGTCCTGCCGGCGTTGTTATCGCTATCATCAGAGAAGATCTTATCACTGATGACGTTCTTGAGGGCACACCTACAATGCTCAAGTGGAAAACTCAGGCTGACGCTGACTCTCTTTACAATACACCTCCTTGCTATGGCATTTACATCTGCGGCAAGGTATTCAAGTGGATAAAGAAAATGGGCGGTCTTGAGGCTATGAAGGCTCACAACGAGAAGAAGGCTAAGATACTCTATGATTATCTTGACAAGAGCAAGCTCTTCAAGGGCACTGTTGTTCCTGAGGACAGATCTCTTATGAACGTTCCATTCGTAACAGGCGACGCTGAGCTTGACAAGAAGTTCGTTGCTGAGGCTACAGCAGCAGGCTTTGTAAACCTCAAGGGTCACAGAACTGTTGGCGGTATGAGAGCGTCTATCTACAACGCAATGCCTATCGAGGGCGTTGAAAAGCTCGTTGAGTTCATGAAGAAGTTCGAGGCTGAGAACGCATAAGCGTAACCTTATTATAAGAGAGGGTAATTTACAATGTATGAGATAAAGACATTAAATAAGATCGCTACCTGCGGTACTGATATCTTTGACAAGGCTAAGTACACAGTAAGCGACAATGCTGAAGATCCTACCGCTATAATGGTACGTTCAGCAAAGATGCACGATATGGAGATGCCTAAGAGCCTGCTTGCTATTGCAAGAGCAGGTGCAGGTGTAAACAACATTCCTGTTGACAAGTGTGCAGAGCAGGGAATCGTTGTATTCAACACTCCTGGTGCGAACTCAAACGCTGTTAAGGAGCTTGCTATTTGTGCACTTCTTCTTTCTTCAAGAAAGATAACTGAGGCTGCTGCATGGGCTGCATCACTCAAGGGCACTCCTGACGCTCCTAAGACTGTTGAGGGCGGCAAGTCTAAGTTTGCAGGTCCTGAGATACTGGGCAAGACTCTTGGCGTAATCGGTCTTGGTGCTATCGGCGGAAAGATCGCAAACGCTGCTGTTGCACTTGGCATGGACGTTATCGGCTATGACCCATTCCTTTCTGTAAACGCAGCTATCCAGCTTGAGCCTGCTGTAAAGGTAACAGCTGACATCAATGATATTTACAAGAACAGCGATTATATCACTATCCATGTTCCTTACACACCTGACACAAAGAACACTATCGACGAGGCTCAGATAGCAATGATGAAAGACGGCGTTCGTCTTATCAACCTTGCAAGAGGCGAGCTTATCAACAGTGCGGCAGTTGTAAAGGCTATAAAGGACGGCAAGGTAGCAAAGTATGTAACAGACTTTGCTGATGATGTTGTTCTGGGCGAAGAGAACGTTATCGTTCTGCCTCACCTTGGTGCGTCTACACCTGAGTCTGAGGACAACTGTGCAACAATGGCAGCTCATGAGCTTATTGATTATATCGAGAAGGGAACTATCAGAAATTCTGTAAACTTCCCTAATGCAGAGCTTGCAAAGACAGGCGATCACCTTGTTTGCGTTCTTCACAAGAACGTTCCTGCACTTATTGCAAAGATATCTTCTGTTGTATCTGACAAGGGTGCAAATATTGAGAACCTTGTAAACAAGTCAAAGAAGGACTGGGCTTACACAATGCTTGATGTTACAGGCGATGTTGACGCTGACGCTTTCAAGGCTATCGAGGGCGTTGTTGGCGTAAGAGTTCTTTAATAAAGAATATTTTATATGCAGCAATGAGGCTGCCCACGGACGAACTGCGTCTTGGGCAGCCTTTTTTGATACAAAAAGCTATGATATAAGTGAAAATGGAGGAATTTAAAATGGACAAACTTATAACTGCTATACTATTTATAGGAATACCAATGGCGTTGACGCAGCTTTTATACAGGCTGTTTGACCACAAGGGCGAAAAGACGGCAAAGCTTGTGGAGCGTTTTCCTGTGCTTGTGAAGAGAAAGTTTCTTGTGCAGATAGGCGGAGCAATGGCGTTCGTTATCGTGTTCGGGCTTATCTCGCTGCTGCTTGATCTGCCTATGAAGGTATTTTTCATTGTATGCGGAGTGGTAGTTGGCGTGATAAACGGCATGGCTGTTACGCTTATGTACAGAGATTAGTCGGTTGCAACGTGGCAACTGGGGCAAAATAAAAAGCTGCCAGAATGATATCTGACAGCTTTTTTTGTATGTTTATTTCTTTCTGAAAACCACAAGCTTGCTGATAACATAATTGAGTATCAGCACCACGACGTTTGCGACTATCTTTGTTACCCAGTAGTTGAAACTCAGCAGCGAGTAGCCGAGCCACATCATGAACATTTCTACCAGCAGGGTGAATATCCTGCCGCCGTAAAATGACGCTGCCTCGGAAACTATGTCTTTTGTGCCCTCTGCCTCAGACTCGAAAACCCATATCCTGTTTGTGACATATGCGAAAGTAACTGCACATATCCATGATATGACGGTGCTTGCAGTGGAAACGCCGCCTTTGCCCAAGCCTGCCTGCTCAAGGAGCATTTTTGAGATGCCTGCGGTCACAAAACTCACGGCTGTGGTCAGGACGCCGAAAAACAGATACAAGAGCATTTCCTTGTTCTTCTTGTAGAAAGGTCTGAACCAGCCGAATATCTTCCAGTCCATTATTTTGTCGAAAATGTCCTTTTCTTTCTTTGCCATTTATGTTATCTCCTTTTGTGCTTATGAATACAATGAATATTATAACTCTTTTACACCGTTTTTTCAACAATACTGTTGCAATTAGTTAAAAAATATGTTATGATAGCTATATGTAGTCAGTTTTCATGACTGCCTTTAGTGCTATTTTTATAACTAGGGCGGCAAATTTATATTCTGACCTGAAAGGATAATTTATTTTTATGAAAGTTATTATCATCGCTGTGCTCCTTATGCTTTCTGCCGTGTGCTCCGCAACGGAAACGGCTTTTTCTTCCTGCAACAGGATAAGGCTCAAAAAGCTTGCTGACGAGGGAAACAAAGCCGCAAAGAAGGCTATGAACATATGCGATAATTTTGATAAGGCACTTACCGCTATACTTGTGGGAAACAACGTTGTGAACATTTCTTCATCTTCACTTGCAACGGTGCTTTTTACGGAAAAGTTCGGAAAGGGCAGCGTTGGTATCGCAACAGTGGTGATGACGGTACTGGTGCTTATTTTCGGCGAGATATTGCCTAAGAGCCTTGCTAAGGAAAATTCCGAGAGTTTTTCTATTCTTATGGCAGCTCCGCTTTCGGCGTTCATGTTTATCATCACGCCTATCACAGCCATTTTTATGGGCATAAAAAGCGGTGTTTCAAAGCTTGTTGGCAAAAAGAACAGCGAGCCTTCCGTTACTGAGGAGGAGCTGAAATACATCATAGATGAGATACAGGACGAGGGCGTGCTTGAAAAGCAGGAGTCTGAGCTGGTGCGTTCGGCACTGGATTTTGACGAGATAACTATCAGCGAGATACTTGTGCCGAGAGTAAATATCGAGGGCGTTGAGCTGCATGAGGATATGGAGAGCATAAAAAAACGCTTTGTGCAGAGCAAATTTTCAAGGCTGCCTGTGTATGATAAGGACATTGACCACATTGTGGGCCTTATCCACCAGTCGGATTTCTTTGAGATGTATCTAAAGGGCAAGACCGACATAAGCCTTATAATGAATAATCCGCTTTACATAACCGAGAACCGCAAGATATCGGAAATTTTAAAGCAGATGCAGCGTAAAAAGGTGCATATGGCAGTGGTGCTTGACCAGTATGGCGGCACGGAGGGTATTTGTACTCTTGAAGATATCATTGAGGAGCTTGTGGGAGAGATATATGACGAGAGCGACGAGGAAGATACCTCACTTGTGAAAATAAGCGACGGCGTTTATGATGCGTCGGCGGAGCTTTCGGTGTCGGATTTTCTTGAGAGGATAGGTCTGCCGGAGGACACTATCGAAACGGACAGGACTTCTCTTGGCGGCTGGATAATGGATATGCTTGACAGACTTCCTGAGCAGAATGAGGCTATAAGCTGTCCGCCTTTTGAAATGACAGTGAAAATGGAGGACGAGCAGAAAATAGACAGGATACGTTTCAAGATATCCGAAGAGGAGCTTGAAAATAAAAACACGGAGGACGAAAATGCCTAAGCAGATAAAGAAAGAGCAGATAAAAAAGTCGGAGCTTTTATACAGAAAATGGGCTGTGGCAGGGCTTGCGGCTGCGGCGGTGTTCATGGGCTTTATGGCAGGACTTATGAGCGTGATAGTTAAAACTGAGGGTGCGAAAGTGCCTACGGCGTTGCTTTTTGCGGCGTTTGTCATTTACACGGCAGTGTCGGTGGTATGTGCGGTGCTTGGCATAAAAAGCTATGTTAATGACGACTGCGGAGTGTGCCTTTTTCAGGGAATAGTGCATATTTACAGTGCTATAGCCTGCGTGATGAATGTGAGAATGGCGTTTATAATACTGTTCTCGGCGGTAGGTTCGCAGTCGGCTGTGGATAAGCTTATAGGAAGTCAGTCGCAGAACGAATTTATACAAAGTCAGTATGCAAGCTGGATATGCCTTGCTATTGCGACACTGTTTTCGGTGATACTTGGTATTCTTGCGGTGGTAAGGCTTGTGAAAAATAAAAAGGGCTGATAGAATGTATGGGCGAACAGTGTTCGCCCATAATTTCGTGCTTTTTGGAAAATATATGTCTTAGAAAATCATAGAGTAAGGAAGAAGAAAATAATGTTTTTGCTTATACTTGTAGTTGTATGCTACACAATATGCTCGCTGAGCGACAAGTACGCCGTTTCAACGGCAAAATTCAACGGCGATGAGCTTGGCTTTTTAATGGCGGCGGCAACGGCTGTTTTCATGGCTTGCTGTCTGCCTTTCCTTGACAGGACTATCACGCTTAGCTGGCAGTCATTTGCGGCAATAGGTCTGCTGTGCTTGTCGAAGATACTGGAATTCAAGCTTTCGGCTATCATTCTTGACGAGATATCAGCCTTTGAGCTTAAAGCTTGGCTTGGTATCACCCTGTTCATGTCATATGCGACGGATATTTTCCTTGGTGAAAAGCCGAGCATTTTCAAGTTCCTTTTCATTGTGCTCACTGTTGCAGGACTTATTTTCATTGCAAAGTCGGGCAGGACTGACAGCGGCAGCATAAATTACCGCAGGATAGTTCTTCCGTTGGTGTTTTATCTGCTGGCAAGATACGGCTACGGAATAGTTGTAAGGGCGTCAGAGGACTACATATCATCAACTATGGCACTGTTTTTTGCACTTATACTTATGGCTGTTATTTTGCTGCCCAGGGCAAAGCCTTTGGAGATATTCAAGAAAAATCAAAAGGGTGCATGGGTGGTCGTGCTCACAAAGATACCGAACGTGGCAGGTCTGCTTGCGGAAAATGCTGTCATTGCGGTGAGCCTTGCAAGTGCGTCATTTATCCAGCCAATGATACTGTGCTCGCTGTTCGTGATAGCTCTCATAAGAAAAGAGCCGATCACAAAGCTGAGATTTATCGGCAGCGTTATTTGTATGGTGGGTATAATCGGATTTCAGATATGCTAAAAATAAAACGTCGGGCGTTTTGATTCGTCCGACGTTTTTTATTGTTTTAAAATTTGTGAAAATGTTATATTTATCGTTCCATATTATACATTGCGGCGAACCAGTAATCCTCTTCCAGATAGCTGTTGTCCTTTTTGCCCCATGTTATTTTTATTTTCACAAGGCAGCCGTCGATATCCTCTTTTGGCAGCTCAAGTTTTTTCGATTCTTTAGAGAGAACTTTTCCGTCATAGCTGTAGACGGTGTAGAGCACATCGCCCAGTCTGTCGCCTGTTGCCTTGACTGACATAGGTGTCTTTAGTGTGACAGTGCCATCTTTGTCCACCGCCGCCTTAACGTTGAAGGACGGCACAGTGGAGAGCAGAGTGTCAAAGCTTTCGTCAGCGGACAGGCTTTTGGTCTTGCCGTTATAGTATCTTGTTTTTTCAGTGCCCGGAATTTCATAGCTGCTGCCGTCACAGGTCAGCACAACTGAGCCTATCTCCACTTTCGGGGCTATATTTATCACAAGGGCACAAGCCAAAAATATCACGGCGGCAAGCAGCCCTACAAGTATTTTTCTTTTCATTTTTATCACCAAAAGATATTATAGCACCTTTTGGCAGAATAATCAAGAGTTATTCCCTAGTCTTTCAAATCTATCTCACGGCTTATTTTGCCCATTATCACAAGTGCGGTAATAGTTCCGACAAGCTCGCCTAGTGGTATCGCCGCCCACACGATTTTGCCTGCTGAGGAGGCAAAAGTCAAAAGATAGGCGACGGGGAGTGGTATCACGATAAGTCTTATCAAAGACAGCACAAGGGAGGATATGCCGTGGTCAAGTGCCTGAAAAATTCCCTGATAGGCTATGTTTGCACCTGCAAAAAGATAGCCCAGGGTGACTATTCTGATAGCGTAGGTGGCAAAAAGCTCCGTGTCGGCGGAAAGTGAGAATACCTGACATATCTGACCTGCAAAAAGCTGCAAGCCTACTGCTCCCAGCAGCATTAGTATGAGTGTGTAGAGCATACCGTATTTTATGCCGTCACGAACTCTTGACTTGTCGCCTTTGCCGTAGTTGTAGGATACAACCGGTATGATAGTGTTGTTCATGCCGAATGACGCAAAGAACACGAACTGCTGTATTTTATAGTAGATGCCGTAGGCTGTTACGGCGGACTGACCTATCCTATACAGAATGACGTTAAGACCATAGGTCATGACGGACATGAGTGCCTGTATTATTATGGCAGGGATACCGATCTTGTAGATGCTTGATATTATCCTGCCCTCAGGTCTGAAATATTTTATGCCGTTTGGTATCTCCTTGTTGCAGGCAAAATGGAGCACGCCGCCTATTACCATTGTGAGTATCTGACCGATGACAGTTGCATAGGCTGCACCCTTTACGCCAAGCTCAGGTAAAGGCCCAAGACCGAAGATCAGGACAGGGTCAAGGACGATGTTTGCTATAGCACCTGCAAGCTGTGCGGCTGTGGAATGAATGGTCTTGCCGGTCGCCTGCAAAAGCTTTTCAAATATCATTGAACCGACTGCACCAAATGACAGCACGCAGCATATGCCAAGATATTCGCCGCCCAGTTTAAGAGCAAGGCTGTCTTTGGTCTGTGTTCTCAGAAAAGTGTCAGTGCCGAAAAGACCGAACAGCATGAACACGACATATGTGCAAAGACCTATGAAAATGGCGTTGCCTGCTATTTTGCCTGCACGCTCAAGATCTTTTTCTCCAAGACTTCTTGATAGCAGGGCGTTTATTCCAACGCCTGTGCCCACGCCCACGGCGATTATCAAAAGCTGCACCGGATAGGCAAGGGTGAGGGCGTTCACGGCGTATTCTCCCATGTTTTCTATCGTATCGTCTGTTATCCTGCTTACAAAATAGCTGTCAACGATGTTGTAAAACGCCTGAACTATCATTGATATTATCATAGGCAGACCCATGCTCAGCATGAGTTTTGGCATAGGCATAACGCCCATTTTGTTTTCTTTGTGAGCTGTTTCGCTCATATTAGATCACCTTCCTGTTTTGGCACAAAAAAACAGCGTAGGCCCGATCCAATCGGACTTACGCTGTCGCTGCTCATTGTTAATATGATTATATCACATAACTTTTGATTTGTCCAATGGTGTTTTTAAACAAATGTCAGAAGATAAAAACGGATTTTTTATACTGTTTGCTGTTGCGATTTTGCAATAAAAGATATAAAAAACTATTGACAAAATCAAAAATATAGGTTATAATATCCTCATAATAAAAGAGAGTAGCTGGCGGAGAGATCCGTTTATGTTTGCGTCAGTACGTTCCGATGTGGGACCGCTGCATATCTAAACGGCGAGACTTTTATTGAATAAATTGCCATAGGTGCAGTTTACCCAATAAACGTCTTGCCGATTTTTTATGCGTTTGTTGCACTGGACCTTGGAAAAAAGGAGGTCTGTGGGGTATATCGGCAGCGACTACAGGAAAAAATAAAAAAGGTGGTATTTTATGCAGCAGTATCAAAAAAAGCTTGACCAGCTATATGGTGAATTTTCATCTGGCGAAAATGGTCTGTCAACTGAGCAGGCAGTGAAAAACTGCGAAAAATTCGGACGAAATGTTATCACAGAGGGCAAGAAAAAATCTATCCCTATGATATTTCTTGAGCAGTATAAGGATTTCCTTGTGCTCATACTAATTGTTGCGGCGATAGTTTCGGCGTTCATGAAGGACGTGGAAAGCTGTGCGGTAATACTTGTCGTTATCACAATGAACGCTATACTTGGTACAGTTCAGACTGTCAAGGCGGAAAAGTCTTTGACGAACCTGAAAAAGCTTTCTGCACCAACAGCTAAGGCGTTGCGAAACGGTGAAAAGGTCATTATCCCCTCTGAGGAGATCGCAGTGGGCGATATCCTTCTTATCGAGGCGGGCGACCAGATATGTGCAGACGGCAGGCTGATAGAATGTGCGTCTGTTCAGGTGAACGAGTCGGCACTCACAGGCGAGAGCGTTAATATCGACAAGGATATGAGCGATATAGAGGGCGAAAAGCCACTTGCTGAGCGTGCTAACATGGTTTATTCAGGCTCTTTTGTCACATACGGCAGAGGAAAAATGCTTGTCACTGAGGTTGGTATGGACACTGAGGTGGGCAAGATAGCCTCACTTATCCAAAACGCATCAGAGAGAAAAACGCCTCTCCAGAACACACTTGACGAGTTCGGCAAAAAGCTTTCTATAGCTATCCTTATCGTTTGTGCGGTAGTGTTCGGACTTAGTATGCTGCGTGGCGGCGAACTTATGAATTCGTTCATGTTCGCTATCGCACTTGCTGTTGCGGCTATCCCTGAGGCTCTCAGTTCTATCGTTACTATCGTGCTTTCTTTCGGCACGCAGAAGATGTCAAAGGAAAACGCTATCATAAGAAAACTTCAGGCTGTTGAGGGTCTGGGCAGCGTTTCTGTAATATGCTCTGACAAGACAGGTACACTGACACAGAACAAGATGACGGTCAGAAAAATAATGGTAGACGGCAGGATAATCGACACTGACGCTGTTGACCTTGATGACGAGAAAACAAAGATAATGTCAAGAGCCATGATACTTTGCAACGATTCAAGCTGCAAGGACGGTGTTGAAATAGGTGACCCGACTGAAACGGCTCTTATCAACTTCGGCACAAAGCTTGGCATTGACACTGACAAGGTGAGAGAAACTCTTCCGAGAATTTCTGAGATACCATTCGATTCAGACAGAAAGCTTATGTCAACTTTGCACGTTATAGACGGCGAAAAGGTGCTTTATGTAAAGGGTGCGGCTGACGTTCTCATAAACAGGATAACTTCAAGCGATGAGGAAAAGGCTGTTATCACTCAGCGTGTGGCAGAGCTTTCGGAAAAAGGTCTGCGTATCCTTGCATTTGCAGAGAAAAAATTCGACAAGGATACCGTATGTCCAGAGGACGAGGACGGACTGGAGTTTATCGGTCTTATCGCAATGATGGATCCTCCGAGGGAGGAGTCAAAGGCAGCCGTTGCGGAGTGCCGCAAGGCTGGCATAAAGCCTGTTATGATAACAGGCGACCATATTGTTACAGCCTCGGCTATTGCCCGTGAGATAGGCATTTTGGACGATAACTCAAAGGCTGTTGAGGGTCATGAGCTTGACGCTTATTCAGATGAGGAGCTTGTTGACTTTGTAAAAGACAAGGCGGTCTATGCACGAGTTACCCCTGAGCACAAGATAAGGATAGTAAGGGCTTGGCAGGCAAACGGCTGCATAGTTTCAATGACAGGCGACGGAGTAAATGACGCACCTGCGTTAAAGCAGGCTGACGTAGGCGTTGCAATGGGTATCACAGGAACTGAGGTTTCAAAGGACGCAGCCTCAATGGTGCTTGCGGACGACAATTTTGCCACGATAGTAAAGGCAATAAGAAACGGCAGAAACATATACGAGAACATCAAGAAGGCGATACTTTTCCTGCTTTCGGGCAACTTTGCAGCGATTCTCGTGGTGCTTTTCAACTCTCTGCTGGGACTTCCGGTTCCGTTTGCGGCAATACATCTGCTGTTTATAAATCTGCTCACGGATTCACTTCCTGCTATCGGTCTTGGTCTTGAGCCTCACACGGAAGAGGTCATGAAACGCAAGCCAAGAAATGCAAACGAGTCTATCCTCACACGTTCTTTCCTGGGCGAGATCGCTTTGTATGGCGGCGTGATCGCAGTGGCAGTAGCGTCGGCGTTCCTTATCGGAAACAAGACAAGTGCAGCTCTTGGTATGACGATGGCATTCGCAGTGCTTTGCTCTGCAAGACTTTTCCACGGTTTCTCATGCAAAAAGAATGGTCCTGTTATCTTCTCAAAGGAATTTTTCAACAACAAGTTCGGTCTTATGGCGTTCGGTCTTGGAATGGTATTTTTAAACTCCGTTCTGCTTATTCCACCGCTTAAAGGACTTTTCAAGATAGCAGACATGACAGGAATGCAGTTTGCATGGATATACATTCTGAGCTTTGGTTCTATGCTTGTTATCCAGCTTATAAAGGCGATATTCTTTACAAAGTCTGACAAGTAAGGCTGTAGAGTTATCTTATAAAAGTTTCATAGGCGGGCGACCTTAGGTCGCACCTACGCAATAAAAATAACCGCTCTTCGTGATAACACGGGGAGCGGTTTTGTTTTACATATCTTCGCAAGGCAGCCAGATGCAGTCTTTTTTATGGAGTATCCTTTGATTTTCAGATCCTCTGAATTTCAGGGAGATGTTTTTCTTTTCAAGGACAAATTCGCCGTCAACGAGGTAGTCGATAAGGCTCAGCATTTCGTCTGTGTACTGCGTTCTGTATGGGGACTTTGAGCCTGCAAGCAGGTCGGTTTCAAGGGTACAGCCTGTGTAGCACCACACGTCCTTTTCGGGCAGCTCTGTTTTCACACGGCGTAGGAGTTTTGTCAGCTCAGGCTGGTTCTCAGGCTCCATAGGCTCACCGCCTAAGAGTGTAAGTCCTTTTATATAGCCCTTTGAGAGGGCGTTAATTATCTCGTCTGCGGTGGTATCTGTGAAAGGCTTGCCGTAGTCAAAGTTCCAAGTGTCAGGCTGAAAACAGCCTTTGCAGTGGTGTCTGCAACCTGAAACGAACAGCGTGACCCTCACTCCTGAGCCATTGGCGATATCGGTTTTCTTAATCTCACAATAATTCATTTTCCGCTCCTTTCGCTTTCGGTGGAGACTTCAAAGGGCAATACTTTTGGTATTGCCCTGAGTTTTTGTTATAACAATTACAGATGCAAAACTCTTTCCTTTATCTCCTGAGTTCTGCCTTGATTCCAGAACTGTGTGCCGATATATCCGCAGGTACGTCTGGCAACGTTCATGGTGTTCTGATCTCTGTTGCCGCAGTTTGGACATTCCCAAACAAGCTTGCCGTCATCTTCTGCTATCTTTATCTCGCCGTCAAAGCCGCATTTCTGACAGTAGTCGCTCTTTGTGTTCAGCTCTGCATACATGATGTTCTCGTAGATATGCTGCATAACTGCCAGAACAGCCTCAATGTTGTTCTGCATATTAGGAACTTCTACATAGCTGATAGCTCCTCCCGGTGAAAGAGCCTGGAACTGTGACTCAAAGGTGAGCTTGTCAAATGCGTCGATGTTCTCGGTAACGTGAATGTGATAGCTGTTTGTGATATAGTTTCTGTCTGTTACGCCCTTGATTATGCCGAAACGTTTCTGAAGGCATCTTGCAAACTTGTATGTCGTTGACTCAAGAGGTGTGCCGTAAAGACTGAAATCAATGTTTGTTTCCGCTCTCCACTTTGCACAGGCGTCATTAAGATGCTGCATAACTTTCAGTGCGAAAGGCGTTGCAGAAGGGTCGGTGTGTGATTTGCCTGTCATATATCTTACGCACTCGCACAGACCTGCATAGCCAAGCGAGATAGTGGAATATCCGCCGTAAAGGAGCTTGTCGATAGTTTCGCCCTTTTTAAGTCTTGCCAGTGCACCGTTCTGCCAAAGAATAGGTGCAACGTCAGACGGCGTGCCTTTAAGTCTTTCGTGACGGAGCATAAGTGCACGTCTGCAAAGTTCAAGTCTTTCGTCAAATATCTTCCAGAACTTGTCCATATCTTTGTATGACGAGCAGGCAACGTCAACAAGGTTTATTGTAACAACGCCCTGATTGAATCTGCCGTAATACTTAGGCTTGCCGTTTTCGTCAAGGTATGTGGTAAGGAAACTGCGGCAGCCCATGCAAGGATAGCACTGACCGTTGCCGTTCTCGTCTACCTTCAGTTCTTTCATTTTCTTCTCGCTTATATAGTCAGGCACCATTCTCTTTGCGGTGCACTTTGCAGCAAGCTTTGTAAGCTCCCAATACTTTGAGCCTTCTCTTATATTGTCCTCTTCAAGGACATATATGAGTTTCGGGAACGCAGGGGTGATATAAACGCCCTTTTCGTTCTTTACGCCCTGAATACGCTGTCTGAGCATTTCCTCGATTATAGCTGCAAGGTCATCTCTTGTCTGACCCTCAGGGACTTCGTCAAGGTACATGAAAACGGTAACGAAAGGAGCTTGACCGTTTGTAGTCATAAGTGTGATGACCTGATACTGTATCATCTGGACGCCCTGAACTATCTCAGCCTTTACTCTCATTTCGGCTACCTTATTTATAGTATCTTCATCGGCAGGTATGTTAAGCTCTGCGAACTCTTTTTTTACCTCACGGCGGTACTTGTCACGGGATATCTGAACGAACGGTGCAAGGTGAGAAAGCGTGATGCTCTGTCCGCCATACTGTGAAGAGGCTATCTGAGCGATAGACTGTGTAGCTATATTGCAGGCTGTGGAAAAGCTATGCGGCTTTTCTATCATAACCTCGCTTATGACAGTGCCGTTTTGCAGCATATCCTCAAGGTTGACAAGGCAGCAGTTGTGCATATGCTGAGCGAAATAGTCAGCGTCATGGAAATGTATCATGCCTTTCTCGTGAGCCTCAACGATATCGTCAGGGAGCAGGAATCTTCTTGTGATATCCTTGCTGACCTCGCCTGCCATGTAATCTCTCTGCACTGAATTTACAGTAGGGTTCTTATTGGAATTTTCCTGCTTAACTTCCTCGTTCTCGAAATTGAGCAGGGAAAGTATCTGCTTATCTGTAGTATTAGCCTGTCTAACGATAGAACGCTCATAGCGGTAGGTGATATAATGCTTTGCCACGGTATATTTTCCGTGACGCATGATGTCAGCCTCGACCCAGTCCTGAATAGTTTCAACGTCCATTGCTCTGTTCATTTCTGAACACTTATTCTCGATATTTTGGGCTATCTCTTCTATTTCTCCCTCTGAAAGCCTATCCTTTTCCTCGACTGTAATATTGGCTTTCGCAACGGCATTTTCGATTTTCTCTCTGTCAAAAGTGTTCTCCGCTCCACTTCTTTTGATGATCTTCAATTATACCCTTCCCTTCGCTTTATCTGTCTTGACCACTATATATTGTGGTTAGTTACTTTTTATACAACATAATATCGAACATTTACTATTATACCACAATAAGAATATAAGTCAAGGGCATAGAATGATAAATAATCTACAAAAATATGAGTTTAAAACAGAGCAGTTTGCCGAAAAAGTATTACAAATGATTACAAACACTTGATTGACAAAAAGTGTGAAAATTCATGGCGGATCTGTAGGCAAAGTCAGGCGAGTTAGACGCATTATCTCATATGAACAAATTGTAAAAGAAGTGGCATAGTTTTATTACGTTCTTGACAAAATGGGAGCGTTATGCTATAATATTAAAGTTGAATGCGCCAGTAGCTCAGCTGGATAGAGTGACTGGCTACGAACCAGTAGGTCGGGGGTTCGAGTCCCTTCTGGCGCACCAGGTCACTTGTAGTGACTGGCATAGCACGCTTTGCTTTATGCAAGGCGTGTTTTTTTATTTCTCTCATTGCAAAAGCCTTGCCAATGTGGTATAATATAACCGTTAGGAGGCTTTAACTATGAGCGTTGAGAAAAAGAAAACTAAGGTCGATCTTGTGACGGGATTTCTCGGTGCAGGAAAAACCACTTTTATAAAAAAATATGCCCGCTATCTTATTGATAAGGGCTGTAAAATAGGCGTGCTGGAAAATGATTTCGGTGCGGTGAATGTTGATATGCTGCTTTTGCAGGACCTTTTGAGCGACAACTGCGACCTTGAAATGGTTTCGGCTGCCGATAAGGATTGCCACAGACGGCGTTTCAAAACAAAGCTTATTGCTATGGGTATGCGTGGACTTGACAGGGTGATAGTCGAGCCGTCGGGTATCTATGAGGCTGACGAGTTTTTTGACGTGCTGAGGGAAGAACCTCTTGATAACTGGTATGAAATAGGCAGTGTTATAACTATCGCTGACACTTGCCTTGATACGAACCTTTCTGAGGCGTCGGATTATCTCCTTGCCTCCCAGCTTTCAGAGGCAGGCATTGTGTTGATGAGCAGGTGTCAGGAGGCGTCACAGCAGGAGATAGCTGATACCCTTGAGCACCTTGCGGCAGTGCAGAAGAAATTCCGCTGCCACCGCATGACAAAGCCTGAGATAATAATGAAAGACTGGTCGGAGCTTACAGATGATGATATGGAGAAGATCGCAAACTGCGGCTATGAGCCTGATTCTCATGAAAAGCTGTGGTTCGATCAGGATAAGGCTTATACTTCGCTGTATTTCATGAACATGAAACTGCCTGATAATGCAATGGAGGAAAATGTCCGCAAGCTTATGAGCGACAGGGATTGCGGCAAGATATTCCGTGTTAAAGGCTTTATGCAAAATGAAGAGGGCAAATGGCTTGAGCTTAACGCCACACATAAGAATATCACTGTTCAGCCTATCGAAAGAGGTCAGGCAGTGTTTATCGTCATAGGCGAGGGGCTTGATAGGGAGCGTATAAGCGGCTATTTTCTTCCTGTATAATGTCAAAATATTGTAAAATAAATGCGGAAGGTATTGTATATTTATCGTGATAATGGTATGATATTTGTAGGGGCGAACAGTGTTCGCCCGCATTTGTTCGTTTGCACAAAATTGTGACCGATCAGAATATGTGGGCTGTGGAGGATGCCAGCTCCTACATTTTACATTATATCTACAATAGCATTTTAAATAAACGGGAGAAAGTCATGACATACAAAGAAATAAGAAAGAACAAGGAAATAAAAGCTTTTATAAAAAGAGCAGGCATAAATCTGACCTCACTGGGGTTTACTGACCATTCAGAGGTGCACACCACCCTTGTGGCAGACAGAGCGGCTGCAATACTAAAGGAGTTCGGCTATGACGAGCATACCATAGAGCTTGCGAAAATAGCAGGGTATATGCACGATATCGGAAACGCTGTGAACCGTACCCATCATGCGGAATATGGTGCTATACTGGCGAACGATATTTTAAAGGGCACTGATATGCCCCTTGAGGACAGGGTGACTGTAGTTTCCTGCATAGGCAATCACGATGAGTCAACAGGCGGTGCAACAGACCCTGTTTCAGCGGCGGTGATAATAGGTGATAAGACGGACGTGCGAAGGAACCGTGTTTCCAATAAGGACAAGTCCTCTTTTGATATCCACGATAGGGTGAATTATGCGGTAACAGAGGCGAGCCTGAAGATAAATGCCGACAAAAAGGTCATATCGCTGAATTTGCAGATAGACGAGAGCATCTGCACGATGTATGATTATTTCGATATCTTTTTGCAGCGTATGATAATGTGCAGAGGTGCAGCAGGCGTACTCGGTGCAAAGTTCAAGCTTACAGCAAACGGCAGCAAGGTGCTGTAAATATCATAAAAAAAAGCTCTGCTTGGAAACAGCAGAGCCTTTTTTCTAGTCTTTCGGGGATTGTACCGCATCGTAGCCGGTTTCGCCGGTCCTTATTTTTACTGCCTGACGAATGTAATAGCTGAATATCTTGCCGTCGCCCGGATTTCCGGTGTAGGCGGCTTTTTTTATCGCCTCGATAGTTCTTTCTTCCCATTCCTCAGAGGAAACGACTATCTCAAATTTTATCTTAGGCAGTACCTGAATGTCTACCTTCTGTCCTCTGACATACTCTGACATTCCACGCTGCACGCCGCAGCCCACTACCTGATATACTGTTATTCCGTTTACGCCTATCTCGGAAAGTGCGTCCTTTACGTCCTGATAAGCCTCTTCTCTTACGATAGCCTCGATCTTTATGAGTGTCGAGGAGTTTTCGCTGTTTGCCATTTCAAACACCCCATTCCAATTTGTGATTATTCAAGTCCGTTGAATGACGGATAAGCTGTTTCGCCGTGCTGAGTGATGTCAAGACCGAGCATTTCGTCCTTGGCGTCAACTCTTATCTTGCCTGTGATAAGTCTTGTTATGCCGTAGCATACCAGCGTGCCTGCCACTGCGATAACGACTGTTATGCCTATACCGGCTGCCTGTGCACCGAACTGTGCCCAGTCGCCGTATATCGCACCGTCATAGCCGCCCACAGACGCCTTTGCGAAGATACCGGTGAGAAGTCCGCCCCAGATACCACCTGTGCCATGACAGCTGAAAGCGTCAAGTGCGTCGTCAAAGCCGAATTTTCTCTTGCCGTAGGATATCATGATAAAGCATACAGGGCTTGTTGTAAGACCTATTATTATAGCTGCCCATACCGGTACAAAGCCTGCACCTGGAGTTATGCCTACCAGTCCTGCGACAACGCCTGTGCACGCACCGATAAGTGTAGGCTTTTTGTTTTTGATAATATCACAGAGCATCCATGAGAGAAGTGCTGCCGCAGCAGACGCAGCCGTTGTGATGAACGCATGAGCTGCCTGACCGTTTGCGGCAAGTGCTGAACCTGCGTTGAATCCGAACCAGCCGAACATCAGCAGTGACGCACCTATCATTACTGTTGGTATGTTGTGGATACGGTAAGCTGCGTGGTCATAATCCTTTCTCTTGCCAAGAAGGATACAAAGAACAAGTGCCGAAACGCCTGAGCTTATGTGAACAACATCTCCGCCTGCAAAGTCAAGAGCACCGATTCCGTCAAGACCGAGAACGCCGCCCTTTGCCCATACCATGTGAGCAAGAGGATAATATACAACTACCGACCACAGCACAATGAAAACAAACAGTGATTTGAATTTCATTCTGCCTGCCACTGCACCGGTGATAAGTGCAGGAGTGATGATAGTGAACATCATCTGGAAACAGCAGAACACCATGTTTGGTATGCTTGCACCGTCTGTGTAGCCTTTGGTAAGGGAAACGCCCTCAAGTCCAAGCCATTTAAAGCTGCCGATAATGCCATTGTCTGTTGGTGCAAATGCCAGTGAGTAGCCGAAGAGCACCCACATCACAATGCCTGTTCCGATGATGAAAAATGAAGTCATCATTGTGTTTACTGTGTTTTTCTTTCTAACAAGACCGCCGTAAAAGCAAGCCAGACCCGGCGTCATAAAGAACACCAGTGCCGAGCATATAAGCATAAATCCTATATCCGCATTCATTGTGTTTTCCTCCCAAGCTTATAAAAAATAGTGCGAAAACTGAAAATGAGCAATAAAAAAAGTCCACCTCAGCACTTGCACATACTTTCGCAAGCGTTTGGTGAACATCATCGTTCATTGATATCAAATTGTGTTTTATTTTTCCGGATAATAAAACTTATAACATAATATATTATATTCGCAGCCATAGGATTTGTCAAGGATTTTGTCATCATCTTTATCATCTTCGTGAACTTAGACAACATATGCAAATATTAATAAAGCGGGATTTGTGCATTATGCCGCACATTTCCCGCTTATATATTGTGTTATTTTACTGTTTTGTTTGTATACTTTCCGTAGTAGATAGTGCCCTTATAGTTTCTGCGTGCTCTTATCCTGAATTTATAAGACTTGTGTCTGTTAAGACCCTTTGCAGTGTAGGAAGTCTTTGATGTTGTGGTGAGCTTTTTCCACTTGCTGCCCGACTTTATGTAGACCTCATAGCTTGTAGCCTTTGATACTTTTCCCCATGTGAACTTCACTGTGCTGCCTGAACGTTTTGCAGACTTTATAGAAACTGATCCGGGAAGAGTGCAGACTGTGAGCTGAACAGGCTTGCTGTACTGTATAACATTGTCGCTCACATAGTATGCCTGAACTCTGTATCTGTACATAGTTCCGGCAGCTTTTTTAGAGTTTGTATATGTGAGGGAAGTGGTGTTGCCAAGCTTTTTGTAGTTGTTGCCCTTGCCTGTCCACTGTGTTATGGTGTATCCGGCAGCACCGCTTGCAGCCTTCCATGTGAAAGTATTGGAGCTTGTGGTGTTGGATTTTGATTTAAGGCTTGTAGGTGCGTTGGCGGAGCTTATGGTGATAGTCTTTGCCGAGTAATTTCCGCAGTATGCAGCACCGTTGTAGTTTCTTATGGCTCTTACTCTGAAATAATATGTGCCGCCGTCAGAAAGCGAGCCGACTGTGTAGGTTTTCTTTGAAGTAGTGCCAAGGGTTTTCCATGTGCCATTCGAGTACATATCCACCTGATAAGAATTAGCCTTTGATACCTTGTTCCAGTTCAGGGTAACTGAATTTACGTTTGTGCTGCAAACGGTGAAAGAAACATTTGCAGGGAGCGTGCAGGTAGATATAACGTCAGAGTATGCACCTGTGATACATTCGCCTGTTGAGTCGTTGAAAGCTCTCACCTTGTATTTACGCATCGTGCCTGAGCTTTTTCCTGAGTTCGTAAAGCTTGTGGACTTAACTGAGCCAAGATAAGCATAATTGTCGTTCTTGCCTGTCCACTGATATACCTCATAGCCTGTTGCGTTCGCAACTGCATTCCAGCTTAAAGTGTTGGAGGAAGATGTGTTTGAAACGCTGTAAAGTCCTGTGACTTTGTTTGGTATATCGGCAACAACTGCGTTTACATATGTGCAGTCGCCATAATAGTAATTGCCGCCATAGTATCTTCTCGGCATTACTCTGAAATAATTAGTTCCGCTCTCTGTTATCCCGCTAACTGTATATGACAGATTTGTTGTGGAATTTATAGTTTTCCATGCACCGTTCTCGTAATGCTCAACAAGGTAGTCTGTCGCTTTTGAAACTGTTGACCAGTTAAGGGTAACAGAAGTTCCGCTTGCATATGCTCCTATCCATGAGATACGGTCAGGCAATGTGCAGGTCGCCAGTATGTTGGAGAACGAACCGTATACACGCTGTCCTGATGCGTCGCTGTAGGCTCTTACCTTGTATTTACGCATTGTGCCTGAGCTTTTTCCTGAGTTTGTGAAAACAGACTCCGTGGTAGTGCCGATAAGGTTGTATTTATCACCTTTGCCTGACCACTGCCATACTTCATAGCCTGTGGCGTCAGAACTTGGGTTCCACGCAATGGTATTGGAGCTTGTGGTATTTGATACTGAGATAAGGTTAGATACCCAAAGCGGCTGCTCGTCTGCATACCATACGTTCACGTCAGTATAGGCAGGAATACCTGAAACAGTTCCGCTGCCTGAATACTGCCACATATCCATTCTTCCGTCATAGTTCGTGTTCTTGGTATAGTGTGCCAGCCAGATAGGATATTTCTGTCCCAGTGCAGCACCGTCTATGTAGTAGTTGAGCCATGTGTAGTTCGCATAAACGCCTGCACTGTAGCCCGATTTTATTATGGTATCACAGAAGGCATTGCAAAGTGCAGTTTTCTGAGCCTTTGAAAGCCCTGCACTGTCAAGTCTGCCTGTGTCATAGTCAACTGATTCGATATCGTAATAAACAGGCATTTGCAAATTATATCCCTTTATCCTGTCAAGAACGAAATTCGCCTCGGCAACTGCCTCCTCTGTATTTATCGCCTGAGTGTAGAAATAAACGCCCACTTTAAGACCTGCTTTTGTCGCACCGTCAAGATAAGTCTTGAACCTTGGGTCCTCCACAAGCGTTCCGCTTTTTCCATAGCCACGGTAGCCCACTCTTATGATAACAAATTCAACACCGCTGTTTTTGACCTTTGTCCAGTCGATATTGCCCTGATAGTAAGAAACGTCGATGCCATAGACCTTTGAAATGCCGTTGAATCTGCTCTGATGAGTCAAACTTTCCGCACCCCACAGGGCAGACATTGTTCTTACTCCGTTTTGCATATTGTTTTCAAGATATTTGAGATATGACGGATCGTCCTCCGTGACAGGCTCAACAAGACCATTGTCTGTTGTCACCTCTGTGACGGTGTATCCCTCAGGTCGCTTTATCTGAATATCGCTGCCCTCCGCCGCACAAACGAACGGCACAGACTGAGAAAGAATTGCCGCTGACAAAACTACACCCGTCAGCTTAGGAAAAAACTTCATAATATCCTCCCATTAAAACTATGGCAGAAGTTCCATCTTTCTGCCTTTTACAACTAACATTTTTACACATCCTTTATTATAGCCCTTTTTCACCATATTGTCAAATGCAAACACATACATAAAAATGCAGTTATGGCATTAAAAAGTAATATTTTGATCGCAAAGCTACCTTATATGGAATAAAAAGCAAATAAAGATGTTCACATTACACAAGAAATACTTTGAAATTTTGTGTGTTATGATATGCCGAAAATGGCACTGAAAGGAACATATCCTGAGAATAATCAGCATTTCAGGCGGCATAATAATGGTGCGGACATGACCGCAAATAATGAAGAAGGAGCAACATATTATGGATATATCAAGACGAAACGCTGTCAGGATAATATCTTTTGCGGCGGCGTTGATAGGCGTGCTGGCGGTGAGAGATATTCAGCTTATGAACAGTGCGGAGAAGGCAGTGCGTTCGGTGAATTACACATATTCAAGGGCAATGGGCGATCTTTGCGACGCCGTTGAGAACGTGAGCGATACCCTTGAAAAGGAGCTTTATGCAGGCTCAGGTAAAATGCACCAGTCACTTGCGGTGAAACTTTACCGTGAGGCTGCCTCTGCAAAGGCGGCACTTGCCCAGCTGCCTGTGGAGGAGTTGCAGCTTGAAAACACCTATAAATTCCTTTCTCAGGTAGGAAACTACTCCATGGCGGTGAGCGAAAAGCTTATGAACGGCGAGGAGATATCACAGGAAGAGTATGAGAACATTTCCTCCCTTTACGACTTTTCAAAGGAACTTTCACAGGATATGTGGGAGCTTGAAAGCTCTGTGAGCAGCGGCGAGATATCTCTGACGGAAACAGGCTCTCAGCAGGGCGAACCACCTATGGTAACAGAGGGCTTTTCAGACTTTGAGGGCAGCTTTGAGGATTATCCGAGCCTTATTTATGACGGCCCATTCTCTGACAATATCCTTGAAAGAACTCCACGCATGACAAGCTCTGCACAGACTGTGTCACAGACAAAGGCACTTGAACGCTGCTCGTTGGGACTTAATATGAACTCAACCATTTTCACAGATATCTCAGACGTTGAGGGAAAAATGCCATGCTGGAGATTTTCAAACGATGATAAGACAATAGCCTGCGAGGTGACAAAGCAGGGCGGCTATATCTCATATTTCCTCAAGAGCCGTATATGCGAAAGCACTGAGCTTTCAAACGAGCAGGGCGTAAAGGCTGCGGAAGATTTTCTCGACGACCTTGGCATACTGTCAATGAAGACCACCTATTATGAAAATATCGACAACGTTCTCACAGTGAATTTTGCTTATGAAGATCTTGACGTGTGCTGCTATACTGACCTTATAAAGGTGTCGGTAGCAATGGACGACGGTGAGATACTTGGCTTTGACGCAAAGGGCTTTTTGGTGAACCATTATGACAGAGATATCCCCGAGGCGGAGATATCACAAAGCCGTGCACGAGAAAGCGTTTCACCACGCCTTGAGATAGTTTCAGGCAGGCTTGCACTTATCCCTACGGACGGTTTGGAAGAAAAGCTGTGCTATGAGTTCAGGTGCAGGGCAGAGAACGGCAGAAACGTGCTTGTGTATATAAATGCACAAACTGCGGAGGAAGAGCAGATACTCATTCTTGTGGAAAGCAAGTCAGGCACGCTGACTGTATAAGGTATAAAGGAGGATAAAAAAATGTCAGATTTCAGAAATTCAAAAACAAAAGATAATCTTATGAGAGCCTTTGCGGGGGAAAGTCAAGCAAGAAACCGCTACACAATGGCGGAGGAAAAAGCAAGACAGCAAAAGCTGTATGTGCTTGCCGACCTGTTCAAATTCACTGCCGATCAGGAGAAAGTCCACGCAAAGATATTCTATGAGCATCTTAAAGAGCTGTCAGGGGAGAGCGTGTTCGTTGACGGCGGTTATCCAGTGGATATCTCAGAGGATATGTGCACGCTGCTTGGTATGGCAGACCATAACGAGCATCAGGAATCCGATGATGTTTATCCCACATTTGCTGATGTTGCAAGACAGGAGGGCTATGGAAAGATAGCTCAGGACTTCACCAATATCGCAAAAATAGAAGATGTCCATGGCAAGCGTTTCGCAGCTTTTGGCAGACTGATGAAAGAGGGAAATCTGTTCTCTTCCTCCCAGTCTGAAACGTGGGTGTGCCTTAACTGCGGATATATCATGGAGGGCACGCAAGCCCCTGAAAAGTGCCCGGTCTGCGGAGAGGCTCAGGGGTATTATATCAGACTGTCAATGGCGTCATGGGGAAGTAATTGTAACTGCAATAAATAGTGCTCTGTGCGGTGCGGCTGAAAATGCCGTGCCGCATTGTGCTGTATAAAAATACATCGCCGCAGGCGATACCATAATTCCTAATTCCTCACTTTACCGATTTGTTTGCATTATTCATAAATATATGTTATAATAAACATAACTGCGAAAAAATACGAAAGGACTTGGAATAATTGATATATCTTGATAATGCTGCCACCACGAAACCTTGTGAAGAGGCTAAAGCGGCGGTGATGAAAGGGCTTGAAGTGTTCGGCAATCCGTCATCACTTCATAAGGCAGGTCTTGACGCAGAGCTGCTTGTGTCTGACGCCCGTGAAAATGTGGCGGAGGCTTTGGGCGTGACCGCTGATGAGGTCTATTTCACCTCAGGTGCGACAGAGAGCAATAATACTGCCATTTTTGGTGCATATAAGGCTCATGGCAAGCGAAAAAAGCGTGTGGTCATTTCTTCTGTGGAGCACCCTGCGGTGAACAATCCTGCACAGGAACTTGAAGAAATGGGCTGTGAGGTCATAAGGATATCCCCTGACGAGAACGGCGAGATAAACGCCCGTGATATTTTTGCGGCAGTGAATGAGGATACGTTCCTTGTTAGCTGTATGCTTGTGAACAACGAAAACGGCTACATACTTCCTGTGGAAAAAGCTTTTTCCATGATAAAGAAAAAATATCCTCAGGTGCTTACTCACTGCGACTGCGTTCAGGGATTTATGAAAATTCCTGTGAAAGCCAAAAAGCTGAATGCCGATATGATATCTCTTAGCGGTCATAAAATATACGCTCCAAAGGGTATCGGTGCACTGTATGTGAAAAAAGGCGTGCATATACCGCCTTTCATGCTTGGCGGAGGTCAGGAAAAGGGCTTTCGCTCAGGCACGGAGTCTGTTCCTCTCATATGCGGATTTGGTGCGGCAGTGAAAAAGCTTGCTCCAAACGTTTCGGGAAACTTTGAAAAAGCCGCACAGGTGCAGTCATATCTCATAGAAAAATGTGAAGAAAATGGCGAGATTTTCGTAAATTCACGAAAAGGCGGTTCGCCATATGTGACCAGCATTGCAGTCAAGGGGCTTAAATCGGAGGTACTTCTCCACTATCTTGAAAAGCGTGAGATATATGTTTCAAGCGGTTCAGCCTGCTCAAAGGGCAAGAAAAGCTCTGTGCTAAAAGAGTTTAAATATCCAGAACAGAACCTTGATTCGACTATAAGGATAAGCTTTAGTATCCATACCTCAAAAGAGGATATCGATGCTCTCATCGAGGGCATAAAAGCTGCACAAAATGACCTGTGCAGGATAAGATAATTTATGCAAACAAATGTTTTGTACTATTTATAAAGGGAAACGGCGAAAAAGGTCGCAGAAGTCATGAAAATGACGAGGCTTTTTGATGACGATTTTTCCAAAGAAAGGATAAAAATATGAAAGAAATCATTCTCTGTAAATACGGCGAGATAGCTCTGAAAGGTCTTAACAAGTCAAGCTTTGAAAGCATGATGACAAAAAGCATAAAGAGAAGGCTCAAAAGCTGCGGACAGTTCAGCGTGTCAAAGGCTCAGTCCACTCTTTACGTTGAACCGCTTGATGATGACAGCGATGTTGACATGGCAGTAGAAAAACTGTCGAAAGTTTTCGGAATCGTTAAGCTCTGCCGCTGCTGTGTTCTGGAAAAGGATATGGACGAGATACTTACAAAATCTCTTGACTATATTGAGGAGGAGCTGGAAACTGCAAGAACTTTCAAGGTGGACGCAAAGCGTTCAGACAAGAAATTCCCATTCAAGTCCCCTGAGATATGTATAGAAATGGGCGGAAAGATACTTGAGAGATTCCCACACCTTAAAGTTGACGTTCATGACCCTGACGTCGTGGTAACAGTGGAGATAAGAGAAACGAACGCTTACGTCCATGCAGGCTCTATCGAGGGTGCAGGCGGAATACCTGTAGGCTCAAGCGGAAAAGCAATGCTGCTGCTTTCAGGCGGTATAGATTCGCCGGTCGCAGGATATATGATGGCAAAGCGTGGTGCGATAATCTCTGCTATCCACTTTGAGGCTCCTCCGTACACTTCTGACAGAGCGAAGATGAAAGTTGAAAAGCTTGCAAAGATAATCACTGCTTACTGCGGAGATATAAACTTTTTCTGTGTGCCTTTCACAGAGATACAGGAGCTGCTTAGAGATAACTGCCCTGAGGAGCTTTTCACTATCCTTATGAGAAGACTTATGATGGAGATAGCTCAGAGGATATGCGAAAAGGAGGACATTCAGGCACTTGTAACAGGCGAGAGCCTTGGTCAGGTAGCGAGCCAGACTATGTATGCAATGGTCTGCACAGACGCCGCCTGCCGTATGCCGGTGTTCAGACCATGCGTTGGTATGGATAAGTCCGAGATAGTTGAGATAGCAAGAAAGATAGATACTTTCGATACTTCTATTCTCCCTTATGAGGACTGCTGCACGGTGTTCACACCTAAGCACCCTAAGACAAGACCTAACCTTGCAGACGTTGAGGCGGCTCAAAATGCTTTCGATTGGGAGCCTTATATCCGGAAAGCTATCGAGGGCACAAAGCCTTATCTTATCAGAAATGTGTAGTCGTATTTTTACGGCGTACACGTTCTGTATAGTGTCTGTGAAAAAGTTACAAATGAGTTAAAGCTGTAACCAACTACAGCTAATTGTACGCTTTTTTGTACCAGAATATTTTGACGTTCTGTGGAGAAAAATGCCGAAAAGCCCCGAATTTTCAGGGCTTTTCTTTGCGTCAGAAACCGTCCGAAACAGCTTTTCAATAATGAAAAATCGGCAATTTGGTAACAAAAGCGTAACATAAGTTTACAGATATTGTTGTTTGTATTGGTTTTGAAAATCCGTCGAATTAATAAAATAGTCAAAAAAGGCGTATTTTTTATGTGCAATATATAACTAAAAGGGGCGATTATTACTATGAAATTTGCTGAAGGTGACAAAGTGGTTACAGATAGTATTGACATTGTTACAAAAAGTGTAGTAAAATATATGATAAAGAGCGGTCTGAAACTCTGCACTGCCGAAAGCTGTACAGGGGGAATGATAAGTCAGGCTGTGACTTCCGTGTCGGGAGCGTCGGAAATGTTTCTTGGCGGTGCGTGCACTTATACCGAGGAAATAAAAATGAAACTCCTGAATGTGAAAGCACAAACGCTGGAGCGATATACTGTTTATTCTGAGCAGACGGCAAGTGAGATGAGCAAAGGTGCATTTGAACTTTTCGGTGCAGACTGTGCGGTGGCTGTGACAGGGATAGCAGGTCCGGGCGGAGGCTCGGAGGAAAAGCCTGTGGGCACGGTGTACGTTTCGGTGAGGGACCGTCAGAAAGAATTGGTAAGACGGTTTGACTTTTATGAAGAATATGAGGATTTGGACAGAAGAAAGATCCGTATGCTTACAACAGAGGCAGCACTGAGAATGGTGCTTGAGCTGTATGATCAAAAGGCGGAGGCTTGAAGTTAATGTCAATGGCTAATGAAACAATGAATCTGTCCGAAAAGGACGATACTAATTTTTTTATAAGAGTAGTAAAATATTTTATCCCGTGGAAGGGCGACGGAGCAGGAGAAGTGTTCAGAAAGATAGTGTTCATGTTCTCCATAGTGCTTTTCTGTATCTCACTCAACGAGCTTTCTGATTTTCTTAAAGCTGACGAGCAGGATCAGACCTATATGCAGGAGATCGTCAATTATGAGCCTGATTTCAGCGATGATGTTGATCTGAGCAAGAATGACGGTGCAGACGATATCGATGTTTCAGACCCTGAGGCTGCCAAGAAAGACAGAAAAGTTCAGGACTGGGCAAAGAAACTTCTGAAAAGAAATAAGGACGTCGTAGGCTGGATAAAGATACCCGGCTTTAAAAATTCCGCAGGAGATGAATATATAAACTTCCCTGTTCTCAAGGGTAAGGATAATGAATATTATCTTTATAAGAATATTGACAAACAGTATTACGAGTCGGGAAGTATTTACGCAGACGCATGGTCCACCATAAATAAGGACGGGCAGTCTGATAATATCACGATCTACGGTCACAACATGAGATATGTGGGAACTTCTTTCACTCACCTCACAGAGTATAAGAAGGGCGTGGATTTTCTAAAGAAATATCCTGTTATCGAGTTCAATACTATCTATGATAGCAACTGCAAGTATGTTATCGTGGGTGCGTTCGTAACGGGAATACTTGAAAATCAGGACGACGGCAAGCTTTTCAAATACTGGACTACCAGATATTTTGACGACGCCGACTATAAGTTCGACGACTGGATCTCAGAAGTGAGAAAGCGTTCGTGGTATTCAAACGATATCGAGTGTACAGCAGACGATAAGTATATATCGCTCTCAACTTGTACAAACGAAACTTCAAATCTCAGGTGGGTCATCGTGGCAAAGAAAATGACGGCTGACGATAACCTGGATCTTATAATAGATTCCTATAAGGAGAAAGCAAATAAGGATATCTACTTCCCTAAGTGCTGGAGAAACGTATACGGAAACAATAAGAAATATTTCGGCTGGGATTATTGATGTTTATTACACCGTTTCGGTGTAAAATAAATTTTAGCTGGCGTCAAGCTCACGGACGGCAGTGAAGACGGTTTGCTCGCAGACGGTCGGAAAGGGTAATGTGATAAAAATGAAGCAGAAAAAAACTGAAGACAGCATAAAGCGTACAGCTAAGCCGTCGGTCAGGAAAGTAGGAACAATGCTGGGCAGCGGTGCGTTGGCAGTGCTCATGATAGGTACAGTTAGTATCTTCGCACTTACAAGCGGCAACAACGAGGCTCAGAAGGACACAAAAGCTGCAATAACCAACACTAAAACCACTTCTGTAACAGAAGCAGAAACTGAGAGAGATGAGACCTATACTTCAATGAATACCGTTACTTGGAAAAAGGCAGGTATCAGCGAGTATGAAATGGCACAGGCAGAGTCAGAGACAACAACTTCTGCCAAAACAACAAAGAAAAAGACAAAAACAACTACAAATGCAGCAAAAGAAACAAAGGTCGATAACGTTACGATGTATGCCACTGAGATAGTGAATGTCAGAGCAAAGGCTGACAAGAACTCGGAGATCGAGGCTATCGTTGCGGCAGACGAAGAGGTCATCGTGTCGGCTGAAACAAACGACGGTTGGTATAAGGTTACATACGGCGACTACAGCGGATATGTAATGAAGGACTACCTCAAGAAGGCAGAAGTAACAACAACTGCTGAAACTGAGAAGAAAACAGAGTCCAAAACTACAACAGCAGCTAAGAAGTCTGAAACAACAAAGACTACTACAACAAAAACACAGACAACAAAGAAGTCGGAAACGACTAAGACAGAAACAAAGAAAACTGAGGCTGCAACAACAGCAACAAGCTCAGACAGCTCGGTGATAAGCTATACCGATGAGGAATTCGATATGCTCTGCTATGTTCTTCAGGGCGAGGTCGGAGATTGCTCAGAGCAGAGCAAGATAGCTGTTGCCAACGTTATCATCAACAGAGCTAAGTCAGGCAGATTCGGCAGCTCTATCAAGGACGTGCTCACAGCACCAAACCAGTTCACCGCTATCAGCGGCTACTACAGCGGCAGAAACAAGCCTACGCAGAACACTATCGAGTGTGCAAAGAGAGCACTTGGCGGCGAGGATAACTCAAACGGTGCAGTATATTACTACGCTCCAAAATATTGCGGCGGCAGCACAGCAGCATGGTTCGAGTCACTTACATTCTGTATGGAACTGGACGGTCAGAGATTCTTCAAGTAATTTATTTGAAGTTTTTGGCTAATATGCTGATAATGCAGCTATAAAATTGTATATAATGCTGAAAAGTCAGGACGAAACTTAGCTTTGTCTTGACTTTTTTTCAGTATTTGATAAACTTATACTTAGGTATGCAGTGGCTTTTTTACTGCATATGGGAATGTTTTGCGGCAAAAAAGCCGCCTTAAAAGATGAGGACAGTGTCTTGACAATGAATTTGATTACAAAAAGGATATGTGCAAATGTCTGTGCAGCCGTAATGGGAATAACTGCCGTGGGTGTATGCGGCGAACTGCTGCTGGACAATAAAAGCGTGGGTGCTCAGAAAGCTCCTGCGGTGCAGGTCAAAAACGTTGAAACTCAGAGCGTTAAGACCACTGCTGCCACTGAGGTGTATGACTTCGTGAAGTTCAAAAAATCCTCTGTGGACAAATATGATATGACCTATGCCCAGCAGAAAACGCAGGGAAAGATCTCCAAGAAAAAAAGCTCAGCGTCTGAGTTCACAGTGGAAATGCCTGAGGATAACGGCGAGTATTATAACACAATGAACGACCCTGCCAACTTTACTGATACAAGAAGTATCGCTGACGAGTATTATACTGTATATGATATAATCTCAGGGGGTACTGTTACCCTTAACGGCCACGAGTTGCTCTGCCGTATAGTAAACAGCGAGATAGGCGATAACTGGGGCGAGGAGGCTATAAAGGCTCAGGCCGTGGCTGCCTACACATGGGTGAGATTCAACGATTCTCTCGGTGCGATACCAACGGTGGGACTTAAAAGCGGTTATTCTTCAAAGATAGAGAACTGCGTGAACAAGGTCGAGGGTCAGGCCGTTATGTATAACGGCAATATCATAAATGCCGTGTATTCTGCGTCTACAGCAGGATATTCCACCACAAGTCAGGATATATGGGGCGTTTCTTATCCGTATCTCCAGCGTGTAAAGAGCGAGTTCGATAACAAAGACCCTAACTGGGGAATAGAAACAACATATACAAAGGAAGAAGTCAAGGAACGTATCGAGAGCCAAACTGATATAAAGCTTTCAGATGACGTTCAGAACTGGTTCAAGATAGATTCAGCTTTCAGCGGAAAGTATATAAGCGGAGTGACTATCGACGGTCATACAAGTTGTACATATGAAGGCTCAAGCGGCAGGATAACGGGAATAACCCTCTGCAACCTCTTTGACGTTAAGTCGAACGCTATGGAGATAAGCTATAAGGACGGCGTGTTCACGTTCAAGTCTTACGGCTGGGGTCACGGCGTTGGTATGTCGCAGTGGGGTGCTTGCTATTATGCCGAGGCTGGATATAAATATGACCAGATACTTACGCATTATTATGTGAATTGCTATCTCGGTCTGTCCTCTGTAAATGACAAGGCTGTCAAGAGAGGTCAGATGTCACAGGAAGAGATAGATAAGGAAATAAAGGATTCTGAGATAGTTGACGAGGGCGGAAACGCCGTTGCTGCCGATAAGGATAAAGATAAGGACAGCGAGCCTGCTCAGACTCAGCCAACTGAGAGCGAGAGCACCACTACAACTACCGCTGCCACAACAGCTCCTGTGAGCGAAGAGCCAAGCGAAACAACTACATCGGAAACTACCGCCCAGCCTGCTGAAAACAGTGAGGCGGAGCAGAGTGCTGACAAAATTAGTAACTGAAAGGGAGAGTAAAAATGGGATTTTTTGCACCAAAGAATACGCCTGAAAATGCAATTAAAGCACAGATAGATGCAAAGCTTGCATTTATAAACGATAAGTATACTGAGATAGGCAGATTTGTAAAGCTCAAAATGGCTGATAAAATAGATGATCCTGAGGTCAAGAACCTTATCGCTCAGATAGACGCCACTCTTGAAGAACTCAAGGGCCTTAATGAGCAGCTTTTGACAATAAGAGGAATGAAACTTTGCTCAGGCTGCGGACGGGAGATACCTGTGAATATGGCGTTCTGCCCTAACTGCGGAACAAAGCAGCCTGAAATTGCACAGCCGGTCTATCAGCAGCCTATGCAGGGTGCAGCAGTGCCTATGGGCGGTGCTCAGCCTGTGATACAGAATACTCAGGGTTATCATAATCACCCTGTTTCACCTGCATATGTACCACCGCAGGCTAATCCTGTGAACTCTACAAACGCTCAGCCTGTTCAGACAGCAGCTCCAATGCCTGAGCCTGTTATCCCACAGACCGCAGTGCCGACGCCTCAGCCTGAAACAGCTCCTCAGCCAGCACCGATGCCTGAACCAGTCGTTCAGCCTTTGATAAATGAGGAAAGACCGGTTGTGGACACACCTGCTCCACAACCTGAGCCTGCTCCGGCACCTGTGAACAGCGGATTTGTTTTCTGCTCAGAGTGCGGACACAAAGAGCCTGCCGGCGTTAAGTTCTGCTCAGAGTGCGGAACAAAGCTATAGTATAAAAACAACAAGGCAACGCAAAGTAGTAAAGGGCGTTGCCTTGTTTTGAGTAATGAAGTAAAGGAAGATTTTTATGCCAGTGAATATTTCAAGCGAGCTTATGGAGTATGACGTCATACTTGCCTCTGCATCGCCAAGAAGAAAAGAACTGCTGTCATTGATGTGTGAAAATTTCAGAGTTATACCCTCTGACTGTGACGAAAAAATACCTGAGGACGTTTCTCCTGAGCTTGCCCCTGAGTATCTTTCAGGGATAAAGTGCAGATGTATAGCCTCGGTCTATGACCTGAGCGTCGTTATCGGCTGCGATACCGTGGTGATCTGTGACGGCGAAGTTCTCGGCAAACCTGCGGACGAGCAGGATGCTGTAAGAATGTTAAAAATGCTGTCAGGAAAGACCCACCACGTTGTAACTGGCGTTACACTGGGAAGAGGCTGCCGCTACCGCAGCTTTTCTGTTGACACCGCCGTGACTTTCAGAGAGCTTTCCGATGAGGAGATAAAAGCCTATGTGAAAAGCGGCGAGCCTATGGATAAGGCCGGTGCTTACGGCATACAGGGTCTTGGTGCACTGCTTGTGGAAAAGATAGACGGCGATTTTTATAACGTTGTTGGTCTGCCTGTGAGCAGACTTGCTGAGGAACTCCACGAGTTTCTTAAAAAGGTTCAGTCAAAGTAGATCTTTTTGTTGTTCTCTTGCGTTTTCGGGAACACTGTCACCTTGTCGTTCCCGTCAACGATGCAGAGAAAGACCTTGTCAGGGGAAGAACAGCCTTGCTTTCTTATTTCGTTTGTGAGCCATTTTATCTCCTTGCCTGCGTATCTCAGGTTGTCCTCCATGACAACTCCGTCAAGGATAAGGTTTGTGCATAGCTTTTCGTCCTCTTTTTGATAGCCCAGATCTTTCGGCGTAAGAGGAGATTCAGCTGCCTGCTCCATGAACGAGATAGTGCCGTTTGTTTCAAGAATGGCGTAGTATATCTTCGATATGTCAAAATATCCTGACGTCCTCGCTCTTGAAAGCAGATCGTTCACGTCCAGCTTGGCGGTTTTCAGGTTCTCAGGATATATCTTGCCTTTCTCGATAAGCAGGATAGGTTTGCCCGAAAGAAAATGTCGGCAGTGGATAGACTTCATCGTAAGCACTGAGAGCAGAAAGCCTGTCAGACCGTAAAGCACCATTGCTATGATAGGCACAATAAGCTCGCCAATTTCCTGCGATACCGCCATTTCTGAGGCGATAGAGCCTATGGTTATGCCGTTGATGTAGTCAAAAAGCGTCAGCTGGGATATCTGCTTGTTGCCCAGCAGCTTTGATATGGCAAACATAACGATTATAGAGCCGACTGTGGCAAGTATGGTGTGAGTGATGTTCATAGGTGTTTGACCCCTTTCAGAATATGCCCTTATTATCTGCATATGCGAACGTATTATTCTTCTGCCGCATATTATGACAGAGAAACGTTGTGAGCAGGAAAGGGCGGTATCAGTGGAAAACAGGGGATCGTGTTGCGGTCAGCAGCTTAATATAATGGCTGCGGCATTTGCAAATTATCTTGGCGAGGGTTTGAGCGTTGACCAGCTTGGGTTGCTGTCAGCCTTTTTGTAGTCGGTGGGCGAGTCGCTTGACGTTATCGCCTCCGCAAGGCAGCTTTGTGCAGGAAATTATAATAATATAGCAGATAATTGATACAGGAGCGTAAAATGGGACTTTTCAGAAAAAATAAAGGCACGCCGTTAAAAGAGCTTGAACGCTATCACGGAAAGCGTGTTTCCTATGTGGTGGAGCGTGAGGGTGCAGAGGAAAATGTCATCGGCAGAACAGGCGGAATATCTGTGGACAGCGAAAAGCTGGTGGTGGTCTGCGACGGTCACGAGGTGTTCAGATGCAGCATCGACGGGATAGTCTGTGCCGAGCTTATGAGCCATAACGGTGCGGATATAAAGGGCAAGGATATGACCACAGGCAAGCTCCGTCATGTCGTCGTGCATTATGCTAATAAAAGGTGATATTTTTGCAAATACACTTGTTTTGCACATAAATCTATCACATTGCAGTGTTAATATTATTACAGTCGGAAAGGTAAGACCGATAGTGAATATGACTTCATGATTGTTTTCTTCATATATTTTTCTATACTTCCTTAATGAATAAAAACCTGCACGAGCGTGTGGGTTTTTATTTTGTGTTGCAGAAAAATTCATTTTATTGCTGTTGACAATTCATATTTATGGTGATATAATGATTGTATTGAATATCATAAAGGCTGTGACGAGAAAGGTGACGGTGCGAATACTTCGCAGAGAGCGGACGTTTGGTGAAAGTCCGCAGGGATAACGCCGTCAGGATCATCTCTGAGCTGATCCGCCTAAGCAGGTGTGTTAAGCGGATACGGGTTCTCACCGTTAGAAAGAGATATGAGTGGCAGGTTCATTGGTCTGCAATCAGAGTGGTAACACGGAGATATTATGTCTTCGCCTCTAGTCGGGCGAGGGCTTTTTTTATTACAGAGAAAAAGAGGTTGTTTTTTATGCTTACACTGGATAAGGTTTTTGACGCATCAAACGTGCTCAAAGAGGTCATCAGACCAACGGCGTGTATCCATGCACCAAAAGTAAATCCTGACTGTGACGTTTATCTGAAAACTGAAAATCTTCAGGTAACAGGTTCTTTCAAGGTAAGAGGAGCTTATTATAAGATATCACAGCTTTCAGACGAGGAAAAGTCACACGGCGTTATCGCCTGCTCAGCAGGAAACCACGCTCAGGGCGTTGCTCTCGCTGCAACAAAGAACGGTATAAAATCTATAATCTGCCTGCCTGACGGTGCACCTATCTCAAAGGTAGAGGCAACAAAGGGCTACGGTGCAGAGGTATGTCTTGTGCCGGGCGTTTATGATGATGCTTATGCAAAGGCTATCGAACTGAGAGATGCAAACGGCTATACATTCATTCACCCATTCGATGACGAGAATGTTATCGCAGGTCAGGGAACTATCGGCCTTGAGATACTCAATCAGGTGGCAGACGCTGACGTTATCGTTGTTCCGGTCGGCGGCGGCGGACTTATCTCAGGCGTTGCCTTCACAGTAAAGCAGCTCAAGCCAAGCGTTAGAGTATACGGCGTTCAGGCTGAGGGTGCTCCTTCAATGGTAAATTCCCTTAAAGACGGCAAGATAGAGTGCCTTGAAAGCGTTCACACTATCGCAGACGGTATCAAGGTAAAAGAGCCGGGCGAGCATACTTTCGAGTATTGCAGCAAGTATGTTGACGGCGTTGTTACAGTTTCTGACGACGAGATATCATCAGCTATACTTCACCTTATCGAAAAGCAGAAACTCGTTTCAGAGGGTGCAGGTGCAACACCGGTTGCCGCAGTAATGTTCAATAAGATACCTGATATCAAGGGCAAAAAGGTAGTTTGCCTTGTTTCAGGCGGAAATATCGACGTAACTATACTTTCAAGAGTTATCAAGAGAGGTCTGCTCAAGTCAGGCAGATCTGATACTCTTACTATCCAGCTTGAGGATAGACCTGGTCAGCTGAGAGATGTTTCAGAGATAATCTCAAAGCTCGGCGGAAACGTTGTTTCAGTTCATCACGAGAGAGCGAGCGAGGACAGCGATATCACAGACTGCCTCCTCAGACTTGTGCTTGAAACAAGAAACTTTGACCATATCAGAGAGATAAGACAGGCTCTTACCTCAGCAGGCTTTAAGATAGTCAACAAATAAAATTTTATAAGACAGGAGTAGATTAAAATGGCAGAAGTTGTTTACACAAAAAATGCACCAGATGCGATCGGTCCATATTCACAGGCAATGAAGGTCGGAAACCTTGTTTTCACATCAGGTCAGATAGCAATAAACCCGGCAACAGGCAATGTTGAGGCAACAACTATCGAAGAGCAGACACATCAGGTCTGCAAGAACCTCACAAACGTTCTTGAGGCAGCAGGCACGTCTATCGGCAAGGCAGTAAAGACAGTATGCTTTTTGAAGAATATGTCTGATTTTGCAACTTTCAACGGCGTTTACGGCGAGTATTTTACATCAAAGCCGGCACGTTCATGCGTTGCAGCAAAGGAACTTCCAAAGGACGTCCTTGTTGAGGTAGAAGTTATCGCTGAGGTATAATTTAGCATATTATCTTGTAGTGGAGCGGCTAAATTTCTGTTTCACAGAAATGCGACGTCCCATTATTGTGGGACTGCATTTTAAGTATTTCGGGCGGCATTAGTCGCCCGTTGTTTTTCTGTAAAAAGGGGTGAGGAAAATAAGCTGTGAATTTATAAAAAACAAAATGCAGACGGTGAAAAAATTCTCCATAGCTTTTGCAAAATGGGTCTTTATCGCCTGTGCAGTGGGTGTCATCGGAGGTATAGTTGGCTCGCTGTTCCATATGGCGGTAAACTTTGCCACCGGTTTCAGACAGGGACACAGCTGGACGCTGTATCTTATGCCGCTGGCAGGTATCTTTATCATTTTCAGCTACCGTGCCTGCAAGGTGGACGAGGAAACGGGAACGAACCTTATTATAAGCTCTGTCCGTGGAAATATCAAAGTGCCGTTGCTTATGGCACCACTCATCTTCCTTGCCACTGTCCTTACTCATCTCACAGGCGGTTCGGCAGGACGTGAAGGTGCGGCTTTGCAGCTTGGCGGAAGTCTTGGTGCAAAGGTCGGGGAACTTTTAAAGCTTGACGAAAAAGATTCAAGCCTTGTGATAATGTGCGGAATGAGTGCAGTCTTTGCCGCACTTTTCGGAACGCCTCTCACCGCAACGTTCTTTGCCATGGAAGTAATAAGCGTGGGCGTTATCTATTATGTGGGACTTGTGCCTTGTATCGCCTCGTCCCTTATTGCATATAAAATATCCCTGCTGGTAGGTCTTGCACCTACAAAATTCACCATAAAAGGCATACCAAGACTTTCTCTTGTGTCAGTTTCACAGATAGCCGTGCTCGCAGCCCTCTGTGCGGTCATATCCATACTCCTTTGTATGGTAATGGAGTTTACACATTCCAGATTTAAAATGTATCTGCCTAACACCTATCTCAGGATAGCTGTGGGCGGCGTTGTGCTCATTGCGTTGACCCTGCTGGTAGGAACAAGGGATTACAACGGTGCAGGCGTAGACGTCATTGTAGCGGCTCTGGAGAAGGGCAGAGCAGAGCCTGAGGCTTTTGCACTGAAAATGCTTTTCACCGCCATAACGATAAACACAGGCTTTAAGGGCGGCGAGATAGTCCCGACTTTCTTTATCGGAGCAACGTTTGGCTGCACAGCGGCAGGCTTTTTGGGCATTGACCCGTCATTCGGAGCGGCCATAGGTCTTGTGGCTTTGTTCTGCGGCGTGGTGAACTGTCCTGTGGCGTCAATACTTCTAAGCTATGAGCTTTTCGGCGGCAGCGGTCTTGTGCTTTTTGCAGTCGCCTGCGGAGTAAGTTATATGCTTTCAGGCTATTACGGACTTTATTCCAGCCAGAAAATAATGTATTCAAAGACCAAGCCTGAATATATCAACATCAATGCAAAATAAAAGAGAGCCAAGCGGCTCTCTTTTTTTGTCTATTCACTCATTGTTATGCTCTCGAATTTGCCCCTTGTCACCTTAACAAGATCCTTTGGCGATAGCATTATCTGCGAACCTATGCGTCCGCCGCTTATTATTATCTCGTCAAACTGCTCCGCAGAGCTGTCAACTACCGTCATGTATTGCTTTTTCATCCCCAGCGGCGTGCAGCCCCCACGAATGTAGCCCGTAACAGAGTTTATATCCTTGACGTGGAGCATTTCCACCGACTTTTCTCCCACAGACTTTGCAGCCTTTTTCATGTCAAGCTCCTCAGCGATAGGTATTGCAAAAACGTAGTAATTTCCGCTTTTGCCCACCGTCACAAGGGTCTTGAACGAGCTTTCATAAGGCTGCCCAAGCATATCCGCAATGTGTACGCCGTCAATGAATTCGCCGCACTCATATGTGTTTACCTTGTAGCTAACCTTGTTTCTGTCAAGAATACGCATGGCATTGGTCTTGACTTCTTTATCCTTTGACATTTTTATCACTCCGAATGAAATATTGCCCCTATTTCTGCCTTGAAAGCTTTACAGTGTCAGCGATTATCTCGGCACACATCTCGTAGCCAAGCTTGCCGCTGTCAAGACACATATCATAGCTGGAGATATCTCCCCACTTTTTGTTGGTGTTGGAATTGTAGTAGTCAGCACGCTTTTTGTCATACTTTTTGAGCCTTGCCTCGACTTCGTCGTCAGGTATGTTGTGCTTTTCCATTGCACACTCCTGACGCTTTTCAAAGCTTGCGTTTATGAAAACGTTCAGTGTCTTGACCTTGTTTTTTAGTATAAAATCAGCACATCTGCCCACGATAACGCAGCCGCCCTTTGAAACAAGCTCCATTATGACATCTGTTTCCGCAGCGAATATCTTCTCTGTTATAGGATACTCCTTTTCCTTTGAAAACAGATTTATAGGCGTTTTGAGGATATTAAGCACAGCCTCTTCATATTTCTGTATCTCGCTCATTGCGATGCCGCTTTTTTGAGCCGCCATGTCGATTATCTCTCTGTCATAGCATGGTATACCAAGCTTTTCAGCCACAAGCTTTCCTATGCTTGAGCCGCCTGCACAATAGTGTCTGCCTATGGTAACTACTTTTATCTCAGCCATTTTAATATCTCCTTCTGTTGATTTTTTATTTTTTTGCGGGACTTTTGTCCTTTTATACAGTATAATATATTTGCTTGTTATTGTCAATAACATATTGGTTACACTTTGTTTAATCTGAAGTAATAAGTTTTCCGGTAAAAACGGAAAAGGACCGACCACATGGTCAGCCCTCTTTCGTAGTAAGGAAAGTAAAATGAATTAAACCGGAAAATTCTTAGTTATCGGCGTTAGCCTCTTTGATCTCGATATAAGCCTTCATAAGCTTTATCGCACCGTCAACGCCTGTCTTTGACGAGTTGATACAAAGGTCATAGTTCTTTGCCTCGCCCCACCTCATGTCAGTGTAGTAGTTATAATATGAGGCTCTCCTCTTGTCCGTCTTGCGGATAAAGTCCTCGGCTTTGTTCTTTTCGATATCGTATCTTTCAAGGATACGTCTTTTCTTCTCAGCAGTGTTGCCTGAAATGAAGAAGTCGATAACGTTAGGCTCGTTTTTGAGAACATAATCAGCGCAGCGGCCAACGATAACGCATGGACCTTTCTTTGCAATGTTCTTTATGGTTTCAAACTGAGCCAAGAATATCTTGTGATTGAGCGGCATATCAGGATTTATCCTGCCATCAGAGCTTACAGGATAATTGCCCATAACAAGCGAAAACAGAAAGCTGTTTGTGTAGGACTCATCATTCTTGACGAAAAGCTCCTGACATATTCCGCTTTCCTTTGACGCCATTTCCAACAGCTCTTTATCGTAGAAAGGTATGCCAAGATCATCGGCAAGCTTTTTGCCTATCTCACGTCCTCCGCTGCCAAATTCACGGCTGATAGTAATAATTGATCTCATAAAACATATCTCCTTTCTTTGATATATTCTTTTTAACGTACATTTATTATAGCATATTTTTTGTGATTTGTACATAAAAATCCGCAAAATTCTTGCACAAATTTATGTATTTTATATTGTGCATTTTGCGTACAAATATATTTAACAAATTCGTGATAAATTCAGGCAATAAAAAAGTGGGGCGGAAAATATCCGTCCCACTTGAAATAACTGAATTATTCAGCGTTGTTAGCGTTAGCTTCCTTGATGAGGTAGTCAACAGCCTTCTGGTTCTCAGCAACGCACTCTGTCCATGTAGTAGCTCCGCCGCCTGTTACCATTGTAGCCTGGTTTACTGTCTGCATAAGTGTTGAAAGCTCAGCAGATACACCGTCCTGGAAGTCGAATACAGGATTCTGTCTAGCCAGATCGTAAATTGTCTGACGCATCTCGATCATCTCGTCTGTCCAACCGTAGTCATTAGCGAGCTGCTCTTCTGTGATATTCTGAACTTCTGAGTTTGCTACCTTGCAGCAAGTTACGAAAGCGTTGAAACCGTCTGGGTTTGGAGCGTTCTTGCAGAGGAGATAGCCGTTTACACCGGTAGATACATAGTACTTGTCAGAATCGTCCATTCTTGGCATTGGAACGAACATAACCTCGCCGTCCTTGACGCTGCCGAATGTCTTAGTCTTTTCAGGAGTATCCTCGAGAGCCCATGTGCCGATAGGAATGAACAGTGTGAGCTGTGAACCAAGACCTTCACCGTTAGCTCCGTCACCTCTTGTCTTCCAGTTGTTGCTTGATCTGTCAAATACAACGTTATTCTTTTCAAGGTTGTACATAAGATCCTGAACTGCACCAACTTCAGCCTTGCCCATGTTGTTTACGAGCTTGCCGTCCTCAAGACCGATGATAGGGTAACCGCAAGTATCGTTAAGAGCCTTGCCGTACCAGTAACCGTCAAGAGCATATCTGTCAGCGTCAGCGTCTGTGAAGTCAAGGGCCATCTCTGTGAACTTGCTCCATGTCCACTCATCGTTAGCATAAAGCTCAGCAGGATCGTCATAACCGAAGTCTGTCATTGTCTTCTTGTTGTATACGCAAACGTACTGAGGTCTAACGTCGATAGCTGCAACATAGTGCTTGCCGTTGAATATAAATGCATCGTTAAGTGTCTGTGATGATGACCAAATGTCAGAGCTGAGATCAACTACATCGTCGATAGGCTCGAACATTGACTTGATAGCACCCTTAGGGAATGCGTCCATGTCGTCAGCAGGGAAGAAGTCTGGTGAATCGTTAGCCATAACTGCCTTAGCAAGGTCAGTATATCTGTTGTCCCATGTTGTCTGAACATACTCGATCTTTCCACCGTACTTAGACTGGAAAAGTGAGATAGCAGGTGACTCTGACTTACCATCGCTAGGGTTGATGTCATAGTGAGCCATCCACTTGATAGTCTTGTTTGAAAGCTCTATGTCAGGGAGCTTATCCTGAA
>OLNY01000018.1_pt1 | contig 165268 bp, 140 predicted proteins | sample 1671981 | NCBI WGS metagenome assembly OLNY01 (sample SAMEA3136632, study PRJEB25190) | human gut metagenome | biome: human gut; feature: human-associated habitat; material: faeces | place: Austria | collected 2013
GCTTGTTGCCTGCCATCTGAAGTCTTTTCATAAGGCAAAGTGCCATAAAGTGACCAACGTGCAGCGAGTCAGCAGTCGGGTCAAAACCAATGTAGAAAGTAGCCTTACCGGTGTTGATAAGCTCCTTTATCTCCTCCTCGTCAGTAAGCTGAGCGAGAAGACCTCTTCTTTTCAGTTCTTCAAATACTGTCATTTTTCATACCTCCGTATTATTTTTGCGGTACATAAATAAAAAATCCTCCGACAGAATATCTGTCAGAGGACGAATCATCGTGGTACCACCTCAGTTTATCGGGAATATCCCGACCTTACAGGTTCAGCAAAAAGCGAAACCATAGCACTGTAACGTGTGCAAAACGTTCCGCCTTACGCAAAAGCTTTCTCGGCGGACAGCTCAGGAATGTATTCACACTTCCTCGAAATGCTTTCTCTCACCACCCGAAAGCTCTCTGAAATCTCTCAAAAGGTTACTTCTTTCCGTCACGGCATTTAAACCTATTGATATGACTATATCACACTTTCACCCTTTTGTCAACCCCCTTTTTTAGAAGTGAGGAAAGAGGAGTGAGGAATGAGGAATGAAGGTATCACCTGCGGCGATGATTATTTATTGTAGGGGCGAACATCGTCCGCCCGCTCCCACGCATATCTGCCGCAAAAACATTTCCGTATGGGCGAACTGAGGTCACCTGTGCTCAGAATTTGCATAAATTCTGAATCGTAGGGGACGACGCCCTCGGCGTCCCGCTGGGAGGTGTGAGGCTTGGATCATCACAAACCATGCCGGTGTACAAAGACGGACGAACTGTTCGCCCCTACATTATCCTCCACTTTTTTAAAGAATTAACTTATTCCTCTATAATTGTACAAAAAAATATGATATAATAAAATTTATATGATTTTATTTAGTTGGGAGAATAGAAAAATGCTAAAGCTTTTTAGGTATCTGAAAAACTACAAAAAAGAAAGCATAATCGGACCGCTGTTCAAGCTTATCGAGGCTTGTTTCGAGCTTGCAGTGCCGCTTGTTATGGCTAATATCATCGACGTGGGCATAAAAAATCAAGATAAGCCCTACATCTATAAAATGGGCGGCGTGCTGATATTGCTTGCATTCTGCGGACTTGCGTGTTCACTGACCGCACAGTATTTCGCCGCAAAAGCGTCCCTAGGCTTTGGAACAGCCCTCCGACGTGACCTTTTCAAACATATCAATTCACTGTCCTATGCCGAGATAGACAGCGTTGGAAGTCATACCCTCGTCACACGAATGACAGCGGATATCAACACCGCACAGCAGGGCGTGAATATTCTCCTTCGACTTTTCCTCCGTTCTCCTTTTATAGTGCTTGGTTCTATCATAATGGCGTTTTCCATATCAGTAAAGCTTACTCTTATCTTCCTGATAATCGCCCCATGCCTTGCTTATGTCATCTATCTTATAATGCACATCACTATCCCACAGTATAAGAATATCCAAAAAAAGCTTGATAAAACGAACCTTATGACAAGCGAAACTCTCACAGGTGCAAGAGTTATCAGAGCCTTTTCACGTCAGAAAGACGAGGAAAAAGAGTTCGCCGATAATACCGAAGAGCTCAAACGTCAGCAGATTATTGCAGGAAGAATTTCCGCCCTTATGAACCCTGCCACCTATGTTATCGTAAACTTTGCTATCATCGCTATCATATGGTTCGGCGGCAAAACAGTTTATGCAGGCTCTATCTTACAGGGTGAAGTCATTGCCCTTATAAACTATATGAACCAGATACTTTTGGCACTCCTCGCTATGGCTATACTCGTTACCAATATCACCAAAATGCAGGCGTCCGCTATCAGAATAAATGACGTTTTCGCAGTCGAGCCAAGCGTTTCCGATAAGGATAGTAAATCCGTCACAACAGACGATAACGCCCCATGCGTAGAGTTCAGAAATTGTTTCTTCTCCTATGCCTCCGCCGAGGCTGACTCCCTTTCAGATATCAGCTTTAAGGCAATGAAAGGCGAAACTATCGGTATAATCGGCGGTACAGGTTCAGGTAAGACCTCTCTTATCAACCTTATCCCAAGGTTCTATGACGTCCGTCAGGGCGAAGTCCTCGTTGACGGCGTTGACGTAAAGGAGTACCCATTCTCACAGCTTAGAGGCATGATAGGCATCGTCCCTCAGAAAGCCGTCCTCTTTAAGGGTACTATAAGACACAATATGCAGTGGCGTGATAAAAACGCCACCGACGAGGATATCTGGAACGCTCTTGATATCGCTCAGGCAAAAGACTTTGTAGAGAAAAAGCCTGATAAGCTTGACGAAATGATCTTGCAGGAGGGCAAAAACCTCTCAGGCGGTCAGCGTCAAAGACTGACTATAGCAAGAGCGTTGGTGGGCAATCCTGAGATACTCATTCTTGACGACTCAGCCTCCGCCCTCGACCTTGCCACAGACGCAAGGCTCAGAAAAGCTATCCACGAAAAAACAAGCGGCATGACCGTGTTCATAGTTTCTCAGAGAATCTCATCTATCAAAAACGCCGATAAGATAATCGTCCTCGACGAGGGCAAAATAGCAGGTATCGGCACTCATTCAGAGCTTTATAACGGCTGCGAGGTATATAAAGAAATATGCCTTTCACAGCTTTCAGAAAAGGAGGCACAGGCAAATGGCTAAACAAAGTACAAAAAATAAGCTTGATACCTCCGCTCTCAGACCTCTTCTCAGATATGCAAAACCTCATATGTGGCTGTTCGTCCTGTCTATGGTCTTTGCGGTCATAACCGTTGCCACCACTCTTTATGCACCTATCCTCGTCGGTAACGCCGTTGACCTTATCATAGCCAAGGGTCTTGTAGACTTTGACGGCATCATAAATATCATCATCAAACTCGGCGTAACAGTCGCCGTCACAGGCATTGCCCAGTGGCTCATGTCCCTCTGCACAAATAAGATAACCTATTGCGTGGTAAGAGATATCCGAAATGACGCCTTTGCAAAGCTGCAAAAGCTGCCCCTTTCCTATATCGACTCCCACCCACACGGCGATATAATAAGCCGTATAATCTCCGACCTTGAACAGGTGTCCGACGGTCTGCTCATGGGCTTTTCACAGCTCTTCACAGGCGTATGTACAATTTTCGGTACACTTGGATTCATGCTCTCTATCAACGTGAAAATAACTCTTATCGTTGTTATCCTCACGCCGCTCTCACTTTTTGTGGCGAGATTTATCGCCAAGAATACCTTCAAACTTTTCCACCAGCAGTCTGTGGCAAGAGGCGATATGACCAGCCTTGTTGAGGAAATGACAGGAAATCAGAAAGTAGTCACAGCATTCGGCTATCAGGAAGAGGCAGAAGAGCAGTTTGAAGAAGTGAACCTGAAACTCCAGAAGGTGGGACTTAACGCCACATTCTTCTCTTCACTCACCAACCCTTGTACACGTTTCGTAAACAACCTCGTCTATATGGCAGTCGGTATCGTTGGAGCACTCTCCGTAATAAAAGGCGTGGGCTTTACAGTAGGAAACCTTAGCTGTTTTCTCACCTATGCGAACCAGTATACAAAACCGTTCAATGAAATATCAGGCGTCATAACCGAGCTGCAAAGTGCTTTTGCCTCCGCAAAGCGTGTCTTTGAGGTAATAGATGAGACAGAGGAGATACCTGACAGCCCTGACGCTACAGTCCTCACTTCCGTTGACGGCACAGTGGACGTTGACAACGTGTCCTTCAGCTATGTCCCTGATGTCAAGCTTATCGAGAACTTCAACCTCCATGTAAAGAGCGGACAGCGTACTGCCATCGTAGGCCCAACAGGCTGCGGCAAGACCACAATGATAAACCTTCTCATGAGGTTCTATGATACCGACAGCGGCGAGATACGCATAAGCGGCAAGCCTGTAAAGAATTGTACCCGTGCCTCCATGAGAAGTATGTACGGCATGGTCTTGCAGGAAACATGGCTCAAGACCGGCACAATAAGAGAGAACCTCTGCTACGGCAAACCTGACGCCACCGAGGAAGAAATGATAGCCGCCGCAAAATCCGCCCATTGCCATAGCTTTATAAAGCGTCTGCCAAAGGGCTATGATACCGTAATCTCAGACGGCTATAGCACTATCTCCGCAGGACAGAAACAGCTCCTTTGTATTGCACGAGTAATGCTCTCACTGCCTCCAATGCTCATTCTCGATGAGGCAACATCTTCCATAGATACCCGTACCGAGATATTGGTACAGCGTGCCTTTGAGAAAATGATGCAGGGCAGAACAAGCTTTATAATCGCCCATAGACTTTCTACCATCAAGAATGCCGATACTATCATAGTAATGGATTCAGGCCATATAGTAGAGCAGGGAAGTCACGACGAGCTTATGGCAAAGAACGGTTTCTATGCCGACCTCTATAACTCCCAGTTCGCAGTGACGTGATGTAGGGGCGAACAGCGTTCGCCCGCCTTGTTACCGCACAAATTAATTGATTTACGTTTTACAATGTAACATTATAAAATTGTAAGGGCGACCCAAGGTCGCCCTTTTTGTACTCTGCCACCTTATTTTTATCATAATATTTATTGACTTTTATCTTAAAATTGTTGTATAATACTATATATTTCACGGGATATACACAATCGTGTTTTATAATGTATAGTAACGAAAACCTAAGGAGTGCCTATGTTCGGATATGTCCGTCCCTTCAAACCTTATATGAGAATGTTTGAATATGATATATATAAAGCTGTCTATTGCGGACTTTGCAAGGATATGGGCAGACGCTACGGCTTTGTCACACGCTTTACCCTGAGCTACGATTTCGCATTTCTCTCACTTATGGATCTCTCCGTAAGAGGCGTAAAGCTTGATGCCGAAAAACAGCGTTGCATCGCACACCCTTTCAAAAAAACAATGTGTGCAAAATGTACCTGCGACTTGAAATATACGTCCTCTGCCGCCGTGATACTCACCTATCATAAGCTCCGTGACGATATAGCCGATAAGGGCATAAAAGGCAAACTTGCCGCAGCAGCACTTCTGCCGTTTTTCAAAAAGCCCTATAAAAAAGCGGCTCACCTCTATCCTGAACTTGCACCTGTCGTTGAAAATGCAATGACGCTGCAAAATAAAATAGAGCGTGAAAAAACAGCAGGCATAGACCTTGCCTGCGAACCTACCGCACTTATGATGCAAGCCGTCGCAGGCGGACTTACAAGCAAACATGACCAACGCCGACCTCTCCTTGAACGTTTCGGCTATCTGCTTGGCAGATTTATCTATATCTGCGACGCTCTGGACGACCTGCCCGACGATAACGAAAGCGGCAGCTATAATCCGCTCCTCACCAAATTCCCAACTGCCGAGGGCGTAAATGCGGACTATCTGAAACAAGTCCACGCCTTTTGTGATGACAGCATAAATTTCACCCTGGGCGAAATGGCAGATATCTATGTCAAGCTCGACCTTGAGCGATATCGTGATATACTTGATAATATCGTGTATCTTGGACTGAAAAATGTCTATACTCAAATAAAGAGCGGAAAATTCCGCAATAATAGGAAAGGAAATAAAGATCAATGATCTCAAAAGACCCATACAAAATATTAGGCGTTTCACCAACAGCCTCAGACGCCGAGATAAAGGCAGCCTATAAAGAGCTTGTGAAAAAATATCACCCCGACCAGTATCAGGATAACCCCCTCGCAGATGTAGCCGAGGAGAAAATGACCGAGATAAACGCCGCCTATGACCAGATAATGACCTCAAGACGTGGCGGAGGATACCAGTCCGCAGGCAGCGGTTATGACGGCTATGCTTCCTCACAGGGCTTTGACTCAGGCTATTTGAGAAGTCTTATACAAAGCGGCAGCTATACTCAGGCAGATCAGATACTCGATAACGTGTCCGCCTCCGAAAGAAATGCCGAGTGGTATTTTCTCAAAGGCACTATCTGCCACCGCAGAGGTTGGCTCAATGAGGCTTATAACAACTTCACAAGAGCCGTCCAGCTAGACCCTGATAATATGGAGTATCAAAGCGTGCTGGCACAAATGAACAGACAACGCAGCGGCTATATGAGCGGCAACCCAACTCAGGGCTACCGAGCAGGCGGCATGAGCGGCCCTGACTGCTGTTCCTCCCTTTGCTGTGCAGACTGCTGCTGTGAAATGATGGGCGGCGACCTTATACCGTGCTGCTAAAGACCCATGAGAAATAAAATAGCCTTCCGTGTAGCATTAGGCGGTATATGCTCCGCCGTGTGCCTGCTCATGATGTTTTGCAGCGGATTTCTCCCCATGCTCGATTATACCATACCTACCTTCGCAGGCTTTATGATGGTGGTGATGATAGTCGAGGTCAATAAAAACTGGGCGATAGCCACCTATTGTGCAGTGAGCCTCCTGAGCATCTTTGTCACCCCGAATTACGAGGCAACACTGCTTTTCATACTGTTCATGGGGTATTATCCTATACTTAAATATTATCTCGACCAAAAGAAAAACCGCCTGTTGGTGTGGACAATAAAGCTTGCAGTTTTCAATGTGGCAATAGTCATATTCTTTTTGGCTTTTCAGTATATCTTCACCTCAGTGGATATGCTGGAGGGCATGGAGATGTTCGGAAAATACGCCGTATTGGTGTTGTGGCTGGCGGCGAACCTGTTTTTCTTTATCTATGACTACGCACTTACACAGCTGACGGATATGTACATAAATTGGTTCAGAAAAAAAATACTCAGAAGAAAATGACGGTGACATTTTATGAACGAAGAACAAGAGAAAGAAATTTTAGACGAGGCAAAAATACAGACCGCAAGGCATAAGAAAAAAATACAGATAATAAGCCTTGTGGCAATAATAGCGGTCATAGCAGTGGCTACCGTGGCGTGTATCCCACTTGTGAAAGCACTCTACAGTAAAGACGGCATGGCAGAATTGGAACAGAAACTGGATAACTACAGCGGCTTTGTGGGCGTGCTCATCTTTACATTCATTCAAGCCCTGCAAGTTGTCATAGCAGTCATACCGCCTATACAGGTGGTGGGCGGAGTGCTCTTCGGCTGGTTCTGGGGAGGACTGTTGTCATTCTTGGGCACGCTCCTAGGCACAATGGCAATATTCGTACTTGTGAAAAAATTCGGCAGACCGATAGTAGAGGCGTTCGTGGACGAGAAACAGCTTAAAAAGTTTAAGTTCCTGCAAAACGAAAAAAAGCTCACTATGATACTCATAATCCTCTACCTTATACCGGGCATACCAAAGGACGTTATCTCCTATATCGTCCCACTTACCCCAATAAGCAAAAAGGACTTTTTCTACTATGTGATGCCGTGCAGACTTCCTGCAATAATGATGTCCACCGTCCTTGGCAGCAACGTAAAGCACGGCAACTTCACCGCAGCTCTCGTGGTGCTTGGTATCGCATTTGTGGCAGCAATAATAGGCTTTTTGTTCAAAGATGTTATAGTGAATAAAATGAAACAACATAAGAAGTCGAAATAAGGGAAAATGCACAAAGTTAGATTTGTGCGAAAAAAATATAAAAAAGTGCTTGACAAAGGGCACTTGCTGTGGTATAATAAATATCGTTGATTGAGCGGTAAGCTTGAAAGACCACACGAAACGCCATGTCAGGCAGTATGCGGGTGTAGTTCAGTGGTAGAACTCCAGCCTTCCAAGCTGGTCATGTGGGTTCGATTCCCATCACCCGCTCCAATATACTTACAGACTTTTATCCTAAGTCTGCGTGTATAGTACATGAGTACAATATGCGTCATTAGCTCAGTTGGATAGAGCAACCGCCTTCTAAGCGGTAGGTCACTGGTTCGAATCCAGTATGGCGTACCATTCAACTCGTTCCAGACGAAAGTCTGCTGCGAGTATTTTCTTCTAATATGTATGGTGGGTATAGCGTAGCTGGCCTAACGCGTCAGTTTGTGGCACTGAAGACCGTGAGTTCGAATCTCACTACCCACCCCACTGAATACGTTCTGCATTTTGCAGAGCGTATTTTTTTGTATATAGACATCGTAGGTGCGACTTTAGGTCGCCCGCTTTTTTGTACCACCGCCTATACCCCATACCACCTGCAATCAGACAGAAAAAGGGCGGCAACCGTTAAGCTACCGCCCAGATCCAGAGGTTATATATTTTTATAAAGCGAAATTTTTGTTGTCAGCTGCAAAAACAGCACCGGCGATCTGGAATTGACCGTCATCAAGAGTCGAAACAGCGTCAGCCGTTACCAAAGCCGCACTTTTCTCAAATGCACTCTCAGCAATGCCCTCAGCACCGCTCTGAATAACTACGCTCCTAAGCTCAGAGCAGCCCGTGAAAGCCTCTCTGCCGAGCCTCTTCACAGATGAAGGGATAACGACCTCTCTCAAAGCCTCACAGTTGTGGAAAGATTCGCTGCCGATGTATGCAGCCTTGCCCGATATCCTGACTGTCTTTACCTCAGTGCACTGAGCGAAAGCCCTCTCGCCTATCCTGCTTACTGAGTCAGGAAGATAAACGCTCTCAAGTCTTTCGCAAAGAGCAAATGCACATTCGCCGATCTTTCTTACAGAACCTGCGATATCCACCTTTTTCAGCGATGAGCAGCCAAAGAATGCGTTGTTGCCAATAGCCTCGATGCCGAATGGTATAGCTACCGCCTCAAGACCTGAGCAGAACGTGAAGGCATTTTCAGCTATCTCAGTCATTGCACTTGGTATCTCGAGCTTGTTCAAAGAAATGCAGTTCTGGAAAGCTGCATCGCCTATAGAAACTATATTTTCATTAAGATTTATCTCTTTCATTGAAGAACAGAATCCGAAAGCAGACTCGCCAATGACCCTTATGGACTCAGGCAGATCAGCCCTCTCAAGACTGTCACAGTTGTAGAAAGTGAAAGGCAGAACAGCCTCAACACCCTCAGGGATCACCGCAAATCTCAGCGATTCGCAGCCGCAAAATGCCATTTCGCCAATGAATCTTACGCTCTCAGGAATAGTCACGTTCACAAGTGAGCAGCACTTGTAAAAAGCCTTTCTTCCGATAGCCGCAACATTCTTTGAAATGACTGCACATTTCAGGTCGTAAAGATGAGCAAAAGCACCGCCTGCAACAGCAACGACTTCCTTGCCACGAAGTTCAAAAGGCAGCTCCAGCACCTCAATGTGACTGTCACCGCAGTAGCCCGTGATAATGCACATATCGTCAGCCGTAACATACTTGAAACAGCCCGTGATCTTCTCACTGCTTATACTGCTCTGAGCAGTAACGCCAACAGATTCGAGTGCCTTCATAAAACCGTTATCACCCATAAAATTGATGCTCATCATCAGCGTGACCTCCATAATATTCATTATAATCTATACAACCTTCTGATCTGTGATCTTCTATCATTCATAACGCAAACGTTTTCTGTACTTTCTACAGAAATTATACTACAGTAAAGTTAGTTTGTCAATGGTATTCGCCATATTTTATTTATAAAAAATTAATTTTCAGAACTTTTTCACTGTTTGTGAACAGGACTTTTTGTCACATTGCACAATTAATTTCAGCAAAATAATTTAAGTTTTCACAACCGATTTTCAAAATCTGCACGCAATGGTACAATATTACATAAAACGTTTTCGTAATAACAAACATCTTTGCATAACAAATAATAACAATTTTCTCACTATATCACCCAAACCGCACCCCGGTATTTAGTTTTAATTTGTAAGGTTGTCATAAATCACATAGATATTTTGTGAATATAAATTTTTATATGGTTCATAATTATGTATAATAATGAGATAAAATGCAATTATATAGAATAATAGCATACTTGAAAATTACAGATATGTATAATAATATCACAATAGTTTACAAAATAGAAACTTAATTATTACAGTTTGTAATAATTGATATTGTATAATAGTATACATGAAATCGTATAAGTACAGAATTTGGAAAGGATGATAGATCATCAGTATCAAAAAGATAGCAGCAGTAATAATGTCCGCCGTGACAATTACAGGCTTTGCAGCCTTTATGCCTCAGGAAACAGGCATAGCCTGCGTGAGCGTCATAACAGCCTCCGCAGAGCAGACCCTCACAACACCTGTCGCAGTAAAAAAACAAGCATATTCAAATAAAATAGAACTAGGCGTAAAAAACATAAACAGCTTTTCATCACAAACAACATTCGAGATCTATGTGAATGGCAACTATGTGAAAACCTATAATTGGCGGTCGCTTAAAAAGAAAAACCTCATAGAAATAACTGACGACGGAAACCTTTATCTCAACGCATCAAAAACCTATACCATTATAGTAAGAGCAGTGAACGGCGACAGCATTTCCGATTCTTCACATCTGAGCGTTAAGACCGCCGCAAAAACATACTATACCATAAATAAAAATGTCCAGCTCTATACCTTTAAAAACGGCAAGTTTGCAAAATCATCAAAAACTAAAAAGTCCGTCGCAGTTTCAGGCACTCTCACAACCGCAAAAAATAAGCGTGTGGCAGGGAAGAGTAAAACTGTGGGAGCAGCAAGCTATGTCCTCTTAAAAGAGGGAAACTATAAAGGCAAGTACGTCAAAGTAGGAAAAGGCGTCAGCCGTACACCTGAGAGAAAAGCGAAGATAAAAACCGCAGTTGACTATGCCGCAAGTATGAACGGCGGCAGATATGTCTGGGGCGGCACAAGATATAAAGCAACGGATTGTTGTGGTCTGACAATGCAGGCGTATAAAAAAGCCGGCGTCAATATGACTAATAGCGTCTATGCACAAGCAAAAATGGGAAAAGCAGTTTCCATGAAGAATATACAAGCAGGTGATCTTATAATATGTAATAATTATGGACACGTCGCAATGTACATAGGCGGCGGAAAAATAGTCCATGCCATGAATACATATTATGGAATCAGAATACAGCCTATAAGTAGGATAAAGTATTGCGGAAAGATAAATACTATAAGGAGAATACTGTAGAAGAGAAATTTAAGTGAGGAGTGAGGAATGGCAAAGCCCTGAGCGGAGCTTGAGGCAGAGCCTCAATAGGCGTAAGCCTACCAAGCGGTGCAGAAAAAGTAAAAAAGAAATACAAAGTAGTGATTAAAACAAAGCGGTGTCGGAGCAAAAACCTCTGCACCGCTTTTTCAATCCACCAGCACAACGTAAAATCCGCAAAGAGCGTAGCGATTTTGCGGCAAGGCAAACTTTCCCGAACCATCGTAGGGGCGAACATCGTTCGCCCGTGCTCAGAATTTGCTGCGTTTTTAGAATTGTAGGGGAGCGACGCAATTTCTTTTTCGCAGAAATGGGCGTCCCGCTATTTCTCGCCTGTTGAATTATCGGAGAATATCACAACAATGTCACCCCGAATAATTCAACATTAAAGACACAAAAGCCACGACGTTACCTCTCTGAACGGGACGCCGAGGGCGTCGTCCCCTACAGGTGCGGTGGGTAGGTTCTTTTGGTTGTCGAACAAGGTGTAAATCCAATGTGGCGGTAGACGAAAAATTTGATGGGAAAGATAAATGCGGGCGACCTCAGGTCGCCCCTACCGTGCATTGTGTGGAAAATGGGAATAAAACGCCTAACCACACAATTTCTCCTTGACAATCCCCATAACCAGTGCTATAATGAAAAAAGCAGAAAAACTGCGAAAAATCGAATATAGTTTGCAGGGGAACCCAAGCATGAACGCTGGGTTGAGAAGGTAAAACCTGACCCTTTGAACCTGTTGGTCAATACCAGTGTAGGAAGCAAGTTTTGTGTAAATTTACCTCCTGCATGGTCAGGAGGTTTTTTTTGTTGCCTGTTCCCCTGGAAAGGAACTTTTTTATGCTAAAATGTTTGTCAATAGCAGGCTCGGATTGCTCAGGCGGTGCAGGCATACAAGCCGACCTTAAAGCCTTTAGTGCTAATCAGACCTTCGGCATGAGCGTCATAACCTCTGTCGTGGCTGAAAATACCACAAGAGTGCTGTCTGTGTTCAATGTGCCTGTTGATGAGATCAAAAAACAGATAGACGCCGTTTTCGAGGATATCCACGTTGACGCCGTTAAACTCGGTATGCTCCCTACTGCTGAGATAATTTCAGCAGTTGCGGATAAGCTTGCCCAGTATAAACCAAGTATTATCGTCTGCGATCCCGTTATGGTCGCTACCAGCGGCGACGCTCTCTCTGAGGGCGGAACTGTCACCACTATGAGGGATAAGCTCTTTCCTATCGTTACGCTCCTTACACCGAATATTCCTGAGGCTGAGGCTATCTCAGGCTTGCGGATAAATAATGAAAACGATATGGAAAAAGCCGCTAAGATAATAATGAGTATGGGCGTTAAAAATGTCCTTGTCAAAGGCGGACATCTCACAGGCGACGCAGTTGATCTGCTCTGTACCCCTGAGGGTATACATAAGCTCTCCTGCAAGCGTGTCGATTCACCTAATACCCATGGCACTGGCTGTACTTTGTCCTCTGCCATAACCGCAAACCTTGCCCACGGTATGGATATGCTCACCACCGTAACAAAGGCGAAAAACTATATCACCGAGGCAATAGAAAAATCATTCACAGTGGGAAAAGGACATAGTCCCGTCAATCACTTCTATGACTATTATGACTTGAAAGGAAATCAGTTATGAGAAACTATAAGACCCAAATGGAGGCCGCTAAAAAGGGTATCGTTACCCCTGAAATGGAAACAGTGGCTAAGAAAGAAAATATAGACGTAAACGAACTTATGGCTCTCGTTGCAGCCGGTCAGGTGGCTATCCCTGCTAACGTGAACCATACCGCACTCTCTGCCGAGGGTATCGGTAAAGGCCTTAAAACCAAGATAAATGTAAACCTCGGTATCTCAGGCGACGCTAAGAACTATGACGTCGAGATGCAGAAGGTCGATATGGCTATAAAGTTCGGTGCTGAGGCTATCATGGACTTGTCAAACTACGGCAAGACCAATACTTTCAGAAAAGAACTTATCGCAAAATCACCTGCCATGATCGGTACAGTTCCAATGTATGACGCTATCGGCTATCTCGATAAGGACCTCCTTGAGATATCTGCTCAGGACTTTCTCAAGGTAGTAAGAGCACACGCCGAAGAGGGCGTTGACTTCATGACTATCCACGCAGGTATCAACAGACGTGCAGTAGAGGCTTTCAGACGTGAGGGCAGAAAAATGAATATCGTTTCCCGTGGAGGCTCATTGCTTTTTGCATGGATGATGATGACAGGCAACGAGAACCCATTCTTCGAGTATTATGACGAAGTTCTCGAAATACTCAGAGAGTATGACGTTACTATCTCACTTGGTGACGCACTCCGTCCGGGATGTCTTGCAGACGCCTCCGACGCCGCTCAGATATCCGAGCTTATCGAGCTTGGCAACCTCACAAAGAGAGCGTGGGAAAAGGACGTTCAGGTAATGGTAGAAGGCCCTGGCCATATGGCAATGAACGAGATAGCCGCTAATATGATAATGGAAAAGAAGATCTGTCACGGTGCACCATTCTATGTCCTTGGACCTCTGGTAACAGATATCGCACCTGGCTATGACCATATCACATCAGCTATCGGTGGAGCAATAGCCGCAGCAAGCGGTGCAGACTTCCTCTGCTATGTAACACCTGCCGAGCACCTCAGACTTCCGGACGTTGACGACGTTAAGGAAGGCATAATCGCCAGCAAGATAGCAGCCCATGCCGCAGATATCGCAAAGGGCGTAAAGGGTGCAAGAGATATAGACGATAAAATGGCAGCAGCCCGTCACAAAATGGATTGGGACGAAATGTTTGAAATAGCTATCGACGGCGAAAAAGCAAGAAGATTTTTCGAGCAGACCCCACCAGCCGACAGACATACCTGTTCAATGTGCGGCAAAATGTGTGCCGTAAGAACAACGAATATGATACTTGAGGGCAAAGAAGTAAAATTCTGCTCTGAGAAATAAGCAGGGCTTTCGCCTACATCAAATTCATATGAACACTGTTATCTGTATGGGCGAACAGCGTTCGCCCATATGATACAGAACAGCGTGTAATTGTACAATCAAAAGTAGGGGCTGGCGTCCCCGACAGTTCACTTTAGCGTAGACTGTCAAAACAAACGATATTCAGCTCAGCGTCGCAGCTGAGATGATATAAAAAAGAATGTAATGTGCAAGAGGAGCGTCTTGCGAACTTTTTCAAGAAGTATTCAGCGAGGGAACCCGTGTTTCGGGGTGAGAGGGTGCAAACGAGCACCGACCGAAAATAATTTTCATCAGACTGTGAGCGAAAGCCACGGTCTGCGTGCCGCTGGATAACTCTGCTCTTTTTCGTTCGGCGGTGCGGACGATATGGAGGAATAAACATGAAAAAGACAAACATTCACAAATTGGTATTCGCAGCTGTATTGGTAGCATTGGCAGTAGCAGGCTCGCTTGTTTCGTTTCCTATCGGTGCGTCAAAGTGTGCCCCTGTTCAGCACCTTGTAAACATTATCGGTGCAGTTTTCCTTGGACCTGCATGGGCAGTAGGAGTTGGCTTTACAGCAGCACTTCTGAGAAACCTTCTCGGACTTGGCTCATTGCTTGCATTCCCAGGCTCAATGGTAGGAGCTTTCGTTGCAGGTATGCTCTATAAGTACATCAAAAAACTCCCTGCCGCATATGTTGGCGAACTTTTCGGCACATCAGTCCTCGGCGGACTTCTTGCATATCCTGTTGCAAGATTTCTCGTAGGCTCACCAGCCGCAGCTATCACAATGTATATCTTCCCATTCTTTGTAAGCTGTGCAGGCGGTACAGTGCTTGCAATAGTTATCGTTACAGCACTGAAAAAAGCCAAAGTATTTGACGGTTTCCTCGGCTTTTCAAAGGAGGTAAAAGCATAATGGATACCATAATCGAAAGCTGTGCAAAAGCAGCTGATAAGGTAAGAGATATATGCCCTCTGGTGCATTGTATCACAAATTACGTTACTGTAAATGACGTTGCAAACTGTATCCTCGCCATCGGTGCGTCACCTATCATGGCGGACGATATCGCAGAGGCAGCCGATATAACTTCTATCTCAAAGGCTCTTGTTATAAACATGGGCACGCTCAATGCAAGAACTGTGGAATCAATGGTAGCAGCAGGAAAGAAAGCCAACGAGCTTGGCGTTCCTGTGGTTTTCGACCCGGTTGGAGCAGGTGCGTCAAATTTCAGAAATGAAACTGCAAAGCGTATACTTGAAAATGTGAAGATAAGCATACTCAGAGGAAATCTTTCTGAAATGTCATATCTTGCAGGACTTGAAGTGTCCACAAAGGGCGTTGACACTTCTGAGGCTGACGAGAAAAACGACCCTGTTTCCGTTGCGAAAAAAACAGCCGCAAAGTATAACTGCGTTGCAGCTATAACAGGTGCGGTGGATACTATAACAGACGGAAAAAGAGTTGCAAGGATATCAAACGGTCACCCTTATCTTTCAAAGGTAACAGGCACAGGCTGCATGACAACCGGACTTGTAGGTTCTTTCGCAGGTTCATCTGATGATATGTACATTGCCGCCGTAACAGGCATCACAAGCATGGGTATCGCAGGCGAGTTCGCATACGAAAAAGCAGGCGACATAGGTTCAGGCAGCTTTCATATCTCCATAATCGACGCTATAAGCAAAATGAACAGTCAGGTTTTTGCAGCTAAGGCGAAGATAGAAGAAGTTTAGTATTGCAATATTTTAAATTTAGTGGTATCATATTATTATGGTATCACTAAATTTTATGCGGGCAGTGTTGTTTGTAGGGGTGACCTGAGGTCGCCCGTATTCTGAACGATTTGCTTATTATCTGGTAAATAACCAATACTATAATACAAAGGAAAATGAAAAATGACTGTAAGATTTGCTTGTGAAAAAGACATACCACAAATGGACGAACTGCTTTATCAGGTAGAAAGAGTTCATCAGCAGGGCAGACCTGACCTCTTTAAAGAGGGTGCTAAAAAGTATACTGATGACGAGCTTAAAGTTATGCTCAAGGATAAAACAAAGCCTATCTTTGCCGCTGTTGATGAAAATGATGTCATGAGGGGCTACGCTTTCTGCATTTTTGAGGAGTTCAAAAATGATAATTCACGCACAGATATGAAAACTTTATATATTGACGACCTGTGCGTTGATGAAAATTGCAGAGGTCAGCATATAGGCTCGGTGCTCTATGAGGCAGTGAAGAAATTCGCTAAGGAGCAGGGCTGTTATAATGTTACGCTCAACGTGTGGGAGTGCAATCCGTTGGCAAGAAAATTTTACGAAAAAGCAGGTCTGAAACCATTCAAGACCGGTATGGAAGTCATTCTTTGATAAGAAATAAGAGGGCAAAAAAATGGACAAATCAAAAATAGACTATACGCTTTATCTTTGCACAGACCGTGGACTTATGTCCTGCGAAACTATCGAGCAGTCGGTGGAAGAGGGCGTAAAAGGCGGCTGTACGGTGATACAGCTGAGAGAAAAGGACTGCACCTCAAGGGAGTTCTATGAGCTTGCAGTGAGAGTAAAAAAGATAACTGATAAATATAACGTGCCGCTTATAATAAACGACCGACTTGATATCGCACAGGCTGTTGACTGTGCAGGAGTTCATCTTGGTCAGAGCGATATGCCATGTGCAGTGGCAAGAAAAATCCTCGGCGAGGACAAGCTTATCGGAATTTCTGCGGCAACACTCGATGAGGCAAAAAAGGCTCAGGCGGACGGTGCAGATTATCTCGGCGTGGGTGCAATGTATGCCACTAACACAAAAACTGACGCAAGGGCAGTCACAAAGGAACAGCTTGCGGAGATAAGAGCCGCCGTGGATATCCCTATAGTGATAATCGGCGGTGTGAACATGAAAACTGTGCTGAACTTCAAGGGCATGGGCATTGACGGTGCAGCGGTAGTTTCTGCGGTGGTTTCTCAGCCTGATATCGAAAAGGCTGCAAAGGAACTTCGTGGGGTCTGCGAGGATTGTTTCGGAAGATGATATTTTTACGGACGATAGGAATACCGTCCGTTCATTCTGTCGAAAAAGTGTCAAATCAACGGGCGAACGCTGTTCGCCCCTACATACAAACAGCGTATTTACGCAAATTGAGGGGAGCGGCTCAATTTCTGTTTCACAGAAATGTGACGTCACACTTGTTCGGGCTTTTTTCAACACTCTCTACGGACGGTAGGAATACCGTCCGTTTTTTTGTACTGTATTGGGAATGTTATTTTGTGGAGAGCATAACTATTTCACGGGATGTCCTCTGTAATTTGCGTAAATACTTTAACAGTGTGTAGAGGCGACCTGAGGTCGCCCGTTAATTTCATGCTTTTGTGACAAACTGCGGGTGAACGATGTTCGCCCCTACAGTTGGTAGGTCAACATACATTGTTTATAAAACATAATTTATGCGAATCAAAAAAGAGTTTTTACATAGATTATACAATAGGCTATTGACGTTTGACGTGAAATCGGTTATAATGATTTAAAAAGGTTTATTTTTTGAATTAAAGCAATAATACTGTAAAACAGTAACATATGTTAGGAGAGTAAAAATGAAAAAGACTAAGATCGTATGCACAATCGGACCTTCCACAGATGACGAAAACATTATGCGTGAGCTTATGAAAAATGGTATGGACGTGGCGAGATTCAACTTCTCACATTCTGACCACAGCGTTCATAAGGCTCGTTTTGAAACAGTCAGCAGACTGAGAAAAGAACTTGGCGTTAATGTCGCTACTCTTCTGGATACAAAAGGCCCTGAGGTAAGACTGAAAAACTTTAAGGACCACAAACCTGTTACAATAAAGGACGGCGAGAAATTCACACTCACCACAAGAGATGTGGAGGGCGACGAAACTATCTGCTCTATCACATTCCCACAGCTGCCTAAGGACGTTTCTGTTGGCACAAGAATACTCATCAATGACGGAAATATCGAACTTAAATCACTGAAAGTTGACAACACTGACATCGTCTGCGAAGTAATTCACGGCGGCGTTGTTTCTGACCACAAGGGTATAAACGTACCTGACGTGAACCTTTCTATGCCTTACATTTCTGACGCTGATATGGCTGACCTTGAATTCGGTGCAAAAATGGGATTTGACTATATCGCAGCATCATTTGTAAGAACTGGTGCTGACGTTATCTATCTGAGAAAATTTACTCAGAGCCTTGGCTGGTTCAATCCTAGGATTATCGCTAAAATAGAGAATGCTCAGGGCGTTGCAAATATCGACGAGATACTTGAGGCCGCTGACGGAATAATGGTAGCAAGAGGCGACATGGGCGTTGAGATACCTTTTGAGCAGATTCCTGCTATCCAGAAGGAACTCATCAGAAAGGCTTACAACGCAGGCAAGAACGTTATCACAGCTACACAGATGCTGGAGTCTATGATAACGAACGCTCGTCCTACAAGAGCCGAGATAACTGACGTTGCAAACGCTATTTATGACGGTTCATCAGCAATAATGCTTTCAGGCGAAACTGCCGCCGGCAAGTATCCGGTCGAGGCTGTAAAGACCATGAGCCTTATTGCGGAAACCACTGAAAAGGATATCGACTATATCTCACGTTTCAAGAAGAGAGCAGACGAGAGAAATTCAACTATTACTGACGCTATCTCACACGCTACTGTAACAACTGCACATGACCTTAACGCAGCAGCTATCCTGACAGTAACAAAGGGAGGAACAACAGCGAGAACGCTTTCAAAATTCCGTCCTAACTGTCCTATAATCGCACTCACAACAGATGAAACGACTTGCCACCAGTTGAACCTTTCATGGGGCATACAGGCTGGAATAATCGAAGAAAAGACAAGCACGGACGAACTTATCAGACACGCACTTGAACGTTCAGTAGAGCTTGGATACCTCAAAAAAGGCGACCTTGTTGTAATCACAGCAGGCGTGCCGCTGGGAATGAGCGGAACGACAAATCTGCTTAAAGTTGAGAGAGCGTAGAGCTTTTTGAGTGAGGAGTGAGGAATTGGTAAAGCCACACCGAGCAAATCACCACTGCAAAGTAAAAGACAGCAACGAGCGTAGCGAGCAAAAGGTCCAGGGACACGTCCCTGGTCAGGGTCAAGGGGTGAAACCCCTTGTGGGTACAGGGCAAAACCCTGTCGGAGTTTGAGGCAGAGCCTCAATAGGCGTAAGCCTACCAAGCGGTGCAGACAAATGATTAAAAGCATACAAAAGTAAAATCAGTAACGAAGCGGTGTCGGAGCGAAAACTCTGCACCGCTTTTTCTATCCCTTATATAAATGTATATCCGCAAAGAGCGGAGCGATTTTGCGGCGGTAGGAAGTTGCCTGAATAAGATGTAGGGGCGACCTGAGGTCGCCCGTGTTCAGAATTTGCAGTAAATTCTGAATTGTAGGGGGCAAGGTTTTGCGGTTATCGAACCATGTTGTTATCGTGGCTTGTTTCTTCGACGGGCGAACGGTGTTCGCCCCTACCGTGGGGTGCGTGGTTATCAAAACGTATTGTCATATTTTTTTATTCAATTTTCAAGCTGCGAACGAGGTGCAGGAAGTGCTTTTCTGTGCGATCAGAGACTTCACCTCGGCCTCACCTATTCACGCCCTCAGAATGTTTCCTCATGCACTGCTACCTCGCAGGATATTCGATTTGAGATAATATCCTTGGGTACGGCTGCTTTTTTATGGTGCGGTATACCCTTATACTTATCCCGAAAATCGTGCGGTTTGTTGCATTAAAAATGCAACAATTAATGGAATGTTGCCAAATTAAATCAAAAATCATTTGTTTGCATAAAAATATGTTAGAAAATTTGTATAGATGTACCATGAAAATCGCATGATAATGGCAAGAATATTTTGGCAAACAGGCTGGGTATGTCTGCATAAAAATGTTCATGTGTTTTGGAGGTAATGACGCTTTTATTCAAGGTTTTTTATGTCGATTTGGTAACCAATTCTAACATATGAAAGAAGTGTGGCGTAAGAGTAATATTTCTGATTGTTGCTTGACTTTAAAATTTAAATATGTTATTATTTTAACATACGAGCGGTAGTATTATAAAGAGGTATGTTACGCTAAATGTTGCGGTAATATTTGCTGCCCGAAATCTTATGTCAGGAGAGTGTAAAATGGAAAGACAGTTTTATGACGAGTGGGAAGGCTTTAAGCCCGGCAGATGGTCAAACACTTCTATAAATCTTCGTGATTTTATCCAGAAGAACTTCACACCATATGACGGCGATGATAGCTTTCTTGCAGGCCCTACAGAGGCTACTACTAAGCTTTGGGAACAGGTAATGGAGCTTTCAAAGAAGGAGAGAGAGGCAGGCGGCGTCCTCGATATGGACACCAAGATCGTTTCTACTATCACTTCTCATGGCCCTGGATACCTCAACAAGGATCTTGAAAAGATCGTTGGTTTCCAGACTGACAAGCCTTTCAAGCGTTCACTTCAGCCTTTCGGCGGTATCAGAATGGCTATCAATGCTTGCGAGCAGAACGGCTACACAGTTGACCCAGAAGTTGTAAAAATCTTTACTGAATATAGAAAAACACACAATCAGGGCGTTTTTGACGCTTACACACCTGAGATGAAGCTCGCTCGACACGCTGCTATCATCACAGGTCTGCCAGACGCTTACGGCAGAGGAAGAATCATAGGCGACTACAGAAGAGTTGCTCTTTACGGTATCGACTACCTCGTTGAGGACAAGAAGGATCAGCTTGCTACTTCACTGGTAAGAATGACTTCTAAGAACATCAGACTCAGAGAGGAACTTTCTGAGCAGATCAGAGCTCTTGGCGAACTCAAGAAGTTGGGCGAGATCTACGGTTATGATATCTCACGTCCTGCTAAGAACGCTAAGGAGGCTATCCAGTGGCTGTACTTCGGCTACCTTGCTGCTGTTAAGGAGCAGAACGGTGCTGCTATGTCACTTGGCAGAACTTCTACATTTATCGATATCTACATCAAGAGAGATATGGACAGAGGTATCCTCACAGAGCAGGAGGCTCAGGAGCTTATCGACCACTTTATCATGAAACTCAGACTTGTTAAGTTCGCTAGAACACCTGAGTACAACTCACTGTTCTCCGGCGACCCAACTTGGGTAACTGAGTCTATCGGCGGCGTTTCTATCGACGGCGTTCCAATGGTAACAAAGACTTCATTCAGATATCTCCACACACTTGAGAACCTTGGTCCTGCACCAGAGCCAAACATGACAGTTCTGTGGAGCACAAAGCTGCCTGCAAACTTCAAGAAGTTCTGTGCTAAGACTTCAATCAAGACTTCAGCTATCCAGTACGAGAACGATGACCTTATGAGAGTTACACACGGCGATGACTACGCTATCGCTTGCTGCGTATCTTCAATGAGAATCGGTAAGGAGATGCAGTTCTTCGGTGCAAGAGCTAACCTTGCTAAGTGCTTGCTTTACGCTATCAACGGCGGTGTAGATGAAAGACTCAAGATACAGGTTGGTCCTAAGTATCGTCCGGTTACTGGCGATTACCTCGATTATGATGATGTAATGGCTAAGTATGACGACATGATGGAATGGCTCGCCGGTCTGTATGTAAATACACTGAACGTTATCCACTATATGCATGACAAGTATTCTTATGAGAGAGTTCAGATGGCTCTTCATGACAGAGATGTCAAGAGATACTTCGCTACCGGTATCGCCGGTCTGTCAGTTGTTGCTGACTCACTTTCTGCTATCAAGTATGCTAAGGTAAAGTGCATCAGAGATGAGGACGGAATCGTAACTGACTACGAAGTTGAGGGCGATTTCCCTAAGTATGGTAACAACGACGAGAGAGTTGACAAGATCGCAGTTGACCTCGTTAGAACATTCATGGACAAGATCAGAAAGCATCACACATACAGAGATGGTGTTCCTACAATGTCTATCCTTACTATCACATCTAACGTTGTTTATGGTAAGAAGACAGGTTCTACACCTGACGGAAGAAAGATCGGTGTGCCTCTTGCTCCTGGTGCTAACCCAATGCACGGCAGAGATACTCACGGTGCATCTGCATCACTTTCTTCTGTTGCTAAGCTGCCATTCAGACACGCTCAGGACGGTATCTCTAACACATTCTCGATCATTCCTGACGCTCTTGGCAAGGACGACAAGGTATTCATGGGCGACCTTGATATCGAAAGCATAGCTAAGGAGCTTAACGAAGATGGGGTTTAATGTTAAAAAGGACGAGGACGAGGCTCAGGTAAACGAGCTTGTTGACGTCATTGACAGACTTATGATGGGCGGTCAAGGTCATCTTACGATAGACGTTGACGAAACTGAAGAGGGTCTGAACGTTAAAACTTACAGCACTTCTGACTGCGGCGGTGACGGCAAGACTGCTTGTTGCCAGCCAACGGAAGAGGACGCTATTGACAGAGATGAAGATTAACTCCCTATTTTAGAAAACGGCGGAGATAAATGCTCCGCTTGTTTTCCATAAATACTAAGAAAGGAATGTAATACTATGGCAAATTTTGAACCAACAGACGCACAGGTAGACAACCTTATCGGACTGCTTGACGGTTATGCAGAAAAAGGCGGTCATCACCTTAACGTAAATGTACTTAACAGAGAAACATTGCTGGACGCTCAGGCTCACCCTGAGAAGTATCCACAGCTCACTATAAGAGTTTCGGGCTACGCTGTAAACTTCGTAAAGCTTACTAAGGAGCAGCAGGACGACGTTATTTCAAGAACGTTCCACAAGAGCCTTTAATTTGAGCTTTGCCGCATAGAGCGAGTTTCTTTGCGGATAATATGCACACGGGCGGTCGGCGTCGTCTTACATAGAACTTCTTGTTTTATGTGGAGGGGAGCTGCCGCTCGTTTGTTGCTTTTTGCGGATAGGTATGCGGTGATATAAATTTGTGAGCGAGCAGAAACGGGACGTCGAGGGTGCCGTCCCCTACAGAATGGTTTGTGCAGGCTGAACGGGCGTGCGTTCATGCGAAATAAAAAAGGAGGGATATCCCATGGAGGGATTTATACATTCTACGGAAAGCTTTGGTACGGTGGACGGACCGGGGATAAGGTTTGTTATTTTCTTTCAGGGCTGTCCTATGCGGTGTATTTACTGCCACAATCCTGATACTTGGAAGATAGGCACGGGTACAAAGAGGACGGTTGAAAGTTTGCTGGCGGAATATGACTCGGTAAAAGAGTTCATGAAAAACGGCGGCATAACCTGCACGGGCGGCGAGCCTTTGGTGCAGATAGACTTTGTGACGGAGCTTTTTGAAAAGGCTAAGGAAAAGGGGATACACACCTGTCTTGACAGTTCGGGCATCACTTTTACGCCTGACAACACGGAGAAGTTCGAGAGATTATGCAAGTGCACTGACCTTGTTATGCTGGACATCAAGCACATTTACCGTGAGGAGCACAAAAAGCTTACGGGACACTACAATGACAACATTCTTGCGTTTGCAAAGTTTTTGTCGGAGCATGGTGTGCCTATATGGATACGTCATGTTGTTGTGCCGGGTATCACGGACAAGGAAGAATATCTTTTCAGGCTGGGTGAATTTATTTCTCAGCTAAAGACGCTGAAGGCTCTTGACGTTTTGCCTTACCACACCATGGGCAAGGTAAAGTATGAGCAGCTCGGTATAGATTATCCTCTTGGTGACACGCCGCCTCTTGACAAGGAGGACGCTGTTAAGGCGAGAGATGTTATCATGAGAGGGCTTAAAGCGGCGTTGAAAAAGAAAAAATAGGCTTTGCATAAGCCGTAAAAGCGGGCGAACGCTGTTCGCCCCTACAGATCATATTGGGTCATTTTTATACGGGCAGGCTTTGGTCTGCCTGTTTTTTTGTGTAAAAATATATATTTTTTGTCCTGCATTTTTGAAAATATTCTGTCTGTTTGGATAATTGACGTCAGGTCAAAATTATTGTAAAATAAATGAGTAAGAAATACAGCAATAGAATATTGTTAAGACAGGTTTATATTGGAAACGCACATTCTCTGAATGATAACGAACAACACAGCGTCTGCGAAAGGGCTGTAGGTTTAGTATCATAAGGAGGATTTTTTTATGCCAAAGAATTTGTTTCAGGAGATAGTTTTTACGGTGCTGATGGTGTTTGTGATGGTGTACGCCATGATATGCTACAACATGCACTTAACATGGGCGGAATGTCAAATGCAGTATTTCTCAAGGCTTTTCACGAGCTTGTGATAATGGGTCCGATAGCTTTTGTTCTTGACTTTTTTGCTGTGGGAAAGATAGCAAAGAAAAAGGCGTTCGGCATTGTTGATGTGAAAAAGGACAATCCTTTTCATCTTGTGCTTGCGATATCTGTTGTATCTGTTATTTTTATGTGTCCGCTCATGAGCCTTGCAGCGACTTTGCTCTTCAAAAATGCAGGCAGAGAGGTCGTTGCGGTATGGCTGGAAACGACTGCTATGAACTTTCCTATGGCTCTTTGCTGGCAGCTTTTCTTTGCAGGTCCTATAGTGAGGTTTGTTTTCGGACTTATTTTCAGAGAGCGTGAACAGAAAAGCGGGGCTGTACCTGCGGCTGCGGAATAAGGTTTTTACGGGCAGGCTTTGGTCTGCCTGTTTTTTATTTTGCAGGGAAAAATAAAAACTAAAAAAAGTGTTAAAAGCCTTTACAAAGGGGTAGGTTTGTGTTATAATAGTAATCGTAAAAATTTGCGTGAAAAAGGAGGAGCTTATAGTGCAGAAAGCGTATCTGATTTTGGAGAACGGTACTATTTTCGAGGGTAAAAGTTTCGGTGCAGCTGGCGAAGCTATTGGCGAAATTGTTTTTACTACGGCTATGACAGGCTATCTCGAAACACTTACTGACCCTAGTTACTACGGACAGATAGTTGTTCAAACATTTCCGTTAATTGGTAACTATGGTGTTATTCCTGAGGATTTTGAAAGCGAATGTCCTCATGTTAAAGCTTATATTGTTAGAGATTGGTGTCAAGAGCCTAGCAACTTCCGTTGTGAGGGTGATCTTGACACTTTTTTAAAGCAGCATAACATCGTTGGTCTTTACGGTATCGACACTCGTCAGCTCACAAAGATAGTTCGTGAGTCGGGTGTTATGAACGGAAAGATCGTACCTGAGGGTTCAAGTTTCGGGCTGACAGATCTGAAGAACTACACGATAGTTGAGGCTGTAAAGAACACGACTTGCTCGGAGGAAAAGACATTCGAGCCTGAGGGCGAGGTCAAGAGAAAGGTAGTGCTTTACGATTTCGGTGCAAAGCACAACATTGGAAGAGAGCTTGTTAAGAGAGGCTGCGAGGTAACTGTTGTTCCTGCATACACAAAGGCAGAGAGGATAAAGGAGCTTGCACCTGACGGCATAATGCTTTCAAACGGCCCTGGAGATCCTGCGGAGAATGTGGAGATAATCGAGGAACTCAAAAAGCTTTCTGAGATGAAGATACCTACATTCGGAATTTGTCTTGGACATCAGCTTTTGGCACTGGCACATGGTGCGGTGACACACAAGCTGAAGTATGGTCACAGAGGTGCGAACCAGCCTGCTGAGAACACAGAGACGGGAAGAGTTTACATAACATCACAGAACCACGGTTATGCGGTAGAGAATGATTCACTTCCTGAGGGTGAGGCAAAGGTGCTTTATGTAAATGCCAATGACGGCACTTGTGAGGGCATCAGATATCTCAACGAGCCTGCGTTTTCTGTACAGTTCCACCCAGAGGCTTGCGGTGGTCCGCATGATACTGATTTCTTGTTCGATGAGTTTATTGAGCTCATTGACACTAACAAGAAATAAGCTCTGATTTTTTGAAGTATAGAAATTATTGATCTCGGTTTCTGCAACAGTAGGGGCGAACAGTGTTCGCCCGTGGCTGACGGAATGTGTTTGATATGACTATTGTAGTGTTCATTATTCGAGCGGCTTTTATATGGGGCGGTCGTGATAGTGAACGGGCGAACGCTGTTCGCCCCTACATTATGTTTTACTGAGGTCGTTAAGCTTTAACACAGAGGGCTGCTGGGTGCGGTTTTCGAGAGTGTGAGAAGGGATAACTCCTCACTCCTCACTCCTCACTTTCAGCGTTTCCCTAAACTTTTCGGAAAGGATTGAATTTAAGTGCCTTTAAATAAAGATATAAAGCGAGTTCTCGTTATAGGTTCAGGTCCTATTGTTATCGGTCAGGCTGCTGAGTTTGACTATGCGGGTACACAGGCTTGCCGTGCACTCAAGCAGGAAGGTCTTGAGGTCATTCTTATCAACTCAAACCCTGCTACTATCATGACTGATAATGCTATGGCTGATAAGATATACATTGAACCGCTCACTCTTGAAACTGTTAAGAGAGTTATCAAGAAAGAACGTCCTGACAGCCTGCTTTCTACGCTTGGCGGTCAGACGGGTCTTACGCTTTCTATGCAGCTTGCTAAGGAGGGATTCCTTGACAAGTATAATGTAAAGCTGCTTGGTGCTAACCCTGAAACTATCGACAAGGCTGAGGACAGACAGATGTTCAAGGACACTATGGAGTCTATCGGTCAGCCATGTATCCCTTCAAAGGTCGTTAATACTGTTGAGGACGCTGTTGACTTCGCTAATCAGCCCGGTATCGGTTATCCTCTTATCATCAGACCTGCTTTTACCCTTGGCGGTACTGGCGGAGGAATCGTTAATAACGAGGAAGAACTCAAGGAGATCACAAGAAACGGTCTTTATCTTTCACCTATCACTCAGGTGCTTGTTGAGAAATGTATCGCAGGCTGGAAAGAGATCGAGTTCGAGGTAATGAGAGATGCTAAGGGCAACGTTATCACGGTTTGCTCTATGGAGAACTTTGACCCTGTTGGTGTTCACACCGGTGACTCTATCGTTATCGCTCCTGCTGTTACACTGGCTGATAAGGAATATCAGATGCTCCGTTCCGCAGCTTTGAAGATAATCGACACACTGAAGGTAGAGGGTGGCTGCAACTGTCAGTTTGCTCTTAATCCTGACAGCTTTGAATATGCTGTTATCGAGGTAAACCCTAGAGTTTCACGTTCTTCTGCACTGGCATCTAAGGCGACCGGTTATCCTATCGCAAAGGTTGCAGCACAGATAGCTATAGGTTATACTCTTGACGAGATAAAGAACGCTGTAACAGGCAAGACATACGCTTGCTTTGAGCCTGCACTGGACTATGTTGTTGTTAAGCTCCCTAAGTGGCCTTTCGACAAGTTCGTTTATGCTAAGCGTGAGCTTGGTACACAGATGAAGGCTACCGGTGAAGTTATGGCTATAGGCTCTACTTTTGAGCAGGCTATAATGAAGGCTGTAAGAGGTGCTGAGATAGGTCATGACTGCCTTATCTCACCTAAGATGCTTGACCTTGATGACAAGACTATCCATGACAGACTTTCTGACTGCACGGACGAAAGACTTTTCGTTGTATACGAGGCTCTCAGACGTGGATTTTCTGTTGATGAGATACACAGCATCACTAAGATAGATGAGTGGTTCCTCTACAAGCTCTGCAAGCTTATAGACATGGAAAAGACACTCAAGAATGACTTCAATGAGGACACTTATCTTGAGGCTAAGAAGATGGGCTACACTGATAAGGTCATTGAGAAGATAACCGGCAAGAAGGTAGAAAAGCCTGTTCATGCTGTATTTAAAATGGTTGATACCTGTGCGGCTGAGTTTGCGGCTATGACACCTTACTTCTACTCAACATATGACAACGAGGACGAGGCGAGCGAGTTCATTGCAAACAAGGGTCATGACAGAAAGACTGTTATAGTATTCGGCTCAGGTCCTATCAGAATAGGTCAGGGTATCGAGTTCGACTATGCGTCGGTTCATTGCGTATGGGCTTTGAAAGAAAAGGGATATGACGTTGTTATCGTAAACAACAACCCTGAAACTGTTTCAACTGACTTTGACACTGCTGACAGACTTTATTTTGAGCCTCTTACTGACGAGGACGTTATGAACATCATCAGAGTTGAAAAGCCTGTTGGCGTTGTTGTGGCGTTCGGCGGACAGACTGCTATCAAGCTCACAAAGCACATGGCTGAACATGGTGTAAAAATTCTGGGTACTCCTCCTGACGCTATCGACGCTGCTGAGGACAGAGAGAGATTTGACGAGCTGCTTGAACAGCTGAAAATAAAGAGGCCTCAGGGCTTTACGGTCATGACTTGTGACGAGGCTCTTGAAGTTGCAAACAAGATACACTATCCTGTTCTTATGAGACCGTCTTACGTTCTTGGCGGACAGAACATGATAATCGCATTCAATGATGATGATATCAAGGAATACATGGCTATCATTCTCGACCAGGGAATCGAGAACCCTGTACTTATAGATAAGTACCTTATGGGCACTGAGCTTGAGATAGACGCTATCTGTGACGGCGAGGATATCCTTATCCCTGGTATCATGGAGCATATCGAGAGAACCGGTATCCACTCAGGCGACTCTATTGCAGTTTATCCTGCATGGAACGTTTCTGACAGCCTGATAAACAGAATTATCGAGTGTTCAAAGAAACTTGCTATCGCTCTTAACACTAAGGGCCTTGTAAACATTCAGTATATCGCTTACCATGACGAGATATATGTTATCGAGGTAAACCCACGTTCTTCAAGAACTATCCCTTACATTTCTAAGGTAACGGGCGTTCCTATGGTAGACCTTGCCACTAAGTGTATGCTGGGCGAAAAGCTGAAAGATATGGGCTACGGCACCGGTCTTTACAGAAATTCACCATATGTTGCGGTCAAAGTTCCTGTATTCTCATTTGAGAAACTTATCGGCGTTGACAACCACCTTGGACCTGAAATGAAGTCAACAGGTGAGGTACTTGCGGTTTCTAACTCTCTTGAGGAGTCACTGTACAAGGGTCTGACTGCTGCGGGCTACAAGCTTGGCAAGAAGGGCGGAGTATTCATCACTGTTAGAGATTCTGACAAGGGTGAGATACCACAGACTGCTAAGATGTTCGCTGATCTTGGATTCAAGATCTATGCTACACACGGTACTGCAAAGGTACTTCATGAGCACGGCATTGACGCTGAGGTAGTGGCTAAGATACACGAGAACGAGGACAACAACACTCTCACACTTATCGAGAGCGGAAAGATAGCTTACGTTATCTCTACTTCTTCAAAGGGTAGGATACCTACAAGAGATTCTGTTAAGATAAGAAGAAAGACTGTTGAATGGAACATTCCTTGTCTGACTTCTATCGACACTGCAAACGCTATTGCGGCATCTATCAGAAGTAAATACACTGAGTCAACTACTGAGATAGTTGATATCAACAACATGAGAACTGAAAAGCAGACATTTGAGTTCACAAAGATGCAGGGCTGCGGCAATGACTACATCTACTTCAACTGCTTTGACCAGAGAATAGACAATCCAGAGGGTCTGGCACTCAATCTGTCTGACAGACACTTCGGTATCGGCGGTGACGGCGTTATCCTTATCTGCCGTTCAAAGGTCGCAGACGCTAAGATGAGAATGTTCAATCTTGACGGTTCTGAGGGCAAGATGTGCGGAAATGGTATCAGATGCGTTGCTAAGTTCATGAGAGATAACGGCATTGTTGACAAGGACGAAATGACTATCGAAACACTGTCGGGAATCATGACTGTTTCACTTATCCGTCACTACGGCGAGGTTAGCGGTGCGACTGTAAACATGGGCAAGGCTATTCTTGCTCCTCACCTTGTTCCTGTTGACCTTGAGCCTGACGAGAACGGCAGGGTAGTTGACAGAAAGGTGAACATTGCAGGAAATGACTACAACATCACCTGCGTTTCAATGGGCAATCCTCACGCTGTTGTATTCATGAACAATGTTGACAGCCTTGACATTGACAAGGTAGGTCCTGAGTTCGAGCATGACAAGATATTCCCTGAGAGAGTGAACGCTGAGTTCATCAAGGTGATCGACGACCACACACTCAAGATGAGAGTATGGGAGAGAGGCTCCGGCGAGACTTGGGCTTGCGGCACCGGTGCTTGTGCGGCAGCGGTTGCGGCTGTTCTCAACGGATACTGCAAGAAGGACGAAGAGATATCTGTTATCCTCAAGGGCGGCACGCTGAAGATAAGATACACAGACGAGGCTGTATATCTCACAGGCGACGCTGTTACGGTATTCTCAGGTCACATTGTAATGTAAAATTCGCAGCGGACACTGCGTTAAAAAAGCGGCAGCCGCAGAGCGTTTTGAATGTGCTTTGCGGCTGTGTGCGTTTTATAAGTTTGACCCGTGAAACTTCGGGTCGCAAAAATGAAAAGGAGTTGGAATTATGCCAAGTATCAACGAAAATTTTCTCAAGCTGGAAAAGAACTATCTTTTTATAAACATTGCCAAGAAGGTAAAGGCTTTCACTGAGGCTCACCCTGAGGCTGACATCATCAGAATGGGTATCGGCGACGTTACTCAGCCTATCGCTAAGTGCGTTGTTGAGGCAATGAAAAAGGGTGCTGACGAAATGGGCGTCAAGGAAACGTTCAAGGGCTATGAGGACAGCGGTGCAGGATATGACTTCCTGAAAGAGGCTGTTGCAGGCTACTACAAGAGTTTCGGCGTTGACATTCCTTCGGCTGACATCAGGATAAACGACGGTGCAAAGTCTGACTGCGGTAACATTGTTGACATTTTCGGTGACGACAATGTAGTGCTTATCACTGACCCTGCATATCCTGTTTATGTTGACACGAACCTTATGAACGGCAGAAAGGTAATTTATGCTGATTCAAACGAGGAGAACAACTTTGCGGCTATGCCTGACGAGAACGTAAAGTGCGACCTTATTTATCTTTGCTCACCTAACAATCCAACGGGTTCTGTTTACACTAAGGAGCAGCTTAAAGTTTGGATAGACTATGCAAAGAAGAACAACGCTATCATCATTTACGATTCTGCATACGAGGCATTCATTACAGAAAAGGACATACCAAGAAGTATTTTTGCTATTGAGGGTGCAAAGGAATGTGCTATCGAGATGTGTTCACTGTCTAAGACAGCCGGCTTTACCGGTATGAGATGCGGATACACTGTTATCCCTCACGAGCTTGTTGTTAAGGCATCTGACGGCAGCGAAGTTTCTATCGCTCAGCTTTGGGGCAGACGTGAAGGCTCAAAGTTCAACGGTGTATCATATCCTGTTCAGTGTGCTGCTGCGGCTGTATTCACTGAGGAGGGTCAGAAACAGACAAGAGCCAACATTGAATACTATCAGAACAACGCAAAGGTAATGGCGTCAACTCTTGACGAGCTTGGTATCAAGTACACAGGCGGCAAGAACTCACCTTACATTTGGCTCAAGTGCCCTAACAACATGGGTTCATGGGAGTTCTTTGATTATCTTCTTGAGAACGCAAATGTTGTTGGTACTCCTGGTGCCGGCTTTGGTAAGAACGGCGAGGGCTGGTTCAGACTGACTGCGTTCGGCGACAAGGACAGAACTGTTGAGGCTATGGAGAGGATCAAAAAACTGCTGGCTAAGTAGTGAGGGAGCGTGCTCGCTTTTACTTTGATATTCTCGGATAGTTGAATATGATTTTAAGGGACGGTCTTTGACTGTCCCTTTTTTGTGTGAAAAATACTGCTTGCGTTGGTAAAGTGAATATAAAAAAGGGACGAGCAAAAGTCGTCCCTTTTTGTTATGAGTACAAAATATTGTACGATTATTTTCCCGTAAGATATTTTTTCAAAAGCTCTTCGGCGGTCATTCCCAGTTCGTCGCCGTTCATCACAACTCTGTGGAACGGGAGGTTATAGGCTGCGTAATCTGTTATGCCCTTGCCCTGATTTGGGTTTGCCTTTGAGTAGACGGCGTCACAGCAGAAGAGAATAACAAGGATAATGCACGCTGCCAGCCTTGCTTTGAACGGTATCTTTTTAAGCAGATCGTCAAAAAAAGGTGCCATGATGTATATTCCTGCACAGCCTGCAAAGCCGAATATCAATGCTCCTTCAAGGCATATCCTGCCGTTGATGTTGCAGAAATAGCCAGTGTAGTCCCAATATTTCATGTGCTTGAAAGTTTCAAGATACCAGCTTGTGGCGTATTCCACTACGGAACAAAGACCCACCACAAGGAAGAATGTTGCAACGTGGTGGTCGATAAAACGTTTCAGAAGTATTATTCCGCAAACGCCGCCGAATCCGTATATTGGCAGCCATGGTCCAAACATTGTGCCACGGTTCACGAACACGCCGTCCTCAACGATGTGTATGCCGACTTCCCACACCCAACCGATAAAGGCGAATATGAAAAACAGCAGGATATAGGTCATGAGGGTGTAGTTTCGGTGGTAGTCACGATGAACAATAGTCTTGTTGGCAAAGCGGCTGAAATGTGCTTTGCGGTTAACCGCAAGTCCAGGATACTGGTCAAATTCACGAAGATCGTCTAAGGTCAGTGATCTTTCCATTATTCATCGCCTCCATTCTCTTGCTCATCAGGCACGGTAACTGTGCACACCGGTAAACTTCTTACAATGTCAGGATTTCCGCCGTTTTCGGCAGTTTCGGCTGCCATAAGCTCTTCAAGCAGGTCAAGGTCAAGGAGCTTATCGTCAAGCTCTTCATAGCCCTCTATCTTATTTCTGATAGCCTCACGTCTGAGCTGCAAATATATCTCTGCGTCGATTGCAGTGGTATAAGGGTTAGACCAGAACACGCCCACCAGTCCGAATGATATGCCTGAAAGCAGTGCCCAGCCTATCATGGAAAGGTCTACTTTGAAAAGCTGCCACTTATAGCCCTTGGTCATGTTTATAGAAAGCTTTATGGCTTTTTTGGACTTGATGTTAGGGTTCTCGGCACAGATAAAAGGCACCATTGAATAGGCGTAATACTTGATTGGATAGCCAATTATTGTGAACGCCCACAGGGTCTGATAAATGCTTGTGATGAACATTGTTTTTGCAGGGTGGAGCGTTTTTTCACGGAAGAGAAATCCCAGTCTGCCTATTTTCGTTTTCTTGTATGTATGGTTTTCAAGGAAAAATCTTCTTTCACACACAAGGAGTACGTTCACTATAAATATGGTAAACGCCAGCTGGAAAAGGAAGTACACAAATGATACTATGGTATCCCATGTGGCTTTTTTGCTCAGGACGTTTGTTATGGCAGTGAGCAGCGAGAACTGATAGGAATTTGAACTTGTTGCATTGTCGAAATACACTGAAACAGAAGAAGTAAACCCGTTGAGTCTGTCATTAAGATATGTTTGTGCTTTTTCTTTTGCATTTCTGCTGAATGAAAATGCGTCAGCCAATGCCTCAAAGTTTGAGGTGTCGTTTGATGAGCCGAAGAAGGTTACTTCTTTGGAATTAAGGCCGTCAACACCGTATTTTTTATAAGATTCCAACCATTTTGTAACGGCGTCAGGGTTATTTATCTGCCACTTGTCGCTGACCTGTTCGGCTGTCAGACCGTTTTTCATCATGTCCTCGATGATCTCTTCTTTGTCCTCAGCGTCATATTTAAGGTCTGCGACGTGGGCGTTATCGTAGCTTGACACGTTCTGCGTGGTAGAGCCATACTCGCCTGCGATAAATACCATTATAAAGCACACGGCGATACAGGCGATGTAATTTCGTCTGACATTGCCCTTTGCCGACTTTTTCAGCTTTTTGCGGTCAAGCTTGATAGATATCGGCTTTTCTTCATTTTTCTTCATTGATTTTTATGCCCAATTTGGGACATATCCTCCCTTCACACATATATACCTACACATAGAATTTCAAAATAAAAAACAACATAATTCATTATATCTTTTTTTTATGAATATGTCAACGATTTTCGACTTAAAAGAGGTTTATTTTAAGATTATTTTAAGTTTAACGCAAATACGGAGCAATTTATGTGTATATTCATCATGCTGCTGCAAAAAATATCATCAAAGAAAAAAATCTGCAACAGGAGTGATAAAATGAAAGCCACAAAGCTTATGAAAACCTCGCCGTCAGTGATCTCTTTCGCTGCTATCGGCGGAAAAATGGAAAACGAAGGTCCTTTGGGGGATTATTTTGACAAGATAAATGACGACCCTTATTTCTCTATGGACAGCTTTGAAAAGGGTGAAAGTCAGCTGCAAAAGCAGGCGGTTCTCCATGCACTGGACAAGGCATCGCTTTCCCCTGAGGATATCGACGTGCTTTTCGGAGGGGATCTTCTCAACCAATGCGTTGGAACGACCTATGGAGTGAGAGCCTTTGAGATGCCTTTTTTGGGAATATACGGGGCTTGCTCCACGATGTCGGAGGGGCTGCTCCTTGCGTCTTTGTTCGTTGACAACGACCTTGCACAGAAAGCAATGGCGGTCACGTCATCTCACTTTTGCACCGCTGAAAGGCAATACCGTTTTCCCCTCAACTACGGCGGACAGCGTACTCCAACTTCACAGTGGACTGCCACGGCATCAGGCTCGCTGGTGGTTGCCCCCTCGGACAAGCCACCCTACGTCAGGGGCTGTACTATCGGAAAGATAGTTGACATGGGAGTAAGCGACGCAAACAACATGGGTGCGGCAATGGCACCTGCGGCGTTTTCTACCATTAGCACTTTTTTCACTGACACGGGCATGAGACCGTCAGACTTTGATTATATCGTAACAGGTGACCTTGGCAAGGTGGGCAGCAGGATACTCTGCGAGCTTTTCGAGCGTGAGGATATAAATATCCGTGACAATCACAAGGACTGCGGAATGATGCTTTATGACTTTGACGAGCAGGATATCCACGCCGGCGGCAGCGGCTGCGGCTGTGCAGGAAGTGTGCTTTGCGGATATTTTCTTCCAAAGCTAAGGGCAGGGGAGATAAAAAATATTCTCTTTGCGGCGACCGGTGCACTTATGTCGCCGACGGTCAATCAGCAGGGGGAGTCTATCCCGTCCATATCTCATCTTGTATGGCTGTCGGGGGAGAAAGACACGAAAGGAGCAAACTAAATGGATTATCTATGGGCTTTTATTATAGGCGGACTTTTTTGTGCGGTGGGTCAGGTGCTTATCGACTTCACAAAGCTCACGCCTGCGAGGATACTGGTGGCGTATGTTACGGGCGGTGTGCTGCTGGGTGCACTGGGGCTTTACAAGCCGCTTATAGACTTTGCAGGGTGCGGAGCGTCTGTGCCGCTGACAGGATTCGGTTATCTGCTTTACAACGGTGTGCGTGAGCAGATAGACAAGATAGGTTTTCTTGGGATATTTACCGGCGGACTGACTGCGTCTGCCGCAGGAATAACGGCTGCGATGACTTTTGCTTTTATATTCTCGCTGTTTTTCCGCAGCTCGGCTAAAGAATAGTTGCCCTTGACAAACCCCTGAGTCGATGGTATTATAAAGGTAAGGGTGTGCCTACAAAAATCGGGGGTGTGGAGTATGTTCAAACAGATATATCCTGTTATCGGTGATGAAAAAAGTCTGCCGTTTTATGTGGTTGGACTGGGGCTTGAAAGCTGGCAGTTTCCTATAAAACGTGCGGAGGGATATGAATATCCTCAGATATTTTTGTCACGCTCAGGCGAGGGCGAAGTCGTGATAAACGGCGAGAGCACGAAGATACCGCCTGACACTGTTTTCTATATCCCACCGTTTTGTCCTCATGAATATCACGCACTGAGCGAGGCGTGGTATCTTGACTGGATAGCTTTTTCAGGTTCGCAGGTGATGCCGCTTATGGAGCAGTGGAAACTGAACAAGTTCACTGCCATTCAAGGCGTGGACATGGACAGGCTCAGGAGGATAATAACACGCATTTACTACACGCTCAAAAGCGACAAGCTTTATGGAAACCACTATGCCTCGGCACAGCTTTATGACTTTCTTATAGAATACCGCAAGATAGCTGACAACAGGCTTTCGTCATTTTATACGGCACAGTCGGTGGCGTTGGCTGATGTTTTGCAGTATATCGAAGAGCATTATCCTGAGCAGATAAAGCTCAATGACCTTGCAAAGATAGCAGGGGTATCAGAGCAGCATTTGTGCAGGCTTTTCAAGAAGAATTTTCAGCTGCGGCCTATGGAATATCTTGCACAGGTGAGAGTTCAGCACGCAAAGGACCTGCTTGTGTATTCTGACAAGACCATTGGCGAGATATCTGATGAAACAGGCTTTCAGGACGGTTCTTATTTTTCTGTTGTATTCAAACGTTATGAGAACATGACGCCCGGTGAATACAGACGGATAAAAGTGTGACGTAACGTGACTTGTAAAATGGAATTTATGGGCGACCTCAGGGTCGCTCTTTTTTGTGTTTCCTGCGGCATAAAAAGTGGGCGGTATGATACCGCCCTTATAAGATAGTTTATGACCTGCTCAGAGTTTCAGACCAAAGCTGATAGAAAGAGCAGAATTTACGGCAGACATGGAGCTTACGTCAAGTGTGCCCATTTTCTCCTTGAGCCTTTTTTTGTCCAATGTACGGATCTGTTCAAGCAAAACTACGGAATCCTTGGCAAGTCCGCAGGTGCCGCCGCCTACTTCTATGTGGGTGGGCAGCTTTGCTTTGTCAAGACGGCTCGTTATCGCCGCTGCTATCACTGTGGGGGAATGTTTGTTGCCTACGTCATTTTGAACTATCAATACAGGCCTCATTCCGCCCTGCTCTGATCCTACTACCGGGCTGAGATCTGCATAATATATATCGCCCCTGTGTACAGTCACTTGTAAACACTCCTATTCTGTGGGCTTTCGCCGTGATTTGCAGGTTTTTGCTCCTGCTTGTTCCTATTATTGCCTTGTAGTCGGGATATTATACCAAAAGGTATTATTTTATGGCAATACTTGTGAGGTATTTTCTTCGTTACAAAGTGCAGGGCTGATTTATTTTATGCGGGCGTGTGCTCCGTTGTGCAAAGTCAGTGTCGGTTGACTTTATGAGGGCAAAGTGATATACTTATTAGAGTAAATAAAGGCGGTAAAAGCCTTGAAAGGAATGATTTTTTATGAGCGAGGGCTGTACACATAACTGCGAGAACTGTTCTTCAAAATGCTCTGAAAAAAAGAGTTTGAAGGAAGAACTCAACGCTGCAAGCTCTGTCAAAAAGGTTTATGCGATAATGAGCGGAAAGGGCGGAGTAGGCAAGTCGCTGGTGACAAGTATGCTGGCGGTGACGGCTCAGAGGCGTGGATTCAAGACCGCTGTGCTGGATGCTGACATAACAGGTCCGTCAATACCGACGGCTTTCAATATCCACGAGAGGGCTAAAACGAATATGTACGGAATTATCCCTGCGGTGAGCAAAACGGGTATCGAGATAATGAGCCTTAATCTGCTGCTTGAGAATGAAACTGACCCTGTGGTATGGCGTGGTCCTGTTATCGCAGGTGCGGTGAAACAGTTCTGGACGGACGTTGCGTGGAACGACCTTGATGTGATGTTTATAGATATGCCGCCGGGAACGGGCGACGTGCCGCTGACGGTGTTCCAGTCGATAAAGGTGGACGGAATAATCATAGTCACATCACCGCAGGAATTGGTTTCGATGATAGTTGAAAAAGCAGTGCATATGGCGGATATGATGAAAGTACCTGTGCTTGGCATCGTGGAGAATATGTCGTATTTTGAATGCCCTGACTGCGGAAAAAGGCATAATATCTATGGCGAGAGCCATGTGGACGAGGCGGCAGTGAAGTTTGGCATTGACGCAGTGGCGAAAATGCCTATCGACCCCAAGTTTGCGAAAGCCTGTGACAGCGGTAAAATAGAGGACGTCGAGGGCGGCTGGCTGGATTCTATTGCAGATAAACTGCTCATTAAGTGAGGAGTTAGGAGTGAGGAATGGCATAGCCAAACCGAGTAAATCACAAGCATAAAGTAAAAGTCAGCACCGAGCGTAGCGATTTTGCGGCACAGCGAATTTGCCTGAAACTCTGTAGGGGCGAACAGCGTTCGCCCGTGGGTGCGGAGTAGCGTTATATTTAGAATTGTAGAGGTTTGCGTTTGTCAGAAGTTATGGTAAAAAACGCAGAAAAAAAGCAGACGGTTTAACCGTCTGCTTTCGTTATATGCAGTAATTATTAGAAACCAAGAATGCCCTTGAAATCTTCAATAAGCTTTTCTTCCTGTGCCTCTGCATCAGCTCTTGTGTCACCAATAGTTGTGTAGTATGCCTTGATCTTTGGCTCTGTGCCTGAAGGTCTGATTATTACACTTGCACCCTGCTCAAGCTTGAATGCGATAACGTCAGACTTTGGCAGTGTGAGAACTGTCTTTGCTCCTGTTTCAAGATTTGTTTCCTCAGATGCAAGATAGTCTGCGATGTCTACTACTTTAAGTCCGCCGATAGCCTTTGGTGGGTTCGCTCTGAGATCTGTCATTATCTCCTTCATTCTCTCCATTCCGCTTGCACCCTCGCACTGGAATGACTTCTGGCTGTGGAGATAGTTGCCGTACTTCTTGTACATATCTTCTCTTGCCTGAAGAAGTGAGATGCCCTTTGTTCTGTAGAACGCTGCCATTTCACAAATGAGCATTGAGCCTACTACTGCGTCCTTATCTCTTACATATGAGCCTGCAAGATATCCGTAGCTCTCTTCAAAACCGAAGATGTATCTGTCGTCCTGTCCGTCCTTCTCAAGGAATCCGATCTGCTCGCCGATAAATTTGAATCCTGTGAGAACTTCTCTAAGCTCTACATTGTATTCTGCTGCTATCTTCTTGCAGATGTCTGTTGTAACGATAGTCTTTACTGCAACAGGATCCTTTGGCATTGTGCCAAGGGCTGTTCTTTCCTGACAAATATATTTGAGGAGCATTGCACCTACTTCGTTTCCGCTGAACAGTACATAGTTTCCGTCAGGGTCAGGTACTGCGATACCAACTCTGTCACAGTCAGGGTCTGTTGCAAGAAGAAGGTCAGGCTTTACTGTCTTACAAAGCTCAAGTCCCTTTGCAAGTGCCTCTTTGATCTCAGGGTTAGGGAATGGGCAGGTAGGGAAGTTTCCGTCAGGATTTTCCTGCTCAGGTACTACTGTTACTTCCTTTATGCCTATCTTCTTGAGGATAGCTCTTACAGGCTTGTTTCCTGTGCCGTTAAGAGGAGTGTATACTACCTTCAGACCGCTGTCTGCTACAAGGTCAGTATGTACGCCCTGCTGTGCTACCTTGTCAAGATACTTGTCGATAACTTCCTGCTTGATATATTCGATCTTGCCAGACTTGATGCCGTCCTCAAAGTCCATTACCTTTGCTCCACCGAACATCTCTACTGCATTGATCTTGCCGATAACGGTGTTTGCAACGTCCAGAGTGATCTGGCAGCCGTCCTCGCCGTATACCTTATAACCGTTATACTTTGCAGGGTTGTGTGACGCTGTGATAACTATACCGGCCTGACATTTGAGTTCTCTTACTGCCCATGAAAGCATTGGCGTAGGCATAAGCTCTGAATAGATATATACCTTTATGCCGTTTGCTGCAAGAACAGCGGCAGCCTCTTTTGCAAACTTGTCAGACTTGATACGGCTGTCATATGCGATAGCTACGCTGCCGTTTTCAAATGCACCGTTCACATAGTCAGCAAGACCCTGTGTTGCACGTCTGATAGTATAAACGTTGAGTCTGTATGCACCTGCACCGATAACGCCTCTGAGTCCGCCTGTACCAAATTCCAGATCTCTGTAGAATCTGTCCTGGATAGCAGCCTCGTCGCCTTCGATAGATCTAAGCTCTGTCTGAAGGTCAGGATCGTCTACTGCCTTTTCGCACCAAAGCTTATACAGTTCCATTTCTGTCATTGTCAAATCACCTCATATAAATATTTTGCTTATCAAATACACAATTCTATAGAATACATTATAGCACACTCCCATATTTATTTCAAGAGTTGTAACAGTTATTTAACAAATTCCTGCAACTATTTACAAATGAGTTTTGGGAAACTTTTGGAGGTGCAATGCTAATTTTGGGACAGGGTGAATATAGATGTAAAAGTAGTATATATGAAAGGCAGGGGGAGAGGTTGAAAATACTCAGGAAGATATGTTCGGCGGTGTTGTGTGCGGCAGTGGCTTTGTTTATGGTGTGCTCTTTTGCAGAGGGCAGGGAAAAGGCTGGTGCACTTTCTTTACAGTGGGAGAGCGTTCCGACGGACACGGTGGCTGTGAGCGATATGCTGGAGGGACTTACGGCAAGGTCGGCGGTGGTGACGGAGATGACAACAGGAAGGGTGCTTTTTGAAAAAGAACCGCAGGAGCAGTGTGAGTGCGGCCATTATGCAAAGCTCATGGTGCTTTTGCTCACGGCGGAAAAGATAGACTGCGGCGAGCTTTCTATGAACGACATGGCGGTGGTGTCGGAATATGCCAATTCTCAGCAGGGAAGTCAGATATGGCTCGACAAGGGCGAGAAGATATCAGTGGAAGAGCTTGTGAAGTCAGTGTCCATTGGCAATGCCAATGACGGCTGTGCGGCTTTGGCAGAGAAAGTGGCTGGTTCATACGAAGAGGCTGTAAAGCTTATGAACAGCCGTGCGAAGTCGCTGGGCATGAAGGATACTTTTTACACTGACTGCACCGGCATGGGCGAGGGCAACGTCACAACGGCGTTTGACACGGCTTTGCTTTGTTCGGAGGTGGCAAAATATAAAAATCTGACGCCTTATCTTACCTGTTGGCTTGACAATGTGAGGGACGGCAAGGCGGAGCTTGTGAATCTTAACAGGCTCGTTCGCACATATAAAGGTATCACGGGTATGAAAGCTTGGGGCGGCGAAAAGGCTGGCAGCTGTATTGCGGCAACGGCTGCAAAAGGGGATATGTCGGTATGCGTGGTGCTCAACGGCTGCGGTTCGCAGGAGGACATGAATGCTGAGGCTAAAAAGCTGCTTGAACTGGCGTTTGACACATATGAACTTTATACTCCTGAGTTGCCTGATGATATGGTGAAAGAAACGGTGGTGTGCGGCGGCGAGGAACTTTCGGTGAAACTTGCGGCAGACGGGCTTTATCCTATCGTCATACCAAGGGGAACATACAGAATGGTAGAGTGCAGCTTTACGGCGGCGGATAGGCTTGACGCACCTGTGAAAAAGGGCGATACTGCGGGGAAAATAGAATACACCATGGGCGGTGAGGTGATACTCAGTGGAAAGATAGTCGCCTGCAAAGATGTGAAGAAAATGAATTTCCTCTGCGGTATAAAAAAGCTTGTGTACAATTTGCTGAGTATGTAATATTATATTTGTTTAAAATGTACAAAAGATGATTTCGCTTTATAAAACTCTTGAAATGTTCACAAAAATATAGTATAATTTATCTAGTATTAACGGAGAAACGTGTTTTATGGTACCACGCTCTCCGGCAGGTAAGGAAAGGAAATGAAGGATAATGTCATTAAAGCTTAACACAAAGTATCTTGAGGGTTTTGTAAGTGAACATGAGTATGAGGGCATGGCTGCTCAGGTAACTGCCGCTCATAACACTTTGGTGAACAGAAACGGTCTGGGAAATGATTTTCTCGGCTGGGTAACACTCCCTGAGGATTATGATAAGGAAGAATTTGCAAGAATAAAGGCTGCTGCTGCAAGAATAAAGGAAAAGTGCGATGTGCTCATCGTTATCGGTATCGGCGGTTCTTATCTTGGTGCAAGAGCTGCTATCGAGCTGCTCAAGTCGCCATTCTACAACAATCTTAAAAAGGATACTCCTGACATCTATTTTGTCGGAAACAATATCAGCTCGGCTTACCTCAACGAGGTACTTTCAATCTGCGAGGGCAGAGATATCTGCGTAAACGTAATTTCAAAGTCGGGCACAACAACTGAGCCTGCACTTGCTTTCAGGATTTTCAAGAAACTTCTTGAGGATAAGTACGGCAAGGAAGAGGCTAAGACAAGAATTTTTGCTACAACAGACAAGGCTAAGGGCACACTCAAGCAGCTTTCTGACGAGGAAGGCTATGAGACATTCGTTGTTCCTGACGATGTTGGAGGAAGATTCTCAGTTCTCACAGCAGTTGGCCTTCTCCCTATCGCAGCAGCAGGCTGCGATATCGACAAGCTCATGGCCGGTGCAAGAGAGGGCATGAAGAAATATTCTGCTGATGATAACAATGACTGCTACAAGTATGCAGCTCTCAGAAACATTCTTTACAGAAAAGGCAAGAGCGTTGAGATGCTCGTTTCATATGACCCTTCATTCACAATGATGGGCGAATGGTTCAAGCAGCTGTTCGGCGAGAGCGAAGGCAAGGACGATAAGGGTATATTCCCGTCTGCTGCTACTTTCTCAACAGACCTGCACTCACTTGGTCAGTTCATTCAGGACGGCTCAAAGCTCATGTTTGAGACAGTTATGCACATCAAGACACCTAAGAGCGACCTGTTCTTGGAGCCTGACAAGGATAATCTTGACGGACTTAACTTCCTGACAAATCAGAATATGTCAGTTGTAAATGAAAAGGCATATCAGGGAACTATACTTGCTCACACTGAGGGCGGCGTTCCTAATATCGTTATAGATGTTGACAAGCTTGACGAGGAAAATCTCGGCGAGATGATCTACTTCTTCGAGAAGGCTTGTGCAATTTCAGGTTATATGCTGGGTGTAAACCCATTCAATCAGCCGGGCGTTGAGAGCTACAAGAAGAATATGTTCGCTCTTCTCGGCAAGCCGGGTTATGAGTCACAGAAGGCTGAACTTGAGGCTAAGCTGGGCTAATATCCAAAAGGCAGAACAAAAGGAAATTTTGAGCGTGTCCCCTTCGGGGGTCTGCTCTTAAAATAAATGCTTTAATAAGCGGAACGGAGAGTTTATATGATTAATTTGATTCCAGGTAAAAAGGGCACAGGCAAGACTAAGATACTTGTTGATTCTATCAAAAAGGCTGCTGAAAACGCTACAGGCAACGTTGTTTGCATCGAGAGAGGTATGCAGCTTACCTATGACCTTCCTCATAATGTAAGACTGGCTGACGCTGAGGAATACGGCATCAACAGCTTTGACAGTTTCTATGGCTTTGTTGCAGGTCTGCTGGCTGGCAACTATGACATTCAGGAAGTATTTGTTGACGGTATTCTGAAGATCGGCGGCAGAGATTATGACGCTCTGGGCAATATGCTTGAAAAGGTAGCAGTTCTCACAAAGGACGTAAACGTTACTTTCACAGTATCTGCTGACGTTGACGATCTGCCTGCAAAGGTAAAGGCTTTCATCAAGTAAGCCATTCCGCCTCGTTTATTGGTATTTTGATAGCAAAAACGAAAAAATTGAAAAAAAGTATTGACAAATCACGTTTCTCAGGTTATAATGGAATTTGTGATGTTTGAGGTGCAAGTATGAATGTACAGTTGAAGGAACTTTTCGATATAATCGGAGAGCGGAAAACGATTGATTATTCCATTACAGCGGACAAGCTGGGGGAATACAGTGGATATTCTTTTGCATCGCCCGTTGCGGTAACAGGTGAGATAGAGAACAGAGCAGGAGTGGTAACGCTCAGGTTCAGAACTGTTTTCACTATGGATCACACCTGTGACAGATGTCTAAAGGAGTTCAGCAGGGAGTATGTTTATGACTTTGAGCACACTCTGGTGAGAAGTGTTCACAGTGACAGGGACGATTATGTCGTTTGCGAGAACAATACTCTTGATCTGGACGAACTGGCTATTTCAGATTTGTTGTTACAGCTGCCTACAAAAATTCTTTGCAGGGATGACTGCAAGGGTTTGTGTTACGTTTGCGGACAGGATTTGAATGAGGGCAAATGTAACTGCTCTTGACGGGAAATAGCTGAACAGACTATAATGATTTTACTGACGAGGAGGTGCCAGAATGGCAGTACCAAAGAGAAAAGTATCCAAGGCTAGACGTGACAAGAGACGTTCAGCAGTTTGGAAGCTTGACGCACCTGCACTTTGTAAATGTTCCAACTGCGGTGAGCTTACTTCACCACACAAGGTTTGCAAGAATTGCGGTTATTATAAGGGCGTAGAGGTTATCAAGAAGGAAGCATAATTTTTGATAAGCACACAGAGCAGAATGGCTTAGGTCGTTCTGCTCTTTTTTTGTTGTTTCAGCTGCGGTAGTAGAAAAGGCTGGCGAACGCTGTTCGTCCCTACAGGTCAGGTGTGAAGATCTATGGTATGTGGGTTTGTATTCCTCGTATGGTTGACAAAACGTGAGAAATTGTGTTATACTATATGATGTATCAATGTGCAAATTTATATGAAATGAGGTCGATATATATGTCATTGCCGATCGTTGCAATAGTGGGCAGACCTAATGTTGGTAAGTCTACTCTTTTTAACAAGCTTATCGGTCAAAGACTTTCTATAGTTGAAGATACCCCCGGAGTCACAAGAGATAGGATATATGCAAAGTGTGAATGGCTCGGACACGAGTTCATGCTGGTGGACACGGGCGGAATCGAGCCTGAGTCTGACGATATTATCCTTGCTCAGATGCGTAGGCAGGCGGAGCTGGCTATACTGAAAGCTGATGTCACTATTCTTGTGACTGACCTGAAATGCGGCGTTACTGCCACTGACTATGAGGTGGCTCAGATGCTTTTGAAGTCAGGAAAGCCTATCGTGCTTTGTGTGAACAAAGTGGATAATGTGGGCGAGCCGCCTATGGAATTGTACGAGTTCTATAATCTTGGTCTGGGCGAGCCGTTCCCTGTTTCTTCTGTGCATGGTCACGGAACTGGCGACCTTCTTGACGAGGTGCTGAAATATCTCCCTGAGGATAATGACGAGGGTGATGACGACGATTCTATCAAGGTCGCTGTTATCGGCAAGCCTAACGTTGGAAAGTCCTCTATAATAAACAAGATATGCGGCGAAGAGCGTGTTATCGTATCAAATATCGCAGGCACTACCCGTGACGCTACCGACTCGATAGTGGAGAATGAAAAGGGCAAATTCGTTTTTATCGATACGGCTGGTATCAGACGTAAGTCAAAGGTGTTGGAAACTATTGAGAAATACTCTGTGCTGAGGGCTTATATGGCTGTTGACAGGGCTGACGTTGCGGTCATCGTTATCGACGCAACCGTGGGATTTACTGAGCAGGATTCAAAGGTGGCAGGTTATGCACACGAAAAAGGTAAGGCTTGCGTTGTGGCAGTGAACAAGTGGGACGCTGTTGAAAAGGACACTAACACCATGAACGAGTTCCAGAAAAAACTTCAGGACGATTTCAGCTTTATGAGCTATGTGCCTTTTGTGTTCATCTCTGCAAAAACGGGTCTGAGAATGGACAAGCTTTTTGATACTATCAAGTTCGTTGCAGAGCAGAACTCTGTTAGAATACCGACAGGCAGACTTAATGATGTTCTTGCATATGCTACTCAGAGGGTGCAGCCGCCGTCTGACAAGGGCAGAAGGCTCAAGATATACTACATGACGCAGGTTTCCACAAAGCCGCCTACATTCGTGTTCTTTGTAAACAGGGCAGACCTGTATCATTTCTCCTATCAGCGTTATATTGAAAATCAGATAAGAGAGACCTTCGGACTTGAGGGCACGCCTATCGTTTTCAAAATAAGAGAGCGTGACAAGGACGACGTTAAATAAATTTCTGGAGGTTATTTTGTGGACATATTTTTAAGTCTGGCATTCACTATAATTTTTTCGTATCTTTTCGGAAGTCTTAACTCTGCCATAATCGTATGCAGAGCCTTGAAACACAAGGATATCCGTGATTACGGCAGCAACAACGCAGGTCTGACCAACGTGCTGAGAGTGTTCGGCAAAGGCCCTGCGGCGGCGACCTTAGTGTGTGACCTTGCAAAGGGCGTGCTTGCGGTAGTTATCTGCCGCCTTGTGGTGACAAACGGTTTCGGCGTGACTTTTTTTCATGACGATAAGTTTATCGGATATCTTGCAGGATTCTTTGTAATGCTGGGACACATTTTCCCTATATTTTATGGTTTTCATGGCGGAAAGGGCGTTCTTATTGCGGCAACGACCCTTATCGCTATCGACCCGCTGACCTGTGCTTTCTCGGTGGCTGTTTTCGCTATCGTGCTTGCGGCAACAAAATATGTGTCTGTGGGTTCTATATGTGCGGCTGTGGCATATCCTGCTTTTACGCCGATAGTTCAGCTTTTTATCATCAAGGGTGACGGCGTGCTGGCAAACACTCTTATGGCTGCGGCCATCGGTCTGCTTATCATTTATATGCACAGACCTAATATCAAACGTCTTATGAACGGCACTGAAAATAAATTCGGCAGCAAGAAAAAGGCGTAAGGGGGTTTTATTATGGCAGATATTACTATACTTGGTTCCGGTGGATTTGGTCTTGCACTGGCTATTATGTGTGACAATGCAGGTCACAAGGTGACAGTGTGGTCAAAGTTTCAGGACGAAATAGACGCTATCAAGAGAACAGGTGAGCTGAAAGCAAAGCTCCCTGGAGTTCAAGTGAACAAAACTATAGAGCTTACAACGGATATAAGCTGCGTGAAAGACAAGGATATGGTCATATTGGGCATACCTTCACCGTTTCTCAGAGAAGTGTGCGAGAGCGTTGCACCTTATCTTGAAAGCAGGACTATAGTTGTGAACACTGCAAAGGGTCTTGAGGGCGGAAGTCTTAAAACCATGTGCTGTGTGGCAAAGGAATGTTTCCCTGACAATCATGTGGCTGTGCTCACTGGCCCTTCTCATGCGGAGGAAGTGGCAAGGAGAGTTCCAACCACTGTTGTTACTGCGTCTGATGACAGGGAAGTTTCTTACTATATCCAAAACACCCTTTCAAACGATACGTTCAGGGTGTATGTGAACGATGATGTTATGGGCTGCGAGATAGGCGGCTCACTGAAAAACGTTATTGCTCTTGCGGCAGGCGTGTGCGACGGTCTTGGACTTGGCGACAACACAAAGGCTGCACTTATGACGAGAGGTATCAGAGAGATATCACGTCTTGGCGTTGCAATGGGTGCAAAGATAGATACTTTCGGTGGACTTAGTGGAATAGGCGATCTTATCGTTACCTGCTGCTCAATGCACAGCAGAAACCGCCGTGCCGGTATCCTCATAGGAAAGGGTGTTAGCCCTGAGGAGGCTGTAAGACAGGTGGGCACTGTTGAGGGCTATGTATGCACCAAAAACGCATGGGAGCTTTCAAAGAGAATGGGCATTGAAATGCCTATCACAGAGCAGCTTGCAAAAGTGCTTTTCGAGGGCGAGCCTGCGGCAAACGCTATCAAAAATCTTATGTGCAGACCGAGCAAGAACGAAACTGAAACAACTTTCCTGAGCTAGGAAAGCTGTTGAAAGGACGGATACATATGCTTAAAAGATACACTATCAAAACAGAACGCAGAGGACTTTACAATATCACAAGCTATGTAAGGCAGGCTGTGACCGAATCAGGAGTTCGGGAGGGCATTGCAGTTATATTTTGTCCTCACACCACGGCGGCGATAACCATAAATGAGAACGCTGACCCTGATGTAAAGACGGATCTTCTTTACGCTTTGGAGGAAACTTTTCCGAACAGACCGCAGTTTCGCCACGCTGAGGGCAACTCTGACGCTCACATGAAGTCAAGCTGCGTTGGTGCGTCGGAAACTGTTATCATCGACGATAACGAACTTCTTCTGGGCACTTGGCAGGGTATCTATTTCGCAGAGTTCGACGGACCGAGAACAAGAAACTTTTTTGTGAAGATAGTAAAGGGCTGACTTTGGTGAGTGTGTGGAAAATCATACACTTTTGGTGTTTTTCCTCTTTACAATCTGCTGAAAATATTGTATAATTAATATGGATAATTCCAACGAAATATGTGTTAAGGAGTGCTTTGAAATATGGAACCGAAATATAAAAGAATATTGCTCAAATTAAGCGGCGAGGCTCTCGCAGGCGATAAGAAAATAGGTCTTGACTATGACGTTATCACTTCTTTCGGCAAGAGCATCAAAAAATGCGTTGACGCCGGCGTTGAGGTCGGTATCGTTGTAGGCGGCGGCAATTTCTGGAGAGGCAGATCGAGCGGTGCAATGGACAGAACAAGAGCCGATCATATCGGTATGCTTGCAACTGCTATGAACGCACTTGCTGTTGCTGACGGCCTTGAGAACTGCGGTCTTGAAGTGAGAGTACAGACGGCTATTTCTATGCCACAGGTCGCTGAGCCTTACATCAGAAACAAGGCTATGCGTCATTTTGAAAAGGGCAGAGTAGTTATCTTCGGCTGCGGCACTGGCAACCCGTTCTTCTCAACTGATACTGCTGCGGCACTGAGAGCAGCTGAGATAGAGGCTGATATATTCTTTAAGGCTACCATGGTAGACGGCGTTTATGACAAGGATCCTCACAAGTATCCTGACGCTGTCAAGTATGACACTCTTACATTTGCTGATATCCTTGCAAAGGGTCTTCAGGTAATGGACTCAACTGCTGCGGCAATGTGCAAGGACAATAATATCCCTATACTCGTTTTCGATCTTGCAAGACCTGACAATATCTATGACGCTTGCATGGGCGAAAATATAGGCACTCTCGTAAAATAATAAAGAAATCAAGAAAGGATCGTTTGAATATGAAACAGATCAAGGAAAACGCTAAGACAAAAATGGAGAAATCCATAAACGTTATGCTTTCGGACTTTGCAGGCATCAGAGCAGGCAGAGCTAATCCGTCCGTACTCAACAAGGTTCAGGTAGAATACTATGGTGCGATGACACCTGTTACACAGATGGCGGCAGTTTCCGTTGCTGAGGCAAGAGTGCTCGTTATCCAGCCATGGGACAAGTCAACTCTCAAGCCTATCGAAAAGGCTATCCAGGCATCTGATATCGGCATCAATCCACAGAACGACGGCTCTGTTATCAGACTTACTTTCCCACAGCTCACTGAGGACAGACGTAAGGAACTTGTTAAGGACATCAAGAAAATGGGCGAAGAGTGCAAGGTAGCTATCCGTTCTATCAGACGTGACGCAATGGAAAAGTTCAAGGCAATGAAGAAGAACAACGAGATCACTGAGGACGACCTCAAGGACTGCGAGGACGAGATCCAGAAACTGACTGACAAGTTCGTTAAGGAAGTTGACGGTCACGTTGCCGAGAAGGAAAAAGAGATACTCTCTATCTAAGTTATGGCAAAGAATGAGAAAATAAGCCTTGGGGAGAATGTTTCCGTGCCTGTACACGTTGGCGTTATAATGGACGGCAACGGCAGGTGGGCGAAAAAGAGGGGTATGCCCCGAAAATTCGGTCACAGAGAGGGTGCAAAGACCTTTCGTGCAATAACAAGACATGCCAAGGCGTTAGGTATACAGTATATCACATATTATGCGTTTTCTACCGAGAACTGGAAAAGACCTAAGGACGAGGTAGACGCAATTATGGCTCTTTTTGAAAAGTATCTCGATGAGGTCAGGGACTTTATCGAGGAGAATATCAGGGTACGTTTTATAGGCGACAGGACTAGGCTGAGCGAGAATCTTCAGAAAAAAATGGCGGCTGTTGAGGAGGATTCTAAGGATTTCGACTCTATGACGCTGGTGCTGGCTATCAACTATGGCGGCAGGGACGAGATATGTCATGCGGCTAAGGTGTTGGCTCAGCAGGTGAAAGAGGGCAAGCTAGAGCCTGAGGATATCACTATGGACATGATAGAGAAAAATCTCTATACCGAGGAGATACCGCCTGTTGACCTTGTTATAAGACCTAGCGGCGAGCAGAGACTGTCAAACTTCATGATATGGCAGGCGGCTTACGCTGAGTTTTATTACACAAATATCCTGTGGCCTGACTTCAAGGGAAGTGACCTTGACAAGGCTGTTATCGCATACAGCGAAAGAAACAGAAGATTCGGAGGGGTGTAAATAATGTCAACCCGTATTAAATCTGCGGCGGTAGCCATTGTTATCGCTGTGGTACTGCTTATCGCACACGGAACGTTCCTGTTCAACATTGCGGTCGGTGCTATATCCGCACTGGCGATATACGAGATATTCAGGGCGACAAAAATGCTGTCCCACAAGTATCAGACCATTGCCTGCTGTGCGTTTGCGTTTGTGGACGCTTTCATGCCTGTTTTCTACAGACACGGCTGGTTGTACTTTTTCAGCTATAAGCTTTACATGGGACTTTTCGTTATCGCAATGTGCCTGCTTTATCTCAAAGAGCACACAAAGTTCAACTACATGGAATTTTTCTTCATGCTCGGCGTGGGCATACTTCTGCCTTACTCTTTCTCAACGCTTGTCACAATGGCAGGCATGGGCGGCAAGGGCGTGTTCATGATAGTTCTTACACTTGCAGCGGCTTGGCTCGCTGACAGCGGAGCATATTTTGCGGGAACATTTTTCGGCAAAACAAAGCTTTGCCCTGAGATAAGCCCTAAGAAAACTGTTGAGGGACTTATCGGCGGCGTTATCTCAAACGGCGTTATAATGCTTATAATAAGCTTGTTCTATCAGTTCATACTCAAGGGTGAGCCTGTTCACTATCTGGGCGTGCTCATAGCCGGTATGCTGGCTGCACTTATCGGACTTGTGGGCGATCTTACTGCGTCTGTTATAAAAAGACAGACAGGTATAAAGGACTATGGAAACATAATGCCGGGTCACGGCGGAATAATGGATCGTTTTGACAGCGTTCTGCTTGTTGCACCTTTTATGTACTATATGTTCACACAGGGACTTATACTTAAATAGAAAACTATAACTTTTAGGGGCAGGCTTAGGCTTACCCCTTTTAAGCGTTATTAAGGCAACACTGCACAGGGTGCTCCAAACGGTTTTGTCTTAAAGAGAATTTATTTTTGCGGACGAGGGACAATAAATGAAAACAATTTCAATACTCGGTTCAACGGGTTCTATAGGCACGCAGGCATTAGAAGTGGCTGCAAAGCATAATATTAAAGTGAAAGCACTTGCGGCAAATTCTGATGTTGAAAAGCTTGCGACTCAGGCTAAGGAGCTTTTGCCTGAATGTGTGTGCATCTACCGTGAGGACAAAAAGGCGGAGCTTGAAAAGCTGCTTGCAGGCACGGGGATAAAGATACTCACAGGCATGGAGGGACTTAAAGAGATAGCGAGAATGGACGGCGTTGATATCATGCTCAACTCTGTTGTGGGCATGGTGGGTCTTGTGCCGACGCTTACGGCTATCGAAAAGGGCACTGACATTGCCCTTGCCAACAAGGAAACTCTTGTGGCAGGCGGCGAGCTTGTTATAAAGGCTGCGGCTGAAAAGGGCGTGAAGATATATCCTGTGGACAGCGAACATTCTGCCATTTTCCAGTGCTTGCAGGGCAACGAGGGCAACAGGCTCAAGGGGATAATACTGACAGCGTCAGGCGGTCCGTTCTTTGGCAAGACTAAGGCGGAGCTTGAGGGCGTGACTGTTGAGCAGGCTTTAAACCACCCTAACTGGTCAATGGGAAGAAAGATAACCATTGATTCTGCAACGCTTATGAACAAGGGTCTTGAATTTATCGAGGCAATGTGGCTTTTTAAGCTCAGACCTGAGCAGATCGAGATAGTTGTTCACAGGCAGAGCGTTGTTCATTCGGCGGTGGAGTATGAGGATAATTCTGTTATCGCACAGCTTGGCGTGCCTGATATGAAGATACCGATACAGTATGCACTGCTTTACCCTGAGAGGGTGGAGTGTGACGTGAAAAAGCTGTCCCTCACAGACTACGGCAGGCTCACATTTGAAAAGCCTGACTATGATACTTTCGATTGCCTGAGAGCCTGCATAAAGGCTGTTACCATTGGCGGAAATCTTCCTGCGGCAGTGAACGGTGCTAACGAGGAGGCTGTTGCGGCTTTTCTTGACGGCAGGATAGATTTTCTTGACATTGGTAGAATAGTAATGAGCGTTTGCGACAGCACCCCACGAAAAGAGATAAAGTGCGTGGAAGATGTGTTGGAGGCTGACAGACTGGCTAGGGAAGAGGCTCGCAGACTGGCTTTGGCAATGAAAAATTAAGGGATAGTTTGCGGTGCTGAACCTATTGTCTTTTTGTGTTTGAAAGGAAAGAAATGAGTATACTATTTGCAATATTGATCTTTGAGGCGATCATAATAATCCACGAGCTTGGTCACTTTATTGCGGCGAAAGCCTGCGGCGTTAAGGTCAACGAGTTCGCTATAGGAATGGGTCCTGCCATTCTCAAAAAGAAAAAGGGCGATACCCTTTACGCTTGGCGTATCTTTCCCATAGGCGGCTACTGTGCCATGGAGGGCGAAGATAACGGCAGTGGCGACGAGGGTGCTTTCTGCAACAAGAGCCTGCCTAGAAGAATGCTTATCGTGGTGGCAGGCGTTATAATGAATCTGGTGCTTGGATATATTATCCTTTGCATAAGCACGGCTGGGTCTGACGGTATCGCAACCACAACTATATCATGGTTTGAGGATAACGCTATGTCCCAATCGACCGGCTTGCAGGTAGGCGACGAGATAATCGAGGTCAACGGCATGAGGATATTCACCACAATGGATATGTCCTATCAGTTCGGCAACGATAAGGACGGCGTGTTCGATATGGTGGTAAAGCGTGACGGCAAAAAGGTGGAACTTAAAGACGTCACTTTTGCAACGGACGATAACACAATGCACATTGATTTCAAGGTCGCACCAAAGGCTGTGACGGTGGGTTCTGTTATAACCCAGTCTTTCAAGCAGGGCTGCACTGACGGCAGACTTATCTACATCTCATTCGCAGACCTTATAAAGGGCAAGTATTCCATTAAGGATCTCAGCGGCCCTGTTGGTATCGTTGATACTATCGACAATGTTATCGACAGCGAAAGGGACGGCGAGTCGGGCAAGATAGACTGGTCATCGCTCATTGATACGATGCTGTCGCTGGGTGCGTTCATGACTATAAATATCGGTATATTCAATCTTCTGCCATTGCCTGCTCTTGACGGCGGCAGACTGCTGTTCCTCATTATTGAGGCGATACGCCGTAAGCCTGTCAAGCCTGAGCATGAGGGCATGGTGCACGCTATAGGCATGGCGGCATTGCTGCTGCTTATGGTAGTGGTAACGGTGAGCGATATTATCAAGCTGGTATAAAGGAGGAAACCTGTTATGTCAGGTGAAAATACAAGAAATGTTAGACCTGTCAAGGTGGGGGGACTTACTCTTGACGGCAAAAAGATATATATTCAATCCATGCTCAATGTGCCGTCTACGGACATAGAGGGTTCTGTTAGGCAGGCGGTGGAGCTTGAAAAGGCTGGCTGCGAGATAGTCAGGGCGGCTATACCGAACATGGAGGCTGTTAAGCTTATACCTGCCATAAAGGATAAAATATCCATACCATTGGTGGCGGATATACATTTTGACTATCGCCTTGCTGTCGCTGCGGCTGAGGCAGGCATAGACAAGATAAGGATAAATCCCGGAAATATCGGCTCTATGGACAGGGTAAAGGCGGTCGTAAAAGCCTGCCGTGAAAGAAATATACCTATAAGGATAGGAGTAAACGGCGGTTCTCTTGAAAAGGAGTTGCTTGCGAAATACGGTTCGCCAACTGCGGAGGCTCTTGTGGAAAGTGCAATGGGTCATGTGAGAATATTGGAGCAGTGCGACTTTGAGGATATAGTTATCTCTATAAAGTCATCAGACGTGCCGACCATGATAAAGGCATACAGACTGTGTGCACAGACCTGTAATTATCCTCTGCACTTGGGCGTCACTGAGGCAGGTACTGAGAGAATGGGTCTTATAAAATCAGCAGTGGGAATAGGTTCGCTGCTCTGCGACGGCATAGGCGAAACTATCAGAGTATCGCTCACTGACGAGCCTGTCAAGGAGATATACGCCGCAAAGGATATTCTTAAAGCTATCGGCAAGGGCGGCGGAGTAAGGATAGTTTCATGCCCTACCTGCGGAAGAACGAGGATAGATCTTATCGGTCTTGCCAAAAAGGTGGAAGAGGCAACTAAGGATATAGACAAGGATATAAAGATAGCAGTCATGGGCTGCGTTGTGAACGGAATAGGCGAATCGGGCGAGGCTGACATAGGAATTGCAGGCGGCGACGGCTGTGCGGTGATATTCAGTCACGGTGAAAAGCTCAGAAAGGTATCAGAGGAAGAGGCTCTGCCTGCACTTCTGGCGGAAATAGAAAAACTTTAAAAGGATATACCATAAATGAATACATACACCATTGAAAGTTTCTTTGAGGATTATAAGGAACTGATACCAACTGTGATAGAAAAGGGCAGGATATTAAGGCTGGGCTTTAATGAAGAGAACGGCACTTTTACCTGTCAGGCAGCTTTTGACAAGCTTGTGCCTTTTGACAGCACAGTGGAATTTGAAACGAAAATGAGAGCGGCTCTTGGGGCGGGAAAGTTTGTCTTGCAGCTCAAATATACTCCTGATATGCTTTGTGCGGAGTATTTTCCTGAGCTTTGCAAGTTTCTCAAAAGCAGATTTCCACTCGTGAACGGCTTTTTTGACAACGCTGAGGCAGTTTATGAAAACGGCGTTTTCACCGTGAATATAAAGCACGGCGGCGAGGCGTTGCTGAAAAAGGCGGGCATCGAATCGGCTTTCCCTGCACTGACTATGGAGCTTTTCTCTGTCAGGGCGGACATAAAGCTCACAGGCGTGCTTGAAACAGATATGGAAGAGCATCAGCGAGAGCAGGAGGAATTTTTGAAAACTCTCCCTGTGGCTAAGATAGACCCTGCAAAGCCTGAGAAAAAGGTTTCTGTTACCACAAATACCGCAAGCGGAGCGTCTGTGGAGTTCCGCACGGCGAATGTATATTTCACAAGGTTTTCGCTTTTGTGCGAGGACGCACTTGTGCTTATGGGTGCACCTATCTCGGCAAACGAGCAGGTCATGCAGATGAAGGATATCCCTGCGGACTACCATGGACGTGTGGTTGTCTGGGGCGATATATTCGGTCCTGTGGAAACAAAGGAAACAAAGACCGGTATGCTTATCGCACACCTGAATTTTACCGACTATACATCTTCAAACTCAATAAAGTTCATTGGTTCAAATAAGAATTTCAGGAACATGAAAGGTCTGAAAAGGGCTGTGCTTGAGGCAATGCTTGAGCACCTCAAGGCTGGCAAGACTATACTTGTGGCAGGCGAGATAGAAGAGGACGATTTCGACCACTCTGTAAACATCAAGCCTGAGAGCATAATGGTAGTAAAGCGTGAAAAGGTCAAGGACACCTGCGAGCAAAAGCGTGTTGAGCTGCACTGCCATACCAATATGTCAATGATGGACGCTCTCACACCTGCGGGCAAGCTTGTGGAAAGAGCGTATTCATGGGGTCACAGGGCACTTGCCATAACAGACCACGGCGTTGTTCAGGGCTATCCTGACGCAGGAAACACCTGCCTTGGCATACGCAAGGGCGGCGGTGACTTCAAGGTGCTCTATGGTATCGAGTCATATGAGGTCAACAATGACGAAAAGATATTCCGTGGAACGGACAAGCGTGAGCTTACTGACGAGATCATCTGTTTTGACCTTGAGACCACAGGAACAAATCCTAATGACGATAGGATAATCGAGATAGGTGCGGTCAAGCTGAGAGATCTTGAAGTGGTGGACAAGCTCGATATTTTCGTGAACCCTGAAAGACCTATCCCTGAGTTTATCTCAAACCTTACCCACATCACGGACGATATGGTAAAGGACGGTGCAAGCGAAAGGGACGCTCTGCTTAGATTTAAAGAATTTATCGGCGACGACCCTGTGCTTGTGGCACACAATTCGCAGTTCGATACCGGCTTTATCTCTGCCTGTGCAAAAAGACAGGGTATCGAGCTTAAATATTCTTCTATCGACACCGTGCCAATGTCGCAGATAATGCTCCCTGAGCTTGAAAAGCACAAGCTCAATTTCGTAGCGGAGCATTTCGGACTTGGTGATTTTCAGCACCACCGTGGCTGCGATGACGCCGAGGTGCTGGCAGGCATTTTTATAAGACTGGCGAAAATGCTTATGGAACAGTATCCGCTGCTGCTCATAACGGTGGATATGCTCAACAGCCTGCTTGCAAATGAAAATCAGGTGCTTGCAAAGCCTACATATCATCAGATAATAATCGTAAGAAATAACACGGGTCTAAAAAATCTTTATAAGCTTATTTCAGACTCGAACCTCAAATATTTCAAAAGACGTCCGAGAATACCAAAGTCGGAGCTTGTAAGACACCGTGAGGGTCTTATTCTTGGAAGTGCCTGCGAGCGTGGCGAGGTCATTCAGGCTTACCTTGAGGGCAGAAATTATGAGGAGATAAAGCAGATAGCAAGCTTTTATGACTATCTGGAGATACAGCCTGACGGAAACAACAGGTTCATGCTCACAACAGAAAAGCCGCCTTATGACAGAATACACACGGCGGAGGATATAAAGGATATAAACCGCTTTATCGTGAAACTTGGCGAGGACTTGGGCATACCTGTCTGTGCAACAGGCGACGTGCATTTCATGGACAAGAGCGATGCACAGTTCAGGTCAATAATTCAGGCGTCTATGGGATTCCCTGACGCTGATACTCAGCCGCCTTTGTATCTTAAAACCACAAACCAAATGCTTGACGAGCTGAGCTATCTCGGCGAAGAAAAGGCGTTTGAGGTGGTCGTTACAAATACCAACAACGTGGCTGATATGGTAGACCCTGACCTGAAAGCTTTTCCGAACGGAACGTATACGCCTTTTATTGAGGGTTCTGTTTATCAGCTGCAGTATATATGCTGGAAGAAATGCTGTTCCATTTACGGCGACTGTGACCCTGAAACTATAGAAGTTCCTGAGGGAGAGGACGTTGACGTATCAAAATACTTTGAGGGACACATTCCTGACATTGTTTTCAAAAGACTTAAAAGAGAGCTTGACTCTATCATCAAGCACGGATTTGCTGTGCTTTACATGATATCTCAGAAACTTGTTGCAAACTCAAACGAGAACGGCTATCAGGTAGGTTCGAGAGGTTCGGTAGGTTCGTCATTCGTGGCGTCTATGTCGGGTATCTCGGAGGTAAACCCTCTTGTGCCGCACTATGTTTGTCTGAAATGTCACCACAGTGAGTTCATCACTGACGGTTCGGTAGGTTCGGGCTTTGACCTGCCGCCGAAAAACTGTCCTGTGTGCGGAGAGAATATGCACCGTGACGGACACGATATCCCTTTTGAAACATTCCTTGGCTTTGACGGAGATAAAGCCCCTGATATCGACCTTAATTTCTCAGGCGACTATCAGGCAAAGGCACATAAATATACGGAAGTTCTTTTCGGTGAGGACCATGTGTTCAAGGCCGGTACTATCGGCATGATACAGGAAAAGACCGCTTTCGGCTATGTTATGAAATATCTTGACGAGCGTGGAAAGACCGTTCCAAAGGCTGAGATAGAAAGACTTAAACTCGGCTGCTGCGGCATAAAGAGAACGACTTCTCAGCACCCGGGCGGAATGGTCGTTATCCCTAGCGACTATGAGGTATATGACTTCACACCGGTTCAGCACCCTGCTGAAAAAGTGGATTCTGACATGGTCACTACCCACTTCGACTTCCACTCTCTCCACGATACGATCCTGAAGTTGGACGAGCTTGGTCACGATAACCCGACAATGTATAAGTATCTGGAAATGTTCACCGGCAGAGATATTCTTGACTGCCCGATGTCTGACCCTGCGGTATATTCACTGTTCACTTCTCCTGAGTCACTGGGCGTGACGGAAGACGACATAATGTGTCAGACAGGAACGCTTGGCATACCTGAAATGGGTACGCCGTTCGTAAGACAAATGCTCCTTGACTGTCAGCCGAAAAACTTCTCTGACCTTTTGCAGATATCTGGACTTTCGCACGGTACTGACGTATGGCTTGGCAACGCTCAGGAGCTTATCAAAAACGGCACTTGCGATATCTCAAATGTTATCGGTACTCGTGACAGTATCATGACTTATCTGCTTTATCACGGTGTCGAACCTAAGCTGTCATTTAAGATAATGGAGATAACCCGTAAGGGAAAAGCTCCGAAACTGCTCACAGAGGAAATGAAAGAGAATATGCGTCAGCATGATGTTCCTGAGTGGTATATCGACAGCTGTTTAAAGATAAAATATATGTTCCCGAAAGCCCATGCGGCAGCATATGTTACCGCAGCTATCAGACTTTGCTGGTTCAAGGTGCATGAGCCGCTGGCGTTCTATGCAACTTATTTCACCGTAAAGGGCGAGGACTTTGACGCTGAAACGGCACTAAAGGGAAAATATATTGTAAGAAGTAAGATAGAAGAAATAAAGAACAAGCCAAAAGACGAAGTGTCAGGCAAAGACAGTGGCGTGCTCGAAGTTCTCATGCTTGTGAATGAGATGCTCTGCCGTGGATATGATTTCCTGCCTGTCAATATCAAAAAATCCCACGCAACTATCTATCAGATAGAGGACGGCAAAATAAGACTTCCGTTCTGTTCACTTAACGGCGTTGGCGAGTCTGCGGCGATAAATATTTACGAAAAGGCTCAGAACGGCGAATTTATCTCCATTGAAGAGTTCCAGCAGCAGAGCGGCGTGTCCAAATCTGTTATCGAAACGCTGGAGAAAAACGGAGCTTTCGGCGATATGCCTAAATCTAATCAGATATCACTGTTTGGATAGTTACTATGCACAATTTCATGCTTTGCCCTTGCGGCACTATTGACAAACAAGGGCAGGTGTGATAAACTTATTTATGTTGATACTATGATACTATGTTATCACTTTACTATGGTGAAGCGACAGGCGTAGAAAATGTCATGTTATTGGGTATATCAAGAAATATGACAAGTAGCGGGCGAATGCTGTTCGCCCATACAATAGCGTGCTTGTGAAAATTAGTACGATCTATAATTTATATACAGGAAGGAAAAGTGTATGAAAAGATATGATCTTATAACCCCTGAGGGTACGAGAGATCTGCTGTTTGAGGGCTGTCTGGCACGAAGAATGGTGGAGGACAGGCTGTCAAAGCTGTTTGAAGGCTTTGGCTACAGCGAGGTTGTAACACCGGGAATAGAGTTTTACGATCTGTTTATGGGCAGTTCAAGAAACTTCCAGCAGGAGAGCCTTTATAAGCTTACAGATTCAAAGGGCAGACTTATCGTTATGCGTCCTGATTCGACCATACCGATAGCAAGACTTGCGTCAACAAGACTTAAAGACGCAAAGCTGCCTTTAAGACTTTATTATAATCAGAGCATTTTTGAAAACAATGCTCTTCTCAAAGGACGTTCAGACGAGGTAGTTCAGGCCGGTATCGAGCTTATCGGCGGAGAAAATTCAAAGAGAGCGGACTATGAGGTGCTTTGCACGGCTGTGGAGGCTCTTTCAAGCTTTGATAAGGAGAATTTCAGACTTGAGATCGGTCATATCGGATATTTCAAGGAGCTTGTGGCTCAGCTTGACGTTGACGACGCAGTAAGGGAAGAGATAAGACTGCTTATCTCTGCGAAGAACTATCCTGCACTTAACGATATACTTGACGAGGTGGGCGACAATCAGGTCACAAACGCACTCAGACAGCTGCCAAGACTTTTCGGCGGCGTTGAGGTGTTCGACAAGGCTGCTGATATTTATACTGACGATAAGATAACAGGCATACTTTATAACCTTAAAGAGGTCTACACCAGACTTTCAAGCCTTGGTTATGAGGGCAAGATATCTGTTGACCTTGGTATCGTGAGCCATGCAGACTACTATACAGGCATCGTGTTCAAGGGCTATCTTTCAGAGGTAGGTCAGTCGGTGCTCAAGGGCGGAAGATATGACAGACTGCTTGCTGAGTTCGGAAACGATTGTCCTGCGGTAGGTTTCGGCGTGAGCGTTGATTCTGTGGCAAGACATATCGCAAAGATAGGCGGAGCACCAAAGCTCAAGACCCCTGACGCTGTTGTGTTCGGCGAAAAGGGATATGTTGTTGAGGCTGTGGAATATGCTCAGACGCTCGTAAGAGAGGGTCTGACAGTGGAGAACTCTTTGTTCAATACCATAGACGAAACAAAGGCTTACGCAAAGTCAAAGGGAATCAAAAAGCTTGTGGTCGTTGGCAGCGAGATAACAGAGCTTGATATATAGTTTGGAGGATAAGTTAAAATGAACAGACCCCTTAGGATAGCTCTTACAAAGGGCAGACTTGAAAAGGATACAGTCGGTCTTTTAGAGAAGATAGGCTATGACTGTACTGCAATAAGAGAAAAGGGAAGAAAGCTTATTCTTCCTGTACCTGACGGAAATCTTGAAGTCGTTCTTGCAAAGGCGAACGATGTTATCACATACGTTGAGCATGGCGTGTGTGACATGGGCGTTGTGGGCAAGGACACTATCATGGAAATGCAGGGCAAGTTCTTTGAGCTTGTGGATATAGGGTTTGGCAGATGTAAGTTCGCACTTGCCACAAAGAAAGGCTCAAAGTTCTATGGCGGATTTGACGTCAAGACGGTGGCAACAAAATATCCTAACATCACAAGAAGATTTTTTGAATCAAAGGGTATGGACGTTGATATCATCAAGATAGAAGGCTCAGTGGAGCTTGCACCGCTCCTTGAACTTGCAGACGGTATCGTCGATATCGTTGAAACAGGCACTACCCTTAAAGAAAACGGCCTTGAAGTCATCGAGGACGTTTGCCCTATCTCTGCAAGACTTATAGTAAATATGGTGAGCATGAAAATGCGTCAGCAGGAAATTGAGAATTTTGTAAAGCTTGTTGAAGAAAATATCGACAAGTAGTTATATAAACGGAAAGGACAGTATTGAAATGGCTGAAATTAAAAAGATTTTTGTCAACGGCAAGGACGAGGTTGAGTTTTTCAAGCAGCTTGAAAAGAGGAGCGGCGAAACAAACAAGAAGGTCACAGCCGTTGTAAGCGAGATAATCGAAACTGTCAGAGAGGGCGGCGACAACGCTGTAAAGGCTTATACAGAAAAGTTCGACGGCAAGCTCCCTGAGTATTACGAAGTTCCGAGAGATGTTATAAACGACGCACTCACAGAGGCAGATCAGGACTTTGTTGACGCAATGCTCAACGCTGTTGCCAACATCACAGATTTCCACCAGAGACAGAAGTCACAGAGCTTTATAAATGCTAAGGATAACGGCTGTATACTTGGTCAGAAGGTAAGAGGACTCAACAGAGTTGGTCTTTACGTTCCGGGCGGCACAGCGGCTTATCCTTCAAGCGTGCTTATGAACGCTGTTCCTGCAAAGATAGCAGGCGTTAAGGAGATAATCATGGTAACTCCACCGCTCAAAGACGGCACACCTAACAAGGATATCCTTGTGGCAGCTGCTCTTTGCGGCGTTGACAGAGTGTTCATGAGCGGCGGTGCACAGGCTATTGCAGCTCTTGCTTACGGCACTGAGGAGATACCAAAGGTGGACAAGATAGTAGGCCCTGGAAACATTTACGTTGCAACTGCAAAGAAACTTCTTTACGGCGTTGTTGATATCGACATGGTAGCAGGCCCTAGCGAGATACTTGTTATGGCTGACGAAAAGGCTAACCCTAAGTTCATTGCCGCTGACCTTATGTCACAGGCTGAGCATGACAAGCTTGCGTCCGCTATACTTGTTACAACAAGCGAGAGCATCGCAGACAGAACTATCGAAGAGATAAACAGACAGGTGCAGACCCTTTCAAGAAAAGAGATAATCGAAAGCTCACTGGAGAATTACGGTGCTATCCTTATATGCGGCACAAAGGAAGAGGCTTGCGACCTTGCAAACAGATTTGCTCCTGAGCACCTTGAAGTGCTTTTCGAGAACCCTATGGAGTATCTCGGCAGACTTGACAACGCAGGTTCTATATTCCTCGGTCAGTATGCGTCAGAGCCTCTGGGTGACTATTATGCAGGCCCTAACCACGTTCTGCCAACAAGCGGCACAGCAAGATTCTTCTCGCCTCTGTCAGTAAACAGCTTTGAAAAGCGTTCAAGCTTTACATATTACACAGAGGACGCTCTCAGAGAGGCTAAGGACGATATCGTTCTTATTGCAGAAAAAGAGGGCCTGACGGCTCACGCAAATGCGATAAAGGTAAGATTTTAAGCGGTAAAGGTGATAAAAATGCGGACAGCGGAGATAAAAAGAAAAACTAAGGAAACTGACATAGAAGTGTTTGTAAAGCTGGACGGCGAGGGCAAGGTCAGCGTAAACACAGGCATAGGCTTTTTTGACCATATGCTAACAGCCCTTGGCGTTCACAGCGGAATAGACATGGACGTTGAGTGCACAGGCGACCTTTATGTAGACGGACACCACACTGTGGAGGACGTCGGCATCTGCCTTGGCAAAGCCTTTGCAGAGGCTCTCGGCGACAAAGCAGGCATTGCAAGATATGGCTCAGCTTTCGTTCCAATGGACGAGGCATTGGCGTTCTGCTCACTGGATATAAGCGGCAGACCTTTCCTTGCGTTCAATGCTGAGTTCCATGACGACAGGATAGGACAGTATGACACCTGCCTGACAGAAGAATTTTTCAGAGCCTTTGCTTTCAATTCAGGCATAACACTGCATATCCGTGAAGAGTACGGCAAGAACGATCATCACATTGCCGAGGCTATGTATAAGGCAGTGGCACACGCTCTGAAAGACGCTGTGAAAATAACAGGAACAGGAGTTTTATCTACAAAAGGAGTGCTCTAAATGATAGCAATAATCGACTACGGTGCAGGCAATATATTCTCTGTAAAAAACGCTCTGGACTATCTTGGCTTTGAGAACAAGCTGACAGATAAAAAAGAAGATATCGAAAAAGCCGACGCAATTATCCTCCCCGGTGTGGGAGCGTTTCCATGGGCAATGAATATGCTCGGTCTCAGCGGTCTTATCGACACTATCAAGGAGCAGGCTAAAATAAAGCCATTCCTTGGCATATGCCTTGGAATGCAGCTGCTTTTCGATAAGAGTTACGAGTTCGAAGAGTGTAAGGGACTTGGTCTTATCGGCGGCTATGTTGACAAGATAAACGAGCCTGACCTTGTTATCCCGCACATGGGCTGGAACAAGCTTGTGTATAACCATGACTGTCCGCTTTTTGACGGTCTGGGCGACGATGAGTATGTTTATTTCGTGCACTCATATAAAGCTTTCTGCGACAACAAAAATCTGTATGCCTACTGCGAATACGGCTCGAAAGTCCCTGCGGTGGTATCGGACGGAAGATATATCTTCGGCTGTCAGTTCCACCCTGAAAAGAGCGGAAAGACCGGTCTTAAAATACTTGAAAACTTTGCGAAAATGTCACAGGAGGTAAAATAATATGCTTGCAAAAAGAATTATACCATGCCTTGATGTGCGTGACGGAAAGGTAGTAAAGGGAGTAAATTTCGAGGGCATAAAAGAAGTCGGCGACCCTGTGGAGTGTGCATATGAATACAATTTGCAGGGTGCAGACGAGATAGTTTTTTATGATATCACAGCCTCTCACGAGGGCAGAGGAGTTATGCTGGACGTTGTTCGTGAAACGGCGAAAAAGGTGTTCGTACCTCTCACTGTCGGCGGCGGAATAAAGACTGTTGACGATATCAGAGATACTCTCCGTGCAGGAGCAGACAAGGTGTCCGTGAACTCTCAGGCAGTACAGAACCCTCAGCTTATAAAGGACGGAGCGGATATTTTCGGCTGTCAGTGCATATGCGTTGGCGTTGACGCAAAGAAGATCGGCGACAACAAGTGGACGGTGTACATCAATGGCGGCAGAGTGGATATGCGAATGGATCTTATCGACTGGGTGAAAAAGTGTGAACAGCTTGGTGCAGGTGAGATATGTCTTAATTCTATCGACACAGACGGTGTAAGAGGCGGCTTTGACCTTCCTATGCTGAAAGCAGTGTGCAGTGCAGTAAAGATACCTGTTATCGCAAGCGGCGGAGCAGGAAAGCTTTCAGACTTTGCTGACGCTTTCCTTGAAACAGACTGTTCGGCGGCTCTTGCGGCAAGCCTTTTCCACTTCAAAGAGCTGACAGTTGGACAGGTAAAGGACGATTGCAGGAGCAAGGGAATTATCGTGAGGTGAGCATAATGCTTGTTTTCAATATCGTATTTACTTTGTTTATACCAGTGCTTATGATATTGTGCGGCTATCTGATGTATAAGCATACACCGAAAGATATCAACGGCTTGGTGGGCTATCGCACTGCTATGTCAATGAAGAATCAGGAAACGTGGGATTTTGCCCACAATTATTGCGGACGCCTGTGGGTAAATGCCGGAGCGGTCATGACGATAATTTCGGCATTGGTCTGTGTTCCATATTTCTTTATGAGCAGCGGCAAGGCGACTGTGATAATGTGCATAGCTGAAGTGATACAGGCGGTAGTTTTGTGCTGGACGATAGTACCAACAGAACGAGCACTCAAAGATAATTTCGACCAAGACGGCAACAGAAAGGACAAATAATGAACCCAATAAAAGTTGACATAAACGATCTGGACAAATACTTTGTAAAAAGTGAGCTTACCCCTGCTATCGCATTTGATGTGGATACAAAAACGGTGCTCATGCTTGCTTATATGAATAAGGAGAGCCTTAAAAAAACACTTGAAACAGGCTATACATGGTATTGGAGCAGATCAAGACAGGAATATTGGAACAAGGGTGCGACCAGCGGTCATCTGCAAAAGGTGGTTTCTATCTATGCGGACTGCGATAACGATACCCTGCTCCTTAACGTAAAGCAGACAGGTGCAGCCTGCCATACAGGCTCGTATAGCTGCTTTTTCAACGAGATATATAATACGGAGGAAGAATAAAATGACAGTTTATCAGGAAATTTTCGAGGTAATAAAACAGCGTAAAGCTGACTACGAGGCAGGCAAGGCTCAGGAGAACAGCTATACAGCTTATCTCTTTGACAAGGGCGTTGACAAGATATGCAAGAAGGTGGGCGAAGAGGCTACAGAAACTGTTATCGCTGCAAAAAATGGTGACAATGACGAGCTGAAAAACGAGATAAACGACCTTCTCTATCACGTTATGGTGCTTGCCGCAAATCAGGGACTTGAGTGGTCTGACGTTGAAATGGTACTTGACGAGAGAAATGAAAAGATAGGAAATCTCAAGAAATTTCATCAGGTGGACAAGAATACCTGATTTGAGTTTACAAAGGCTCTGTGCCCCTGCACAGGGCTTTTTTTGTTTTATGTGAGGATTTTCAGAAATTTAAGCACACAAAAGCCCTTTGCCGAATAGAATATAGCGAAGTAAATAAACTTCCATGAATTAATTTATAGGAGGACTTACTATGAGCGATTTTAACGGCAAACCTTTCAAAGAGGCAATGTGTATCGAGGCAATGCGTGTGTTTGATTCATGCTCGTCACAGGATTGTCTGGAGGATCTTGCGTTTACATTCAGCGAGGCAGACCAGACCGTGATAAACGCTGCGGCGTATATCAAAAGCACCTGTATCGACGTGACAGACGTAAGCTTTGCAATATCGCCTGTGGCATTCAATCACGGCTTTTATGCAGTTGACGTTACTTACACATTCAGGGCACAGATAGAGGCTTACGAGGCAGCAGGCACAGCTCCGACAGTTGTCTACGGCACATCGACTTTCACAAAGAAAGTGATACTTTTCGGCAGCGACGGCGGCACACAGAGATTTTCTACCTGCGAGCCGAACCAGATCGTCACAACTTCGCCAACGAGCGGCTGCTCATGCTGTTGCTGCACAGCGGCTATGCCTTGTGCGTCAGTGAGCGTTGCAGCACCTATGTGCCTTGACGCAAAGCTTATCGCAGAGCCAGCACCAAGTGAGGAGAAGAACGTTCTTATCACTATCGGTCTTTTCGCTATCATTCAGTTGTCAAGACCAGTGCCTATAATGGTACCTGTGTATGACTATTGCGTTCCGGGCAAGGAGTGCTCAACAAACAGCGACAGCCCATGTGAAATGTTCGAGAAGATAGCTTTCCCAACAGTGGAATTTTTCCCAAGAGGTCTTGAAGAACCTCATTGCAAAGACGAGGCAGACCCAGAGAATCAGGGCGAACCGCAGGGATAATACTGATATCCAAGGGGCAGAGAAGTCTGCCCCTTTAGTTTTGCGTAGGTTCATTCTGAAACCAAAAGCTTGACAAGAAGGGCGAAAAGATTTATAATTAAAAAGAATGTACGATATGAAATGAGGATATCAATGACTGAGAATTTTTCGGAAATAATAAAAGAGGAAAACGCTCCGCATAAGCTGCTTGAATGGTCAAAGGAGTATGAAAAGACCTGCGGTCATAAGCCGCTGGCACTGCTCCATTCATACGGCTGTCAACAGAATGTGAGCGACGGCGAGAAAATAAAAGGTATGCTCTCAAAGGTGGGCTATGACTTCACATCTGACGTGAACGAGGCTCAGCTTATACTGTATAATACTTGTGCGGTAAGAGAAAATGCCGAGGACAAAGTCTTTGGAAAGCTGGGAGATCTTAAACATCTCAAAGAGAACGACCCTGAGCTTATCATAGGTATCTGCGGCTGTATGGCTCAGCAGAAACACGTTGCAGAGAAAATAAAAAAGACATACCGTCAGGTGGACTTGGTGTTCGGAACATTTGCCTATAACGATATGTACGATATGCTGTGGGAGATAATCTCAAAGCGTGACAGGATATTCAACCTGTCGGAGAATCATGTTGATATAAACGAGGACTTTTTGCAGCTCCGTGACGATAAGATAAGAGCCTTCGTTCCTATCATGTATGGCTGCAACAATTTCTGCACCTATTGCATAGTGCCTTATGTCAGAGGCAGAGAACGCAGCAGAAAGCCTGAGTCTGTTATCGCAGAGGTAAGAGCACTTGTGAAAAACGGCTATAAGGAAATAACACTGCTCGGTCAGAACGTCAATTCCTACAGCTACGGTTTTCCTGAGCTGTTAAGAGAGCTTGACAAGATAGAGGGGGACTTCCGCATAAGGTTCATGTCCAGCCACCCTAAGGACGCAAGCAATGAGCTTATCGACGCCATACTTGAGTGCAAAAAGGTGTGCAAGCATCTTCATCTTCCTGTTCAGGCAGGTTCAAATAGGATATTGAAACTCATGAACCGCCGCTATACAACGGAGGATTATCTGAAAATAATCGACTATGCAAGAAGTAAAGACCCTGAGTTTTCCTTTACCACTGACCTTATCGTCGGATTCCCCGGTGAAACTTACGAGGAGTTCTGCGAAACAAAAGAGCTTATCAAAAGGGTCAGATATGACAATATCTATTCATTTGTGTATTCAAGACGAAGTGGCACAAAGGCTGCCGAAATGGAGGATAATATCTCAGACAAGCAGAAGGGTCTGTGGCTGAGAGAATTACTGCTGGAGCAGCGTGAGGTGTCCTCAGCGTGGCTTTCAAGATTTGTGGGAAGAACTGTCACCGTGCTGCCAACAGGCGAGGGCAGAACAGGCCCTGACTATCTCACAGGCAAGAACGACGAGGATATAATCGTCGAGGTGAAAGCTGATAAAAAATATATCGGTAAATTCATTCAGGTTCGCATAACAAAAGCAATGAACTGGGCTTTGAGCGGCGAGCTTGTTGAAGATAAATAACAGCGAAAGCTGAATAATATTTAAAGGAGAATTACCATGGATGTAATCGAAATGACAAGACAGCTTGGAAAGGCTATTCAGGAAGACGAAAGATATAAGGCTTATATGGACGCCTGCACAGTAAACGATACTGATGTTGAGATACAGAACAAGATAGGCGAGTTCAATCAGCTCCGTTCACAGCTCAGCGTTGAAATGCAGAAACCTGATAAGGACGGCGAGAAGATGACCACCCTTGACACTCAGATCAGAGAGCTTTATGACGAGATCATGGCAATGCCTAAGATGATCGCATTTAACGAGGCTAAGGAAGTTATGGACAAGCTCCTCGGCTCTGTAAACTATATCATCTCAATGGCTGCAAACGGTGAAGACCCAATGACTTGCCCAGAGGAGGCACCTCATAGCTGTTCAGGCAGCTGTGCATCATGCGGCGGCTGTCACTAAGACAGTATCAAAAAACGAATAACAGTCAGGGGGAGCTTATCCCCCGTCTGCCCGAATCCGAAGATACCTTCGGACTGGGGCGGATAATTTCTATGGCGATATGACACCAAAAGTGTTCGTATCGAAAAAACAAGTAGGGTCGAACAGTGTTCGCCCGCATTTTGAAAGCATGAGAATATTGCGGTATGATAAATTTATGAAACGGAGTGAGTTTAAGTGGAAACCAAGGATATAGATTTTTCAAAGCTGTCACCTATGATGAAACAGTATTTTGAAGTGAAGAACAAATATAAAAACCATATACTGTTCTACAGGCTGGGAGATTTTTATGAAATGTTCTTTGATGATGCGATAACTGCGTCAAGAGAGCTTGAACTGACTTTGACAGGCCGTGACTGCGGACTTGAAGAAAGAGCACCTATGTGCGGAGTGCCACACCATGCCTGTGATGTTTATCTGAAAAAGCTTATAGAAAAAGGCTACAACGTGGCTATCTGTGAGCAGACCATGGACCCTGCCGCCTGCAAGGGAATAGTGCCGAGAGAGGTAATAAGAGTAGTTACACCGGGCACGCTCATCGAAAGCAGTATGCTTGACGAAACCTCAAACAACTATATCTGTGCCTTTTATATGAGAGCAAAGGAAAGTGCATTGTGCCTTGCGGATATTTCCACAGGCGAGGTGCATCTGTTTGAGTTCGAGGGCAAGGAAATGACAAGTGCAGCCATAAATGAGCTGTCAAGATTTTCACCTGCTGAGATACTTATAAATGATGCATTTCTCTCAAATAAAGAGCTTTCCACATTTATAAGAGAAAAGCTCAAGACCAGCGTTCAGCTTTTGGAGGAGAATGATTTTTCCCCTGAGATACATACAGAAGAAGTGCTCAAGCAGTTTTCCACAAACAGCCTTGAGTCTATCGGCGTAAAGCCTGACACAGTGGCAGCCTTTGCAGTGTGCGGACTTTTTGCATATATCCACGATACGCAGAAAGCATTGGTTGGCAGATTTTCCGAGATAATAAAGCATGACGCCGACCCTATCATGACTATCGGCTTTACCGCAAGAAGAAATTTGGAGCTTACCGAAACCCTTAGAAATAAAGAGAAGAAAGGCTCGCTCCTGTGGGTGCTCGACCATACTAAGACCTCCATGGGAAAACGTATGCTCAAGTCCTTCCTTGAACAGCCCCTCGTGAATCCTGCCAAGATAATCGACAGGCTCGACGCCGTTGAACAGCTCACAATGAAACCTGTGGAGCTGGGCGAACTCAAAGAGATACTTAGCGGCGTTTATGACCTTGAAAGACTTATGACAAGGGTCATGTATAAGACCGCTACACCAAGAGATCTGAAATCTCTGTCACTTACGGCACTGAAACTGCCTGATATAAAAGAACTGCTCAAAAGCTTTGATTCAAAGCTGCTCAATAACTGCAACAATAAAATATCCACCCTTGAGGCTATCTCGAACCTCGTTGAGAATGCTATTGTTGACGAACCTCCTGTTAATGTCAAGGACGGCAACGTTATCAAAGACGGCTTTAACGAACAGCTTGACGGACTGAGAAATATCATCTCAGGCGGCAAGGGCATAATCGACGATATCGCAGAGCGTGAAAGAGAAAAAACAGGCATAAAAAACCTGAAAATAGGCTATAACAGAGTTTTCGGATATTATATCGAGGTAACAAGATCTTATTATGACCTTGTGCCTGATAATTACATCAGAAAGCAGACTCTTGCAAACTGCGAGAGATTCATTACCGACGAGCTGAAAGTCGCTGAGAACACTATCCTCGGTGCAAGCGATAAGATAGTTACCCTTGAGCAGGAGATATTTGCGGAAATAAGAGATTTTGCTGCAACTCAGCTGAGATTGGTTCAGGAAACTGCTACAGCAGTGGCTCAGATAGACGTGCTGTGTTCATTTGCAACTGCTGCGGTGAACAATAATTACACAAAGCCTGAGATAGCCATTGACGGCATTATAGATATCAAAAACGGCAGACACCCTGTGGTCGAGCTTATGCAGAAAGACGAGGTTTTCGTGCCGAATGACACCTATCTTGACCTTACAAGCAACAGAATGGCAGTCATAACAGGTCCGAATATGTCAGGTAAATCCACATATATGCGTCAGGTGGCTCTTATCACGCTTATGGCTCAGATAGGCTGCTTTGTACCTGCGGACTATGCAAAGATATCAGTAGTTGACCAGATATTCACAAGAATAGGTGCGTCTGACGATCTTACAGCAGGACAGTCTACCTTCATGGTGGAAATGAGCGAAGTGGCAGATATCGTAAAGCACGCCACAAAAAACAGCCTTGTTATCCTTGACGAGGTGGGCAGAGGTACTTCCACATTTGACGGTATCTCCATTGCAAGAGCAGTGTCGGAGTATATCTCCACAAACAGATCAATGGGTTGCAAGACCCTGTTTGCAACACACTATCATGAGCTTATCAGCCTTGAAAAAGAGCTTGACGGCGTGAGAAATTTCTCCGTCGCAGTAAAGCGTCAGGGGGACAGCATAAAGTTTCTTAGAAAGATAGTTCCGGGCGGAGTTGACGAAAGCTACGGCATAGAGGTGGCAAAGCTTGCAGGACTGCCGAACAAGATAATAAACAGAGCCAAAGAGCTCCTTGAACAGCTTGAGGCAGAGAACAAAAAGGCAAGAATTGCCGCTCAGCAGATAGAAAGCGACCAGATATCTTTTGATAAGATAAGCGACAGCATCGTTACCGACAGGCTTAGAAAAACCAACATAGACGAAATGACCGACAGCGAGCTTAGAGATTTTGTGAAAGACTTGCTGAGATATGTTTAGGTGAGCGTCATGAAAAAGTGGTATGACGAGGAGTACGAGTTTGAAATAGAGGTCACGGGCTTTCTCCGTGGCGACCATACGGAAAGATATTGCCGTAATGGCGAGGAGATAGGGGATAAATATTTCTGCACCTATGGCTGTCCCGTGAATAAGGACGGCTATGGCATTTGCAGTAAAACAATGATGATGCTTTATCCCATTATGGAGGCTGTCCGCAGCGGCGGCGATATGACAAAGATAGGCGGCGACAGCAAATATACAAAAACTATCGTCTGTCCTGACGGCTGCGTAATGTTCCGTGTAACAGCAAAGTCAACAGGCAAGGAGAATTTTCATACAGGCGGCTTTTGGAAAGAGCCATAGAAAAGGATAGAAAAATGTCAGAAATAAAAGTTCTGAGCAAGGAAGTTTCCGAACTTATTGCGGCAGGCGAGGTAATAGACAGGCCCGCCTCCATAATAAAGGAACTTCTTGAAAACGCAATAGACGCAGGTGCGAACGTCATCACCGTTGAGATAAAGAACGGCGGCCGCACCTACATAAGAGTGACAGATAACGGTAAGGGTATCTCAAAAGAAGATCTCCCAACAGCCTTTCTTCGTCATGCAACAAGCAAGATATCAGTAAAAAACGACCTTGACAGCATTATGACCCTTGGTTTCAGAGGCGAGGCTCTGGCGTCAATATGTGCAGTTTCAAAGGTGGACGTGCTCACAAAACGTCCTGAAGAGGACTACGGCACGCATTACGTTATCGAGGGTGCAGTGGAAAAGACCTGTGAGGAGTGCGGCTGTCCTGACGGCACGACATTCGTTGTGAGGGATATTTTCTACAATGTCCCTGCAAGACTGAAGTTTTTGAAAAAAGACGTTTCAGAGGGCAACTTTGCCGCAGACCTTGTGACAAAGCTCACCCTTTCCCACCCTGAGATATCATTCAAATTTATCAGGGACAACAAAGTCGAGATATTGACCGCAGGCGACGGCAGGATATATTCCGCAGTGTATTCAGTCTACGGCAGGGATTTTGCTAACTCCATGCTTGAGGTAGATTACACATGGCAGGGTATGCACATAACAGGTTTCACCGTCAAGCCACTGTCTGCAAAACCTAACAGACGTTTTCAGAATTTCTTTGTAAATAAAAGATATGTGAAGTCAAGAGCTTGTGCGGCAGCATTGGAAGAGGCATACAGAAATCTTCTTATGACGGGAAAATTTCCGGCGTGCGTGCTCTATATAGATATCCCACCTAATACCATAGACGTGAACGTCCACCCGACTAAAATAGAGGTGCGTTTTTCAGACGAAAAGCTTATGCACGAGGCTGTGTTCTTTGCGGTGAAAAATTCCCTTATGAAGAACGACAGACCTAACGAGATGCACCTTGAAAATAAACGGAATTTCACCGATAGAGAGCTTTTTGATATACCTAAAAAAGATAACAGCGTCCAGCTGAAATTCTCTATGGAAAATGATACACCAAAGCCTGCCGTGCAAAAGACTGAAACGCCTGCACCGATACCGCAGACGGATAAAGTGTACGAAAATTCGTACAGCTATCAAAAGCCTGCACCAACGCTTAAAACAGTCGAGAGCAGGAGCATAACTGAGGAAGAAAAAGAAAAACTCAGCGGCAGCGACGATATGTTCCTTGCAAGCCTTGAACAGCCTGCAAAGAGAGAAACAGCTGTCACAGAGCTTTCAGGTCCTGAGCCGAAACCTCATAAGGTGACGGTGGAGGAGATAAACAGAGCCGTCAGCGAGATACCTCTTCCTGACGAGCCTGAGGAGCAGAGCGGCGACGCTTTCAAGTTTATCGACGCTCAGAGCTTTACAAAGAAAAAGCCTGTGTCAGTCATTGTCGAAGAGAAAGAACCTGAAAAGCCAAAACCGGTTGTGGTGGGCGAGCTTTTCAAAACATATGTGGTGGCTCAGGTGGGCGATGAGATGATACTTATGGATAAGCACGCCGCCCACGAGAGATATATTTTCGAGAAGATAAAAAGCGACGCCGAGCAGCTTGAAACGCAAATGTTCCTTGAGCCTATCATGGTGCTGCTCTCTTATGACGAGTATGACGCACTGTCAGCAAATCTCGATAAGGTGTCGCAGCTTGGCTTTGAAATAGAGCCTGATGTCGCACCGACAGTTGCAGTAAAGGGCGTGCCTATAATACTGGGCGATGATAACCCTGCGGATATAATCAGCGACCTTGCAAAGAATTTTATCGAGAATAAACTTGATCCGCAAATAGAGCTGTTTGATGAGCTTTATCATTCTATCGCCTGCAAAGCGGCAATAAAGGCGAACGATACCAACAGTGGAATAGAATTGCAGGCACTTGTGAATGCAGTTTACGGTCAGGAAAATATCAGATATTGCCCTCACGGCAGACCGGTCATGATAACCCTGACAAAAAGAGATATCGAAAAGCAGTTCAGAAGAGTGCTTTAGACCATGCAGGAGGCGAAAACTATGGAGAATAAAATACCGCTCCTTGTCATTGCAGGACCGACCGCAAGCGGAAAGACCGCCTGTGCAGTGGAGCTTGCAAAGATATATGACGGCGAGATAGTTTCCGCCGACTCTATGCAGATATATAAAGGCCTGAGCATCGCCACCGCAAAGCCTACCAAAGAGGAAATGCAGGGCGTGCCACACTATCTTATAGATTTTCTTGAACCTGAGCAGGCTTTTTCCGTGGCTGATTATGTCAGACTGGCAGGGGAGCGTATCAGAGATATACACAGCTGTGGCAAGCTGCCTATACTCTGCGGCGGAACGGGTCTTTATATAAGCTCCCTTGTGAATAATATCATCTTTGACGATACCGAAACTGACGGCTCTGTAAGAAAACGTCTTGAGGCTGAGGCTCAAACAGTTGGCAATCATGCACTTTGGGAAAGGCTAAAAGAGGTTGACCCAGAAACTGCGGCTAAGGTGCATGAGAACAATCTGCCGAGAGTCATAAGAGGTCTTGAGGTGTTTGAAACAACAGGCATACCCCTTTCACAGCATAAGGTGAACAGCCGCCGTGAACAGTCGCCATATAATGCCTGCATCATAGGTCTGACGGCATCTGACAGACAGTATCTCTATGGCCGTATAAACCGCCGTGTTGACATAATGGTGGAAAACGGGCTTATCGAAGAGTGCAGAGCTTTTTATGACAGCTTTACCCCTGCCACCGCCTATCAGGCAATAGGCTATAAAGAGCTTGTGCCGTATTTTCAGGGCAAAGCACAGCTTGATGACTGCCTCGACAAAATCAAACAGGAAAGCCGCCGTTATGCCAAAAGACAGCTCACTTGGTTTAGACGAGTTGACGGAATTAAGTGGGTGCAGACAGATAATTTTGATAGTTTTCAAAAAATTATAGAAAATATTAAAAATATTATAGCCAAATCGGAAATTATGTGATATAATATAAGTTGAACAAGTTTATAGTGTAAAAATGGCAATACATTGCTGTAAAAATTTTTAGGAGTGTTATTTATGAATAAGAATCTTAATCTTCAGGACGTTATACTTAATCAGATCAGAAAAGACAAGATAGCATCTACTTTTATCCTTATGAACGGCTATCAGTTCAAAGGTGTTGTAAAGGGCTTTGACAGCTATGTGGTAGTTCTCGACTGCGAGGGCAAGCAGAACATAGTTTATAAGCACGCTATCTCAACTATCGTTCCATCAAGATACATCAACGTTCTTGACGCTGCCGGCACAGATATTTAAGAGGGCAGACAAAAATGAATTCTCTGACCGTTAAAATACTTACCGGTCTGCTTTCTGTTCTCATTCTTACTACTATCGGCAGTCAGATATACAGTGCTCTTACAGACCGCCATGATTCGGAAGAGGCAGTGCTCACTACCATAAATGAGGATATCTCTTTCAAAGGCGTAATAATCCGAGATGAAAAGGTCGTTACCTATGACGGCGGCGGAGTTTTGGACTATACCTATTCTGACGGCAGTAAGATCTCAGTGGGCAATACCATTGCCTCTGTCTATTCTTCTGAGGATGCTGTTATGGCGAAGAATAAGATAAAGATACTGGAAAATGAGATCGCAGCTCTTGAAAGAGCACAAAATCCGGGCACAACAAATTATGTCCAGCCCGAAACCATAAAAAGCAAGATAGATAAGGAATATAAGGAACTGCTTGCGTATTCTTCTCAGGAGGACTTTTCGGAGTTTGCAAAAACAAGAGAAGATATGTCCCTTGCGATGAATATTTACAATATCGTCACAAATACCGAGCAGAACTATGACGATAGGATAAGCCGGCTTGAGGCGAAAGTCAAGGAGCTTGAAAGTCAGGCGTCCGGTTCGGGCAAGACCATAACCGCCGACGAAACAGGATACTTTGTTTCGTATGCAGACGGCTATGAAAGCGAGCTTACCGTGGAGAATGCCTCACAGCTAACCGATAAGGATATCCAAAAGGTCATCGACCAGCCTAGTAAAGACGTTCCAAACGCTGTTGGCAAAATGTTTTCCGACTATTCATGCAGGATAGCAGGCGTTATGGATAACGATAAAAGGATCACCGAAGGCTCATGGCTCAGAATGGCTCTGAGCACGACTAAGAATGTCTATGACGTTCAGGTGGAGTCTGTAAAACCTTGTGAGGACGACGAGAATAAGGTGGTCGTGGTGCTTTCGTGCGATAGACTTGACGAGGCTCTTGTGGAATCAAGAGTGCAGTCTGCGGAGCTTATCTTCGACGAGTATCAGGGCCTTAAAGTACCGAGAAGTGCCATACGCTTTCAGGGCAACCAGAAAGGCGTCTATGTTATCCTTGGAAAGGACGTTACTTTCAAAAAGATAAACGTTATATACGAGGGCGACGATTTCGTGCTCTCTGAAAATACCTCAGATGAGGATTATCTGCTGCTTTACGATCAAATTTTGTTAGAGGTGGTTTCAGATGAAGATGTGCAGCAAAGTAGATCAGACAGCAACGCTGTCACCTCAGGATAATTATTTTCCGGAGGTTCTTGAAAACTGTAAGGAAATATGTTATAATGTAGAGAACGCCAAAGCAAAGTGGCGTAAGCCTGACGAAGAAGTCAGAATAATGGCTGTAACTAAAACAGTGCCGCCTGAAAAGGTGAATTTCGCCGTCGCTCAGGGCTTTAAGTTGCTGGGCGAAAATAGGGTGCAGGAGTATCTTTCTAAGAAAGACGCCTACGATAAAAGTGCAGAGGTGCAGTTTATCGGTCATTTGCAGACCAATAAGGTGAAATATATAATCAACGATGTTACACTGATACAGTCGGTTGACAACCTGAAACTTGCTCAGGAGATAAGCAGACTGGCAGTAAAGAATAATAAAACAATGAACGTCCTTGTGGAAATAAATATAGGCGACGAGGCAACAAAAAGCGGAGTTTCAGCAAATATGGCTGAGGAGCTTGTAAGACAGACCGCACAGCTGTCTAACGTTTCTGTTAAGGGACTTATGGCAATACCGCCTGTAGGCTCAGGGGAGGACGTTTTTGAGAAAATGCACGGTATCTTTCTTAGTGTAAAGGAAAAGGATATACCGAACGTGTCAATGGATATTCTTTCTATGGGAATGTCAGGTGACTACGAGCTTGCCATAAAGCACGGCTCGAATCTGGTAAGGATCGGAACAAAGCTTTTCGGAGCTAGAAAATATTTGGAGGGTTAAAAATGGGTGCAATGCAGAGAATCAGAAATCTCTTTGTAGGTGAAGACGAACTGGAACAGGAGGACGCAATGTATCAGCAGCCTGCATACGAAAATAAGACAGAATACAGCGAGAAACCAAAGACAGCAGGCGGATATGAAACTTCCGCACGTCCAATGAGAATGGAACAGACAACAACTTTGCAGATAGTTCTTGCAAGACCTAACGATTTTTCAGAGGTCAAGTCTATCGGCGGCGATATAAATGAGGGCAAAACAGTGCTCCTTAACCTTGAAACAGTCAAGAGCGATGACGCTAAGAGAATACTTGACTTTATCTCAGGCGTTGCATATGCAAACGGTGCAGATATCAAGATGATGGCTCAGAAAACATTCGCTATCATGCCTAGAAACGTAGGTTTCTCAGGCGTTGACCTTATGAGCGAACTTGAGAACAACGGCTATAGTTTCTAAATATGGCTCGTGCTAAATATCAGTTCCTGTCCGACCTGAGCGAGGACGATGTCCGCTTGCTGGACAGAGTGTCAGAGTGGGCGGCGGCAGCTGAGGAAAAGTACGTTGTCAAGTTTTCTGCGTTTCTTGATGAAAGACAGTGCCTGCTGTGTGAAAAGCTCATGGCGTCTATGAAGTATGAAAACTATAAGCTGTGGGGCGGATATGAAAACGCCGCAAGGCGTGTGCTGTGCGTCTATCCTGAGTATGGAGAGGTGCAGAATGAGGATTTTCCTATTACCGCAGTGACCATTGAGTACAGAAAAGGCGATAAGCTAACACATAGAGATATCCTTGGCTCGCTTATGGGACTGAGGATAACAAGGGACAGCGTTGGCGACATTCTTGTGGGAGAGGGCAAGTCGGCGGTGTTCATCAGAGATTCTGTCGCAGCTGATGTCACAAGCAGCCTGACAAAAGTCGGCAGAGCAGGTGTGAAGATACATGAGGGCTATGACGGAAGTATCCATACTGAGGTGAAAACGCAGGAGATAAGCGGTACAGTGGCATCAATGCGAGCTGACTGTATTTTAAGTCTTGCCGCAAGGATATCGAGAGAAAAATCTGCACAGCTTATAAAAAATACAGGCATAGAAATAGACCATATGCCGAAAAATTCGCCGAAAATACTTCTTGAAGAGGGCTGTATGTTTTCTGTGAGAGGATATGGGAAATTCAAGCTCGTTTCAGTTGACGGCGTGACAAAAAAAGACAGAATACATATAACTTTAAATAAATTTGTGTAAAGATCATGGAGGTCCTAATATGTTAAGTCCAAATAATATTAAAGGAAAGTCTTTTGATACCGAGAAAAACGGCTATTCAAAGGACGACGTAAATGAATTTCTGGCACAGGTAGCCGAGGATTATGCCGAGGTAGTGAAGGCAAATCAGGATACCGAGGCTAAGATAATCAAGCTCGTTGAGAAAATAAACGAGTACAGAGAGGACGAGGATGCTATCCAGCAGGCTCTCATTGTGGCTCAGAAAGAGTCAAATAAGATACTTACTGAGGCTAAAACACAGGCTCATGATATGATAGAGTCTGCAAAGTCTGAGCAGGTAAGACTTGCAGAGCAGAGTGCCGCTGAGTGCGAGAGGATCGTCAAGGAGCACAAGGAAAAGTGTGCCGAGCTTATCAGAAATAATACTGAGATAACAGAGAAGAAGATAAATGAGATAAGAGCAGCTTATGACGAAGAGCTTGAAAAGTATGAGAACCTCAAGGCAGAGGTAACTCAGTTCAAGGCTGACCTTACTCAGCTCTATAACAGACAGATAAGACTCATTATGGAGATACCAACTTTTGAGCCTGCCACTGACGACGCAGCTGAAGAAACTGTCGAAGAAGAGCAGACAGAAGAAGTTCAGGAAACTGCTCCGGAGCAGACTGAAGAGCCTGAGGCAGAAAATGACGCCGCCGAGACTGAGAGTGCACCTGTTACAGACAGCGAGCACGTTGAGAAGATACTTAATACTGGCTCATTCGACCCTGTTATACCAAAGACAGCTCCTGCTGAGCTTAAATTCGGTAAAAATAATTAATATCAAGGCTCTGTTTTGTGCAGAGCCTTACTGTTCATAAATAAACGGAGTAGGGAATAGATGTTTGTAATTTCGCTTGTTATCATGGCAGTCCTTGTTGTCGCTGACCAGCTGATAAAAATTGCCGTGACCAATAACTTGCCGCTGAACGGTCAGCCCGTGGAGGTAATAAAGTTCGGCAGCTTTAAGGTTTTCAGCCTGACGCATATAAGGAATACCGGTGCGGCATGGAGCATGATGTCAGGAAAAACTTGGTTTCTTATCGGTCTGCCTGTGGTCGTGCTTATTGCGGCTATAGTCTATATGTATAAGATACGCAAAGGCTCAAAACTGGAACTTGTCTCGCTGGCTATGGTGCTGGCAGGGGGCATCGGCAACCTTATCGACAGGATAAAACTGAAAGAGGTCGTTGACTATATCAAGTTTGAACCTATAAATTTCCCTATCTTCAACTTTGCAGATATCTGTATCGTTATCGGCGGAATCCTGTTCGTCATCTGTTTTTGCTTTCTTGACGAAAAGAAAAAGCCGATCCGTGACGATGTAAAGGTCAAAGAAAATGACAAAGCTTGAGTTTATCGCCGCAGCTGAACAGTCAGGGGAGCGTGTGGACAGATTTTTGTCTGCACAGGATACAGGACTGACACGTTCTGCTGTCCAAAAACTTATTGAGGACGGCGGCGTGACCGTTGGCGGCAAAAATGTAGCTAAGAATTATAAGCTCCGAAACGGCGATAAGGTGGAGATGACCATTCCTGACCCCGTGGAGCTTGACGTAAAACCGCAGGATATACCTGTAGAGATAGTCTATGAGGACAGCGAATTGCTGGTGGTCAATAAGCCAAAGGGTATGGTGGTGCACCCAGCCGCAGGAAACCCCGACGGCACTCTTGTAAACGCTTTGCTTTTTCACTGTCAGGGCAGATTGTCGTCAATTAATGGCGTTATAAGACCTGGCATAGTCCATAGGATAGACAAAAATACAAGCGGTCTGCTCATTGTGGCTAAGACCGATAGTGCACATAACTTTCTTGCCGCTCAGATAAAAGAGCATAGCTTTACAAGAGAGTATGAGGCGGTGCTCACAGGGGGACGTCTAAAGACCCCTACCGGCACTGTGGACGCACCTATCGGCAGAAGTAAGTATGACCGAAAGAAAATGTGCGTGACGGAGCAAAACTCCAAGCACGCTGTCACCCACTATGAGGTGCTGGAGGAGTTCGGGCAGTGCTCACTGGTGAAGTTCAGACTTGAAACGGGACGAACTCATCAGATAAGAGTACATTCAGCCTATATTGGTCACCCTGTCTACGGCGATGACGTCTACGGAAAAGCCGTTAAGGGTATCGAGGGACAGTGCCTCCACGCAAAGAAAATAGGATTTATACACCCTGCGACAAAAGAATATATGGAGTTCGACAGCGACCTGCCCGACTATTTTCAGGCAGTGCTTAAAAAGCTCAGAGCAGGGAATTGACCCACGGAAGTGATTTTATGTTTGAAGATATATCAAAAGTCCTGCTTATAACGGATATGGACGGAACGTTCCTCCCTGCAAGCAAGATACCTACCCCGAAAACTCTCGCCGCTGTCAAGCGTTTTGAAGAGGCTGGGGGCAGATTCTCTATCGCAACAGGCAGAGCCATTCAGGCAGCCAGACAGTATTTTGACATGGTGAATGTGAATTGCCCTATCATAATGTCAAACGGCGGAATGGTCTACGATATCCATACGAAAGAGCAGATATATAACGTTTTTCTGCCAAGCTTTGCGGCGGATATCGTTAAGGAGATACTTGCCGATAATCCTTATGTTGGCTGTGAGATACTTACAGTCGGCGAGGTATATGTTCCGAGCATGACGCCTATGGAAAAGCGTCATAACGAGATTTGTAAGCTTGTGCCTGTACAGTGTACCGTCGATGAGATACCTGACCGAAATTGGTATAAGGTGCTTTTCGCAGTCGAGCCTGAGCATATGGATGAGCTTATAAGCTATGTGGAAAAGAAAGGCTATAAAGGCGTTGACTTTGTGCGTTCAAGTATCGAGTATTACGAGATACTTCCGCAGAATATATCCAAGGGCACAGCTTTGGGCGAGCTGAGAAAAGCTTGCGGCATGGAGGATTTCACCTTCGTTGCAGCAGGCGACTATAACAATGATATTGAACTTCTTGAGGCAGCAGACGCAGCATATTGCCCGTCAAATGCAGCCGAGGAGGTCAAAAAGGTTGCGGATAAGGTCTTTGAGCAGTCCTGCGAAGAGGACTTCATAGCCGCAGTCATAGATGAAATATTTGAAAAACTGAAGAAATAATATTTTTGGAGGTCAAAAGTATGGACGAAACATTAAAGAAACAGCTTGAAATCACAGCCTGCAAGGTTCGTCTTGGAATACTCGAAGGAGTATTCAACGCAAAGTCGGGTCATCCGGGCGGATCGCTCTCTATCGCAGATCTGCTCACTTATCTCTATTTTGCCAAGATGAACGTTTATCCTGACAAGCCGGAAGAGCCGCAGAGGGACAGACTTGTGCTTTCAAAGGGTCACACAGCACCTGCACTTTATGCAACACTGGCAGAGAAAGGCTTTTTCCCTAAGGAGGAGCTTAAATCTCTCAGACATATCGGTGCAATGCTTCAGGGTCACCCTTGCATAACTATCCCTGGCGTTGATATGTCCTCAGGTTCACTGGGACAGGGCATCTCTGTAGCCTGCGGTATGGCACTTTCAGGCAAGCTCACAAGCGATACCTATAAGGTGTATACTATCCTCGGCGACGGCGAGATAGAAGAAGGTCAGGTATGGGAGGCAGCAATGTTCGCCGCTCATTATAAGCTTGACAATCTGGTAGCCGTTGTGGATAATAACGGACTTCAGATAGACGGAAAGATAGAGGACGTAATGTCGCCATATCCTATCGTTGATAAGTTTGCAGCTTTTGGCTGGCACGTTATCACAGCCGACGCTCATGATTTTGACTCTCTCGAAAAGGCATTTGACGAGGCTGAAACAGTCTGCGGTCAGCCTTGCGTTATCGTAATGAAGAGCATAAAGGGCAAGGGCGTTTCATTTATGGAAAACAACGTTTCATGGCATGGCTCTGCACCTAATAAGGAGCAGTATGAGCAGGCTGTGGCAGAAATAAACGAACAGCTTAAAAGTCTGGAGGGTTAAGCAATGGCAGAATTGAAGAAGAAAGCTACAAGAGAAAGCTACGGCGAGGCTCTTGCAGAGCTTGGCGATAAGTACGAGAACCTCTATGTTTTTGACGCAGACCTTGCTGCTGCAACAAAAACAGGTATATTCAAAAAGAAATTCCCTGACAGATTTTTTGACTGCGGTATCGCCGAGTCAAATATGATGGGCGTTGCAGCTGGTATGGCAGCAACAGGCAAGATACCATTTGCGTCAACATTCGCAATGTTCGCCGCAGGCAGAGCGTTCGAGCAGGTTAGAAACTCTATCGGCTATCCTCACCTTAACGTGAAGATAGGTGCAACACACGCAGGTATCTCCGTAGGCGAAGACGGTGCAACACACCAGTGCAACGAGGATATCGCTCTTATGAGAACTATCCCTGGCATGGTAGTAATAAACCCGGCTGACGACGTTGAGGCAAAGGCAGCCGTTGAGGCAGCTATCCTTCACGAAGGTCCGGTCTATATGCGTTTCGGCAGACTTGCCGCACCTATTTTCAATGACCCTGAAACCTACAAGTTCGAGCTTGGCAAGGGCGTTAAGCTCCGTGACGGCAAGGATATAGCTATCGTTGCAACAGGTCTTATGGTGTATGAGGCTATCGAGGCTGCAAAAACACTGGCAGCCGAGGGTATCGAGGCAACTGTCATCAATATTCACACGATCAAGCCTATCGACGAGGACATCATCGTTGAGGCTGCAAAGAATACAGGACTTCTTCTCACAGTAGAAGAGCACAGCGTTATCGGCGGACTTGGCTCAGCCGTTGCTGACGTTCTTGCGGCAAGACACCCTGCAAAGCTTGTTAAGATCGGCGTGAACGACGAGTTCGGTCACTCAGGTCCGGCAGTAGACCTGCTCAAGGAGTACGGTCTGTGTGCAGACAATATCGTCGCTAAGGCAAGGGACGCTGTTAAGGCTAAGTAATAACAGAATATCAAACGGGCGGAGCGATCCGTCCGTTTTTTATGTTGCAAAAACATCATGTATGGCGAACATTGTCCGCACATGAATGTATAAAAGTATCGTATCGACCCTGCATACAAAATACAAAGACCCCCTCGAACATTTCTGTCCGAAGGGGTCTTTGCTATGTGTGGGAAGTAAAAATTACTCGTCTGCTTTTTCAATAGCTGCAGTTTCGTAAATGTACTTAACTGAGCTTTCAACACCGTCAGCAGCACCTGAGAATGTAGTTGATTCGTCAGCTGCCGTCTTGAGAGCGTCAAGTCTGTCAACAAGTTCCTTGATATCATCGTTGTAAATGTCAAGGAGCTTGCCAATGCCTTCCTTCTTATACTTAGCCATGCCGTCCTTGAGGGTCTTAGCACCGCTTTCAAGTTTCTTAACGCCGTCAGAAAGCTGTGAGCTGCCGTCCTTGAGTTGACCGATACCGCTGAACAATTCAGCACTGCCGCTTGAAAGGGTAGTTGTTCCCTGTGCAAGCTCAACTAGTGAAGAATAAAGTGTAGCTGTACCGTTCTTGAGCTGCTTGCTGCCGCTGTCCAGCTTGCCAAGACCGCTGTCAAGTGTCTTAGCACCGCTTGAAAGCTTTGATACACCGGAGTTCAGGCTGTCAACGCCCTTGTCCAGCTTGCTTGCACCTGCCTGAGCGGAGTTTACACCGTCTGAAAGGCTCTTTGTGCCGGCTGAAAGCGTAGCCGCACCGCTGTTAAGCTCCTTGCTTGACTTAGCCAACGTGCCGATACCGGTGTTAAGTGCAGATGCACCCTCGTTTACAGTTTTCAGACCTGCGTTCAGGCTGTCAACGCCGGCCACAAGACCCGACTTCTTGTCATTAAGACCATTGTATATCTGTGTTACACCGTCAACAAGCTCTGTGCCCTCAGTAGCCATTGTGCCGATACCGGTTGATATCTCAGCCAAACCGCCCTGTGCACCCTGCTGATACTGGATAGAACCACTGACAGCAGCAATCATGTTGCTGATGCTTGTGTATTCTTCTGAACCCTCAGGATAAGCTGCCAACAGCTTCTGAAGTCCTGCAAGTACCTGCTGATCGTATGCTATAGACTGTGTAAGTGCACCGTCTGCACTTGTGATGCCGTTTGCAAGAAGTTCAACACTTGCAGGAAGTGCCTGTACCTTTTCATAAAGTGTAGAAACGCCAGCATTAAGAGTAGCAACACCCTTCTTCAAAGCCGTTGAGCCGTCATATGTCTTCTTTGTGCCGGCTGCAAGCTGCTTAGAACCTGACTGAAGATCACCAACGCCAGTTACAAGCTTGTTTGTGCCTGCCGCAAGACTAGCCGCACCGTTGTTTACCTGCTGTGCACCTGAAGAAACCTGTGAAAGTCCGCTTGAAAGGGAAGAAGAACCGTTCTTCAAAGTAGCCATACCGCTGTTTACCTGATCGAAACCGCCGAGAAGAGCAGTTGAGCCGCTGTGAGCAGTTGAGATACCTCTCATGAGTTCGCCTGTTGAAGAATCAAGCGTCTTAGCACCGTCACGGAGCTGTGTTGCACCGCTGTTGAGGGTCTTAGCACCGTCATTTAGTGACTTAGAACCTGAATACAGCTTGTCGATACCTGTGATAAGTGTTCCTGATGAATCAGAAAGCTTTTTGATTCCTGCGTAAAGTTCAGCAGTACCGTCTACAAGCTCATTAGTAGCGTCTGAAAGCTCGTCAAGCTTTTCTTCAAGGTCATCAGCACCCTCGATATCATCAAGGTCAAGCTTTGCGAAAATGTCAGATGTAGCAACTGTCAGAGCAGTTGTTGCCTCGAAGTCCTTAACGTCAGCTGTAAACTCAACATACTCAGGAATCTCGATGTCCTCGTTGTCCTCAAGGCCAAGGCTCTTTGTCAGACCAGGCATCGCAACGCCAATAAGTATCTGTCTGCTGCCGTCTGAAATAAGCTTGCCATTTGTTACCTCAACGTTTGAATAAACATCTGTGTCAAGGATAGCTGTTGTTGCCATAAGGTAAGGAACATAAATGTCTACGTTCTTGCCGTCTATCTTAACAGTTTTCTTGTCATTGTTCGTGTAATCATATCTTACTGTGAGCTTGCCGCTCTTGCCGGCCAGATCTTCAGGCTTTATCTCCTTGCCGTCAAGTGTGTATGTTACCTTGACGTCCACAGGCAGCTCTTTGTCAGTGTAGCCCTTGTAGTAGATATCTCCGCCCTCAGTGTCCCATGTGAGCTTGTCACCGTTTGCTGTGAAACCTTCGTCAGTTTTGACGTTCTCAATGTCTGTCAGGTTTGAAACGTCAGCCAGCTTTTTAACGCCCTCAGGGTTTTTCAGCCAGTTGGAAACAACAGTCTTTGTCTTGTTGCCTGATGCGTCAGTGATAACGTAAACTGTCTCTTCCTTAGCCTGCTTTTCTTCCTTGCTGTCAGACTTGTCAGCCTTCTTTGTATCCTTTGTGTCTTTTTTATCTGTATCGTTCTTTGATGTAGCAGCTGTGCTGTCAGCAGCAGAAGAGCTGTCTGACTGAGCCGCAGCATACAGACCTGTGCAGCCTGCGGAAAGAAGTACGGCAAGTATGCCTGCAAGAACTCTTGAATACTTTTTCATAACAATATCTCCTTTACGATCACAAATTTATTTCGGGCAGCTTGTAAAGCTTATCTTCTTTTTTCTTCATGCCCATTGTAGTGTTGATTATAAGCTTATCGAACAGCATAAGCATTGAAGGGAGTACGCATATAACAGTTATCATACTGATTATAGCACCTCTTGACATCAGTGTGCAAAGCTGTGAGATCATGTCCACGCTTGAATAAACGCCAACGCCGAATGTTGATGCGAAGAATCCAAGTGCACTGACCATGATAGATTTCATTGATGTGCTCAGAGCGATAGTAACAGCCTCTTTCTTGTTCTTGCCTGAATTACGCTCTGTCTTGTATCTTGTTGTCATAAGTATCGCATAGTCAACAGTAGCACCCAGCTGGATAGTACCGATTACTACCGACGCTATGAACGGTATCGTTGTATTTGTAAAGCACGGAACACCCATGTTTACCGTGATAGCAAATTCGATGACCGCTACCAGAATGATAGGCAGTGAAACTGAACGCAGTGCAATAAGAATGATGATAAAGATAGCTGCGATAGAAACAACGTTTACTACCTTGAAGTCGTGGTCTGTTATGTCGATAAGGTCTTTAGTAGCAGCCGCCTCACCGATAAGCATACCGTTCTTGTCATAAGATTTGAGTATCTTGCTGAGCTCATCTATCTGAGCGTTGCCCTCGTCGGACGCTACCTTGTATTCAGAACCTATTAGCATAAGCTGCCATTTGTCGCTCTTGAGTATCTTTGTTACTGACTCAGGAACTATCTCACGAGGGATAGACGGACCGATAAGTGTGTCCAGTGACATTGAAAAGCTTACGCCGTCAACGTCGCCCATTTCCTGGAGCATTGCATTTACTTCCTTAGGTTTCATGTCAGCGTCAACAAGGAGCATATGAGTTGTCGCCATGTGGTATTCCTCATCAAGCTTTGTGTTAGCGATAACACTGTTGAGGTCCTTAGGAAGTGTGTCAGTCAGATTGTAGTAAACGTTGGTGTTTATCTGACCGTATATTGCAGGGATAAGTACGACTATAAAGAGTACGATAAACGCTGCGTGATGCTTGATAATGAACTTTGCAGGCTTTTCAAGACTAGGAACAAGATCCTTGTGCATCGTCTTTTCAAGTGCCTTGTCGAATACAAGTATCATCGAAGGCAGAACAGTTATGCAGCAGATAACGCCGATAACAACGCCCTTAGCCATTACGATACCCATGTCCATACCAAGCTCGTAGCTCATAAAGCAAAGTGCAAGAAATCCTGCAACTGTAGTTATGGAGCTTGAAACAACTGAGGTGATAGTCTTGCCGATCGCAACAGCCATTGCCTCTTTGTTGTCACCGGGGTGCTTTTCTTTCTCTTCCTTGTAGCTGTGCCACAAGAAGATCGAGTAGTCTATCGTTACCGCCAGCTGAAGTACAGCTGCCAGAGCCTCAGTTATGAATGATATCTCACCTTGTATGAAGTTCGTTCCCATGTTGTAGATTATCGCCATGCCCACGCTGAGCATAAAGAACAATGGGATAAGGAAAGAATCCATTGTGAGTGCAAGTATGATACTTGTAAGGATAACTGCGATGATAACATACATCGGAGCCTCCTTCATCGTCAGATCCTTGATATCCTCAACGACTGACGACATACCGCTTACAAAACACTGTTCACCGGCGATACTTCTTATCTCCTTGACAGCCTCAAGTGAGCCGTCAGCAGAAGTTGCCTCGTCAAAGAAAACAGCCATCATTGTGGAGTTGTCTGTGTTGAAGAAATCGTAAATATCATCAGGAAGAACTTCCTTAGGAAGTGAAACGTCTGCAAGAGTGTCATACCAAAGAACATCACAAACGTGATCTACCTTTTCGATCTTCTCCTTGACCTTTTCAACGTCCTTGTCGTCCATGCCGTCAAGCATTACAAGCGAAAAACCGCCCTTGCCGAATTCGTCAAGCATTATGTCCTGACCTTTCATGGTTTCAATGTCTGACGGGAGGTATGAAAGAATATCATAGTTTATTCTCGTGCTGAGAAAACCGAATATTGACGGTATCAGCAGCAGAATGCTGACTATGAGTATCGGTACTCGGAGCTTTACAACTCCTCTGCCAAATTTCTGCATCTAATGTCATTCCCTTCACATAGTTTTGACCCCTCGGTCTTATTACATCTCATAGTATACATCAAAAATGACCAACAGTCAATAGTAAAATGACCATTAGTCATTTAATTTGTAGAGTTGCACAAAATGACCAACGGTCATAACTGACTATTGGTTATTTTGCTCAGTTGACTTTGAGACGGTTTTGTATTATAATAGATTTAAGGTCAACCGCAGTAAACCTGTGTATGTGTGGCATACAAATTGTATATATTACAATAAGGAAGGACGTGTTAAAATGGGCAAGCTTGATACCAATAAAAAGGTAAAGGAGGACTCTCTGCTTAACACGGCATTCAGTCTTTTCACCACCAAGGGCGTGAGCAAGACCTCCATTTCGGATATCGTCAATAACGCAGGCGTGGCGAAAGGAACGTTTTATCTTTACTTCAAGGATAAATACGATATAAAAAATAAGCTCGTTTCCCATAAATCCTCGCAGCTTTTTAAAAACGCTATTGAGGCTCTGAACGCAAGCGGGAAGAAGTTCACATTCAGCGAGAGGATAATCTTCATAGTCGATAATATCATCAATCAGCTTAACGAAAATAAATCTCTGCTGACCTTTATCGCAAAGAACCTGAGCTGGGGCGTTTTCAAACACGCTTTGACTACACCGATAAAGGACGACGATATCGACTTTCGCAACATCTATGATGCAATGCTTGCCGACGCCCCATATGATATCGAACAGCCTGAGGTCATGATGTTCATGATAGTCGAGCTTGTCAGCTCCACCTGCTATTCCTCCATACTCTATAACGAACCTGTGAATATAAATGAACTGAAACCTTATCTCTATAAATGCATAAATAATATAATAGATACCCATGCAGGTTCTGCAAAAGCATAAAAAGACATGCTTACAAAATGGCAAGCGTGTCTTTTTATATACCTTGATAATTGTAGATATTCCTCTTTATATAGCTTTCTCAACAAAAAAACGGACGGATAGCCTCCGCCCGTTTTTATATTACTGCCTGAGATAAACGCCGTTCTCTTCGATGTAGTCCTCCATGTCCTGCTTGTATTCAAGATCAAGAGAATCTTTAGGAAGTGCTTTCAGTGCTCTCTGACCAATGTCTTTTCTAAAATGCTCTCCCTCAAATTTTATCTTGGAAACAGCCTCGTAAGACTTGTCCAGTGCACCCTGAAGTGTGTAAGCATTGCAGGTAACACCAAGAACTCGTCCGCCGTTAGTGTAGAACTTGCCGTTCTCATACTTCGTGCCTGCGTGATAAATGAACGCACCGTCTACCTGACCCTTGTCGTCCATGCCGAACATCTCGATACCCTTCTTGTATTTAACAGGATATCCACCGCTCGCAATAACAACGCAAGTGCAGTAACCCGACTTCCAGCCGATCTTTACATCAGCCAGTCTGTGCTCGTAAATAGCCTCAAATATCTCGCAAAGGTCGCCCTCAAGCATAGGAAGAACTACCTGTGTTTCAGGGTCGCCGAAACGGCAGTTGTATTCAATTACCTTAGGACCGTTAGGCGTCAGCATGAGTCCGAAATATAAACAGCCCTCAAAAGTCCTGCCCTCTGCGTTCATTGCATTGATAGTAGGGAGGAATATCTTCTCCATACATTCCTTTGCAATGTCATCAGTGTAGTAAGGGTTAGGTGCAACAGTGCCCATTCCTCCGGTGTTAAGACCCTTGTCGCCGTCCAAAGCCCTCTTGTGATCCATTGAAGAGATCATAGGAACAACAGTCTTGCCATCAGTGAATGAAAGCACAGATACCTCAGAACCTGTGAGATATTCCTCTACAACAATAGTCGAGCTGCTCTCGCCGAACTGCTTGTCGTCTATCATGGAGTGTATAGCCTCCACAGCCTCTTTCTCATTCTCTGCCAGAATAACGCCCTTGCCCAGTGCAAGTCCGTCAGCCTTTATAACAGCAGGGTATGTGTTCTGTTCTTTCACATACTTTATAGCGTCCTCGCTGTTTGTGAATACCTCGTATTTTGCAGTCGGTATGTTGTATTTTTTCATAAGATCCTTAGAAAAGACCTTAGAGCCTTCGATTATAGCCGCATTTTTCTTAGGACCGAATGTCTTGAATCCCTCAGCCTGCAAAGCGTCCACCATTCCAAGTACCAGCGGATCATCAGGTGCAACAGCGACCATGTCTACCTTCAGCTTTTTGGCAAGAGCCACAACGCCCTCAATGTCAGTCGCCGCAACGTCAAAACATTCCGCATAGCGTGAAATGCCGCCGTTACCCGGTGTGCAGTAAAGCTTGTCTACCTTCGGGGACTCAGCTAACTTCATTACGATAGCGTGTTCACGTCCGCCTCCGCCAACGACCAATATGTTCATTTTCAGACCTCCTCATTGGAATTTTCCCAATTATAACAATACCGCACACTAATTCTGTGCGGTATCGTCATTATTTACTCAGTATAAATTATTTAAGCTCAAAGCTGTCAAGAACTGTCTGGAATTCGCTTGAAAGCTTGTCATAAGCAGCCTCGCTCGCACCGTAAGTGATAACAACAAGGTTGCCGCCATCAGAAGTGATTATCTGATTGAGCAGAACTTTCTCTGTTCCGATCTCGCCTGTTACGTCAACGATGTAAGCGTCCTTGCCTGCGAACTTGCCTTCCTTGTCGTTTGTTACAGTGTAGCCATCCATTGACTCGTATGTAGTCTTGATCTGATCTGCATAATCGCTTGCTGTAAGACCGTTGAGCAGATCGTTAGACATTGAGATAACGTTGATAGATGCAGATGCAAGATTAGCGTCGTCGCCAACATCAGTGTATGTGAACATTACGTCAACACCGGCAGACTCCTGCATTGCCCACTTCTTTGAATCGATCTTGAATGAGTAAAGAGCACTTGTGTAAACATCGTTCTCATATGTGCCTTTAGCCTCGTCGCCAGTGCTTGTTGTGTCGTCAGCAGTTGTAGTTGTGTCAGCAGCCTCAGACTCAACAGGAGCAGCAGTTGTAGTTGTTGTTTCTGTGTCAGCCTCAGACTCAGCCATTGACTCTGACTTAGCAACTGTAGTTGTAGTAGTTGTTGTAGTCTCAGCCTTTGACTCGCTCTCAGAATCCTTTGACTCAGAGCAGCCTGTAACTGCGAATACCATTGACAGTGCCATGAGTGATGCAAGTAACTTTTTCATAATTAAATTTCTCCTTTTCTCTTCTTGCTTGTATTTAAAGATTAATGGTGGAACAATCTTATTCCCGTGAATGCCATAGCCATGTTGTACTTGTTGCAAGTCATGATAACATGGTCATCTCTGATAGATCCGCCCGGCTCAGCAATGTAAGCCACGCCGCTCTTGTGAGCACGCTCGATGTTGTCGCCGAATGGGAAGAAAGCGTCAGAACCAAGACAAACGCCTGTGTTCTTAGCAAGCCATTCCTTCTTTTCAGTCTCAGTGAGCACCTCAGGCTTTACCTTGAATGTGTTCTGCCATACGCCCTCAGCAAGTACATCATCATGCTCGTCAGAAATGTAAACGTCAATAGCGTTATCTCTGTCAGGACGTCTGATGTTGTCAACGAACTGAAGTCCCAGAACCTTTGGGTGCTGCCTGAGCCACCAGATGTCAGCCTTGTTTCCTGCCAGTCTTGTGCAGTGTATTCTAGACTGCTGACCTGCTCCGATACCGATAGCCTGACCGTCCTTTACATAGCAAACGCTGTTTGACTGTGTGTATTTAAGTGTGATAAGTGAGATAACAAGATCAGTTTTCTTGTCCTCAGGAATCTCCTTGTTGTCTGTCACAATGTTTGTGAGCATATCATTGTCTATCTTCAGATCGTTTCGGCCCTGCTCAAAAGTAACGCCGAAAACCTGCTTTCTCTCGATAGGTGCAGGAACATAGTTCTCATCTATCTTGATGATGTTGTATGTGCCCTTTCTCTTTGACTTGAGTATCTCAAGTGCCTCGTCAGTGTAGCCCGGTGCAATGATACCGTCAGAAACTTCTCTCTGTATCATCTTTGCAGTGCAAGCGTCACACTCGTCAGAAAGTGCGATAAAATCGCCGTATGATGACATTCTGTCAGCACCTCTTGCCCTTGCATAAGCACTTGCAAGGGGAGTGAGCTCGCCCAGATCGTCAACAAAATATATCTTCTTTTCAACGTCGCTCAAAGGCTTGCCGATAGCAGCACCGGCAGGTGAAACGTGCTTGAAAGAAGTCGCAGCACACATACCAGTCGCCTTTTTAAGCTCTCTTACCAGCTGCCAGCCGTTGAATGCGTCAAGCAGATTGATGTAACCCGGCTTGCCGTTGAGCACCTCGATAGGAAGATCCTTGCCCTCCTCCATGAACACTCTTGACGGCTTTTGATTAGGGTTGCAGCCGTATTTTAAAAGCATTTCATTTGCCATAATTTTTACCTCCGTTTGTTTGAACTATTAACTCCGCAGATATTACTTGCTGTATTTGTTTACAACCTTAGAAACAGCCTTGCCGCTTGCGATATCGATGTATCTCACAAACAGCGACACCTTGTTGTCCTCGTTGAGAGCATCCCAAAGCTTGCCCGTGAACTCTTCGATATCGTTTGGTATCTCCACCTTCTTAGGCTCGCCCTCAAAGCTCGGCAGCGGGTTTCCGTCACCCATGTAAGTGTGGATAAAATGGCCCACACCGTCAAGAGGGTTGGTGTATGTGTAGGTAAATCTTTCGCAGCAGTCAGGATTTCCGTCAGCGGACTTGAGTATGCTCATAGCATAATTATATGTGCCGTTCTCAACGTGCATGATACCTGAAATACGAGGAGTGTAGTTTGGAGCGTCGTCCTCGTATTCTCTTGTTCTCAACGACTGCTCAAAAGTCTGCTGCTTGTCCATAAGCTCGTAGATAGTGTCAGTCTGATCGCCGTTTGTGACGATAGTCTTGTTTCCAAGCACACGAACAGGGGAGTATATAATAAGGTGTGGGTCTGAAAGCTTGCTAGGGTCAGCCGCCTCAGTCTTTATACCGTCCTCAGTTTCCGTGAAAACTCTGTTTCTTGAATTAACACTTCTGCCCATGATAAAATAAGCAGTCACAGCACTCTTTCCGTCAGCAGATTTGCCTATAACGATACCTCTGCCCGGATATGAGTTGCTTTTAAGCTCGTCATAAATATTAAGGGTATTCATATTTTTCTCCTCCATAATAAGCGTTTAGTCTTTAAGGTCAACGTAAGCCTTGCCGTCCTTAATGCTTATCCTGTCCTCGCAGAACAGTGAAACAGCCTTAGGCAGCAGTTTCCATTCAACGTTTTCCATTATCTTCTTCTGTAAACTCTCAGGCGTTTCGTCATTGGCTACGTCCACAGCACCCTGCAAAATTATCGCACCGGCGTCAGCCTCTTCGTTTACAAAATGTATAGTCGCACCCGAAACCTTAACGCCGTATTCCAAAGCCTTTTCATGAACTTTAAGCCCATAAAAACCCTCGCCGCAGAATGACGGTATCAGTGCAGGGTGAACGTTTATTATCCTGTAAGGATAAGCCTTTGTGACGCATTCGTCAAGAATGACCATAAATCCGGCCAGCACCACAAGGTCAGCACCCTGTCTGTTCAGCTCCGCCAGTATAGCCTCGCTGTATGCCTTGCTGTCAGCGTATTCCTTCCTAGGGATAACAACAGTGTCGATACCTGCATTTTTCGCCCTCTCAAGAGCGTAAGCACCCTCTTTCGAGGATATAACGCAGGTTATCTTGCCGTTTTTTATAATGCCGCTTTTTTCGGCGTCGATAAGTGCCTGTAAGTTTGTTCCGCCGCCCGAAACAAGAACGCAGATCTTCTTCATAGCCTCTTACCCTTAGCAGATGATAACGCCCATGTCAGAATCGACCAGCTCACCCAGAACATAAGCCTCTTCGCCTGCCGCCTTGATAGCCTCTATCGCCTTGTCAGCGTCAGCCTTGTCAACAACAACAGTCATACCAACGCCCATGTTGAATGTGTTGAACATATCTCTCTCAGGAATGTTTCCTGTCTTTGCGATAACGTCGAAAATAGGAAGTACCTGAACGTCGCTCCTTGCGATCTTTACAGACAGTCCGTCAGGAAGTGAACGTGGTATGTTCTCATAGAATCCGCCGCCTGTGATGTGTGATATAGCCTTTACCTTAACAGAATCAAGCAGGCTCATAACAGCCTTTACATATATCTTAGTAGGTGTGAGCAGTGTCTCGCCCAGAGTCTTGCCAAGCTCGTCATAGTGAACGGAAAGTGTCTTTTCGTCAACGCTGAATACCTTTCTTACCAGTGAGAAACCGTTTGAGTGTACGCCGCTTGACTTTATAGCGATCATAACATCTCCGGCCTTCTGAGTGCTTGGGTCAAGTATCTTGTCCTTGTCAACAACACCTACAGAGAAACCTGCAAGGTCATATTCGTCTACAGGATAGAAACCAGGCATCTCAGCAGTTTCGCCGCCGATAAGTGCACAGCCTGACTGTACGCAGCCCTCAGCAACACCTGAAACTATCTGAGCTATCTTCTCAGGATAGTTCTTGCCGACTGCAATGTAATCAAGGAAAAACTGTGGCTTTGCACCGCAGCATATAATGTCGTTTACGCACATGGCAACGCAGTCGATACCAACTGTGTCATGCTTGTCCATAAGGAAAGCTATCTTGAGCTTTGTGCCAACGCCGTCTGTTCCTGAAACGAGAACAGGCTTTGTGATGCCTGTCATGTCCAGCTCGAACAGTCCGCCGAATCCGCCAATGCCGCTGAGAACGCCGCTTGTCATAGTCTTAGCAACGTGCTGTTTCATAAGCTCAACTGCCTTGTAGCCGGCTGTTACGTCAACGCCCGCCTCCTTGTAGCTGTTTGAAAAACTGTTTGTATTCATGATAAATATCCTTTCAATTACTTCTTTTCTGATATCTTCGATTCAAATTTGTCCTTAGGCATATCCTTAGGAACTTCGATAGGGTATTTCTCTGTAAAGCAGCCTACGCAGAAATCACACTTTGAATTTCCCGCAAGCTTTTTAACGCTCTCAACGCTGAGATATCCCAAGCTGTCCGCACCGATATATTTGCATATCTCTTCATTTGACATCTTGCAGGCGATAAGATTTTCCTTGCTGTCAATGTCCGTTCCGAAATAGCATGGTGCAATGAATGCAGGGGAGGATATACGAACGTGAACTTCCGTCGCCCCTGCCTCTCTGAGCAGCTTGACGATACGTCCCGACGTCGTTCCTCTTACGATACTGTCGTCTATCATAACGACTCTCTTGCCCTTTACAGTGCTTGAAATAGCGTTGAGCTTTATCTTGACAGAGTTGGTTCTCTCTGTCTGGCTAGGCTGGATAAACGTCCTGCCGATGTATCTGTTCTTGATAAATCCGATACCGTATGGTATACCGCTTTCCTGAGAAAATCCCAGTGCAGCGTCAAGACCCGAGTCAGGCACACCTATGACGATATCAGCGTCAACAGGGTGTTCTCTCCAAAGATATTTTCCTGCCCTGAGCCTTGCCATGTGAACGCTCGACCCCTCTATAACAGAGTCAGGTCTAGCGAAGTATACATATTCAAAAACGCATATAGTGCCCTTTTTGCCGCAGTGTGTCGTGATAGAGTTCACACCGTTCTTGTCGATAACTATTATCTCACCCGGTCTGAGATCTCTTATGTACTGAGCACCGATGCTGTCAAAAGCACAGGTCTCCGACGCTACCACATAACCATCGTCTATCTTTCCAAGACACAGCGGTCTGAAACCATCAGGATCTCTCGCCGCAATAAGCTTTGTCGGCGACATAACGAGCAGAGAATACGCTCCCTTTATCCTGTACATAGCCTTCTCAAGAGCCGCCTGTATAGAAGGCTCTCTCAAACGTTCTTCAGTTATGGTATAGGATATGACCTCCGTGTCATTTGTGCTGTGGAAGATCATTCCCTTGTTTTCATATTGCTCTCTCAGCTCTCTCGCATTCGTGAGATTGCCGTTGTGAGCGATAGCCATAGGACCTTTTATGTGACGCACTACCAGCGGCTGAGCGTTTGAGGCGTTGCAGTTGCCCGTTGTGGAATATCTTACATGACCGATAGCAATGTTGCCCTCTCCCAGTCTGCCAAGAGTTTCCTTGTCAAAGACCTGATTGACCAGTCCTACATCTTTGTGATAGCTGAATACGCCGTCGTCGTTCACAACGATGCCGCAGCTTTCCTGACCTCTGTGCTGTAAAGCGTAAAGAGATACATAAGTCTGAGCCGCAACATCACTTGTCTTGTTTGTATAAATGCCGAAAACGCCGCATTCTTCATGGATACCTGTTACCAATTAAATCATTCCCTTCCGTTCCAGCAGTAGGTGCAAAGCTCGCAGCTTGGCAGTCCCACAGCCTTTACAGTGCCTTCAAGCGACTGGAATTCAACAGATGTAAGTTTAAGTCTCCTGCATATCTCGTCCCTGAGGAGCTTGCCACGCTCAGTGCTTGAATCGCTGTATTCTTCAATGTATTTAACTCCCTCGATACCCTCGTTCTCATCAATGATCTGTCTTGCGATAAGTTCAAGTTCCGAGGTGCTGCGTGAAAAGTTAAGATACTTGCAGCCATACATGATAGGAGGACAGGCTGATCTCATGTGGACTTCCTTTGCACCGTTCTCGTAAAGAAACTCAACAGTCTCTCTCATCTGAGTGCCTCTTACGATACTGTCGTCAACGAACAGTAACTTCTTGCCCTCGATAAGTTCGTGAACAGGTATAAGTTTCATCTTCGCCACTCTGTTCCTCATTGACTGGCTTGTCGGCATAAAACTTCTAGGCCATGTCGGAGTGTACTTGATGAACGGTCTTGCAAAAGGTATGCCGCTCTTGTTTGCATATCCGATAGCGTGAGGAACGCCCGAATCAGGTATTCCGCAGACAAAATCAACGTCAGGCAGCCTGCCGTTTTTCATGTCGTTTTCCGCCATTATCTCGCCGTTGCGTGTTCGCATAAGTTCCACGTTCACGCCCTCATAGCAGGCAGTTGGGTAGCCGTAATACGTCCACAGGAAGGTGCAGATCTTTTTCTTGTCCGTTCCCTCGCTGAGAATGTTGTAGCCATCCTTTGTTATCTCAGTTATCTCTCCCGCCTTTAGTTCATGACAGGTCTTGTAACCAAGCTTTTGATATGCAAATGATTCAAAGGAAAAGCAGTAGCCGTCAGAACGCTTACCTATTATAATAGGCAGCCTTCCGTCCTTATCTCTGGCAGCGATTATCGACTTGTCAGTCATGATGACCAGTGACATCGTGCCCTCTATCTTGCTTTGTGCGTATCTTATGCCGTCAACAAAGTTGTCCTTCTGTGCAATAAGAGCACCAATAAGACCAGCCGAATTGATTGAACCGCTGCTCATTGTCTCAAAATTAGCACAACCCTTTTCAAGCAGTTCATCAGCCAGCTTAACGGCATTTTGTATAACTCCGATAGAGCACACTGCGTAAAGACCTAACTTCGAGCGTACCATTATCGGCTGAGGATCTGTGTCGCTTATGCAGCCGATACAGATGTTTCCTCTCATTTTATCAACGTCTTTTTCAAATTTAGTACGAAATGGTGAGTTTTCAATGCTGTGTATATTTCTCTGAAAGCCAAGTTCAGGGGAGAATGAAGTCATTCCGCCCCGCCTTGTGCCTAAGTGTGAATGATAGTCGGTCCCGAAGAAAACGTCCTGAATACAGTCATTAGCTGAAACAGCTCCGAAAAAACCGCCCATAGATATTATTCTCCCATTACTCTCTTTATCATCTCATGGTAAGCCTCTTCAACGCCGCCCATGTCTCTTCTGAATCTGTCCTTGTCAAGCTTCTCGTGTGTCTTTGAATCCCAGAAACGGCAAGTATCAGGTGATATCTCGTCAGCAAGCAGTATCTTGCCATGGAATCTGCCGAACTCGATCTTGAAGTCGATAAGGTCAATGCCGATGTTCTTGAAGAAACCGAGCATGAACTCGTTTACCTTGAAAGCATACTTTGTGATGTCAGCGATCTCTTCCTCAGTAGCAAGACCAAGACCGAGAGCATAATACTTGTTGATGAATGGGTCGCCAAGCTCGTCGCACTTGTAGCTGAACTCAAGTGTAGGAGTCTTGAGCGGAGTGCCTTCCTCAATACCGAGTTTCTTAGAAAAGCTGCCTGCTGCAACGTTTCTTACGATAACTTCCAGTGGAACTATCTCAACTTTCTTAACGATAGTCTCTCTGTCAGAGATCTCCTTAACAAGGTGAGTAGGGATACCCTCTTTTTCAAGGAGCTTGAACATATAGTTTGTCATCTTGTTGTTGATAGCACCCTTGCCAACGATAGTGCCCTTCTTTTCGCCGTTGAAAGCAGTAGCGTCGTCCTTGTAGTCAACGATAACAAGATCAGGATCGTTAGTAGCGAATACTTTCTTAGCCTTGCCCTCATAGAGCTGTTCTGTCTTTACGATGTTTTCCATAGATTTATTCCTCCATAAAATTATTTACATTATTTATATGATATACCGAAAACATATCCACTGCCGTTTTAATATGTAGGGGCGAACATCGTTCGCTCGCAGACAGCAGAATTTCCCCGATATATCAAATATAACATACAGCCGAGCTATATGTCTGTATCAAAAATCAAAGTGCAGCGAGCTTGTCCTGCAAAGCCTTGTCCTTAGCCACAACGCCGTCTATCATGTCTTTCTTAGCCTTTTCGAGCTTTTCAGCCAGTCCCTCATCAGAAAGAGCCAGCATCTGGATAGCAAGGATAGCAGCATTTTTAGCACCGTCCACAGCTACCGTAGCAACAGGGATACCGCTTGGCATCTGAACAGTGGCGAGCAGAGCGTCCATGCCGTCGAAATTAGCACCCTTGCAAGGGATACCGATAACAGGCAGAGTTGTGTGACCTGCAATAACGCCGGCGAGATGAGCAGCCATACCTGCGGCACAGATGATAACGCCGAATCCGTTATCCTTAGCCTTGTCAGCGAAATCGCTTGCAAGAGCAGGAGTTCTGTGAGCAGACATAACATGACATTCATAAGGAACGCCGTAAGCCTTGAGTTCCGCAACAGCCTTGCTGACAACAGGGAAATCACTGTCAGAGCCCATTATAACCGCAACTTTTTTCATTCTTTCATACCTCCGAGTAAAACAAAAAATTACAAATAAAAAAACTGCAACAATAGTGTTGCAGTTTAGTCAGTGCATAATTACATTGTGTGAGTGCAGAAAATTAAGGCGGGACGCAGTTATACTCAATGATCCGCCGATAAATGAATATGTAATTGGTGAAAAACAGCACATTTCAGCCATATATCTCTCCTGAATACATACAAAAATACTGCACAATATCGTCAGACAGCAGGGCATAGACCGAGCCGTCTGTGCAAGGCCATTTTACCGTTTTTTCTCCATAACAGCGTACAAAGCCTTACAATAATATTGTACAATATTTATAGATAAATTTCAACACATATTTATATAAAATTTATATCAATTAATCTTTGATTTATTGTGAAATTTGTCTACATTAACTTTTTGCACTGAAAAAGTTAAAAAACGCTGGTGTCCGTGACCTGACCGCTAGACAAGCTGTTTACGAAATCACGCATTTCGTCCTTAGAGCGGATACATTGAGCCGAGTCGATTATCTGCTGCCTTTGCAGCGGATCAAGCTTAGCGAAATAAGCATAAGCGGCAGGTGTCTGAGCGAGAGCCATAGAAAGACCCAGCGGCAGTTCCTGACCATGAGCGAAAGAATTATTTCTCATTTTTTATCACCTCCGCATATATTATTTCCCAGGCAATAAAGAATAACACCGGTAAATGAAATAGGGAAACTTGCACAATTTCAGCCACAATAAATTGTGCAAACAAATGATTTATATTTTAATTTGGCAACATTCCATTAATTGTTGCATTTTTTATGCAACAAACCGCCTGATTTTCGGGATAAGTATAAGGGTATTATCCCAAATCGAATATCCTGCGAGGTAGCAGTGCATGAGGAAACATTCTGTCAACGTGAATAGGTGAGGCCGAGGTGAAGTCTCTGATCGCACAGAAAAGCACTTCCTGCACCTCGTTCGCAGCTTGAAAATTGAATAAAAAAATATGACAATACGTTTTGATAACCACGCACCCCACGGTAGGGGCGAACATCGTTCGCCCGTCGAAGAAACAAACCCACGGTGACAACATGGTTCGATAACCCCACAATGTATGTGTAGTGGCGACCTTAGGTCGCCCGCATTTATCTTGCCCCCTAAAATTTTTTCATCTGCTGCTAGGCAAATTTTCGATATCGTGTATTTTCTTCTGTTTTTCACAAACCATGTAGGGGACGACGCCCTCGGCGTCCCGTTCGGAGAAATAACGCTGTAATTGTTGTATCATTGATGCCAAATTATTTTCGTGTGACATTGTTGTAATATCTTACAATAATTCAGTGGGGCAAGAAATATCGGTCTGTCGAGGACGCCAGCCCCTACAATGTTTCGGGCAAGTTCTACCGCCGCAAAATCGCTCCGCTCGGTCTTTCTTTATTTCATTGAAATATTATTCTTTCCCAAATCAGTTGACAATCTTTTGTTAATATGATATAATTATTTTGTTAATTTTTTGTCGATTTATCGGTATTATTTGAGGTGCATTAATAAATGGATAATCTTTCTAATATAAGTGTGATAAAAGATGTTCTCGCAAGACATAATTTTACTTTCTCAAAGGCTCTCGGTCAGAACTTCCTTGTGAACCCTTCCGTTTGCCCAAAGATAGCCGAAATGGGCAATGCAAAAAAAGGTTTCGGCGTAATTGAGATAGGCACTGGAATTGGCGTTCTCACAAACGAACTTGCCAAGCGTGCCGACAAGGTGGTAGCTATTGAAATTGATGACAGACTCATGCCTGTTTTAGCTGAAACTCTTGCAGAATATGACAATGTTAAGATAATAAACGCTGACGTTATGGAAACTGACCTCCACAAGCTTATCGCCGAGGAGTTTCAGGGCATGGACGTTGCCGTTTGTGCAAATCTTCCATATTATATAACCTCGCCGATCTTAATGATGCTCCTTGAAGAGCGTTTGCCCATAAAGTCTGTTACCGTCATGGTGCAGAAAGAGGCTGGAACACGCCTTTGTGCACCTATGGGTACAAGAGATATGGGTGCTGTTACAGTGGCAATAAATTACTTTTCTGTACCGAAACTGCTTTTCAACGTTTCTCGTGGCAGCTTTATGCCGTCGCCGAATGTTGACAGCTGCGTGGTGCGATTCGATATCCGTGATAAGACCCCTGAGGGCGTAACAGATGAAAAGTTCTTTTTCAAGGTAGCTCGTGGAGCTTTTTCACAGAGAAGAAAGACCCTTTCAAATTCCGTGTCATCTTCAATGAATATAGATAAAGCCTTGGTAAATCAGGCAATAGAGCAGAGCGGCTTGCCTGCCTCCGTCCGTCCTGAGGCACTTTCCATGGAGCAGTTCATCACCTTTTCTGAAAATCTCAGAAAGCTTGTTTAACTGTACATATTTTTGTACAACTTTTTGTCATTGCTTTTACGGTCCTGATAAGTCTGAGATGTGTCCGTAAATTTGGTCAGCTTTTCTTGACCAAGCCCATATTGCGACACCTTTCGCTGCATAGTCCTGTTAAAATGTAATTATTACATTTTGGAAACATAGGACGTGATAAGCAATGGAAAAAATACGACATACGGCAAAATTTCATACCTCAGGCAAAATGAACGCCCTAATGGCTGTTTTGGCAGCAGCTGCGGCGTTTGCGGCAAGTTTCGGAAAGATACTTGGCTTTCCGTCATCAATGAACGTGGCGGTGGCAGTGCTTTCTGGAACGAATGTGATACCTGCTTTTTTAGGTTCTGCACTTGCATATTTTGTAAGCGGAACTTTTTCCGAGGGTATCGTTCAGCTTTGTGCCATACTTGTTATAGCGGCGGTAAGGCTCGTTATGCCCTCTGCCGAACATAAAAGCGACCCTGTATTCGTTTCGCTGCTGACAACCGGAGCAATGCTCTTGTTCAGCTGCGTGATGTCAGTGGCAATGCTGTCAGATACATATACAGCGTCACTGCGAATGATAAGCTCGCTTATGTGCGGCTGTGTGGTCTTTATAGCGTTGACGGTCAAACGTCAAAGAAACCGTAGCGGTGTTTTTGACCTGACAGGCATAAACGGCGTTTTCACAGCCATTTTATATATAATGTTTATCTCGACTCTTTCCGCAGCACCTCTCCATGTGGTGAATCTTGGCAGGATAATGGGCACGCTTTTTATGCTCATGGCTGTGCGAAAGTACAGAAATATAGGCGGTGCAGTTGTGGGTGCATTGACTACCTGCGGCGTGTTGCTTTGTGCACCTGCTTTGTCAAGGAACACACTTCTTCTTGCAACTTCAGGACTTATCTGCGGAGCGTTCCTGCAATTCGGTTCGCTTGTAATGGTATTGGTCTTTCTTGGGGTATCTCTTGTGAGCCTTGTGGCAATGGGAGTGAACGGCGATACTTTTTCGATGTTTGCAGACTTGCTCATTGGTTCAGTGCTTTTTATCGCTTTGCCTATCCCTGTGATAAAAAAGGCTGCGAAAAAAGTGGTGGGAGTGAAAAATTCCGTTGACCTTGTGGGGCAGACTACTTCATCAAAACTCAATATGGCGTCAAGAACACTGGGCGGCATCAGAGGACAGCTTTCCATGGTCACAGCGGCAATGGATAAGCGGTCAAAAGAGGCTACGCTGTCAAAGCGTGTTCAGTCGGTGGTGTGTACTGACTGTGATATGTATTCAGTATGCCGCAAACGCAGCGTTCAGCTTGAGGACAGTTTTTCAAAGCTTGAAAGCATAGTTTGCACATACAATAACCTCAGTCTTGACGATGTTGAAAAGCATTTGGACGGCTGCGTGAGGAAGTCACTTCTTTGCAGAAGTTTCAACGAATTGTATACCGACTTTGTGGCTGAGCGTGCTGACAGCATGAGAGTTCGTGAAATGCGTGAGTTTTTGAGCGAGCAGCTTTCCTCCATGGAGGATATCTTACCTGACCTTTCGTTCAGAGCAGGTCAGGTGAGGAGCGTTGACTCTCAGCTTTCTGCAAGAGTAAGAGAGCATTTTTCAAATCTCGGCTATCCTAATGTGAAAGCCTGCGTTTACATAGATGAAAACCTCTGTCAGCGTGTGGACGTTTTTATAACGGCTCAGTTCAGGGGCGACCTTGTAAGGCTTACGGCTACGCTTTCGGAAATGATAGATTATGACCTTGATATGCCTGTGATAGTCAAGGTGGATAATATAACCAGAATGTCTTTTGCTGAGATACCTAAGTTCACAGTGGATATCAAAAGCTTTTCAGCGTCATCAAGCGGCGAATATTCAGGGGACAGCTTTGAGGTTTTCGATTCAAGCGTCAATGAAAAATATATCGTCCTTTCAGACGGCATGGGCACAGGAAAAAGAGCAAGGCTCGATTCCATGTTTTCGGTAAGTCTTGTTACAAGGCTCATACAGTCGGGAATGTCTATGCAGACTGCTCACAGGCTGATAAATTCCATGCTGAGAGTAAAGGGCTGGGAAGAATCTTTTGCGACGCTCGATATAATGCGGCTTGAGCTTAACGGAGGAACGGTGCAGTTTTTGAAATCTGGTGCAGCACAGAGTTTTCTTTTCCGTGACGGCGGTCTTAAAGCCATTGGCGGACAGGCATTTCCTGCGGGGATACTTGCGGAGTGTACACCTGATGTCAGCGAGCTGAAACTCTTTGACGGTGACGTTCTGCTTATGACCTCTGACGGCGTTGAGGACGCTACGGCAAGAGAGATACTTCGCTGCGGCGGAATGACTGCACAGGAGATAGTCACGGCTATCGGTGCAAAGGCTCTCGCTCAGCGGACAGGCGGTCGACAGGACGATATAACCATAATCGCTGCGAAAATTTCACTGCGTGAAGAGGACGGAAGAGAAAAGTAAGTTTTTCAGCCGCTGTCTGTGTGTGATTTTTTACTTTTGTATACTTTGACTTTACGTTTTCTATGTTATTATATAAAATCTATTGTGCGAAATAAACAAAACTTACTGTTGAAATATGTGCGAATACGAGAATAACAACCAAAACTATTGCAAAACTGTTCAAAAAAGATTAAAATATAAATATGAAACACCGAAATTATTCAGCGGTTTTCACAAAAAGACAAGGGAGGCTGATTTATGATAGATTCTATCCCAAAGGATTATGAGCTGCCGCTCTATCTATTCCACAATGGTACTAACTGCGAAACATATAAGTTTTTAGGCTGCCATGAGGGCGAGAAAGACGGCGTAAAAGGACATTATTTCAGAGTCTGGGCTGCACACGCAAATGGCATTTCTGTGGTCGGAGATTTCAATGGCTGGGACGAAGATGCCACGCCAATGGAAAAGCTTGACGATTCAGAAGTGTGGGAGGCTTTTGTTACAGGACTTCAGACTTATGATACATATAAATACTGTATCCGTGGCTGTGACGGCAAGACCCATTACAAGGCTGACCCGTATGGCACGCACATGGAAGTTGCTCCGAACACAGGTTCAAAGGTGTTCGACATCGACGATTATCTGTGGAGCGACAGAAAATGGATGAACGAGAAAAAGTCTAAGGACATTTACAACTGCCCTATGAACATCTATGAGGTACATCTCAATTCATGGAAGGCTTGTCCTGACGGAAAATATTTCTCATATGTTAGATTTGCAGATACTATAATACCTTATATAAAGGAAATGGGCTATACTCATATCGAGCTTATGCCGCTGGCGGAATATCCTTTTGACGGCTCTTGGGGCTATCAGGGAATAGGCTATTTTGCACCGACTTCACGTTTTGGCACGCCTTATGATTTTATGAAGATGATAGATCTTTTCCACCTTGCGGGAATAGGCGTTATCCTTGACTGGGTGCCTGCACATTTCCCAAGGGACGAGGCTGGACTGTTTGAGTTTGACGGTGGTCCGTCTTATGAGTACACTGACCCGAAAAAGGCAGATCATCTCACTTGGGGAACGAGAGTTTTCGATTACTCAAAGGGCGAGGTAAAGTCATTCCTTATCTCAAACGCTCTTTACTGGATAGAAAAATATCACGTTGACGGTCTGAGAGTTGACGCTGTTGCGTCTATGCTTTATCTTGACTATGACAGACGTGACGGCGAGTGGACGCCTAACAAGTTCGGCGGAAAGGAAAACCTTGAGGCGGTTCAGTTCTTCAAGGATCTTAACACCGCTGTATTCGGCAGAAACCCTAACACTCTTATGATCGCCGAGGAGTCAACTTCATGGCCTATGGTAACAAAGCCTGCAAGCGACGGCGGTCTTGGTTTCAACTTCAAGTGGAACATGGGCTGGATGAACGATATGCTCAAGTATATGGCTCTTGACCCTATCGACAGAGCTTTTCATCATGATATGCTCACGTTCTCATTCTTCTATGCTTTCTCTGAAAACTTTATTCTGCCTATCTCTCATGATGAGGTAGTGCATGGTAAAGCGTCACTGATAAATAAAATGTATGGCGGAGATATCGACAATAAGTTCAAGCAGTGCAAGCTGTTCATGGCTTATATGATGGCTCACCCGGGCAAAAAGCTGCTCTTTATGGGAGCTGATTTTGCTCAGTTCAGAGAGTGGGATTATGAGAACGGTCTGGAATGGTTCATGGTGGACGAATATGAGAACCACCGCAATTATCTGAACTACTCCAAGAACCTCAATCATTTCTATCTTGACCACCCTCAGTTCTGGGAGAGAGATTTCTCTTGGGAGGGATTCAGCTGGATATCCAATGACGACTTCAAGCAGAGCATCATTATTTTCAGACGTTTTGACAAGAACGGCGGAGAGGTCATCGTGGTTTGCAACTTCGTTCCTGTTGAAAGAAAGTCATACTGCTTTGGCGTTCCTTACTGGGGCAGCTATACAGAGGTGTTCAACTCATCTTCTGTTGACGGTGCACCTTGCACGAACGGTACTGTCAAGGCGGTAGATGTTAAGATGCACGGCTTTGACCAGTCAGTTTGCATCGATATCCCTGCGTTCTCCTGTATGTATTTCACAGTGAAGAAAGAGGATAGACCTGTGCCTGAGAAAAAGGCAGAGGGAAAGAAAAAAACAAAGACAGCGGCTAAAAAGACTGCTGTAAAGAAAGCCGCTAAGGCGAAAACAACTAAGAAGTCCACAGCCAAAAAGGCTGAGTAATATAAGACTTAATAAAAATTGGTGGGTGAATTAATTATGTTCAACAAAAAAGAATGTGTTGCAATGCTGCTGGCAGGCGGCCAGGGCAGCAGACTGTATGCCTTGACACAGAGCGTTGCAAAACCGGCAGTACCTTTCGGTGCTAAGTATCGTATCATCGATTTTCCTCTCTCGAACTGTATCAATTCAGGTATAGATACAGTGGGTGTTCTGACCCAGTATCAGCCACTGGTACTTAACGAGTACATAGGAAACGGTCAGCCATGGGACCTTGACAGGATCCACGGAGGCGTTCATGTACTTCCTCCTTATCAGACTGCATCAGGTGCTGACTGGTATTCAGGTACTGCAAACGCTATTTATCAGAATATCGCTTTTGTAGACAGATATGACCCTGAGTATGTTGTTGTACTTTCAGGCGACCACATCTACAAAATGGATTACAACAAGATGCTGGAATATCACAAGGCTAAGAACGCTGACGCTACTATCGCCGTTCTTGATGTTCCAAAGGAAGAGGCGTCACGTTTCGGTATCATGATAACCGACGAAGACGACAACATCATCGACTTTGAGGAGAAACCAAAGAACCCTCGTTCAACTCTTGCGTCAATGGGTATCTACATATTCACATGGAAGAAACTGAAGGCTTATCTTATCGCTAATGAGAACGATAAGGAGGCGTCTAAGGACTTCGGTAAGAATATTATCCCTGACATGAGAGAGGCAGGCGAGAAGCTCGTTGCTTATCGTTTTGACGGCTACTGGAAGGACGTTGGAACTATAGATTCTCTTTGGGAAGCTAATATGGACCTTATCAATCCTAACATTCCTATCGATCTTTATGACACAAGCTGGAAGATATACTCAAGAAACCCTGTTATGCCTCCGCAGAGCATAGGAAAGAACGCTCAGGTACAGAACTCTATGGTAACAGAGGGCTGCGTTATCGACGGTTCAGTCGAGTTCTCAATGATCTCTGACGGCGTTATTGTTGAGGAAGGTGCTGAGATACTTGACTCTATCCTTATGCCGGGCGCAGTTGTCAAGAAGGGTGCAAAGGTCGAGTATGCTATCGTCGGCGAGAACACTGTTATCGGTGAGAACGCTCAGATCGGTGCAAGACCTGAAACTATCGAAGACAAGGATTCATGGGGCGTTGCTGTAGTGGGCAATAATCTGACTGTTTCTGGCGGCAGCGTTGTTGCACCTAAGGCAATAATTTACGAGAATATCTAAGAAAGGACCGAGTAAACATGGATGTAAATATGGGTAACGTACTGGGTCTTGTTTTCGCTAATATGCACGACACGACTCTTGGCGACATGACAAAGAACAGAACTATGGGTTCTGTAATGTTCGGCGGAAGATACCGCCTTATCGACTTCCCACTGTCTAACATGGTAAACAGCGGCATAAGCGAGGTCGGTGTTATAACAAAATCTAACTATCAGTCACTGCTGGATCACCTTGGCTCTGCAAGAGAGTGGGATCTGGCTAGAAAGAAGGGCGGTCTTTACATTCTGCCTCCTTTCGGCAACGTTGAAAGCACTCTTTACAGAGGCAGGATAGAGGCTCTTTATGGTGCAATGAGCTTTATCAAGCACTCAAGAGCTAAATATGTTATCCTTTCAGACTGCGACGTTGTTACAAACATTGACTACAAGCCTATCGTTGCAGCTCACATCGAGAGCGGTGCGGACATCACAGCTGTTGCACACACAGGCGTTTACAGCTCTGATGATATAAAGACTTCAACTGTATTCAACATTGACGCTGACAAGAACGTAACTTCTGTTCTTATCAATCCTGACATCAGCGGCACTTGCACAACGAGCCTTAATGTGTTCGTTATGTCAATGGATTTCCTTATTGAAACTGTTAATGACGCTATGGCTAGAGGAAATGTAAGCTTTGAGAGAAATATTCTTCAGGAGAAGTGCAGAGAGCTTAAGATAAAGATCTACGAGTACGATAACTATTTCAGCAAGCTCAACAGCCCTGAAAGCTACTTTAAGTCAAACATGGCTCTGCTTGAACCTGAGAATGCACGCAAGCTGTTCGTTCCAAAGCGTTCTATCTACACAAAGGTAAGCGACAACGCTCCTGTTAAGTACGATCTGGACAGCAAGGTATCAAATTCTCTTATTGCTGACGGCTGTATCATCGAGGGCGAGGTCGAGAACTCTGTTCTGTTCAGAGGCGTTAAGGTAGGCAAGGGTGCAAAGGTCAAGAACTGTATCCTTATGCAGGGCACTGTTGTCGGAGACAATGCTGAACTTAACTATCTTATCACAGACAAGAACGTTTCCATCTGCGAGAACCATATTCTTACAAGCTCACCACAGTATCCAATGTATGTTGGAAAGGGAGCGTCCGTATAAAGGATAATCTGACTTAGGACTTAGGAAAGAAGGTTCGGATATGAACATACTTTACACTGCAAGTGAGGCTTTGCCTTTTATTGCCTCAGGCGGACTGGCTGATGTTGCAGGCTCACTGCCTGCGGCTATCAACGCCGAGGGTCACGATTGCAGAGTCGTGATACCTTATTACAGCTCTATCAGGCAAGAGTTGAAGGACAAGCTTACATACATGACGAATTTCACTGTGCCGGTGGCATGGAGAAATCAATACTGCGGCGTTTTTACAGGCGTTGTGAACGGAGTGACTTATTATCTGCTTGACAATGAGTATTACTTCCAGAGAAACGGTCTGTATGGCTTTTATGATGACGCTGAGAGATTTATATTCTTCTCAAGGGCAGTTCTTGAGCTGCTGAGGTACATCGACTTTAAGCCGAACGTTATAAATGCCAATGACTGGCAGACGGCACTTGTGCCTGTTTACTATGATATTTTCTACCGCTATCAGCAGGGTTATGAGGATATCAAGACTGTATTCACCATACACAACATTCAGTATCAGGGACAATACGGTTTAGAACTTATCAACGACATAATGGGCATTCCGCTTTATCACACGGACTTGCTTTCATATGACGGTGATGTGAACTTCATGAAGGCTGCCATTGAAACGGCTGACAAGGTGACGACAGTTTCACCGAGCTACGCTTGGGAGATACTTGACCCTTGGTATTCACATGGTCTTGACAGGGAGCTTGTGAACAAGCAATACAAGCTTTGCGGAATACTTAATGGCATAGATCAGAAGATCTACGATCCTGCAACAGACCCTGTTATTGCGAAGAACTACAGTCTTAATGACAAGACCGGTAAGGCTGTTTGCAAGCACGCTTTGCTCAGTGAGCTTGGCATGGCACATGGAAAAGAGCCTGTTATCGGCATAGTAACAAGATTTGTTTCACACAAGGGTCTTGACCTTATCAAGTATGTATTTGAGGACATCATCAGACTTGGCTGCAAGTTTGCTATACTTGGTTCGGGCGAGAAGATATACGAGGACTTTTTCAGCGAGATGCACTATCGTTATCCTGACAGAGTGGGTCTGACCATTGGTTTTGTGCCTGAGCTGTCAAAGAAGATATACGCTGGTGCGGATATGTTCCTTATGCCGTCACAGAGCGAGCCTTGTGGTTTGGCTCAGATGATAGCTCTGAGATATGGTACTATACCTATCGTAAGAGAGACAGGCGGTTTGAGAGACAGTATCCATGACGCAGGCGACAAGGGCGGCAACGGATTTACGTTCAAGTCCTACAACGCACATGATATGCTTGACGCTGTTGTAAGAGCCAGGGCATACTATGATGACAAGATGAAGTGGGGCAGGCTTGTGAACACTGCTCTCAAGCAGAACTTTAGCTGGACTAAGTCTGCTAAGGATTACATTGCACTTTACAACGATATTCACTAAACACCAATATCCGTTTATTTTGCCTGATAAACGGGAAATACCGTCCCTTGGCTGAGGGACGGTGTTTTTTTGCGTTTATATAAGAGTACGATTATTTGTACAGAAAATATACTGTGTGGCAGTACAAAAAAACGGACAGGAAAGTACCTGTCCGTTTTGCTTTTATTGACGCTGTTTTGTTCGCATTGCCTTTGCTTTTTCCTTCATCTTCTGTCCCAGATATGAACCTATTTCCAGCATTGCGGTGTATTTATCGATACAAACGATGACATATGATTCGGCATACTTCGGGAACTTCAATGTCAGCGGCCACATATGCTTGACTATCATATCTTCCTCTCGTTTGCCTATCTCAAAATGCTGCTTTGCATTATCAAGTGCGACCTTAGGGTGGGTCATTCCGTGGGGCATTTCGCCCTTTTTCTTCTCACGCTCACGCCAGTCATACAGAAACAGATCGTGGAGCAGACCTGCACGGGCGGCAGATCTCGAATTCAGTCCCAATTTTCTGCACACAAGATAGTTATAGTAGGATACATTAATGCAGTGCTGATAGCAAGTCGTACTGTAGTGATGACGGAAATTTTTCATTTCGTTTACAACATCGCTGTCAAGCAGGTCTTTTACAAACTCAAAATACTCCTTTGCCTCCTCAGAGTTCTCTATGGAATATCTTGAACCGAAAGCCTTTGACATTTGCATGACCTCTTTTCGATAACTTATACGCAGGCGGCACATTTTATATGCTGCCTTTATGACGGTTGGTGACTAATGTTTACCCCATAAGTTACCCCTTTAAGTTTGTTTTACCAAACTTATATTAATATTATAAACTTTTTTGTTAAAAATGTCAATAGAGAATGTATAACAATTTTATTACAAAAAAGAGGGCAGTCTGTTTTGTAAGCTAGTCTGATGTGTTTTTAGATGTGGATATAAATAAGGGGCGACCTAAGGTCGCCCGTACATGGGGATTTTGTTTTATCAATAATATTTTTCGTCATAGAATTTTGGGATAAAGTCTTTGGCGGCTGAGGTACGGCTTTGGATAAAGCCCTCAAAGCCGTATTTATTCACGGCGTCGATGACTGTGTTATACTCAAATGTGGAGGTCTTGCGGCAAAGCTCTTTGAAGTCAAAGGCTTTATAGACGGGAGTGAACTGGCTCATGAGGCTTATCATTATCTCGTCTTTGGAGAAGTTTTTGCCCAGCCATTCCATAAGCTTTATGGAGTCTTTACGGTGGGTAGGGAGGACAAGGTGGCGGACTATTGTGCCGCTTTGCATTATGCCCTTTTCATCAAAGGTGGGTTTGCCTGAAAGTTCTGCCATTTTGCGTATGGAGGCTGCGGCATTTTCAAAATAGTCTGCCGCTTTGGAATATTTATCCGAAAGGGTGGTATCGAAATATTTCAGGTCGGGGAGAAATATTTGCACATAGCCTTTCAAAAGCTCCAGTGTTTCTGGCTTTTCGTAGCCGCCGCTGTTATAGACCACGGGAATTTTCAGCGTATTTTTACAGAGGTCGAGTGCCTTTATTATTTGAGGAACGAAGTGGGTGGGGTTCACAAGATTTATATTATGTGCACCCATTGTTTGCAATCTGAGAAAGGTATCGGCAAGCTGCTGTTCGGTGAGTTCAAAGCCTTTGCCCTCGGCGGATATCTCGTAGTTTTGGCAGAAACAACATTTCAGGCAGCAGCCTGAGAAAAACACTGTGCCTGAGCCGTTTGTGCCGCTGATACAAGGTTCTTCCCACATATGCAGTTCGGCTCGTGCGATACGGACTTTGGAAGTTTCTCCGCAAAAACCTTTATGCTGGTATCTGTTGACCTTACACTCTCTTGGGCAGAGGGTACAGCTTTTTAGAATATCGTTCATGCTGCTGTGTCAACTCCGCCGATATTGGTATATGGGTCAGAACTTGCGGCATCGCTGGAGCTGTCGGAAAACTCGTTAAGTGGGATATCGAACTGGAATGAATCGGTTATCAATTCATCATTCTGGAAACAAGCTGTAAATGAAGTATGTTCTGTATCGGCAGGGACAAGGAACTTTATGGTATAGGTTTTATCGTCTGCATAGTCACTTTCTGTAGGGGAGAAGTTGTTTGAAAAGAATGAGTTTTCGTCTTGGTCATAAGCGGTATTATAGGCAAAGGTGAATTTTACCTGTCTGTTGCTATCGCTGATATTAACATCAAGGTCGAGGTCTATTTCCCATACTGTGTCACCGCTTATAATACCGCCTGAAAGGGAGTTTCTTTCCTCGTCGGTCAGGTCGTTTACTTTGCGTTCGGTGAGGGTATAGCCTTTATATTCCACGCTATAGGAAGAATCTTCGGCATACTGCGGCTCATAGAGGTTTGAATAGTCATCGTGATCTGAATAATCATCGGTATAGCTATAGTCATAATCGTCGTCATAGTTATAGGACTTGTTTGATATCAGGTTGGTGGACACAAAGCCTATTACGGTCGGCAGGACTGCCATGATGATAATGAAGATAACGATACCTTTTACGCAGCCGCCGCTTTTCTTGAGATTGGTAGGCTGAGAATGATTGACGTTTGTGGCACTAAAGTTATAGGTGCTGTTGTTCTGCCTATAGTTATTTATCGCAGCGAGCTTTCTTGAACGTGCGTCGGAATAGTTCGGAGGGGTATTATTTGTTGGGGGCGTATAGGTGCTTTGGAAGTTTTCATCCTTTGCCTCGTCTTTACGCTCCTCGGCGATAAAGTCATTTTTCTCCTCTTTGAAGGTATCGTTCTCCGACTGTCCTAACCAGCCGTCCTGCTCGTTATCTGCACGGAGGTCATGGGAATGAAGGTCGCCTGAAAAGCTGTCGCAGCTTATATCCTCGTCACGGGCTGTGAAGCACTCAGGACAAATTATCTCATCATCGCTTTTAAAGCGGTATCCGCAAATTTTGCATTTATTTCTGCTCAATTATTTCACCTCATCAATATACAAATTCCCAGCCTTGTTTAACTGGCTGGCAAACACATTTATAGCTCCAGTCGGTTAGCTTTTCTGCGGCTGACTGTGCGGCTGACAGGTCGGGGTAAACGCCGAAAACTGCTGAGCCGCTGCCTGTCATCACGGCTGCAAGTGCACCGCTGTTTTTAAGCTGCTCGGCGGCGTGGGATATCTCCTCACAGTCGGCGGCATATTCAAGGACGTTGAAAAGGTTCGAGCATATGCCGAAGAGCTTGCCGCCTCCGATATATCTCAGCAGGACGTCCATATTACAGCGTTTTGGATTTGCTATGCTGTCATATTTTCTGAAAGCCTCGGGGGTGGAGATACCGATATCGGGTTTCACGATAACAAAGGCACAGTCGGGTGAAGGCAGGCGGCTCATTATTTCGCCGACGCCTTGACAGAGCCTTGTGCCGCCTGTTATACAAAATGGCACGTCTGCACCCAGTCCGACGGCTATGGAGCAAAGCTGCTCGTCGGTAAGTCTTGTATCGAACATGAAATCCAATGCACGGAGGGTCGCTGCGGCATCTGCACTTCCTCCGCCCATGCCTGCTTGTGAGGGGAGATTTTTCTCCACGGTCACGGTTATTTTACAGCCGAAGTCGATATGGGTGAAGTCGGCAAAGGCATGGTAGGCTTGGGTGATTATATTATCCTCGCCTTTTGGAAAGCTGTCAAGGCCGCAGGCTATCTCGATACCCTCGCCCTCGGAAAGGGTGAAGTCAAGAAGGTCGCAGCATGACACTGACTGCATTATAGTATTGAGCATATGATAGCCGTCATCACGCTTGCCAACAACATCTAGGGCAAGATTTATTTTGCCGTAGGCTTTTACTTTTAAATTACTGCACGTTACCATTTCTAATATCCTCTAAAAATTCTCCGATACGTTTGATAGCCTCTCTCAGGTGGTTAAGGGAATAGGCGTAGGAAACACGCACATAGCCCTCTCCGCACTCGCCGAAAGCATCTCCCGGCACGACGGCTACCTTTTTGGTGTACACAAGTTTTTCGCAGAAGTCGGCACTTTTCATGCCTGTGTCTTTAATACATGGGAAAACATAGAACGCTCCCTGAGGGGCAAAGCATTTTAGTCCAAGTTTATTGAATGCGTCCACCACAAAGCGGCGGCGGATATTATACTCATTTCGCATGGTATCGATATCTTTTTGACAGCTGTGCATGGCGACGATAGCGGCGTACTGGCTGACGGTAGGGGAGGACATGATAGCGTACTGGTGGAGTTTGAGCATTTGTGACACTATTTCTTTCGGTCCGCCCAGAAAGCCCAGTCGCCAGCCGGTCATGGCAAAGCTTTTGGAAAAGCCGTTTATGACAATAGTACGCTCACGCATACCTTCTATCTCTGCGATAGAGCAATGCTTGCCTGAATATGTAAGCTCAGAATATATCTCATCTGAGGCTATGATTATATTGGTATCCTTGAGCACCTGAGCTATCTCCTCAAGATCCTCACGACGCATTATCGCACCTGTTGGGTTATTAGGATAAGGCAGGACGAGGAGCTTAGTTTTGTTGGTTATTTTTTCACGGAGCTCATCTGCGGTAAGTCGGAACTCGTTTTCCTCTTTTGTTTCTATGACCACCGGCACGCCGCCGCAGAGGGAAACTATAGGCTTATAGCAGACAAAGGACGGCTCGACTATAAGGACTTCATCGCCGGGCTGGATAAGGCATCTTATGGTAAGGTCGATAGCCTCAGAGCCGCCTACGGTGACGATTATTTCTTTATTGGGGTCGTAGCTTGTGTGGATAGTACGCTGAAAATACTTGGCTATTTCTTCACGGAGTGCTATAAGTCCGGCGTTTGCGGTGTAGCAGGTCTTGCCTTTTTCAAGGGTAGAGATAGCCTCCTGACGTATTAGCCACGGGGTCTTGAAGTCAGGCTCACCAACGCCAAGGGAGATAACGCCTTCAAGCTGCTGAGCGATATCGAAAAATTTTCTGATGCCTGAGGGTTTCATTTCCTTTATGGCAGGGCAGAGCACTTTGTTATAATCTATCATGGGGAGATCAAACCTCTTTCGTCTTTATCGTCTGTGCTTATCATAATGCCGTTATCTTTATACACCTTGAGCACGAAGTGTGTGGCGGTGGACTGGACAGCATCGATAGTTGCAAGTCTTTGGGAAACGAACTGTGAAATATCCCTGATGTTTGCACCGTTCACGGCGACGATTATATCATAAGCACCCGACATAAGACGGACGGACTCCACCTGTTCATAGCTTGCGATCTGATTTGCTATCTCGTCAAAGCCTGACTGTGACTGCGGGGTGACTTTAAGTTCTATAAGAGCAAAAACTGAATTAGGGTCATAGGCACTTTCGTCAACGATAGCGGAATAGCCCTTTATTACGCCGTCTGTTTCAAGCTTGGCGATATCCGCCGCCACCTGCTCTTCTGACTTATCGAGAAGAACGGCAAGCTCGCTGTTTGTGATACGGGCGTTGTTTTTCAGTAATTTTATAAGCTGATCCATAAATAAACCTCCTTTAAGATTTACAAATATACATTATATATTATAACATATTATCTGTATGAACGCAAGTATTGTGATGTAAGAAGTGAGTAATTTATCTGTCAGAATAGACAAAGGGGAGGGGGGTGGGGTTAGGCAGGGTAACAAATTTTGGGGTGCGGGGTTGTTTGGGGTGGGGAGATGTGGTATACTTTAGGTCTGCGTTGCTTATATGAGATCAGGAATTGGAGGAAGAATGAAAAGAATAATGGTAATAGGCTGCTCGGGGTCGGGAAAATCAACTTTTGCGTTAGAACTTGGGAGAATAACAGGAATAGAAGTCACACACCTTGATAGGCTTAATTGGAGAGCAGGCTGGAAAGAGGTCAGCCGCAATGAATTTGACAGACAGCTTGACGAGGTGCTTAAAAAGGATAGCTGGATAATTGACGGAAATTATTCAAGGACAATGGAGAAACGTTTGGAAAAGGCTCAAGTCGTTTTCAGATTTAGGCTCAGCACAGCAGCTTGTTTATACGGATATTTTTCACGTTTGATAAAGGGCAAATTGGGAAAGAAACGCATTGATATGGCAGAGGGGTGCAGCGAGAGATTTGATTTGGACTTTGTAAGGTTTATAGCAGGCTTTGAAAATGATAATGCAGAGAGGACTGAAAAACTTCTTGAGAAATACCCTCATGTAAAGGTGATACGCTTTAATTCAAGGCGGCAGGCGGAGAAATTTCTTAAAGGGTCGCAGGAGTATTACGACAAAAAGTTATAAGATGTGAAAAAATATGTGGCGGCTGCAAGGTTTCGGGGCTGTTATGCGTTTTATATATGAAACCAAATAAAAGTGCTGTTATCCCCTTTGGCGGCACTTTGCAAGGGGTGGTTTGATGAAAGAGAAAAATATCGGGGCGGCTTATGAGATGTATTTTGACATGGTATACCGCATTTGCTATTTATACATGAATGGCTGCGGAGCGGACAGCGAGGACGCTTGTCAGCAGGTGTTTTTGAAATACATGGAACATGGCGGAGGCTTTGACAGCGGCGAGCACGAAAAGGCTTGGCTCATCGTGACGGCACAGAACACTTGCAAAAGTATGCTCAGGCGTGTTTATCGCAGGCACGTCAGCTTATCTGAGGCGGAAAACGTTATGGTGGAGGACAAGGCTGACGGGATAATGGAGGAGATCTTAAAACTGCCGGAAAAAGAGAAAACGGCTATTTATCTTCACTATTACGAGGGTTACTCGGGGGCTGAGATAGCGAGGCTTTTAAAGTGCAGGGAGTCAACGATATTTTCATATCTTCACAGAGGACGAAAGAGGCTTAAAAAGCGATTGGAGGAACAGCTATGACTGACAGAGAATTTGAGAATATCATAAAAGAAAAATTCAGTGCTGTGAAATGCTCCGACGTTGGTAAGAAACGCATTTTTGACGCTTTGAAGGGGGCGGACGATATGAAAGAGAAAACAGGACGGAATGTATTTAATGAAAAGACAAGTGAGATACAAGAGGTAAAGGCGGCTAGGGTCAGCAGGAAGAGAAGTTTTGCGGCGGTGGCTGCGGCTGTGGTGCTTTGCATTGGCGGCGGTGCTTTTATGCTCAGGTCGGGAATAGATAGTGATGTGGGGACTGCGGTGGATGGAAGTTCAAATGACGTGAAGCTTGCGGCAGACGACAGTTCAAATGCTATTGCAAAGGTGGAGCAGACGGAGATATACAAGGAAAATTACGATTATCTCAGCAGGTTTTACAGCGACAGGGGCTATGACATAAGTGCCCTCGGTGAACAGCTGACGGTGTTTGACACGGCGGTGGGATATGCTTATGACACAGAGCATTTTGATGTGCGTGTGGCCGGCGTGATAGATCATGACCCGTTTAGTACTGTGGCGGTGGTGTTTATACCGAAAAACGGGGAGCTTGAGGGTGCAGATGATAAAGAACTGACGGTGGATTTTAACCCGCCATACCGTGACGCACCTGACAATTATTCAAATGATTGGTATGATACGGCGTGGGGCAATGCTTACAACTATGGCGATCATGCTATTGCTTTTCTGAGCTGTTCATTCCTTTACACAGATGATAAGGGCAATATGGTAGACCGATATGTGGAAGATACACATTATGATGTTTATGCCACAAGTTTTCATGTTGGTGAAAAGGAATATGAGCTTAATTATTCCGCTGATCTGACCTTATACGGCGAGGGTGAGTATACAGGCACAACGATCGAAAATGGCAAGACGAGTTGGTACACCTGCGGTGTTGAGCCTTTTGAGTTGGATATACAGGAGGTCAGCTTTAACGCATCGGGGCTTAACTTCACTTTTAGCTCTAAGGCGGATATTGACACGCTGAGGAAGGCACTTGAACCTGATGTCATACTATTTGATGAGGCTGACAGAAAGTCGTGGTTTGAGGATTATGACCCAGACAAGAACTATGAGCCTGTCAAGCTGACGGGTTCGGACGGCAGTGACATTGCTTTTGTTCACACGATTTTCGGTATCATGGACAACGATGACGGCACATACACGGCATATTATGACACGGCACAGTCGCCTGTTGATTACAACAATGTTCAGGATATCATGATATGCAACTTGAAGGTCGGTTCTGTGGGAGATAGTTATCCTAGTGGTGAATCTGCTGTGGAAAGTGACGTTCAGCCATATTATATTTATCACTGGTATGGTCAAGAGCCTAATGAGATATCGAACCCTGAAACTATAGAACTTATAGACCAGTGGATAGACAAGGCTAAGGCGGTTTGTGAGGATTATCCTTATATTGAGGGATTGGAATACGGCGGTGCGGACGCTTACGGCATTTCTACTGAAAAGGTAGAGGCTGGCGAGGCGTATGACACTATATGTGCAATAAATATTTCTCAATACTCATGGGGGGACGCTGATGGCAGGGAAGTTCACAATTTCTCTTTCACTGATGAGAACGGCGAAACTAAAAGATACGAGCTGCCGGAGGATATGATATGGGAGATAATGGGGCTTATCGCTGAGGCTGATTCGGTGAGCCATGATGTGGGATAAGGTCTGATGTGGTATTGGCGTTGTGGCATAGCCGAGATATTGTAGGGGTGGACGGGCGAACGATGTTCGCCCCTACAGGTGATTTGCGTTTATGAGAATTTGTAGGGGCGACCTGAGGTCGCCCATTGGTTTGATACTTTTGCGACAGATCAAGCTGTACAGTTATTTGGACTGTACAGCTTTTTATGTGTGAGGGGCGTGAAAATTGGGGCGGCGGTATTGAAATTCTTGTTTTGTTGTGATATAATTATACTAACTACAACTGTGTAAATTCAGGAAGGATCTTTATGAGCATAAACAGTAATGAGGACAATGTCTTTTGCAACAGATACAATGAAGTGCTGAAAAGCGAAAAGAGAAAAATTATCGCTGCGGCTGCTGCCTGCACTATTGTTATGGGAGCAGGCTTTGGGGGATATTTATATTACGGTGCTTACTATGCGTCGGGCTGGCACACGCATGACGGTGTGACTTACTACATCGACAAGGAAACCGGCGAGAAGGCGTTGGGCTATCAGATAATAGACAACACCTGCTATCTTTTTGACGACGACGGCAACACCATGGCTGACGGCTGGCAGAAATACCGTGGGGACACTTATTATGTCAAGGACGGCGTTGTTCAGCGTGGCAAGATAAAAATAAGCGGCGAGGAATATTATTTCTCAGAAGAGTCGGGTATTTTCAGAACGGGTCTTTGCGAGATAAACGGCGGAGAATACTACTTTGACGATCACGGTTTCCCTGACACGGGCTTTGACAGCGACGGCGGATATTATTATGACGAGAGTGGAAAGCGTGTTACAGGCTGGGCGAAGATAAACAATGTTCAGTATTATTTCCTTAAAAGCGGTGCTATGGCAAAGGGCTTTGTGGAGATAGAGGACGAGATATACTATTTCGACGAGGACGACGGTCACATGGTCACGGGCTGGCAGGAGATAGACGACAAGAAGTATTATTTCTCTGAGAGCGGTGCGGCACACAAGGGTTGGATGGAACTTGATAAGAAGTATTACTATTCAGACGAGGAGACCGGTGCTTGTGCAGAGGGATTCACGGAAATAGACGGCGAAAGCTACTATTTCAATGACGGCTGTGAAATGGTCAAGGGCTGGATAACCATAGGAAACAACAGATATCATTTTGCTGATGACGGTAAAATGAATAAGGGCTGGTATGAAGAGCCGCCTGAGAAGTATTATTTCAAGGGCGACGGTTCGGCAGGCAAGGGCTTTACGAAGATAAAGGACAAGTATTACTACTTCAACAAGAAAAATCAGCTGCTCACCGGCTGGCATGACATTGGCGGCAACACTTATTATTTCGGCAGAGGCGGTGTTGTGGCTGACGGCTGGCAGGATATAGATGATCACACCTATTACTTTGACAAAAAGACCCATGTGGCTGCCACGGGTTGGACGAACACGAACCAGTACACTGATGATGAGAAAAAGCAGGTAAATAAGTTCAAGTCCAACGTTTCAAGTCTTGTAAAGTATGAAAAGAATGATTACAAGAAGGACGAAAAGCCTAGCGACGAAGAGCTCAAAAAGCTTGAAGAGCTTGCGGCGAAGTTCGGCGAAAAGACTTTCAATGCTTATGACAGGAAGGTCTATGAGAAGTTCGGCGGAGCGGTGTTCTATCAGTATTATTTCTACTCTGACCACACGCTTTGCACGGGACTGCACAAGATAGACGGTTATTATTTCTACTTTGACGAGGAAACTGGCAAGAAGGCTACCGGCTGGCAGACCATTGAGGGCAAGAAATATTATTTCGGCATAACCGGTGCTGCAGCTGTGGGTGAGTTTGAGGTAGACGGTACAAAATACACGTTCTCCAATGAGGGCATTTTTGCGGAGGGTCTAGTCAAGATAGACGCTGACTTGAAGTATAAAAAGGCGGACGGCTCGTGGGCTAAGTCTGAGTTTGTGACATCTGAGGGTGACACTTACTACATTGGCGACAGCGAGGCGGCTGTTACAGGCTGGCACACTATTGGCGACAAGCTTTATCACTTTGACACTGAGGGCAAGCTCACAAAGGGTCTGTTCAGCGATGAGTCGGGACTTTACTACATTGATGATAACGGTGCTCAGGTGAACAAGTGGGTGACTGCCGGTGACAAGACCTACTATTTCAAAGCTGACGGCAAGGCGGCTGCTGGCTGGACGAGCATTGACGGCGTGGATTTCTATTTCAACGGCGAGCACGTTTTACAGAACGAATGGACGACCATTGACGGAAAGAGATACTTCCTACAGCATGGTGTTCCTGTGAGAGGCCCTGTGTATATCGACGCCAAGTATTACAACTTCGGCGAATCAGGTTATTTGCAGGAAGGCTGGGTAAGCTGGCGTGGTCAGAAGTTTTACAACAAGAAGGACGGCACTGTTGTGACGGGCTGGAAAAAGATAGACGGAAACCGCTACTACTTCGACAGCACGGGAATGATGGTGATAAACACCACTATTGACGGTTACAACATTGACAATGATGGTATTGCTCACAAGGCATAGTTTTATGGCTGAGAAATAGGCGGATAAACTGTAAAGAATGATAGTCAGCGGGAGACCTCAGGTCGCCCTTACTTATACGGATAATAAAAAGGACTGCTGTTTTTGTTACGGCAGTCCTTTTGTTGTACTATTTTATTTCTTCGAGCAGGCACACGGCGGTGGCTGATATGCCTAGTTCTTCTCCTGTAAAGCCAAGCTTTTCTTCGGTGGTGGCTTTGACGGATATTTGCGAGATATCACAGCCGCAGGCGGTGGCTATCCGCTCACGCATGGAGGTGATATACGGTGCAAGCTTTGGTTTCTGTGCACATATGGTGGAGTCGATATTGCCTATCTTCCAGCCTTTTTCGGTTATCACGCTTATGACTTTTTCCATTAGTTTTATGCTGTCTGCACCCTCATAGTCGGGGTCATTATCTGGAAAAAGCTTGCCGATATCTCCAAGTGCCAATGCACCAAGTATGGAATCCATTATGGCGTGTGCGAGGACGTCCGCATCGGAATGTCCCAGAAGTCCTTTTTCATATGGTATATCCACGCCGCCGATAATAAGCTTTCTGCCCTCGGTCAGTCTGTGGACGTCATATCCGTGTCCTATACGCATAGTATCCTCCTGTTATATCTCCTCATAGTTGCCTAAGAATTTGAAATATGAAAGCTCTGAATTAAGCTCGCTCATAAGCTTTGCCACGTCGGGGGAATTTATCGCTCCCTCAAAGTCAAGATAGAAAACAACGTCAAAATCCGTGTTTGCGATAGGGCGGCTCTCTATCATGGAAAGGTTAAGACCTGCTACGGAAAATTTGGTGAGCAGTCTATAAAGTGCTGAGGACGTATGCGGAAGTGCGAGAGATACTGACACTATGTCGGCATTCTCTGAGCGGAGCGTTTCCTTTGAGATAAGGATAAATCTTGTATAGTTCTCAGCGGCGTTGGCTATATTGCGTTTTAGTATCTCCAGTCCGTGCTGCTGGGCACAGGTCTCGGAGCAGATAGCGGCATATGGTTCGCTGCTTTCTTTTATGTAACAGGCGGCAAGTGCTGTATTTGCGTATTTATGGCTTTTCAGACCGTTCTGTGACAGAAACTCTGAGCACTGGCTGAGTGCCTGTTCGTGGGAATAGACTATTCTAATATCTTCAAAGTTCGTGCCTTTTTTCACTGCAAGACAATGGGATATTTTTACCTTAGTTGCGGCACAGATTTTGAAATCGTGCTTTTTCATAAGCTCATAGGTCTGACCCACTGAGCCTGCGGTGGAATTTGCTATAGGGAGTATTCCGAAATCCGCTGAACCGTTTTCCACGGAGGCGAAAACGTCCTCAAAATCTTCAAAGAACACCGGCTCAAAGTCGCTGAATATCTGCTTGCAGGCTATATGTGAATATGAGCCCACTGTGCCTGGGACGGCGACGGTCTTATGACCCGTTAAGTCCAACTTTTTGTACTCAAATTTATCTGAGTCGGCGAAAAACTCTTGATACTGGCGGCATTTTGAGATATCCATGATGTTTTGGAAAAACACTCTTGAGGCACTTTCCAAGCCCTTTGGTGCGTTTTCTGAAACATGGTCTAATATCTCGTTTTCACGTTTGCCCTGAAAAACAGGCATTCCGTTTGCTATCTTATATTCAGCCACCTTAAAGCTTATCTGCATACGCTTATTGAAAAGCTCCTGCATTTGGCTGTCGATATCATTTATTTCATTTCTCAGTTCCTGAAGATCCATTTTAAAACTCCTTGATAAACAGAATGATATTATTTTACCATATTTTCTGCCTTTATTCAAGGACTATTTTGTTAATTAAGGCTTTATCAAGCAGAGAAAACGGGATAACGGGCTGAGGGGCGGTATCGGTTTTGGTGAGTATTTTTTCAAGCCACACCATATGATAGCATCTATTGAACTTGAAGGCACATCTATGGAAAGTGCCCACTATGGTATAGCCCATTTTTTCATGGAACTTCACGCTGTCGAAGGTGAGATACTCGTCCTCTTTTTCGGGATAGGCGACGCAGGCATAGAGATTAGTTATATGCTGTACTGCAAGGAGCTTTTCAAGGGCGGCGTATAGTTTTGCACCTATGCCTTTGCGGTGAAGTCCTTTCTTCACATAGACTGTGACCTCCACTGACCAATCATAGGCGGCTCTGCCTTTGAACACGCCTGCATAGGCATAGCCCTGTATCTCGCCGTTTTCCACTGCGGCTATGTAGGGATAATTTGCGGATATGAGGCGGATACGCTCTGCGAACTCTTCAACGGAGGGAACGTCATACTCGAAAGTTATGGCGGTGTTCTCAACGTAGGGACGGTATATGTCCAGCAGCTCGGCGGCGTCTTTTTCGGTAACTGTTCGTATTGTCATAGCGTGCTCCTTATATTACCATTAATATCGTGCCTGCGGTGATAAGTGCTGCACCTATGGCTGATTTGGCGGTGAAGTCCTCATGGAGAAATATCACTGCAAGGATAATGGTTATAACAACGCTGAGCTTGTCTATCGGTGCGACTTTTGAAACGCTGCCCATTTGGATAGCCTTATAGTAACAGAGCCATGACGCACCTGTTGCAAGTCCTGATAGGATAAGGAACACCCAGCTTTTTCTGCCGATAGAGCCTATTCCGCTTTGGGCATGGGTGATGAAAACCATGAGCCATGCCATAGCAAGCACGACGCAGGTACGCAGGGCGGTGGCAAGATTTGAATTTACTCCGTCAATGCCGACTTTTGCAAGGACAGAGGTGAGTGCTGCGAAAACAGCGGAGAGAAGTGCAAACACAAACCACATATGACCACTTTCTTTCGTGTAAAATTTGTTTGCTTACACTACTATTATATCAATATATGGGGCGTTTTGCAATAGAATAAGCGGCAGGGCGTGAGATATTACATCAGCTCTGCCGCTTGTGAGTTAGTTTTGTGAGGCGAATTCTTTTATCGTCCGTGACAAAGCTGCCACCTGCTGAGGGGTGCTGAATGCGGACGGGGAGAAACGGACTGTGCCTTGCTCTATCGTGCCGAGGGTGGTATGGGTGACGGCGGCACATTGCAGTCCGCCACGGAGGGCAAAGCCTTTATCGCTAAGGTAGGAGGCGGTTTCGGCAGAGGGGATATCGCCAACGTTAAAGGAAAGTATAGGCACTTTTTCCACGTTCGCCTCGTAAAATCTTATTTTGTCTATGGTGGAAAGCTGCTCGTAAAGCTGCTGGCAGAGCTTTTCTTCGTGTGCTCTTATTACGGCAGGGGTCTTTTGGCGGACGAATTTAAGTCCTTCTCCAAGACCGATTATGCCCACGGTGTTTATCGTGCCGCTTTCAAGTTTTTCGGGGAGGAAAGGGGTCTGTTCAAGCTGGGCGGAGGTCGCACCTGTGCCGCCTTCGATTATGGTGGACAGAGAATATTCGCCGTCGGAGATGAGCAGTCCTGTGCCTGTTGGGCCATAGAGGGCTTTGTGACCTGCGGTACAAAGAAAGTTGAAACCGTAAGAAAGTGACAGATCAAGCAGTCCGCAGGCTTGTGCTCCGTCTGCGATGAAACATATGCCGTTTGCTTTGCACAGAGCGGCTAATTCACGGTATGGCATGAGCCTGCCTGTGACGTTGGAGGCGACTGTGCAGCAGATACACTTGGTTTCGGGGGTGATAAGGCGGCGGAAGTTTTCAACGGTCTCGCTGTCTGTTTCACCGGTTCGGGCGATGGAATATTTCACGCCCCTTGTTTTGGAAAGGGCATAGACGGGTCTTGCCACGGCGTTATGCTCATGGTCTGAGATTATCATATGGCCGCCGTACTGCATGATGCCTTTTATCGCCATGTTCAAGGCATGGGTACAGTTGGCGGTGAATGCCACGTTCTCTATTTGTGCACCGAACATTTCGGCTGCCTGCTGTCGGACGGTGAATATCTTTTCGGACACTCTCATGGAAAGCTTATGACCACTTCTGCCGGGATTTCCGCCATAGAGTTCCACTGCCTGTGTGACAGCTCTTGCGACGGCGGCGGGCTTTGGGTAGCTTGTGGCGGAGTTGTCAAAGTTTATTATGCTACGGGTGTTTATCTTTCTCACCTCTTTTGCTCGAATATCACGTTTCTGAATGGTATGCGTTCTTTTTGAAGTATGGCTGTTATCTCTTCGGGGGGTGCGGTGACGGCTATGGAGTAGCCGCAGCCTGTGCCCAAGTCTTTAGGGGTCCGCTGTATTTCGCAGTAGTATTTTAAACCGTTCAGCAAGGTTTTGGCTTTCATTGCGTAGGTTATGGAGGTCATGGCTATAAGACTTTTTTTCATTTTTTATTGCTCCTTTATGCTGTACTTGTCCGTATACGTTTTTACGAATACACTTCATTATATGCCTATGGTGATGTAAGGGTGAAAGCTGAAAGTTGTGTGAAAAGTAGGTGAAACTTGACAAAAGTTAATAATCAGTTTAAATTTCGGGTGTACTATTATAATACAAAATGAAAAGAGGTAGAGTTTATGAACGGATTTATGTATAAGGTGGCAAGATTTTTTCAGGGCAGATATGGTATAGATAAGCTTTTTTACGGCATTTGCGGTGTGGCTGTGGTGATTAGTGCGGCGAATTTGTTTGTAAGGTCGCTTATTTTGCAGCTTTTGGTATACGCTGTACTGGTGCTGGCGGTAGTGAGGGCTTTGTCGAGAAACTGTCAAAAGAGATATGAGGAGAATTTGAAGTTTGAAAGGGCTTTTGGCGGTATCGGCAGGAAGTTTTCACTTTGGAAGAGAATGTTCACGGACAGAAAGACACACTGTTATCGCAAGTGCCCTGTTTGCAAAAAGATGTTAAGACTGCCTAGGGTAAAGGGTGAACATGGGGTGAAGTGCCCGAACTGTGCGAACAGGTTCAATGTGAAGATATGACCTATTGCGGAAATTGCGAAATCGTGCTATACTATATAATATAGTATGGTGCAGTGAACGTGCTGTGAGCTGGACGTCGAGGACGCCAGCCCCTACATACAGTGTTGTTTGTTGTACGGATAATGTGATAAAAAGAGGAGCGGCAGCGATGCAGAAGGTCAATTATCAGAAAATGCTGGAGAGTATCATAAAGGAACATGAGGTGAGGGGAGAAGTGCCTACGCTGCTTTTGCACAGCTGTTGTGCACCCTGTTCGTCGTATGTGCTGGAATATTTATCGCAGTATTTTAAGATAACGGTATTTTACTACAATCCGAACATTTATCCTCGTGAGGAATATGAAAAGCGTGTGGCGGAGCTGAAAAGGCTCATTGCTCAAATGCCTATGAAAAATCCTGTCACGTTTGTGGAGCGTGGTTATGATGAGCGTGAGTTTTTTGAGGCAGTGAAAGGCTTTGAGGATATCCCTGAGGGCGGGGAGAGGTGTTTTCGCTGTTACAGGCTGAGGCTTGAGAGGACGGCACGGCTTGCAAAGGAACTTGGTGCGGATTATTTCACCACGACGCTTTCTATCTCACCATACAAGAACGCTCAGAAACTCAACGAGATATCGGCGGAACTTGGAGAGATATATGATGTAAAGGCGTTGCCTGCGGACTTCAAAAAGCGTGAGGGCTACAAACGTTCCATTGAACTTTCGGCAAAATACGGGCTTTACAGGCAGGATTACTGCGGCTGTGTGTTCTCGAAAAGGGAGCGAGAGCGGCAGAACGAGGCTGTACAAAAATCTGAATAAGTATAAAAATATTAACGTTATATAGACAGCTTATACACATAATTGCAAAGAATTAGTATATATATGGAAAGAAAAATGTGCAGAATTGTGAAAAATGGCTAAAGAATTATGTTTAATTTGTGAAAAACGTTAATTGAAATACTTGTAAATGTATGTTACAATATAATTACAATTTATGTTGGGGAGATATCGCTCAATATGGATTGAAAATTTATTAACAAAATGGAGGAAAAACAAATGAGAATCTCTAAGGTTTTGGCTGCCGCATCAGCAGCAGCACTTGTTGCTTCAATGGGTATGACATTTGTATCAGCTGATACAACTTATACTGCAACAACAATTAAAGTTACTGATAAGGATGATAATACAATCAGTAACAAGGAATTGGCATCATATGGTAGCTTGTGGACAAAGAGCTATGATGCCGCACTTAAAGACGCTGACATGAGCAAACTTGCTATTCACTTTGTTGTTGAAACAGATGGCAAATATGATGCAGGTCAGAAGGCATTCACTGTTTACGGATTTAACAGTGACAATAACAATAAGGAAGATTATATGGCTGTTGCTGGACAGACAAAGTATGATTTCTATCATAGCCTCAAGGACGTTAAACTTGATCAGTGGGGCGGCTTTGGCTTTAATGCACAGGCAGGCGCCCGTGATGTTAAGATTATATCCGTTGACGTTGTTACAGTAGGTGAGTCTGCACCTTCATCTTCGACAGCTGATTCTTCAACTGTAGCAGGCGATTCTTCAAAGGCTGATGTTACTTCTTCAGCAGCTGCAGGCGATTCTTCAAAGGCTGACGATACTTCTAAGCCAGCTGATGGTACTAAGGTTGACCCTATGACACTTAAGGCTTACCTTGGCACTGGTTCAGTTCCACTCATTGATGAAAAGGATGAGAAGGATGAGAGCATTATCAAGGCTAAGGGTGTTCTCAATGACACTGGTGTTGCTTATACTGATGTTTATGGTTTCACAGTAAACGTAACATTCGGCAAAGATGCTAATGCTATCATTGAAAAAGCCGGTTGGCTTGGCGGCGGAATGGGAATCAACGCAAAGTCATGCGGTTGGTCCCAGAAAGAATGGTCACTTCAGGAAGGTGCTAAGGATGTTACAGGTGTAAAGGCTGAAGACGGTTCATATAACTTTACACTTACTCTTGACAAGGCTGCATTTGTTGATACTGATAAGTATGCACAGGTTTGGTTCCAGAACTGGACAACAAAAGGTGATACAATCAATGCTGTAACACTTCTTGGCAAGGATGGCAAGGCTCTTGCTACTGTAACAAACGACCCTTCACTTGCTCCTAAGGATGACAAGAAGGACGACGAGAAGAAGGACGATACAAAGAAGGATGATGAGAAGAAGGACGACAACAAGGGTAGCTCTTCAGTAGCTGACGGTTCTTCAACAACATCTACAACATCTACAAACTCAACAGGCACAACTTCTTCAAAGGCTGCTAACAACGCATCTAACACAAACCCAAGCACAGGTGCTGCTGCTCTTGCTGCTGTAGGCGTTGCACTTGCTGGTGCTGCTGTAGTTGCTACTAAGAAGAGAAAGTAATCTGGTTCTCAGATAATTCTTACTTAGAATAATTAAAGACCTGTCTTTCGGGACGGGTCTTTTTTTGTTGCAATTTTCGGCATTTGGTGTTATAATATCATCATGAAATTTGGAGGTGCTTTTATGAAGATAGTTTTTGACGATATCAAGGAAAGCGTTGCGGACAATTTTAAGGGCGGAGAGAAAAGCTTTGCAAGCCGTGCTTTTTCTGATGAGAAAAATAAAATGATGAAAGGCAGGCTCGTGCCGGGGGCGTCTATTGGTCTGCACAGACACGAGGGCAACTGCGAAATGATATATGTACTGGAGGGCTGCGGCAAAATGATATATGACGGCGGCATGGAAAGGCTGTCGGCAGGGGATTTTCATTACTGCCCTGAGGGTCATGAGCACAGCTTTATCAATGACGGTGACTGCGACCTTGTGTTCATTGCAGTTGTGCCTGCTCAGTAGCTTTTTGCAGCTTTACGCCTGTGAAATAATGGCTCAGTATCTCTTTGTAGGTCGAGCCTGTCTGTGCCATTGAGTTCGCACCATACTGGCTCATGCCGACAAGGTGTCCGAAACCGTATGATGTGAAGGTGAACTTTGTGTTGGCAAAGGTGCAGACAAAGCAGGGGGAGGATATATCGAGGATATCGCAGAAAGCATTTGGCTGGATATCATATCCGCAGACGGTCAGGCTTGTGACATAGCCTGTGCCGTCTGTTTTCGTTTCGAGCCAACTGTCGGCGGAGGCAAGGTCGGTGAATTTTATGTCAGGGTACTGCTCGAGCAGGCGGTCACGGAGGTCTTTGGCGGTGAGGGTCTGGGTACATTCTGCGGCAGCGAGTTCCTTGTCGGCGGAGCTGTCCACTGACTGGAGGTAGGGAATATCCTCGCCCCATGCGGCTTTTGCGGACTGGGTGTGACCGCTTGAGGCTGCGTGGAAGGCGACGATTATGGGTTCACCGTCATATGTGAGTATTTCGTTTTCCACTGACTGCACGGCTGACTTTACCTTTTTGTATGCTTTTTCATAGTCGCTGCCGTAGTATTCTTTGGCTGCCTTTTCGGTGAAAAAGCTTTGGTATAGGCTGGCGTCGTCGCTGATGAGTGCACCTTTCAGTGCGGCGGTGGGGGATCTTGACTCGCTTAGCTGTCGGCGGCATATGTAGGTGTGGGCGAGCACGGCTTGTGCTTTCAACGCCTCTTCTTCAAAGTCTGCCGGCATTTGTGCGAGCACTGAGCCTATCATGTATTCTTCGAGGGTGTAGTCCTCGGTCTTGCCGCTTTCGGTAAAGTATACGGATATCTTTTCGCTTTTTGCTGAGGCAGGCTTGGCTTTGCTGTCATCCGGTCTGAGAAAAACTATCATTGGTATTATGGTCAGCAGTATTGCAAAAACTGCCATTATCTGTATGAGATCTTTCATATAGTTTGTCCTTTCATTTTTGGGGTACTATATTATATTCATGCAAATGGGTAAATATTCATACAGGGTGATTTTTTGTACCGCAAATTTTTAAACGGCGGTGTTATGCGTATTTGTTGTGACATTTTTTCTTATTACTTGACAAAAGTCTGAAAAAGGTGTATAATATATTTTATATTTATAATGTTAAATCATATACTTGAAAGCGAGATGATCTATTCTATGATAAATAATGCAGCAAGGTCGCTTTTATGCGAACAGTTTATAGCAAACAATACTATTGACCCTAAGCTTTATGACAGATATGTGGTAAAAAGAGGACTGAGAAACTCTGACGGTACAGGTGTTATGGCTGGTCTTACTAATATCTGTAACGTACACGGATATGTGGTAAACGAGGGTGAGAAATCTCCTATTCAAGGTCAGCTTATCTTCCGTGGATACAACATCAATGATCTGGTCACTAACGCTCAGAAAGAGGGACGTTTCGGCTATGAGGAGATAGTGTATCTGCTGCTCATGGGCGATCTGCCTAACAGGGTGGAGCTTGATGCGTTCAGAGGAATGATGGCTGAAAACAGACCTCTCCCTGACAACTTCTTTGAGGATATGATACTTAAAGCTCCGTCAAAGAATATCATGAATAAAATGGCAAGAGCGATACTGGCTCTTTACTCATATGATGATAATCCTGAGAACCGTTCTCCTGAGTATGAAATGGCTACAGCGATATCTATTATCTCAAAGCTGCCTAACATCATGGTTTCGGCTTATCAGGTAAAGAAACGCTGTTATGACGGCGAGAGCCTGTTCATGCACCCACTGATACCTACACATTCCACTGCTGAGATGATCTTGTCGGCACTGCGTCCTGACAGACAGTTCACAGAGGAAGAGGCTAAGATACTTGACCTTATGCTTATGCTCCACGCTGAGCACGGCGGAGGAAACAACTCTACCTTTGCCTGCCGTGTGCTTACTTCTTCAGGAACTGACCCATATTCTGCATACTCTGCGGCTATCGGTTCACTGAAAGGTCCACGTCACGGCGGTGCTAACCTGAAAGTGGCTGCAATGCACCAGTGCATAAAGGACAACGTTCAGAATTGGGAGGACGAGGGAGAGATCGCTGACTTCCTCACAAAGATACTTAACAAAGAGGCTTTTGACCACACAGGTCTTGTTTACGGCATGGGTCACGCTGTTTACACACTGTCAGACCCTAGAGCTGTTATACTCAGAGAGAATGCTAAGAAAATGGCTGAGAACACTGAGTTCGAGAGAGAATACAAGCTCCTTGAAACGGTGGAAAGACTTACTCCTGAGCTGTTCAAGAAGATCAAGGGCAGCGACAAGGCAATGTGTGCAAACGTTGATATGTACTCAGGCTTTGTTTACAGTATGCTTGGTATCCCTGAGGATCTTTACACGCCTATGTTCGCCGTTTCCAGAATGGCAGGCTGGTGTGCACACAGATTTGAGGAGCTGGTAACAGGAAAGAGGATAATCCGTCCTGCATACAAGGCTATCTCAGGCGAAAAGAAATATATCCCTCTTGATGAGAGATAAGCAAAATAAATTTTTACCTGTCCCTATTGGGCGTAAAAAGGCTTGAAATATTTTTGTGTATATGATATAATAGAATCGGGTATATGCCCGGTTCTATTTTTTGTTTTGGTGTATCAGGAGGGATCGTTTGAAAAAATTTGTTATAGCTGCAGCCTGCTTTTCTTGTCTGACTATGACGGGCTGTTCGGTACTGAATTTTTCTGTTGAGGGACTTATAAACGCCCCTAAGCTTACCTCTGAGCAAAGTGAGATACATCAGGCACTTATCGAGAGCGTGGGCAGCAATATTACGCTGAAATATCCTAAAAACGGCGAATACCGTTCGGCTTATGTTATCGCTAATATAGATGACGAGCCTACTGACGAGGCTATGGTATTTTATGAGTATACTTCAAACGGCTCGGAAGAGGACGGGCTTAGGGTGAATATACTTGATAAGGACGACAGCGGCAAGTGGTATTCTGTGAAGGAGCTTGCAGGTGCAGGAACGGATATAGATCAGGTCATAATATCGCCTATGGGAAACAGTAATCAGATAGATGTTTTCGTGGGATATCAAAATTTGACCAATGATGAAAAGACGCTGGAGATATACAGCTATGCTGACGGTGATTTCAAGCGTGTGGCACTGGATACATACTCGGTGCTTGAGCCGCTGGACATAAATAATGACGGTTACAACGAGCTTATAACTATACAGAGGAGCACCAATAATGACACGGGTGCGGTGACGGCTAAGGCGTCAATGCTCAAAATGCAGAACAACGAGATAACTCGCAGCAAGGGCGTTGATATGTGCGACAATGTTACGTCATATGTATCGTCAAAGACCGGCGTGCTCGAAAGCGGCAGGAGGGCTATTTTCATTGACGGTCTGACCGCTGACGGAAAGCTGCAAACGGAAATGATATACTACAGGTATTCGGGACTTCAGAACCCTATGCAGCTGAGAAGTGAAAAGCTGCTGCCTATGTGCACAAGACCTGCGGGCTACTACAGTGAGGACATGGACGGCGACGGCGATGTGGAGATACCGTCAACTTCACCTATGGTGGGTTATGAAAACACTGTGGCGGACGAAATGGTATACATGACCACATGGAGCGTTTATGAGGATTTTTATGATCTGAAAACAAAATACACAGGCTATTATGCTATATCTGACGGATATTTCGTGACCTTCCCGAAACGCTGGAACAACTCTGTTACGGTGAAAAAGGACAGCGACACTAACGAACTTGTGTTTTATAAATACACGGGAGATATAAACGAGAGCGATGAGGAGATAATGAGGATAGCGGTTTCCTCAAAGAACGATTCGGAAGATTATATCTCCGACGGATATGAGCTTATCGACAGCAGAGGTCAGCTTGATTATTTCGTAAAGCTGCCGCTTGACAGGCGTGAAAAGCTTATACCGACTATTGACGAGATACAGAATAACTTTTACATAATAAACTGATGGTGGAGAGGAGTAAATATAATGAAAAGAGTTTTGGTTTGCGAGGACGAAGATTCAATAAGAGAATTTGTGGTCATAAACCTTGTGAGAAGTGGTTACGAGGTCGTTGACGTAAACTGCGGCGAGGACGCTCTCAAAGCTTATGACGAAAAGGACGGCGGTTTTGACGTTGCTTTGCTGGATATTATGATGCCGGGTATCGACGGAATGCAGGTGTGCAAGAAAATAAGAGAGAAAAGCAGCACTATCGGCATTATCATGCTGTCGGCTAAGTCACAGGAAATGGACAAGATATCCTGCCTTATGAGCGGTGCGGACGATTATATCACAAAGCCGTTCTCTATCTCTGAGCTTATTGCCAGAGTGGACGCTGTTTGCAGACGTGTGAATCGTTCAGGCTCTAAGCCTGAGGAGGCGTCGCAGATAGTTTCAGGTCCGTTCACTCTTAATCTCAAGAGCAGGACTGTATTCAAGAACGGCGAGCAGATAGATCTGACACAGGTGGAGTATCAGATAATGGAGTATTTCTTCAAAAATCAAAACACGGCACTTGACCGTTCAAGCATACTTAACCACATATGGGGCGAAAGCTATTACGGCGACGATAAGATAGTTGACGTTAATATCAGAAGAATAAGAATGAAGATAGAGGACGAACCTTCTAATCCTAAGTATATCCTTACCATATGGGGCTTTGGCTACAAGTGGGCAGGCGGCTCTAACTGAGCTGTGAAAACATGATGAACGGAGTTTTTATCAGTTGAGCGGAAAAAACAGAAAAAACGGCAGGCACAGTATCACGCAGCACTGGCTGAGAAACAATCTCGGCGTGGTAGTAGGTATACTTGTGGTGCTGGAAATACTGCTTATCGTGGTGGTGAGGAACTATTACTACAGCTCCACAAGGCAGTATCTTACATCAAAAATGAAGATAGTCGCCACGGCGGTAATGAACGCATCCGGTGACGAGCAGACGAACTACAATTCTCAGATACGTTCCCTTGTGGAAAGCTATGATGAGAAAGACAAGATAGAGCTTATGGCTATCAAGACTGACGGCGAGGTGGACGTTACATCGTCGGGATTTTCACCGTCGGAAAATGACAGCATGACAGATTATGAGGACGCAAAAAAGTCTGACACCGGCATAGGCACGCAGATATACAAGCTGTCAACGGGTGAAAAGGTCATGGCGATAACGTCGGTCATATCGCCTAGAGGCAGTGAATATGAGGCACTGCGTATGCTTTCGTCAATGAAGAACATCGACAGTCAGATATTCTTTATGTCTGTTATTATCACGGCTATAGTTGTGGCTATCATAATGCTCATGTTCTTCTCGGGTATGTTCTTCATCAAATCTATTGTCATACCTATAAGAAGTATCAACAGCATAACAAGACGGTACGCTACGGGAGATTTCAGCGAACGTCTTGAAAAGAAACGCAATGACGAGCTTGGCGAACTTTGCGATTCTATAAACTACATGGCTCAGGAGCTTTCAAACACTGAGCAGATGAAAAATGAATTTATTTCCTCTGTATCTCACGAGTTGAGAACGCCTCTTACAGCCATAAAGGGCTGGACGGAAACTGTTACCAGTATGTATGAGGACAAGGAAACTTTCAAAAAGGGCATGAGAGTCATTACCAGTGAGACGGAGCGACTTTCCCAAATGGTAGAGGAACTGCTGGACTTTTCAAGGATACAGGACAACAGGCTCACGCTTATTATGGACACTATCGACATTTTGGCGGAGCTTGGTGAAACGGTGCTTATCTATCAGGAAAGGGCTAAGGCACTTGGTATCACGCTAAATTATTATGAGCCAAAGATGCTGCCGTTTGTTTACGGCGACAAGAACAGGCTGCGTCAGGTGTTCATAAATATTGTGGACAACGCTATCAAATACTCCAACAAGGGCGACACTGTATCGGTGGAGGCTTATGAGGAGGACAATGAGATATGTATTTCCATTTCCGACACGGGCATGGGAATATCAAAAGAGGACTTGCCTAAGGTCAAGACTAAATTCTTTAAGGCGAACCACACAAGACGTGGTTCAGGAATCGGTCTTGCGGTGGCAGATGAGATCATTCAGCGGCACGGCGGTACGCTGGAGATAAACAGCGAACAGGGAGTTGGTACAACGGTAATGATAACGCTGCCTTGTATCGAGCAGAAGAAAAAGCCTGACAACCAGACGACTGTAGACGTGGAGCTTATTTCTTCTGAACCTATTGAAAACAACGACAACGTGCAGTAAATGCACACACCGCCTTGAAAGGAAATAAAATGAGCAGTAAAGCACAAAGCAAGGAAAAATTCAAGTCAAAGATCGGCGGACAGGCTGTTATCGAGGGCGTTATGATGCGTGGCATCGACAAGGCGGCTATGGCTTGCCGACTGCCTGACGGCACGATAGACCTGGAGGAGTGGGCTATAAAGGGCGGCAAAAATCCGCCTTGGTATAGGAAAACGCCTTTTGTGAGAGGTATTTTCAGCTTTATCACGTCGCTGACAGACGGTTATAAGTGTCTCACAAGGTCGGCTGAAAAGCAGATGACGGAGGACGATGAGGAGGAGCAGACCAAGTTTGAACAGTGGCTCGATGATAAGCTTGGGGAAAAGGTTGGTCCTATCATAACGGCGGTATCGATGATACTTGGCGTTGGTCTGGCGGTGCTGTTGTTTATGTATCTGCCGTCGCTGGTATCTAAATTCATAAGCAAGTTCATTGACCTGTCGGCTTTTGGAAAGAACCTTATCGAGGGAATACTGAAGATAGCTATATTCATAGGCTACACGGCTTTGACTGCTCTTACTAAGGATATCAGGCGGACGTATGAATATCACGGTGCTGAGCACAAGACTATCGCTTGTTATGAGCACGGGGAAGAACTGACGGTGGAGAACGTGAAGAAATACACACGTTTTCACCCACGCTGTGGAACGAGCTTTATTTTCCTTGTGCTGTTCATAAGCATTTTTGTGAACACTATATTCAGGGTATCATGGGCGAACATTTGGCTGAGAGTTGTTATAAAGATAGCTTTGCTGCCTATAGTCACGGGCATTGCTTATGAGCTTATAAGGCTTGCGGGAAGATATGACAATATTTTCACAAAAATAATCTCTGCACCGGGACTTTGGATACAGAGAATAACGACGAGCGAGCCTGACGGAAGTCAGATAGAATGTGCTATAGCGGCACTGAAAGCTTGTATACCTGAAAATAAGGAAGATGACAAATGGTAAGGAAAGAACTGTTTGATAAATGTGTGGGACTGCTTGAGGAGAGCGGTCTTGGTGAGAACGCTGCTTGCGAGGTCACATGGGTGTTTGAAGATGTGGCTGAGGGCAAGGATATCACTGCGGAGCAGAAAAAGCGGATAAGCGACATTATCGCACGCCGCTGTGAGGGTTATCCTTTGCAGTATCTGCTTGGCGAGTGGGAGTTTTACGGACTGCCTTTTAAGGTAGGCGAGGGCGTGCTCATACCACGTCAGGACACGGAAACTGTCGTTGACGCTGCTTTGAAGATGTTTGCGGACAAGAAGGATATCACAGTTATTGACCTGTGTTCAGGTTCAGGGTGCATAGGTATCACTCTTGAAAAAAAGCTTGACTGCGAACGTGCGGTATGCGTGGAGAAGTCTGAAAAAGCGGCTTTGTATCTCCGTGACAATATCAGCAAGAACGGTTCGGCGGCGGAGCTTGTAATGGGCGATGTGACTGATGAAAAGCTTGTGGAGAAAATGCCTGAGGCTGACCTTATCGTGTGCAATCCGCCTTATCTCACGGCTGAGGACATGGACGCTTTGCAGCGTGAGGTGACTTTTGAGCCTGCGGAGGCTCTTTTCGGCGGTGAGGACGGTCTTGACTTTTATCGTGAGATAGTCCGCAAGTGGAAGAAAAAACTCAAAAACGGCGGTGTGATGCTCTTTGAGATCGGTATCGGTCAGGAGGACGAGGTCATGAGGCTCATGATCCAGCACGGTTTCAAGAACGTGAGATGCAGAAAAGATCTGTGCGGCGTTTACCGCTGTGTTTCGGGAATTTATGAGGAATAGTACAAATTTTTGTACTTCAACAAAGAATTTGTCTGCTGTCCAGACAAATGGACAGTTAGTGTGATATGATATAAATACGGAGAAAACACCGACATGAACGGGAGGTCTTATAACAATGGCAATGGATAAGAAGAAAAAAGAGGCCGTCAAGACGGTCGTAAAGATAACCGACGCAGAGGAGAAGAAAAAGGCTCTTGACACGGCTATAGCTTATATCGAAAAGCAGTTTGGCAAGGGTGCGATAATGAAACTTGGCGAGGCTAAGGCTATGGATATCGAGGCTATACCAACAGGTTCTATGACCCTTGATATGGCACTGGGCATAGGCGGAGTTCCAAGAGGAAGAATTATCGAGATATACGGACCTGAGTCATCAGGTAAAACGACTGTTGCACTTCACGTTATCGCTGAAACACAGAAAATGGGCGGAGAGGTAGCTTTTATCGACGTTGAGCACGCTCTTGACCCTGTTTATGCAGGTCAGCTGGGCGTTGATATCGACAATATGCTGGTATCACAGCCTGACAGCGGTGAGCAGGCTTTGGAGATAGCTGAGGCTCTGGCTCGTTCCGGTGCTATCGACTGTATCGTTATCGACTCTGTTGCGGCTATGGTAACAAAATCTGAGATAGACGGCGAAATGGGCGACACTCACGTTGGTCAGTTGGCAAGACTTATGTCACAGGCTATGAGAAAGCTCACATCTGTTATTGCAAAGTCCAATACTACGGCTATCTTTATCAATCAGGTCCGTGAGAAGATAGGCGTTATGTACGGAAATCCTGAGACTACTCCTGGCGGACGTGCACTGAAATTCTATGCGTCTGTAAGAATAGAGGTAAGACGTGGAGAGCAGATAAAGAACGGCTCTGAGGTCATTGGTAACAGGACAAAGTGCAAGGTGGTAAAGAACAAGGTAGCACCTCCGTTCAAGGAGTGCGAGTTCGATATCATGTACGGCAAGGGTATCTCCCGTGTGGGTGAGGTGCTTGATATGGCTGTTGACCTTAACATTGTAAAGAAGGGCGGAGCTTGGTTCAGCTACAATGATATGAAACTTGGTCAGGGACGTGACAATGCTAAGGAGTTCCTGCTCAACAATCCTGATATCATGAATGAGATAGAGGCTAAGATAAAGGAAAATCAGGCTGAGATAATCCTTGCGGCACAGAAAGACAAGAAGGCGTCTAAGCTTGAAGAAAAGGCGAACGCCGGTGCTGCGGCTCAGAGTACAAATGAGGATATGGCTGCTGACAAGCCTGAAAAGAAGATACGCAAGGCGGCAAGCGATAAGTCAGTCGTTGCAAAGCCTGAGGAGGATTTTGAGGAGTTCGCACCTGTTGACATAAGCGATCTTGGTGACTGATAAATGCTTAAAATAACAGGCGTTTCAAAATACAAGGGCAGTACATATATGATAGAGTTTGAGGAGGGCGAAACGGCTTTCCTCAACTACGAGATAGTTTCAGCCTATGGCTTGAGGGCAGGGCTTGATATACCTGAATCTGCTTGGGAAAAGATAGTTTTTGACAACGAGTTCAGAAAGGCTAAAGAAAGGGCTTTGTATCTGCTTGACTACAGGGATTATTCCTATGTGGAGCTTTACAAAAAGCTGGAGAAGAATTACAGCGAGGAGATTTGCGACGCTGTAATGGACAAGATGCTTGAGCTTGGGACGGTCAACGACAGGAGATATGCTCAGGGGCTTGCGAGGACTTATGTGGAAGTGCGAAAGTATGGCTATTACCGTGCTTATCAGCAGATGAGGCAGAAGGGTCTGACAAAGCCTATAATCGAAGAGGCTCTGGAGGAGTACAGCGAGGGCACATATGAGCGGCTGTATGAACTTGTGGAGCGGAAGTATCTCAGATATCTTGACGGTGAAAAGGGCGATATCAAGGTGAAAAATGCACTTGTGCGTATGGGATATTCTTACGATATCATAAAAGAGGTGCTTGCTGATATAAAACAGGAGTACGGCGACGAATAAAGGAGCACAGAATGAAAAAAATCATTTTTGCGGCGGCTATACTTAGTGCGGCGGTAATGACGGGCTGTTCATTTGACTTTGGCGGCGGCACGGAAAGTTCTCAGCCTGTGGAAAATGTTCAGGGCGGACAGACCACTGCGGTGACTGAGGGTGCTGACACGGAAAGTGAAGAGGCTGCCGACCCGCTGGAAGAGGCTAAGGACGTTGCGGCGATGTATCTAAAGGCTGCAAACGCTGAGTTCGACCAGTCTATGGTAAAGCTTATGACGGACGATTACGCTGCTGACTATGAATACATGAAAAAGAACATGGGCGGCGATAACGAATATGGTGATGACGAACAGCTCAGCGGAGTGAGATACAGCTTTGATAAGGATAAATGCGGCTTTATCGACAAGGTGAACATTTCTGAGGAATACTCAAAGGCGGCAGAGCTTTATGTCACGGTGGCTTATGACAGCTCGGAGGGCGAAGTGACGTCCTCGCAGTATATACTCATGGTGCTTGACGAGGATAATGACTGGAAGGTGTGCTTTGCAGGTTCAAAGGCACAGGCTTACGCTGACGGCATAATCACTGACGAAAACTCGGAAAAGGCTGAGGCTAACGCTCAGGCGGTATATGAGGCGGCGGACAAGGCTGTCAAGGAGCTTTCAAAGGACGAGGACTACAAGTTTGAGTACATGAACTACATTTCCACGGAAACTGACACGTTCATAGAAAAAATAAAAGAGCAGCTGCCTGATGAGCTGAAAGACTCGTATTTCACGGTGTTCATAGACGACGGCAAGCTTGATTATGTGGTATGGTCGCAGGAGGCAGGGGCTGAGATAACGGTCACATATCCTGAGAAGAAGTGATGTGCCTGCAAAGGTGCTTGACAAAATATATGGTGTGGTGTATAATATAGGTAACCACAAAGGATATGATTTTCAGTCGTTTCACACTGAAAAGTGAAATCCCCGAAAGTTGCAGCTTTCGGGGATTTCTTTTGGGATCATGTCGGACTTACTTTCTGTCGATCCACTTGCTTATGTAGTAATCAACTACGCTTGCCAAACAGAAAGTACAAAGGATATAATGAAATTCAAGCCGTTTCACCTCCTTCCTATCGGAAGGAACCGACATAACTACATTATACCATGTTTTTTACCGAAATTAAACATATTTTTACTAAATCAGGACGAGTTGACTGTAGGCTGCGGACTTTGTGGAAATTTCATAAATATTTTGATTTTTGTCACACAATAGTGACGAAAAGGACTTGACAAAACTGTGCAAAAGTGAGATAATAAGATAGATTATTGTGATACTTTATGCCGCCTGCCGGCGGTGTAGGATTGGAGATTTTTTCATGGCAACTAGAGTGGGAATGGTTTCTCTCGGATGTCCTAAAAATCAGGTGGACGCTGAGCATATGCTCTATGACCTGCGTAAAGAAGGCTTTCAGATAGTTTCTGACGCCGCACTTGCAGATGTGGTCATAGTCAATACCTGCGGATTTATCGAGTCGGCTAAACAGGAGGCTATCGATACTATACTTGAGTTCTGTACTCTCAAGCAGGAGGGCAGGATCAAGGCGGTGATAGCTACGGGCTGCCTTGCTGAAAGATACCGTGATGAAATGAAAGAGGAGATCCCTGAGCTTGACGCTGTTGTGGGAATAGGCTCTAACGGAAAAATATGCGATATCATAAGAGAGATACTCCTTGACAAGCAGGTGGTCTGTTCTTATGGCTCAAAGACGGAGCTTTCTATGGAGGGCGGAAGAATTATTTCTACTGAGCCTTTCTATGCTTATATAAAGATAGCCGAGGGTTGCAGCAACAACTGCACATACTGTGCGATACCTTCTATAAGAGGCAAGTACAGGAGCAGACGCATGGAGGACATCGTCAAGGAGGCTCGCTGGCTGGCTGAGAACGGTGTGACGGAACTTGTTGTTGTGGCACAGGATACCACGAGATACGGCGAGGACATATATGGAAAGTCTATGCTCCCTGAACTGCTTACGGCTCTTTGTGAGATAGACGGTTTCAAGTGGATAAGGACGCTTTATTGCTATCCTGAGAGGATAACCGATGAGCTGCTTGAAGTTATCGCTAAGGAAGACAAGCTGGTCAAGTATCTTGATATGCCTATACAGCACTGCGACAAGACCATACTTAAAAGAATGAACCGCCACGGCGACAGAGATACGCTTACGGCACTGATAAAGAAGATAAGAGAAAAGATACCGAACGTTACGCTGAGGACAACTCTTATCACAGGTTTCCCCGGTGAAACGGAAGAGCAGTTTGAAGAGCTTTGCGAGTTTGTAAAAGAGATACGCTTTGAAAGACTTGGCTGCTTTGCATATTCTCCTGAGGAGGGAACGCCTGCGGAGAAGTTTGAAGATCAAGTGCCTTTGAAAGTTAGAGAACGCAGAGCCGAGATAATAATGGAAGAACAGATGATAATTTCCGACAGCCTTAATGAGGCTGCTCTCGACAGCGAAGTCGAGGTGGTTTGCGAGGGCTTTGACAGATATGCTGAGTGTTACTATGGCAGAAGTCAGTCTGACGCACCTGAGATAGACGGAAAGATATTCTTCCTGAGTGAAGATAAAGTCAGGGTCGGTGAGTATGTCAAAGTAAAAATTGACGATACTATGGATTATGACCTTATCGGCTCAAAAATGTAGATGAAAGGAACTTGATATGAACCTGCCAAATAAACTTACAGTGCTTAGAGTAATATTGATACCGTCTTTTCTGTTGTTCGTGCTGCTTTTCCAGATACCGCACCATATGGTGTTCGCACTTATCGTATTCGCAGCTGCGTCTATCACAGACTGGTTTGACGGTAAGATAGCAAGAAAGCACAATCTTGTTACTACGTTCGGAAAGTTTCTTGACCCGCTGGCGGACAAGCTGCTGGTCATGACGGCACTTATCTGTTTCACTTTTGAACGCTGGATAGACCCTGTTGCAGTTGTGCTCATACTTGCAAGAGAGTTTATGGTAACGGGACTCAGACTTGTTGTTGCAAGCGAGGGCGTTGTGGTCGCTGCCGGAATATGGGGCAAGCTGAAAACGGCTTTCACAATGGTGGCACTTATCGCCATAATGGTACTCCAGATAGTTTGCCCTGCATCGAAGGGTAGCCCTGACTTTACTTGGGGTACGCCGATATTCCTTGTAAACGAGATACTCATTTGGATAGCTGTTGTGCTGACAGTCATTTCCGGTGCTGTTTATCTCAAGGGATATTGGAAATATATCGATTCAGGCAAGTAATGTGTCCTGCCGCTGAGGTGCGGCATATAATAACTTAATATGTAAATGCGTATCAGCAAGAGTAGCTCAGGGATAATTTTCAGAGAGGAGCCGTTTGGTGCAAGGCTCTAAGGACGTTGAGTGAAGTGCGGCTGACAGCAGGGAGCGAACAACGGTGTATGCTTAGTATTCCTCTCCGTAGGGTCTGCGTTAAAGATGTTGAGCTGTACAAAATATTGTACAGAAAATCGGAGTGGGACCGTAGAGTATAATCTGCCTCCGGAGTGGTGAAACGCCATTCCGGAGGTTTTTTCTTAGAAAGGCAGAGATAGATATGACGATTTTGGAAAACATAAAGCATGATATTCAAACTATAAAGGACAGAGATCCTGCGGCAACGAGCACGCTGGAGATACTCACATATTCAGGACTTCACGCTGTAGCTTTTTACAGGGTGTCGCATTGGTTTTATGTTCACAAGCACAAGGTCATCGCAAGATGTATCTCACAGTTTGCGAGAATGTTGACCGGTATCGAGATACACCCGGGTGCTAAAATAGGCAAGGGACTGCTTATCGACCACGGTTCGGGGGTTGTTATCGGCGAGACTGCTGAGATAGGTGATTACTGCCTGCTTTATCAGGGCTGTACTCTCGGCGGAACTGGTAAAGATCATGGCAAAAGACACCCGACACTTGGCAACAACGTAATGGTCGGCTGCGGTGCAAAGGTGCTTGGCCCGTTCACGGTGGGGGACAATGCAAAGATAGCTGCAAATGCGGTAGTTCTTGAGCCTGTTCCAGCAAACTCAACTGCTGTGGGCGTGCCTGCAAGGATCGTAAAGCAGAACGGCAAGCGTACCTGCGACCTCGATCAGGTGCATATCCCTGACCCTGTGGCTCAGGAGCTTTGCCAGACAAGAATGCAGATCGCTAAGCTTGAAAAGAGAGTGGCTGAGCTGGAGAAACTTGAAAAGAAAGAACAGTAAAAAATCCAATGAAAGAGGTAAAATAAATGAACATTTATAACACGCTTACTCACAAGATAGAAAAATTTATTCCAAACGAGCCGGGCAAGGTGTCAATGTATACCTGCGGTCCTACGGTGTATCACTACGCACATATCGGCAATCTGAGAAGTTATATCATGGAGGACGTTCTTGAAAAGTATCTCCGCTATGACGGCTATGACGTAAAGAGAGTAATGAACATCACTGACGTTGGTCATCTTACTTCTGACGGCGACACAGGCGATGATAAAATGCTCAAGGGTGCAAAGCGTGAGCACAAGACTGTTATGGAGATAGCAAAGTTTTACACTGACGCTTTCTTTGAGGACTGCAAGAAACTCAACATCAAAAGACCTGACGTTGTTGAGCCAGCAACAGGCTGTATCGATGATTTTATCAAGGTTATCTCTGCACTGATAGAAAAGGGTTATGCTTATGAGGCAGGCGGAAATATCTATTTTGATACTTCAAAGCTTAAAGAATATTACGTTTTCCACAACTTTAACGAAGAAGATCTTGAAGTCGGTGTTCGTGAGGGCGTTGAGGAGGACACAAACAAGCGTAACAAGGCGGATTTTGTGCTGTGGTTCACAAAGTCGAAGTTCGACGATCAGGAACTTAAATGGGATTCTCCTTGGGGCGTTGGCTATCCGGGCTGGCATATCGAGTGCTCTTGCATTTCTATGAAACATCTTGGTGAAAGACTTGATATCCACTGCGGCGGTATCGACAACGCTTTCCCACACCACACAAATGAGATAGCACAGTCTGAGGCTTATCTTGGTCACAAGTGGTGTAACTACTGGTTCCATATCCTGCACCTTAACACAAACAGCGGAAAGATGTCAAAGTCAAAGGGCGAGTTCCTTACTGTTTCACTGCTGGAGTCAAAGGGCTATGACCCGCTGGTTTACAGATTCTTCTGCTTGCAGTCACACTACAGAAAGTCACTTGTTTTCACATATGAGAACCTTGACAACGCAAAGACTGCATACAACAAGTTGACCGCAAGGATAGCACAGCTTATGGCTGACAAAAAGCCTGACGAGGTAGTGGAACTTGCTGATTTTGAGAAACACAAGGGCAGCTTTAAGGCGGCACTTGATGATGATATCAACACTTCAAACGCTATCACTGTTTTGTATGACGTTCTCAAGGCTGACACAAACAACGAAACAAAGCTTGCACTTATTGAGGACTTTGACAAGGTGCTTTCACTGGGACTTATGGAGGCTGCTAAAAAGCTGAACAGCGGTGAGGGCGAAGAGGATATCCCTGAGGAGGTCAAGGCACTTGTGGAGGAGCGTAAAGCTGCAAGAAAGGCTAAGGACTTTGCAAAGTCCGACGAGCTGAGAGATAAGATAGGCGAGCTTGGCTACATCGTTGAGGAAACAAGACAGGGCACAAAGATAAAGAAAAAGTAAAGGAGCTTTAAATGAGCAAAAATAAACAGGACCTCGGTCCTTACCGCAGAAAACAGTTTCAGACATATTTTCAGTTTTCACTCATAGCAATATGCTTTGTTATAATCTTTGTGCTGTTTTACGCCTGCACTGGCAGCAAGCAGAAGAGCATTGATTATTCCGATGCAAAGGTGATACAAATGGACGAACCTGCTGACGACAACCCTGTGGTGGTCTTTGAAACTAACAAGGGCACTTTCAAGGCTGTGCTTTTCCCAGATGAGGCACCAAACTACTGCAAGTTTTTCATTGATCTTGTGGAAAAGGGCTACTATGACGGCACATATGTGAGCATGGTGCAGGACGGTGTATATTTCATAGGCGGAACAAAGCAGGCTGACGGTCAGACGACTTCTGACACTGACACCACCACTATCGAGGCGGAGTATTCAAAAAATCTGTGGCCTTTGAAGGGTGCTTTGTGTGCTTACACTCAGGAGCAGGGTCACTTGTTCAGCAAGAAGAACGTTTCAAACAGCTATCTTCTTTTTGTTGACAATTATGACCTCACTGAGGAAGAGCGGGCAGAGCTTGACAGCAAGCTTGCAGACAGCAACAATATCCCTGAGAACATTACGAATGCCTTTGAAACATACGGCGGAGTGTTGAATTTCTCTCAGCAGTATACTATTTTCGGTCAGGTCTATGACGGCATGGATATTTATGACGATATCTGCGGCGTCGATGTTGCGGATTCCGAAACGCTGAAACCGACTGAGGATATCCAGTTCACAAAAGTGTATATGTCCACCTATGGTGAGAACAAAAACAGCAGTGCTTTTGCAGGCAGTGTGGATAGTTCTGAGGTTTCTGAGAGTGCGGCAGAAAGCACTGACGAAAGCTCGGCAATGTAAAATATGATATGATATCAAGGCGGACGGGGCGACCTGTTCGCCTTTTTTGCGTTCACTGAAAATTCATTGTTTGTTTGATTATTCCGCTATAAATTTAGCTGTGGCTCTGTTATACTGCTTATATCATGTGTTGATATTTTAATCTGCGATAATTGTGAAATATGGCTTTATGTTTGAAAATGATTGTTACGATATAAAAATATGAAACTGAAATATTGTGATATTACACTTGGTTATCAATACAGATATTATGAGTGCCGCACATGCTTAGTCCTTGACTTTACGAGCAAATTGTGGTAAACTTGAAGGGATAAGTTATGTGTGGAAACTTTTCTGCTGCGGTGGCAGGAGGGAAGTTCCGTATTTAGTTTATGGCAAAAGACCGACTTTGTTTTTTTCCTTTGCCTGAGATGCACACCTTTTATTTGCATTACTCATAGGGCGGAGAGCGGCGTTTTTTACGTTGATATATATGACATGAAAAAAGATAACGTCATATGAGAAGTCGTAACGAATAGGAGCGGACGGGAATACGTCTTAAAACAGTAGGTTTGCTGTTTGGTCTTAGTCACTGGATAGTACAAAAATTTGTACTGCTGTGGCTTGGTTGAGAGGTTCGTTATGAAAAAGATCATTATGGCACTTTGTTTGTGTGCCGTTGTTGCTGTGAGCGGCTGTGGAAAAAGCGGCTCTGAGGATAAGAAAAATTCTTCTGCTGAAAGCAGTTCGCAGGCTGCCGTTGAGGCTATGGCTGGGGCTGAGGACAGTGCAAGAGAAAAATATGTGAATGAGTCTGTAGACAAGGCTGTTGATGAGAATGACCCTGAGGACTTTGAGGTTGACGGCTATTATGATTTCTACTATGACGGCTTTGATAAGGTATACTCAAATGAGGAGCTTAAAAAGGCTTTTGATAAGATTGAGAAGATATGCAGCGAGGCGAATTTTAGCTTGTCATTTTCCTATGAGAACATGGATAGTGATGTAATCGTTTCCTATAACACATATTCTCAGTATCTTACTTGCAGCACCATAAAAGCTCCGTATATCAAGTGGGTGCTTTCACAAGACCCTGACCTTGACGAGGTAGTGGTGCGTGATGTATGCTGGCCGGGTGATGACGGCAGGATAGCCCTTGAACCTGACGGCACTGAGCATACGGTCAGGGACCTTATTGAATATGCCATTGAGGAGTCTGACAACACGGCTTATTATCTGCTTTACAGACGGTTCGGGTATATGGGGTTCAATGACCTGATGTACTCGCTGGGTGCGGATTATTATCTTGGGGACTCTTGGATATTTACATACTGCAATGTTCTGGATATGGCTAAGTGCTATAAGGATATTTATGAGTATGCACAGGACAGCGACAATGGAAAGTGGCTCACAAAGCTTATGCAGAAAACTGACGTTGAAACGCAGATAACTGAGGCTTTGGGCGGCAAATATAAGGTGTCACACAAGTATGGTTCTGAGTTCAATGAGTCGAATTTCCATGACTGTGCCATAGTTTATGCTGATTCGCCGTTCGTGCTTTGTATCTTTACAGATCAGATACCTGAAACAGAGGAAAGCTGCAAGGTTTTCAGAGAGCTTGCAAAGGCGTTTGACGACGTGAACAATTTGATAGTGAAACAATAGGCAGGGAAGTCCTGTCTTTAAAATAGGAGGAAATTTTATGAGCGAATACAAGATCTACTCACTGCACATGGGCAAGGCAAAATGTGCTGTTGACCTTGGTGACGGTTCTGAGCGTGGAGAGTATGTAAATCAGGATTACATTCTCAACAAAATGGGCAGACCTCTCAGAAGTATAAGCCTTATGTACTGCTACTATCCGCTGGACAAGGAGTTCCCGGGAAGAATTTCTGAGGTCATGAAAGACGCAGATGTCTCTTTTGCATGGGATTATCCATATGACGATTATTTCACATACAAGGGAGGTCTTGAGGGCAACACGGAGGGCGAGCCTTTCACCTGCATGAGAGATGTAAGACGTCACGGACAGGACGTTACACTGACACTCACTGTTGACCCACACGTTTCTGACGAGCAGCTTATCGCTATCGCAAACGACCTCAGACCTTTCGGCAGACTTCTTCTTAGAATAAACCACGAGGCCACAGGCAACTGGTTCTCATTCAACAAGAGATGCACATATCAGGAAGTCGCTGATTTCTACTGCCGTTTCAACAAGATAATCAAGGAGCACGCACCGAACGTTTCCACTATTCTTTGTATCGGCGGCGTTGAAGATCCAAACAAGAACGAGATAGAAAAAGAGGCTGAGTTCTCACAGGCTGTTAAGGAAACAGACATTTGGTCTGTTGACAAGTATATGGCTCTTCACTGGGGCTGGCCTTATGATGTTGCTGAAAGAGGCGGCACAAGCCACAGCAGAAGCAAGGTCAAGGACATATACGATATGACAAAGCGTTCTTTTGAGAGATTCAAGGAGATAAATGGCGGCGTTACAAAGCCAATGGTAATGAGCGAGTTCAACGCTGACGGCGACGTTACCGGCCCATACGATCAGGCAGCAATGGTAAAGGAATTCTGCGATATGCTCAAGGCTGACGGTGAGGACTGGTTCTCAGGATTTACTTTCTATCAGTTCAGAGACAGAGGACGTCTTGGTCTTGAAATTCAGGACCCTAACTATGCTGACTGTGGTATCGAGCAGCCTGTTATGAAAACATACAAGGAAATTATCCACGATGATTTCTTCAAGCCTTCAATGACAAGAGGCGACGAGGTGACACTGCCTTGCACACTTCGCTGGGGCGGTTCAGAGGACGCAGAGGGTCTTGAGATACCGCTGCACTTTGAGAAGAACCCACACTTCTGCGAGGTCACATTCGATGATGATTCAAACATCATGATGGAGATAAACGGCAAGTGGTTCTACAAGTCACCTGAGGCAAAGACTATCGACCTTATGGCTGCTTTCTATGAAAAGCCGCTGGAGGGCGAGGCTGACCTTACTCTCAGACTGTTTGCACCTCCTGCAAGCGGCGAGAACGATCTGTCTGTTGAGGACGGTCTTATGAACAGCTACACAGAGATCAAAAAGCTCCCTGATATCCGTATCAGATTTGAGCCTGTTGAGCTTTAATATCCAAAAATTCAAGGGACGGTCTAGCCGTCCCTTTTTGTGTGATATTTCGGCTTATTTAAATGAGTGTAGGTAAACTGGCGAACAGTGTTTGCCCCTACAATAAAAAGCCGTTTACTGTACAAAAACTCGTACAGTAAACGGCTTTTTTGTTATTTATCACACGGTGCTTGTCTTGACATAATCTGCATTGCGGCTTTCAGACCGTCAACTGCTGCCGACATTATACCGCCTGCATATCCTGCTCCCTCGCCGCAGGGATAAAGATTTTCCACGCTCAGGGAAACCATATCTGCGTTTCGTGTTATGCGGACAGGGGAACTTGTCCTCGTTTCAGGGGCGGTGAGCATTGCACCATTGTCCCCAAAGCATTTCATCTTTCGTGAGAAATTCTGCAAGCCGCCCTCCAGCATATCCGTCACGAATTTAGGGAAGATATCACGGAGTTCAGTTGCCTGACAGCCGAGGCTGTATGTTGGTGCGACCGTTCCTGCAATATCGGGCTTGCCGTTAAGGAAACCGCCAACGGTAGTGCCTGCACCTTTATATGAGCCTGTCAGGGAGTAGGCTTTTTGCTCTATAGACCGTGCAAAAGCCACGCCGTCAAGTGCTCCGTGACCGAAGTCGTCAGGGGTCACAGCCACAACTACTGCGGCGTTTGCGTTCTCACCGTCACGGGCAAACTCGCTCATGCCGTTTGTGACAGTGCCGCCATTTTCTGAGGCTGACGGGACTACCGTTCCTCCCGGGCACATACAGAACGTGTAAACCCCTCTGCCGTTTTTATCACGCCATGAAAGCTGATATTCGCCCTTTGGCAGCAGCGGATTGCCTGCCTGCTCGCCGTAAAGGCTTTCGTCAACAGCCGTCTGCTTATGCTCTATTCTTGCACCGACTGAGAACGGCTTAGGCTCAAGAAAAATGTTTTTTCGCTGCAAAAGCTCAAAGGTATCTCTTGCGGAATGACCGATAGCCAGTATCACGGCGGACACTTTTTCGTCCTTTCCGCCTGCTGAAATGGTCTGCACTCTGCCGTTTGAGATAGCCAAGTCAGTGAGTGCACAGTCAAATCTGACCTCGCCGCCCAGTTCGATTATTCTGTTTCGTATTGCTGTAACGATATTTCGCAGGTTGTCAGTGCCAATATGAGGTTTCGCTTTGGTGAGTATCTCTTTCGGTGCACCGAAATCCACAAAGCGTTCAAGAACGTATCTGCAAAGCGGGTCTTTTATTCGTGTGGTGAGCTTGCCGTCTGAAAAAGTTCCTGCACCGCCTTCGCCGAACTGCACATTGCAGTCGGTGTCAAGTTCTCCGGTGAGCCAAAATTTCTGCACCGCCGCAGTGCGTTTTTCCATTGAGCCGCCACGCTCCAGTATTATCGGGCGGTAGCCTTGTTCAGCCAGTGCAAGTCCTGCGAACATTCCCGCAGGGCCAAAGCCTGCAATGACTATCCTGCCCTCGGCTTTTTCTGAGGATATAACAGGCTTGTAAACGCTGCGTTCGACATAGGTCAGGGAAGTGTTCTTTTCGCAAAGCTTTTTTTCCAGTGCGGCGTCGTCAAGGGTCACGAAAACCGAGTGAACAAAATGAATGTCATTACGCTTTCGTGCGTCCAGTGAGCTTTTGTGTATCTCGCAGTCAGCGGCGTGCTTTGCGGCACTGCCCAGCTTTTTCAAGGCGGCTGCGATTATTTCCTGCTGGGTAGCGTTAAGTGGCGAACTTATCTGATTTACTATTACTGGCATATATCCTCCTGCAAAATTACCGAAAAATCGGGACGATTTTATTCGTCCCGATAAAATTTATTGATCTGAAACAACTATCTGTATCTCGTTCTTGCCAAATCCCCAAACATTATTGTATGTCGGCGAGTAGATCATCGCCTCACGGGCATAAGAGCCTGAATCGATGATATCGCTGAGATTTACCTGAGCATACAGGTCGCTGTCTTGGAGTTTGCTGATAACATCTTCCGGACCGTAGACTTTGACATTGGTAAGCTTTTTGGTCTCCACTTCCGTGGTCTTGCCTGACGGCTTGCCGGTGGTGAGTATGTGGTCTGAGGTTATGGTGAACTCTTTTGATGTGTAGCCCGTGGCGTCAAAGGATACTCGAACGTCCTCGTCGCCATTCATGTTTATTTCGCCTGCATTGAGAGGTATCTTAAAACTGAACACCTTTGCGAGGTTTACTTCAGAAAGGTTTATCGAACCCACTGTGAGCGTTTCGGTATCGGCGTCGTCAAGGTTCGGCGAAACCACAGATATTTCTTCTTCTGAAAGTTTCAGCGGAAGTGAACTTACGTCAAAGCTGTCGGTGCAGTTTGTGATATCCACTTTGAGCTTTGCGGTCTTTTTCTTGTAGATAACAAAGTTCACGTCAACGGATTTTGTATCCTTTATCTCTATCTTCGACGGGTCAACGACATTATCATCGTCATCATAGAACACGATATCCTGAGTATTTATGGTCGTGTCCTCAGATATCTTCTTGGATTTTGATATCTGTGCCACTGCCTTGCTTATGTTGTCAAGGTCGTTCTTTGGACCTTCTACCGTAACTTCGCTAGGCGAGGTCGTCGTTTCTTTGAGAATATAGCCCTCTTCGGCACTTATGAGCGGAGCCTCGGCAGTGAGCGGTATTGTCTTTGTGGTGAGCCTGTCAAACTCAACGGAAACAGTGTCAGGATTTACAGATACTACCGTGACCTTATCAGCAGAATGTGCCGACTTCACCTCAATGTCAAGGTCATAAGTGCCCTCTTTTGTTACATCGTCAAGATTTACCGACGCTACAAGGTCTGCGGCAGTGTAGCTGCCTATCTCATAGTTCATGCCCTTTATCTCAACGTCAACGGAGATATCCTTGTAGTTGAGTGCGGAAAGACCTTTTTCCTTTGCTTGCGTTCCGTCAAGAGAGAACACAACAGGCACGTTCGTGATAGTTTTGTTTATTGTAGGATACTGGGTGATAGAAAGTGCGAACCATATTATCACGGCGATTATTATTGAAAGTATCCTCAGACCGAAGTCTGCACCGTGGCGGTTCTCTTTTTTAGCCTTTTTTACTTTTTCCATTTTGAAATCACCCTTCCTGCAAAAGAATTTTCTCTAATGGAATTAGCGTCCTTTTCAGGCAAAAGACGATTGTCCAGAAGTCTTTTAAGAGAGTCCTTTGAATAGCCTCTTGTAAGCTCTCCGTTTTCGGCAACTGAGATGTTGCCTGTTTCCTCAGATACGACCACGACTATGGCGTCAGAGTTTTCGCTCATTCCGATAGCCGCACGGTGTCTTGAACCGAGCTGTTTGTTTATAAGCTCGTCTTTCTGCGGTCTTGGCAGGAAACAGCCTGCCGCAAGTATTATTCCATCTCTGATAATTACAGCACCGTCATGAAGGGGAGTGTTCGGGAAGAATATGTTTCCGAATACTGCGGTGGACGGGATACAGTTGAGTATAGTTCCTGTAGCTATCTGTTCGCCAAGCTTTGTCTTTCTTTCGCAGATGATAAGTGCACCTGTTTTGGTGGAAGAAAGACTTGCGGCGGCGTCGCATATAGCGTCGATAGCCTTTTTCCAGTGCTCAGTGTTGTCGTCAGAATCATTTGAACTGAAAAAGCTGAAACCGCCGAGGCTGGTCCTTCCCACTTTTTCAAGCACACGCCTGAGCTCAGGCTGGAACATTATGATAAGTGCAAGGAATCCCCACTGGAAACAGGTCTTGAGCAGAAATCTGATAGTCTGCAAATTGAAGAACACTGCCAGCAGGTAGCAGCCGATGAGTATAAGGATACCCTTTGTGAGCTGCTGTGCCCTTGTTTCACGAATAAGCTTTATGCCGTGGAATATCAGAAAGGAGAGGATAGCAATATCGACAATGTCGTTAAGTCCTATTGATGTAAAAACGCCCCAAACAGCGTTTATAACATAAGCGATACTGTCAAGCATAGTTCACACCCTTTCGATAATTTTGGTAAATGTAATGAAAAAACCTAAAGATCTTTTCTATTTGTATATATACTAATAGTATATCATATTTTTTCTCAAAGTACAAGGGCTGAGAGAGATTTTTTTATTTAATGACATCAAAAAAAGCGGACTTTTTCAGCCCGCTTTCTGTCAGCTTTCTTTCGGCAGATAGAATCTTCCTGAAAGCTTTTGTGTTTTCACTTCGTTTACGAATGCTTTAGGGTCTGCCTCTTTTACAGCGTGTATGACCTTTTTGGTCTGTGCCGCTGAAACAACGGAATAGACTATCTGTCTTTCGCAGTGTTCATAAGAACCCTCGCCGTCAAGTATAGTTGCACCGTGCTGGCTCACGGCATAAATGGCGTCTGCTATCTGCTTAGGTTTGTTTGTAACGATAAGCAGTGTGCTCTGCTGAAATTTCTTGTAGAGCATATGGAGCACAGTGGTGGAGGCATACTGGAAAATGATCGAATACAAAGCCTTGTCCCATCCGAACATAAAGCCTGCGATGCACAGTATAACGGCATTGAATCCCAGTATTACGTTGAAAGTGTCCATATTGCTCTTTTCAGACAGGTAAATGGATATGAAATCCGTTCCGCCTGAGGTCGCTCCACGATTGAGGCACAGGCTTATTGCTACGCCGTTTATCATGCCGCCGAAAATGCTTATGAGCAAAACGTCCTCGGTGACGATATGGTTTGGTATAAGGTCGGTGAAAAAGCTGTTTAACAGTATCATTATGCAGGAAAACGCCGTGAACTTTTTGCCGATAAATCTAAAGCCGATATACACCGGTATTATGTTCAGGGTGATGTTTATGATACTAAATGGCAGCATTACGCCTGCAAGCTGTTTTACTGCACGCTGTATAAGAATGGACATTCCTGTCATGCCGCCTGGGTAAAGACCGCCTGTGTTTACAAAGGTTTTTGTGTTAAGTGCCATAAGAAAGGCGGCAGCGGTCACAGCAATAATGGTAAAGATATCTTTTCTGAGATCATTTTTCATGGCTTTTGCCACTCCTTTCTAAGGGTCTATTCGCCTTTTAGTTCGGCGAATTTTTTCTGCATGGTGGGATTGTTTTTGGTAAGACTTTTGATAGTCAGTGCGTCAGCCTTTTTGTTTGCAAGACGCAGATTGTTTTCAGAGGAGATAAGGTTCTCCTTTATCTTTGTAAGATGAGTGATAGACTTGTCTATCTCGGTGATAGCGTCATTGAACTTTCTGCTTGCCAGGTCATAGTTTCGTGCAAAGCCTTCCTTGAAGGTGGTTATGTTTTGCTCGAACATTGTTATGTCGATATTCTCGTTGCGTACCTTTTCAAGTTCTTCTTTGTATGAGAGGGTATTCATGGCGGCGTTTCGCAGTATGGTGATTATCGGTATAAAGCACTGGGGTCTGACAACATACATTTTTTCATAGGCGTATGAAACGTCGGTGATGCCTGCGTTGTAAAGTTCGCTGTCGCTTTCGAGCAGTGAAACCAGCACGGCGTATTCACATTTTTTCTCACGCCTGTCCTTGTCAAGCTCCTTGAAGAAATGCTCGTTCTTTTTCTTTGTTGAGGTGGTCTGCTGTTCGTTTTTCATTTCAAACATTATGGATATTATCTCCACGCCGTTTTCGTCACATTCACGGTAAATGAAATCGCCCTTGCTGCCTGAGCTTGCATCATTATCCTTGTCAAAATAAGCGTTCCTGAAAGCGGTCGCTCTTATCTTGTTGAACTCGTTCATGCAGTGCTGTTCAAGGCTCTCGCCAACCATTTTTGTGGAAAGACGACTTTTGAGGTCTTTATAGTATGCGATAGCCTCATCTTTGCTTTTTATCTGTGCACTAAGTTCTGCGATAGCTGAGTTTTTCTCGTTCTCGACCTTTGACAAAGCGTTCGTAAGCTCCAGTGCCTTTTCGGTATCTTTGTTTTTTATATCCGTTTCAAGACGAGTTATCTCGGCTTTGTATTCATTTTCTGATTTCTGCATTTGCAGAGTGTGCTCGGAGTTCAGCTGCTGTATCTGCATATCACGCTGGGATATCTCCTGCCTTAGCTTGTCTTTTTCGCTGTTGAATTGTGACCTTGCTTTTTCCACAGCCATTGATATGGCAAGCTCTTTTTCGGTGTTCATAGATTTTGTCTGAGCGGTAAGCTGTGCAATAAGCTTTTCGTTTTGACTTATCTGCTCCTTTAGCTGTTCAAGCATTTTTTCATATTCGGCTCTTGTGCTTTCCTGAGCCTTTGTGACAGCCAGTGTCTTTTCGCTCTCACCGTTAGCCGCAGCCGCTTTCAGCTTTTGTATCTCCATATCCTTGTCATTGACAGCCTTTGTGTATCTGCTGTCAAAGTCCAGCTGTGCAAGCTTTAAAGCCTTGTCCTTTTCGTCAGCCACACGCTTGTCAAGCTCTTTGTCAAACTCAGCCGTTTTTACCTGAGCCACGATAGCCGCATAGCCCTGCTCATCTACCTTGAAAACTTCTCCACAGTGGGGACATTTTATTTCAGACATTTTATGTACCTCCGATCATTTGTATATAATAATTATATCATATTCTGCTCGCCTTTACAAGAAAATGCAGTGGATTTTTTTACGACAAAAACGCAGGAACGTATTACCACGCTCCTGCGTTTGCGGATTATCAGCCAAGTATTTTCTTTATATCTTCTTCAGGGGTGCTGATAGGAGTAAGCTGGAACTTATCCACCAAAACGTCAAGCACGCCCTTTGAAACGAATGCAGGTAGGGTCGGTCCGAGGTAGATGTTCTTTATGCCCAATGAAAGCAGGGTGAGAAGTATGCACACCGCCTTTTGCTCATACCATGAAAGCACAAGTGTCAGCGGCAGATCGTTCACGCCGCAGTCGAACGCCTCGGCAAGTGCAATGGCTATCTTTATGGCTGAGTATGCATCATTGCACTGTCCGCAGTCAAGTATCCTTGGTATGCCGTCGATAGTGCCAAGATCCATATCGTTTATGCGGTATTTTCCGCAGGCAAGAGTGAGGATAAGGCTGTCAGGCGGTGTGAGCCTTGCGAAGTCGGAATAGTAACTTCTGCTCGGTGACGCACCGTCACAGCCGCCTATGAGGAAGAAGTGCTTTATCTTGCCCTCTTTCACAAGGCTTATTATCTTTTCGGCATTTGACAGCACTGCGTTGTGTGCAAAGCCTGTCGTTACAGTGTGACCGCCGTTCATGCCTGTCATTTCCCTGTCCTCATCATAGCCGCCGCACTCAATGGCTTTTTCTATAACAGGCGTGAAATCCTTGTCATCGCCAATGTGCACAAGCTCAGGATATGACACGATAGAGGTGGTGAAAACTCTGTCGCAGTAGCTTTGACGGACAGGCATTATGCAGTTTGTTGTGAAAAGTATCGGTGCAGGGATATTGTGAAATTCCGACTGCTGATTTTGCCAGCCTGTGCCGAAATTGCCCTTTAGCTGCGGATAGGCTTTGAGCTTTGGATAACCATGGGCAGGGAGCATTTCGCTGTGAGTGTATATGTTCACGCCCTTGTCTTTGGTCTGCTCAAGGAGAAGTTTCATATCGTGCAGGTCATGACCGCTCACGACGATAAAAGGCCCTTTTTCGATAGTCAGTGGAACTTCTGTAGGGACAGGGTCGCCATATGCGTCAGTGTTTGCGGCGTCGAGAAGTGCCATACATTTCAGGTTCACATTGCCTGTTTCAAGCACCAGTCCCAACAGCTTTTCAAGGTCGTTCTCACTGCCTAGGGCACGCAGAGCCTTGTAGAAAAAGCTTGTCACCTCGCTGTCAGTTTTGCCAAGTGCCTGTGCGTGATAAGCATACGCCGCCATGCCCTTTATTCCGAAGAGAATAAGTGATTTCAGCGAGCGGATATCCTCATGATCGTTCCACAGTTTTTTCATGTCGTAGTCATCAAACTTCTGAGAGTTGATGCGGTTTCGCTCAATGTGTATCTTCTCTGTGAGCTGTTTTATGGTGACATTATTGAAGTTCACGTTCGTGATAGTCGTAAAAAGCCCTTTGAGTATGAGCATATCTGTTTTTTCAGTTGACGAGCCATTTTCTGCGGCGTTTGCAAGGGCGATAAGTGCACCGATTAGCTCGTCTTGATAAACTGCTGTGTCGGCTTTTTTGCCGCATACGCCTACTTTTCCGTCACAGCCTGTGTTGTGTGCAGTCTGCTGACACTGGAAACAAAACATATCTTTCATTGGTAAGACCTCCGTATATTTGATAGGTCTATTATGTACCAATATGTGAAATTTATTCCTGAGTTTTATGAGAAAAACAGCCTTACAGCCAGTGCAGAGAATACAAATCCCATGGCGTCGGAAAGGCACGCCGCTGCAAATACAGAAGGGTAAGCTTTTTGCTTTATGGCTGAAAAATACACTGCAATGGTGTAGAATGTGGTTTCCGTCGAGCCCATTAAAACGCTTGCCACACGTCCGCTGTAGCTGTCGGGGGAAACGTTTGAAAGTATGGTTTCAAGGCAGGCAAGTGCACCGCTGCCTGAAACAGGTCGGACTATGGCAAGGGGTATGCACTCTTCAGGAAAGCCCAGAAAAGTTGTCACAGGTCTGAGCAGCTTTGCGATAATATCGGCTGCACCTGATGATGTGAACATTCCCACCGCCGTCATAAGAAGTATGAGCATTGGCACAAGTCCCACGGCGACTTTCAGGTTTTCTGCCGCACCCTCGCAGAAAACATTCACGATATCGACCTTTTTTATAAGCCCCCAGCAGAGTATGAAAACGATCAGCAGCGGTGCAAAAAGGTCACTGAAATTCATGGCGTTTATCCTTTCTCAGATTGAGTGCATATACTGTCAGGCAGCCTGCGGTGACGGACACAAGCGATGAAAAAAGTATGCTTGGTGTCACGTCAAAGGGTGACGCTGCACCGTGCTCAAGCCGCATTGCCGCAATGGTGGAGGGGATAAGTTGTATCGATGCGGTGTTGAGCACCACGAGCATGGAAATGCACTTCTTTCTTGCGGCAGGCGGCAGCTGCTGCATGGCTTTAACTGCGGCGATACCTGATGGGGTCGCTGCGTTGCCAAGACCAAGGAGATTGGCGGTGAGGTTCATCGTAACGGCGTTCATTACAGCAGGGCAGTGGACAGCCTCTTTGAAAAGCAGTTTTGTGACAGGGGAGAGCATACGGGCAATGGCGGCTGTGATGCCAGATCTTTCACATATCTTCATGAGTCCGCCCCATAGGCACATCGAGCCGCTGAGATATAAAACTAGCTCCACTGCCTTTGTGCAGCTTTCCATAGATGCGGCTGATATCGATGTCATGTCATTTGTGAAAAAACCGCATATCAAGGCTGAAACCGACAACATAACAATTATTACGCCTAATATAATTAGCACTCCTTTCGATTAGTATTCATATCGAGTTAATATATAAAAAACTTTGACAATAAGTGTGAAATTTTGGTGATACTGCTTGACAAATGTAATTATGTTTGTTATAATATGTTTATCATAAGATTTATGTTAAATGAAATACAAAAAGTATTTCAAATTAATTTAAAGGGGATTGATTTTATGAAATCTACAGGAATTGTAAGAAAAGTTGACGAGCTTGGAAGAATCGTTCTTCCTATCGAGCTCAGAAGAACCTATGACCTCGCAGTTAAGGACGCTATCGAGATTTACACAGATGATGACAAGATCATTCTGAAGAAGTTCCAGAGAACTTGCATTTTCTGCGGCAGCGGCGAAGAGTGTGTTGAATACAAGGGCAAGACAATTTGTGCAGCTTGTATGGCAGAGCTCAAGGGCGAGAACAAGTAATTACATATCGGTAGTAATATTATGAAACAGACAGGACGGACATGAAAGTGTTTGTCCTGTTTTTATTTTATGTGATAGAAAAAGCGTGTATGCCAATGACATACACGCTTTTTTTACAATATTAGTTTTTTGAAATCATCTTCGCTGCCGTTGAACACAGCCATGTGAAGATATTCGCCGCTTTCATAGTATGAGAATTTCACACGGTTGGTATAGGTCCAGAAAGTCCATTTCATATCCTCGTTGGGCTTTGAAAACAGGCTTTCATACCATATCTTGTCCTTGTCAAATCTGCTGTCAGCGGCAACGATGTTCTTATACGTCCGCTCTGTGCAGTAAATAATAGGTCTTACGCCGTATTGCTCTTCTATCTTGTCGCAGAAATCGGCGAGATTGTCTGCAGCGTCATAATAATCAGGCGGTAGCAGTCTGTATAATCCTCTCAGCCGCACTTCCACCGCAGGGATAAGTCTGCCGCTGAGGTCTTCACCCACAGCTTTTATAAAGTGCTCAGCCTGCTTTGTGCCGTCAGTGTCAAGCTCCAGCACATGGTATGCACCCACCGTTATATCAGTATCCTTTGAGCCGTTCCAGTTGTCACGGAAAGCACCGTCCTCAAAGGTCGTGCCCTTGGTGGCTCTGATATACGCAGTCTGTATATTTTGCTTGGCAAAATTCTTCCAGCGTATCTCTCCCATTGAATCGGTCACCACAGGACCTCTCACAGGGTAGTCACGCTTTTTAGGTTCGTTGAACCAAAGTTTGCCCGTATAAAGCAGCACCGCAAGATTTATCACAAGCAGTATCCCGCACAGTATGAGCAGACGTATTATAAGCTTTTTCAAAAATCGGTGACGTGGCTTTTCTTCCTCGTACACTTCATAGTTAGTATAGTCGGACAAGTCACGGTCGTCAAACTCGCTGTCTATTCTCTCGACAGCCTCTTTGTCAAGCTTGAATTTCTTGCTGCGTTTCATTAGCAGTATCCTCTCGGTTAAATTCCTCAGAATTTGCGATAAGCTCCGCAAAGGTATATGTGTCAAGCTTGTCACGCACCATTTCGGATATCTCGTTGAAAGCCTTCTGATAACAGCAGATACCGTCTGCACCTCTGTTGCAGATACCCTCAGGGGATAGACATCTTGAAAAATAATATGTACCCTCTATAGCCTCAAGGACATTTTTCAGGGTCAGCTTTGCAGGGTCTTTGTTGATGATATATCCGCCCTGAGTGCCCTTATATGACTTCACTATATCAGCTGCAACAAGCTTTCTCAGTATCTTCAGTGCGAACCGCAGAGTAACGCAGGCGTCAGTGGAAATGGTCTTGGCGTCCATTTTCTCCTTTTTGCGGCATAGTACGGATACTATCCTTACTGCGTAATCCGCCTCAAGTGTAATAAACATTTATTTCCTCCGAAAATCAATCCAGGTAATCTCTTACCTTGTTGCTCCTGTTAGGGTGACGGAGCTTTCTGAGGGCTTTAGCCTCTATCTGACGTATTCTCTCACGAGTTACGTTGAACTGCTGACCGACCTCTTCAAGCGTTCTTGAACGTCCGTCCTCAAGACCAAAACGCAGTCTGAGTACCTTTTCTTCTCTCTCTGTAAGAGTGGAGAGCACCTGATTTATCTGCTCTTTAAGAAGAACCAGTGACGCAGCCTCAGCCGGTGCCGGAGCGTCATCATCAGGGATAAAGTCGCCCAGATGTGAGTCCTCCTCTTCGCCTATAGGTGTTTCAAGAGAAACAGGGTCCTGTGCGATACGCATTATCTCTCTTACTCTCTCAACGCTCATGTCAAGCTCCTTAGCGATCTCCTCTGGTGAAGGATCGTGACCGTTCTTGTGGAGCAGCTGTGAAGAAACTTTCTTTACCTTTGTGATAGTTTCAACCATATGAACAGGTATTCTGATAGTTCTTGCCTGATCTGCGATAGCTCTTGTGATAGCCTGTCTTATCCACCATGTTGCATAAGTGGAGAACTTAAAGCCCTTCTTATAGTCGAACTTTTCAACGGCTTTGATAAGACCCATGTTGCCTTCCTGGATAAGGTCAAGGAAACTCATGCCTCTGCCAACATATTTCTTTGCAATGGAAACAACAAGTCTGAGGTTAGCCTCAGCAAGTCTCTTTCTTGCTTTTTTAGCGTCCTTTTCGTTGCCGCTGGACATTTTTTCTGCAAGCTGTATCTCTTCCTCAGAAGTAAGCAGAGGCACTCTGCCTATCTCTTTGAGGTATATCTTTACAGGGTCGTCGATAGCGATGCCGTCCGTTGAAAGGGATATGTCAACGCCCTCCTGATCCAGCTCGTCCTCAGGATTTTCGATATCGAGGCTGTCATCAGGAATGATATCGTCGATTATCTCGATATTGTTTGCGGCACAGCTGTCATAAAAGCTGTCCATTTGCTCAACGTCATAGTCGAGCTTTTCAAGGGCGTCAGTTATCTCCTTTGTGGTAAGCTTTCCGGCTGCCTTGCCGTGTTCCATAAGGTTATCAAGTATCTGTTTCTTGTCTGTCATTTCAAGCACTCCATTCTCAATTTTTACATCGGGTCGTTACTGTTTCTCATTTGCTCCAACGCCTTGAAGAAATCATCGTCGGACATCTCCTCCTGTTTTTCCTTTGGCTTGTAGCTAAGCAGTACATTTATGTAATCCTCAGCGACCTTTGCGTCAACGCCAAGTTCGCTGTAATTTTCCAGTATCTCCGTTATCTTACCCACTTCCTCAGGGGAAAATTCACCGTTGAAAGAGGACACAGAACAATCTTGGAGATCGGTTATCTTGTTTGTCAGGCTCTCGTAAACACGTCGGTTGAAAGAGGTGACGAATTTATCAGGCGGCAGCCGTTTGAGGATATCCTCGCAGGCGTCATGATTTTTATAAAGATAGTATATAATGCCAGCCTCGGCGGCAGATTCACGCCTGTGGTTATTTGCCTCAGGGTTTATGGTATCACGTTTGTCGGCAAATGTGATAGTTCGTGTCCAGTCACGTTTGCTGTATTGGCGGCGTTCTTTGCTGATGATCTTTTCCATGTCAGCTTTGATACTGTTTTTGCTTACGCCTTGTTCGGCAGCTATTTTATTTATATATATTTCCTGCTTTACAGACGAGCCTATATTAATAAGCACCCGACAGACCTTTTGCATATATTCAGATCTGCCCACGTCTGTATCCATATCGACGCCCTCTTTGCATTTTTCAAGCTCAAAGTCTATAGCACCGTCGGATTTTTTCAGCAGGTGGCGGAAATGGTCCGCACCGAATTTGTTTATATATTCGTCAGGATCTTTTGCACCGTTCATCTTTATTATAGTGGTTTTAAGTCCCGTTTCGTCAAGTATCTTTATCGCCCTTGCAGTAGCTGTCTGTCCTGCACCGTCGGCGTCATAGCATATAACAACGTTGTCGGCGTAGTTTGAGATAAGCTTTGCCTGCTCAGGTGTTAGAGCCGTTCCGCAGGAGGCGACGGCGTTTTGGAAACCTGCCTGATTAAGGGATATAACGTCCAGATTTCCCTCGCAAAGAAGTATGGTCTTATCTTTCACAGCAGCATTTTTAGCAAAGTTCATAGAGAAAAGAAATCTGTTCTTTGAATACACCAAGGTATCCTTTGAGTTAAGATATTTTCTCTTATCGTCAGCAGTCAACGCTCTTCCGCCAAATCCCACGATGTGACCTGCAAGATCTATGAAAGGGAACATTGCACGGTTGACAAAAAAGTCAAAGGTGTTTTTTGTGTTTCGCTGAGAACGTGAGATAAGCGAACCTTGCTCCAGTTCTTCTTCTGTAAAACCCTCAGAAAGCATATAGCTTTTCAAGGCAGACCAACTGTTTGGTGCAAAGCCCATGCCGTATTTCTTTATGGTATCTATCGTCAGCTTACGTTTGTTCATAAGATAATCAAGGCACTCCTTGCCTTGCGGTGTTTTAAGCTGATGATAGAAAAACCTTGCGGCGGTCTTGTTCATTTCGTAGAAACGTTTTCTGGTATCGGTACGTCTGCTGTCATATCCGCTGTCCTCAGGCAGGGGAACTCCGCCTCTTTCGGCAAGGAGTTTTACAGCCTCCCAATAGTCCAGATTATTGTACTTCATTGTAAAAGTGATAACATCTCCGCCGGCACCGCAGCCAAAGCAGTGAAAATACTCTTTGTCAGGGTGAACGTGGCAGGACGGTGTTTTTTCGTTGTGGAAAGGGCAGAGGCAGACAAAATCTCTGCCTGTTCTTTTGAGGGTGACATAACTGCCCATGACCTCTGCGATAGGGTTGGCAGCTTTAAGTCTTTCTATAAAATCTATAGGCAGCGGCAATTTTCTCCCTCCTTGGGTCTATGCTAATACTTTGTCCACCCCAGCGGGATAAACAGATTTTTAAAGGTCTCAATGGCAAAGCCGTCTGTCATGCCTGAAATGTAATCGCAGATAGCACGGTCGATGCCGAACTGATATGCGAGATTCATATAAAATGCAGGCAGCTTTTCTATATGGTGGACATAATAGTCATAGAGTTTCGCTATCATGTCCTTAGCCTTGACTTCCTCAGATTTACACTTTGGATTGGTATAAACAAATTCAAACATAAATCTGTGCAGGGCAGTGTAAGCCTCGGCGACTTCATCGTCCATATGAAGTTGTGCTGCACCGCCGTTCACAAGGGAGGTGACAAGGGTGGTTATTCTTTCGGATTTTGAGCAGCCAAGCACCTTTGTGATGCTTTTCGGAATATCATCTTCCGCCATTATCCCTGCACGGACAGAGTCGTCGATATCGTGGTTTATGTATGCGATAACGTCCGCAAAGCGTACCACATAGCCCTCTTTCGTGTCGGCTATCATGTTTGTGTGCTTTAATATACCGTCACGGACTTCGGCGGTAAGGTCAAGCCCTTTGCCGTCTTTTTCAAGCAGATCCACCACACGCAGGCTTTGCTCATAGTGGTGAAAGCCCTCGGGGCTAAGCTCGTTAAGTGCTCGTTCTCCTGCATGGCCGAAAGGCGTATGTCCAAGATCGTGACCAAGTGCGATAGCCTCTGTGAGATCTTCGTTGAGCCGCAATGCTCTTGAGATAGTCCGTGCTATCTGGCTGACCTCAAGTGTATGGGTAAGTCTTGTACGGTAATGGTCGCCGGCAGGGGACAGATACACCTGAGTTTTATGTTTCAGACGTCTGAATGAGTTGCAGTGGAGTATTTTATCACGGTCACGCTGGAAATCCGTTCTCAGCGGACAAGGCTCGACAGGCACTGCACGTCCTTTGGAATTTACCGACAGGCAGGCATACTCGCTCAGACATTGTTTTTCAAACAGTTCAGTTTGTTCTCTAGGCAACACTAAAATTCCCCCTTACAGCATACGATAAGGCATTTTCACACCCTAATTAATATATACTATAATAGTTTAAAAAAGCCTTTATTATTACATAAAGGCTTAGGAATTTTGTATGAGTGCACAATCATCAAGCAAAATCAGCAAGTATATCTGTTTCTTCTGACAATTCAAGCTTGCCGCAGGATATATCCGTAAGCTGTTTTTTCAGCTTATCTGCAAGCTCAGACTTTACAAGGAACGAAAGGTTCACTGCGTCTGCAAAGTCCTCTTTTTCCATTATCACGCCGTATTCCGGCAGGGCATAGCTGACTTTTCCATAAAGTGTATAATCACAGGAAAAGGATATTCTCGAACACTCGCACATGACCATTTTCCGTGCAGCGTTCACCGCCATTGAACAGCCCTGAGAATATGCTCTCGTCAGTCCGCTTGCACCGAGAAGAATTCCTCCGAAATATCTTGTTACAACAACGCAGACGTCTGTAAGTCCGGCTTTATTGATAACGTCAAGCACAGGCACGCCGCCTGTACCCTGAGGTTCGCCGTCATCGCTGTATCTTGAAACGTTTCCGTCCCTGACAACATAGGCATAGACATTGTGTCTTGCCTTGCGGTTTTCGGCTTTTATTCTGTTTATGAACGCCACAGCCTCATCAGCGGTGCTGACAGGTGCGATATGCCCGATAAATTCAGACTTTTTCTCAGTAAAGCTTGCCTGAGTTTCCTCATAGATAGTCGTATATCCCATTTATGCCCCTCTTATAAAAGAAAAAAAGGAACGGAAATATCCGTTCCCTTTGAAAATTAGTCAAGATTAAATCTCTTCTTGAATCTGTCAACACGTCCGCCTGAATCTACGAGTTTCTGCTTACCAGTGTAGAATGGGTGGCACTTGGAACAAATTTCAACCTTGATGTCCTTCTTTGTAGAACGAGTATGGATAACATTACCGCAAGCACAGGTAATTGTTGTTTCCTCATACTTTGGGTGAATTCCTTCTCTCACTTTGACTTCCTCCTTCCAAACTAAAATTATGACTCATAGAAGCCCATCATTTCAGTTTAGACAGTAGTTCTATGCAGTATTTATTGATATGCTGAACAAATCAGCTTTATTATTATACCATTATACACGTCACTTGTCAAGCATTTAACACTTTTTTTACATTTATCTTGCTTTTGTGCTCAAAACAAAAAGGCAACCTAATGGCTGCCCTTTGCTTGTGTAAAAATTTTGGAGAGGATGAAACGAGCTAAGAGTTTAATCTTAGTGTTTACATTCTTTTTTTCTTTCTCTGTTCTACATTACATATTATAGCCGTTGGGGGCTGTAACTTCAAGAACAGACAAGTTACATTTCACTACAATATTGTTACAAATTATTTCATTTTGTAACTTTAAAATTGCCTTAAATTTTCCTTTGAACAGTTCTATTAATCGTGATCTACGCCGTAAGCTGCACGATATTCAAGCATTTTGTCAAGATACTCCTTGCCCTCTACAACGCCGTCCTGGATGGCCTTGATGATATCGTTGATATTCACGATAGAATATACCTTTACGCCGAAATCCTTGTATGCCTGTTCAACGGCAGAGAGGTCAGTATCCAGTGCTTTTTCCATTCTGTCAACTGTGATGACCATGCCTGTTACGTTTACGTCAGCGGCACTTTTGAGCTTTGGCATAGACTCTCTGAGAGCCTTTCCTGATGTCATAACATCATCGATGATTATTACCTTTTCGCCGTCTGCAAGCTTTTTGCCGACGAACATTCCGCCCTCGCCGTGGTCTTTGGCCTCTTTTCTGTCAAAGCAGTAAGAAACGTTGATGCCATACTTTGTTGCGAGTGCGATAACTGCTGAAACTGCAAGAGGGATACCTTTATATGCAGGTCCGAAAAGTGTTTCAACAGGTATCTTGTTGTCAGCGATGCAGTCAGCATAAAAGCCGCCCAGCTTTGCAAGCTGTTCGCCTGTTTTATAGTTTCCGCAGTTGATGAAATACGGAGCTTTTCTTCCACTCTTGAGTGTGAAGTCGCCGAATGTGAGCACTCCGCTGTCTACCATAAATTTTATAAATTCTTCCTTGTAGGTCATATTGAACTTCCTTTCAATTATGTTACTCCTATTATACCACAGTTTTCACGGCATTGCAAGGCTTTTTTGCCTGCCGAACATAAGTCCGTTGTAGTGCTACAATAGATATTGGACAAAATTAAGAAAAAAGAAAAGAGAGATAGA